>ERZ835980.3045-NODE-3045-length-13713-cov-4.683116_pt1 | contig 13713 bp, 13 predicted proteins | sample MGYA00519943_ERZ835980 | MGnify/ENA primary metagenome ERZ835980 (study PRJEB31850, sample SAMEA3708791) | human gut metagenome | biome: human gut; feature: human-associated habitat; material: faeces | place: China | collected 2014 ... | reverse complement strand
GCAAGATCTGCGAGAAGCTCAAGGAGAATATCCCGCGCCAGATGTTCGAGATCCCGGTGCAGGCCGCCATCGGCGGCAAGGTCATCGCCCGCGAGACCATCAAGGCCCTGCGCAAGGACGTGCTCGCCAAGTGCTACGGCGGCGACATCACGCGCAAGAAAAAGCTGCTCGAAAAGCAAAAGGAAGGCAAGAAGAAAATGCGCCAGCTCGGCACGGTTCAGATTCCCACGGAGGCATTTCTCGCCGTGCTCAAGCTTGATGACTAAGGAGGCTCACCATGCTCGAATTCCGTTTTGACACCCAGCTGCTCATCGAGGGTCACGGCCTCGATGAGGACGCGATCCACGACTACATCCTCGCCAACATCGCGGGCGACTGTCTGCTCGCCGTGGGCGACGAGGACCTCATCAAGATCCACTTCCACACGAACACGCCCTGGAAGGTGCTCGAATACTGCGCCGGTCTCGGCGACATCCACGACATCGTCATCGAAAACATGGAGCGTCAGGAAAACGGCCTGCACGGCTGAGCGATCCGGGCGCAAAAACCGGCAGAGCGTTGGCTCTGCCGGTTTTTCATGTTTCGTATGCAGTCAGTTCGCGTAGGCCTCCGCCACGAGCTTGCCCTGCACCAGATAGCGCTGGTGATTGTCCCCGCGGTAGCAGGTCGAAAGCGTCAGCACGCGGTCGCCCGGCTGTGGCCATGCGTCCTCGCGGACATTGGCCTGCAGACTTTTTTGCGCGCGCACATCGTCAAAATATGCCGTGAAATCCTCTGCGTCCGCAAAATCATGGCACAGCAGCAGATGCTCGCTCGAGTGCGGATAGGCCGCGAAGATCTCATACACGAGCATCCGGTCCGGGAGATAGACGTAGATATAGCGGTGCGACTCAAAGACCTCCGCGTCCGAAAAGTCGTTGAGCTGGGCAAACATGCGTCCGTTGCGCAGATTGTGCCCGTAGAGCACGGTCATGGGGTCGGAAAAGTCCTTCCGGTTGTAGCTCTGGCTGAAGATGCTGCCGCCGCTGTAGTACACGCCGTTTTCGCTGTGCTTGGAGTAATACTCCTGATCGTCATCGCCGTCACGCTGCAGCACGGCATAGCTGATGTCGGTATCCGGGATCTTGATCCACGCATAGATATCCGGATTCATGGTCTGCAGCTCGTCAAAATCGACCGGGATCTTCACGCGCTCAAGCTGAAAGCTGCCGCCGTCGTCGGAAATGTTGGTGCGCATCCGGTCGCCGAAGGCCTGCCCCTGATAGTACTGCACGATATACCACACGCACCACGCACACGCGCACAGTGCCGTGAGCGCCACGAGCACCAGCACGCTGCGCACAAGGATCTTTTTCTTCTTCATCGTTCACCTCATAAAAACAAAAGCCCCATGAAGATCATGGGGCTTTGTTATCCATGTGACCGCTGGTTCACTTGACGCGAATCAGCTTTTTGCCGCAAAACAGCACCGCTCCGACCGCTGCGATGGCCGCAAGGATCACCCACAGGATGCTGAAGGACTCGCCGGTCTGCGGAGAGGTCGTGCCCTTGTCAGGCGTGACAGTTGTATCGGTATTGTTCTTCTCGGGGCTGACGACCGCGCCGGCGGCAAACGCCGTCGCCGACAGGGCAAACACGAGAACGAGTATCAAAAGAATGGCCACAAAACGCTTCATTGTGAACTCCTCCATTCATATTTCAGCAATTTTAAATACAGTATGATTTTACACCAACCGCACACAAATTGCAAGAGGGTAATTGCAAAAAATATCCGTTTCCCGGTTACCCCTCCACCGGCTCGTAGAAAATGCTCAGGATCAGCTCCAGCAGCGCGTCCGAATCGACCTGATACTCCGCGTGCCGCTGCTCGCCCATGACCGACGTGCCGGGGACATTGACGATGTCGTCCGAGAAGTGCATCCCGCTCGCCTGCTGCGCCAGATAGACCATCATGGCGGTGTTGATGTTCGTCGTGGTGTTGCGCCGGACGTTGTTGTAGAGTGCGAGAATGCTTGCCGGATCCTCCTTGACCTGCGCGAGCATCTTGTGCATGAGCGCAAGCACGACCTGCTTTTGCCGCTGCATGCGCTGGTTGTTGCCCTCGGTCGAGTCGGCGCGGTAGCGGATATAGCTTTCCGTGAGCTGGCCGGTGAGCGTCACGGGCTGTCCGGCGGCAAAGCCGGGGATGCTCGTGTCCGGCGTGACCGTCACGCCGCCGACGCTGTCGACGAGCTGGCGGATGCCCTGCATATAGATCGAGCCGTAGACCGGGATCGGCAGATCGTAAAACAGGCGCGAGACAGCCGCGCTCGTCAGCTCACAGCTGCGCTCCGCCCCGTCGCCGTAGGCGTAGGCAAGCGCCAGCTGCGCCGTAGCCGTGCCGACATGCTCGCCCGCGCTGTCGAGAATATCGAGCGTACACATCGCGTCGCGCGAGATGGAGATGAGCGTCATCTCCTGGTTGCGCAGGTCGAGCACCGCAAGGATGTTCGCATCCGACTGGTTGGCGTTGCCGTAGATGCCGCTGGCATCCTGCTTGACCTGCTCGTCCACGCCCATGAGCAGGATCGTGACGATATCGGTGTTGTAGCGATAGAGCCGGTCATTGTAGCGCACCGTGCCCGAGCCGAGCGACTCCACATCGTCCCGGGAAATGTTCATCCCGTCATCGTCGGTCAGCGCATTGCGGCCGATCGCAGACAAAACCAATACCGTTGCGACCAGCAGCAGCGCGATGGCGAGCAGCACGCACACGATGATGACCAGCACGCGCGTGGCGCGGCTCATGCGCTTTTTCGGCGGGCGCTCCGCCGGTGTCTGACATTCGTCTGGCACAGCTGTCCCCTCCTTCGTCCTGCAGATATTTCTCTGCGCATGATACCACGTTTTGGCCTGTGTTGTAAAGCCGGGCGCAGTGTTTGCGGTTGACTTTTGTGCGCCGCGCGCCTATCTTAAAGGCAGAAGCATACGAAATTCCGGAGGTCCTGCTATCTATGGGCGAAGACAAGAAATCAAACCACTGGGTCAGCGCATGGAGCACCAGCCCCATCGACGCGAGCCTGTCCGAGACCGGCGTCCTCGACCGGCTCGGCGTCGCCGTGACGGACGTGTCCGCGCGCACGGCCGTGCAGCTCACGGCCGGCGGCACGCACGTGCGCCTGACGCTCTCGAACGTGTTCGGCGTGCTGCCGCTGCACGTGGCCGCCTGCACCGTCGCCATCGGCGCGGACGATGCGCGCGGCATCGACCCGGCCACGCTGCACACCGTGACCTTCGGCGGCGAGCGCTGCGTCCGCATCGCCGCCGGGACAAGCTGCACGTCCGATGCCGCCGCGCTGCCGGTCGCCGCCGGGCAGACGCTGACCGTCACGGTCTTTTACCGCGGCATCAACGCCATGCGCACGATCGGGCTCATCGGCGGGTGCAGCTACGCCGAGCTCGGCAACTGCACGCGCCGCCCCCTGCTGCATCTGGCCATACCGATGCAGCACATGGCGGAGACCGGCGCGTACGAGGTCATCCCCGCGCTCACGGAGGTTGACGTGCTGGCAGCGCCCGGGACGCACGCGTGCGTCATCTTCGGCGACTCGACCGTGGCAAACGAGCTGCCGCGCCTGCTGGCGGCGCGCCTGCGCACCGACGGGATTGGCAGCGTGAGCGTGACGCAGGCCGCCATCAAGGGCGACCGGCTGGTGGCCGACGGCGTCGGCCGCGCGGCGAAGCTCCTCGGCGGCGCAGGCGTGAAGCGCTTTGAACGCGACGTGCTCGCGCAGGCGGGCGCGGACATGGTGCTCGTCAAGCTCGGCGCGAACGATCTCATCCACCCGCACTGCCGCAGCAAGCAGGGGCTGCTGACCCCGGTCACGTTCGCGCAGATGACAGCGGGCTACCGCGCGCTCGCCGACATGGCGCACGCGCAGGGCGTGCGCATCTGGTTTTGCGAGCTCACGCCGTGGAAGGGCTACACGCGCAACCTCTTCGGCCGCGGGGACGACATTCACTGGTCGCCGGAGCTCGACACGCTGCGGCCGGAGCTCAACGCGTGGTTTCAGAGCGCGGACTGCCCCGCCGACGGCTACATCCCGCTGGACGCTCTGGCAGACCCCGACGACCCGGACGCGCTCATCCCGGCCTACACGACCGACGGCGTGCACCACACCCCGGCCGGGCAGCGCGCGCTCGCAGCCCTGATCCCGGAGGACATCTTCCGGGCACCGCAGAAGGAGGTATCTCCATGATCGACATCCGCCCCGCAACCGCAGACGATCTGCCGCGCATCGAAGAAATTTACGACGCGATCCACACCGCAGAGGAGACCGGCACCGCCAGTGTCGGATGGGCGCGCGGCGTCTATCCGACGCGCGCGACCGCACAGGCCGGGCTGGATGCCGGGGACCTGTTCGTGCTCGCCGACGGCGGCACCGTCTATGCCGCCGGGCGCATCAACCGCGAGCAGGTGCCGGTGTATGCCGAGATGCCGTGGGCGCATGACGTGCCGCCGGAGCAGGTGCTCGTGCTGCACACGCTCGTCGTCGACCCGGCGGTGGCCGGGCACGGCTGCGGGACGCAGTTCGTGCGCTTTTACGAGCAGCGCGCCCGCGCGCTCGGCTGCCCGGAGCTGCGCATCGACACGAACGCGAAAAACGCCAACGCCCGCCGGCTCTACGCCTATCTCGGCTACCGCGAGGCCGGGGTCGCGCCGTGCACGTTCAACGGCATCGACGGCGTGGCGCTCGTGTGTCTGGAAAAGTGGCTGGGCGCAGAGCCGTAACGGCAGGCACATATCATAAAACCGCAGGCCCCGGAGCATACTCCGGGGCCTGCGGTTTTTGATTTCTGTGCTCACGCCATGGGGCGGTCGCCGTACATGCGCGCGTAGTAAGTCTGATATTCGCCGGAGACGATCTCCTCCCACCAGGGGCGGTTGGCGAGATACCAGTCGATCGTTTGACCGATGCCGTCGGCAAAGCGCGTCTCCGGCAGCCAGCCGAGCTCGGCGTGGATCTTCGCGGGGTCGATGGCGTAGCGCAGGTCGTGCCCCTGTCGGTCGGCGACGTAGGTGATGAGGCTCTCGGGCTTGCCGAGCTTGCGGCAGATCAGGCGCACGATGTCGATGTTGCGCATCTCGTTGTGGCCGCCGATGTTGTACACCTCGCCGATGCGGCCGTGATTGACCACGAGGTCGATGGCCCGGCAGTGGTCGCCGACATAGAGCCAGTCGCGCACGTTCAGCCCCCGGCCGTAGACCGGCAGCGGGCGGTCTGCGAGGGCATTGAGGATCATGAGCGGGATGAGCTTTTCCGGGAACTGATACGGCCCGTAATTGTTCGAGCAGCGCGAGATCGTGACCGGCAGGCCGTACGTGCGGCAGTATGCCCCCGTCAGCAGGTCGGCCGCGGCCTTGGAGCTGCTGTAGGGTGAGCTGGTGTGCAGCGGCGTCTGCTCGGTGAACAGCAGGTCCGGCCGGTCGAGCGGCAGGTCGCCGTAGACCTCGTCGGTCGAGACCTGATGAAAGCGCACATTGCCGTATTTACGGCAGGCGTCCATGAGCACGGACGTGCCGATAATATTTGTCTGCAGAAACAGCGACGGGTCGGCGATCGAGCGGTCCACGTGGCTCTCGGCCGCGAAGTTCACGACTACATCGGGCCGCTCGTCTTCAAACAGGCCGTAGACCGCCTCGCGGTCGCAGATGTCCACCCGGGCAAAGCGGAAGTTCGGCTGCCCGAGCAGCGGCGCGAGCGTGGAGAGATTGCCGGCATAGGTGAGCTTGTCGATGCACACGAGCCGGTCGTCCGGGTAGTGCGCACGCAGATAAAACAGGTAGTTTGCGCCGATGAAGCCGGCGCCGCCGGTGACGAATCTAGTCATGCAGCTCCCTCTCAAACACAAGTTTGTCCTCTGCGACCGCGCGCAGATGCGTGCCATAGGGCGAATGGTCATACTGCGCGGCTGCGGCCAGCAGCTGCGCCTTTGTGAGCCAGCCCATGTGATAGGCCACCTCTTCCGGCGCGGAAATGATCACATCCTGCCGGTTCTGCACCGTCTGAACAAAGACCGCCGCGTCCATGAGGCTCTCGACCGTGCCGGTGTCGAGCCAGGCAAAACCGCGGCCGAGCAGCTGCACCTTCAGCCGGTCCTCGTCCAGATAGAGCCGGTTGAGATCTGTGATCTCCAGCTCACCGCGCGCGGAGGGTCGCACCTGCCGCGCCTTTTCCACAACGCGGTTGTCGTAAAAATACAGCCCCGTGACGCAGTAATTCGAGCGCGGATGCTCCGGCTTTTCCTCGACGGACAGCACGCGCTTGTTCTGGTCGAACTCCACAACGCCGAAGCGCTCGGGGTCCTTGACATGGTAGCCGAAGATCGTGGCACAGCCCGCCTCGGCATCCTTGACCGCCTCGCGCAGATTGCTGCGAAAGCGGTTTCCGTAGAAAATATTGTCGCCGAGGATCATGGCGCACGTGTCATCGCCGATGAAATCCTCTCCGATCAGAAACGCCTGCGCCAGACCGTCCGGATGCGGCTGCACCGCGTAGGACAGCCGGATGCCGAACTGGCTTCCGTCGCCGAGCAGGCGCTCGAAGCGCGGCGTGTCCTCCGGCGTGGAGATGATGAGGATGTCGCGGATGCCCGCGAGCATGAGCGTCGAGAGCGGGTAGTAGATCATGGGCTTGTCGTACACGGGCAGCAGCTGCTTGGACGTGACCCGCGTGAGCGGGTACAGCCGTGTGCCGGAGCCCCCGGCGAGGATGATGCCTTTCATCGTCTGTGCCTCCCTTTTTCAGTCTCTGCGGTACAGGTCGCGGGTGTATACCTTCTCCGGTACGTCGTCGAGCGCGGACTCGGCGCGGTTGGCAACAATAACGGCCGCCATGCGCTTGAATTCCGTCAGCGACGCGATCACCGGCAGGCCGTCAAAGGAGGCAGCCCTGAGCGTCGGCTCATAGATCACGACGCTCGCGCCCGCGCGGCGCAGCCGCTCGATGACGCCGCGGATGCTCGACTCGCGGAAGTTGTCCGAATCGGCCTTCATCGTCAGACGGTACACACCGACGACGCCGCCCGCCGCCTTGCGCAGGATCTGACGGGCGATGTGATCCTTGCGCTCGTCATTGGCCGTGACGGCGGCGCTGATGATGCGGTTCGGAATGTCACCGAAGTTCGCCACCAGCTGGCGCGTATCCTTCGGCAGGCAGTAGCCGCCGTAGCCGAACGACGGATTGTTGTAATGTGCGCCGATGCGGGGATCGAGGCACACGCCGTCGATGACCTGCCGCGTGTCGAGCCCCTTGAGCTCACAATAGGTATCGAGCTCATTGAAGTAGCTCACGCGCACGGCGAGATACGTGTTGGCAAAGAGCTTGATGGCCTCGGCCTCCGTCGCGTTCGGGTACAGCGTCGGGATGTCCTGCTCCGCCGCGCCCTGCTGCAGCAGGGACGCAAACAGGCGCGCATCCGCCTCCGTCGCCGTGCCGCCGTGCGGACGGCCGACCACGATGCGGCTCGGGTGCAGGTTATCATAAAGTGCCCTGCCCTCGCGCAGAAATTCCGGCGAGAACAGCAGCCGCTTACAGCCGAACGCCTCCGCGGCGCGCTCCGTGTAGCCGACCGGCACCGTGGACTTGATGACCACGAGTGCGCCGGGATTGACCCTGCCCACGAGCGAGAGCACCGCCTCGACGGTCGAGGTGTTGAAGATCTGCCGCTCGGGGTCGTAGTCCGTCGGCGTGGCGATGATGACCACGTCCGCCGTGCGGTAGGCCTGCCCGGCGTCCACGGTGGCCGTGAGCGTGAGGGGCTTTGCGCGCAGGAACTCCGTGATCTCGGCGTCGGCGATCGGCGAGACGCCGCGGTTGATGTTTTCGGCTTTGGCGGGGGTCGTGGTCACAGCGGTGACGGCGTTGTGCTGCGCGAGCAGCACCGCCTGTGCCAGACCGACATAGCCCACGCCGGCTACAGTGATGTTCATATCGGTTCTCCGGTTTCTCCAATCATGCATGGGTCAAAACGCGGCCGGGGCAGCTGTCCCGGCCGCGGAAAAAGCGGGTGATCCCGTCAGCGGTTTTCCTCGATCTCCACCGGCAGGCCGGTGAGATAGCGCCGCACCATGTCGAAGGCGTGGTTGGCCGCTGCGTGCTTGATGCGCACGCGCCCCCACTTGTCCTTGTGCAGCGTGCGGTGGAATGTGCCGTCCGGCGTGGCGAGGGCCACAAAGAGCGTGCCGACGGTGTGCACGCCGTCACCCTCCGGCCCGGCAAGACCGGTGATGCTCATGGCAAGATCCGTGCCGAATATGGCGCGCGCGTGCTCCGCCATCGCACCTGCGACCTCGGGGCTGACTGCACCGCAGCGCGCGATGAGCGCGGGGTCGACATCCAGCAGCCGGGTCTTGGTGTCGTTATTATAGGCGATGATGCCGCCGGAAAATATCGCCGACGCGCCCGGCACATTCGTGAGCATATCGCCGAGCATGCCGCCGGTGCAGCTGTCGGCCACGGCGATGGTCTTCTGCTGCCGGAGCAGGAGCTCGGCCGCGCAGGTCTCGATATTCGGCGTGTCAACGCCGTAGGCGAAGGCGCCGAGCTCGCGCTGAACGCGCGCGAGGCACGGGGCGATCATGGCCTCAGCCTCGGCCTCTGTGGGGGCCTTTGCCGTGATGCGCACAAGGCACTCCCCCTCCTTGGCATAGGGTGCAAGGGTGGGATTGCGCATCTCGTTCATGAGATCGCGCAGCTGGTACTCCATCGTGCCCTCGCCGATGCCGAAGATCTTGACATTGTGCGAGACGATGATCCCGTCGCCGCGCGCGGCGAGCAGCGGGCGCACGCGGTAGCGCAGCAGCGGCTCGCACTCCAGCGGCGGGCCGGGCAGCATGATGACCATGCAGCCGTCCGCCTCAAACGCACAGGCAGGCGCCGTGCCCCAGTCGTTTTGCAGCACGGTGCAGCCGCGCGGCAGCATGACCTGCTGCAGGTGGTTCTCGGTCATGTAGGTGTGGCGCTCGCGGTACAGACCGCGCAGGCGTGCCTCCTCCGCCTCGTTGAGCTCGAGCGGGATGCCGAACGCGCCAGCCACGACCTCCTTGGTCAGGTCGTCGCACGTCGGGCCGAGGCCGCCGGTCGTGATGATGAGGTCGGCGCGGGTGCGGGCAAGCTGCACCGCCTGCTCGAGCCGCGCGCGGTTATCGCCGACAACGGTCTGCCAATAGACATTGATGCCCAGCTCCGAGAGCAGGCGCGCGACAGCCGCCGCGTCGGTATTAATGGTGTCGCCGAGGAGCAGTTCGGTGCCGACGGCAATAAGTTCTGCGTTCATAAATCGATCCGGATCCTTTCAATTCCGTCCACTGCCTCGCGCACGAGCGCGTCAATGTCGAGCGCGGACTCCGCCTCCGCGACCTCCGCCACGGTCGGTCGGGTCTTGGGGTGGCGCGGGGTAAAGACCGTGCAGCAATCCTCATACGGGAGGATGGATGTGTCAAATGTGCCGATGTCGCGCGCGATCTTCACGATATCGCGCTTGTCCATGCCGATGAGCGGCTGGAGCACGGGCAGGTGCGTCACGGCCTGCGTGCAGGCCATGGCCTCCATGGTCTGGCTGGCGACCTGACCGAGGTTTTCACCGGTGACGATGGCCTTGCACTCGTTGTGCGCGGCGATGTCCTCGGCGATGCGCATCATGAACCGGCGCATGATGAGCGTGAAATATTCCTCCGGGCAGGCGCGGCGGATCTCCTCCTGGATGTGCGTGAAGGGCACGATCTGCAGCGTCATGCGGCCGGTGTAGGCCGTGAGTTCCTTGGCCAGCGAGATGACCTTTTCCTTGGCCAGCTCCGAGGTGTACGGGAAGGAGAAAAAGTGCACCGGGATCAGGCGCACGCCGCGCTTTGCGATCATGTACGAGGACACGGGGCTGTCGATGCCGCCGGAGAGCATCGTCACGGCCGCGCCGTTGCAGCCGACAGGCATACCGCCCGCCGCCTCCACAGCCTGCGCATGAACATACGCCGCCTGCTCGCGCACCTCGAGGCGCACGGTCAGCTCCGGGTCGTGCACGTCGACAACCGTGTCGGGAAATGCCTCGGCCAGCTCGCCGCCGACGTACTGCGACAGCTCAATGCTCGTCATGGGGAAGCGCTTGTCCGAGCGCTTGGTCTCGACCTTGAAGCTGCGCGCCGCCGTCATCGCGTCGTGCAGGTATGTCTTGGCGAGCGCCGTGATGGCGTCCTTGTCCTTTTCACAGGCGGCCGCGCGCGTGATCGTCGCAATGCCGAACACCTTGCGCACGGCGTCATACGCCGCGTCAAGATCGGCCGTATCGTCAGCGGCCTCGATGTAGAGCGCCGACTGCAGATACGTCACGCAGAAGTGGCCGATGGGCTTGAGGCGGCGCTTGACGTTTGCGACCAGCCTCTCTTCAAAATAGTGCTTGTTGAGCCCCTTGAGGAAGATCTCTCCGGGCTTGCAGAGCAGCAGATCCTTCATAAATCGTTCGTTCCTTTTCTTTCAGGATATCACAGGCAGCGCTCGATGAGCGTGATGAACACGCCGATCGACCACGCGCCGAGCCACACGAGCAGCAGACACACGAGCGCGCCGAGGATCAGCCCGATGAGCGAGCAGACATAGCCGACCGTGCGCGGCGTGCCGTTGAAGCCGAGGCTTTTGGCGCGCGCGGAATAGATCAGGCCGATGATGCCCGTGACGACCGAGCCGAGCGCCGTGTAGCCGAACACGAGCAGCGCGCACGACACGATGCCGAGCACCATGGCGACGGTGGCCTCGTGCTTGCCGGGCTGTGGGGCGGGCGGCTGATACCAATTGTAGTTGTTGTTATACATGACGAAGCTCCCTTCTGTCAGGCACGGCCGCCGGGTTCACGGCTCGGCGACGGAAAAATCATACGTGCGGTACTGGATGGCCTCGGCCAGATGCGCGAGACCGATGGTCTGCGCCCCGTCGAGATCGGCGATCGTGCGCGCGACGCGCAGGATGCGGTCATAGCTGCGGGCGGTGAGCGCCATGGTGTCAAACGCCTGATGCATGAGCTGCTCGCACTCCGGCGAGAGCGCGCAAAACTCCGCCAGGGCGCGCGGTCCCATGTGCGCGTTGGTCGCGGTGGTGTCGTCCCCGTAGCGGGCGCGCTGCACGGCGCGGGCGGCGTTGACGCGCGCGCGGATGGTCTGCGACGACTCTCCGGCCGAGGGCTCGGTGAGCTCGTCAAAGTCCAGCGCCGGCACCTCGACGATGATGTCGATGCGGTCGAGCAGCGGGCCGGATACGCGCGCATGGTAACGGCGCACGTCGCGCGGCGAGCAGCGGCAGCGCCCCGAGGGATGCCCGTACCAGCCGCACTTGCAGGGGTTCATGGCGCACACGAGCATGAAGCGGCTCGGATACGTCACGGAGCCGGTCGCGCGCGAGATGGTGATGCTGCCGTCCTCGAGCGGCTGGCGCATCGTCTCGAGCACGGCGGGCGAAAACTCCGGCAGCTCGTCGAGAAAGAGCACGCCGTTGTCGGCAAGGCTCATCTCGCCCGGCTGCAGCGCGCTGCCGCCGCCGGACATGGCGACGTTCGACACCGTGTGGTGCGGGGCGCGAAACGGCCGGACACGCACGACGGGATCGTCCGGCGTCGTGAGACCGAGGACGGAGTAGATCTGCGTGGTCTCGATCATTTCGGCGCGGTTCATCGCGGGCAGAATGGTCGGCAGGCGCTTGGCGAGCATGGACTTGCCCGCGCCCGGCGGCCCGACGAGCAGGATGTTGTGCCCGCCGGCAGCGGCCACCTCGAGCGCGCGCTTGACGTTCTCCTGCGCCTTGACCTCGGCAAAATCGACCGCGAAGTGCGGCGCGGCCGAAAACGCCGGCGGCGTCATGGGCGCGATGGGCTTCTCCCCGCGCAGATGGTGCACGAGCTGCGAGATGTTCTCGACCGGATACACGGTCACGCCCTCGGCAAAGGCGGCCTCGGCCGCGTTGCCCGCCGGGATGAAAAGCTCCCTGAGCCCGAGCTGCTCGGCCGCGAGCGCCATCGTGAGCGCGCCGGTGACGGGGCGGATCTCCCCCGCGAGGCTCACCTCGCCGAAGAAGGCCGCCGTCGCCGGCGGCTGGCGGATCTCCCCCGTGGCGCACAGGATGCCCAGCAGCACCGGCAGGTCATAGAGCGTGCCGGCCTTGCGCGTGTCCGCCGGGGCGAGGTTCACCGTCAGGCGGCTGACCGGAAACTTCATGCCGTTGGTCTTGATGGCGCTGCGCACGCGCTCGCGCGCCTCCTTGACGGCCGCATCCGGCAGGCCGACGATATCAAACCCCGGCAGACCGTTGGACACGTGGCACTCCACGCTCACGGCGTAGCCGCTCACACCGCGGCAGCCGAGGGACTGGATCTTGGACAGCAAACCGTTCGCCTTCTTTCACGGACGATGCCCCGGCGTTGACCGGGGCGCCGTCACTCGGATTTTGGGTTTACGCTTCGGTATCGGGCTCCGTGTCGCCGACGACGGCGATGTGCAGCTCCTCAAGCTGGTGCGGCTCGACGGTGCCGGGCGCGCCCATCATGACGTCCTGCGCGTTTTTGTTCATCGGGAACGGGATAATCTCCCGGATGCTGTCCTCGCCCGCGAGGAGCATGACCATACGGTCGACACCCGGGGCGATGCCGGCGTGCGGGGGCGCGCCGTAGCAGAAGGCGTTGTACATGGCCGGGAACTTGGCCTTCACATCGTCCTCACCGAGACGCACAAGCTCGAACGCCTTGACCATGATCTCGGGATCGTGGTTTCGCACCGCGCCGGAGCTGAGCTCGACGCCGTTGCAGACGAGGTCATACTGGAAGGCATTGATGTCGAGCGGATCGACCTCACCGCGCTCGGCCTGCTCGAGGATCTCGAGCCCGCCGTTGGGCATCGAGAACGGGTTGTGGCAGAACTCCAGCTCGCCGGACTCCTCGCCGATCTCGTACATGGGGAAGTCGACGATCCAGCAAAATTCGTACCGCTCGGTGTCCATGTGACCCGGCACGGCCGCGCCGAGCTTCGCGCGCAGCACGCCCGCCGTCTTCTGCGCGGCGGTCTTTTTGCCGGCCGTCACACCGACGAAGCAGCCGGGCTTGAGATCGAGCGCCGCCGTGATCTCGGCAGTGCGATCCGTGAGGAACTTTGCGATGCCGCCGGAGAAATTGCCCTGCTCGTCTACCTTGAACCAGTAGGGCTTGCTGCCGGACTGCACCTCCACGTCGGCACAGAGCTTGTCGACGGCCTTGCGCGCGAGCGCGCACTCGGGCACGACGACGGCCTTGACGGTGTTGCCCTCTGCAAAGGGCGCAAAGTCGCTGCCGGCGACGAGCGCCGTCATGTCCTGCACGGTCAGATCGATGCGCAGGTCGGGCTTATCCGAGCCGTAGGTGTCCATCGCGTCGCGGTAGGAAATGCGGCGGAAGGGCGCCTCGGACGCGACGTTGTACTTGCCGTACTTGGCGAAGATCGGCGGGAGCACGTCCTCGAGCACCGCGAACACGTCGTCCTGCGTGGCGAAGGCCATCTCCATGTCGAGCTGATAGAATTCGCCGGGGCTGCGGTCGCCGCGGGCGTCCTCGTCGCGGAAGCACGGGGCGATCTGGAAATAGCGGTCGAAGCCCGCCGTCATGAGCAGCTGCTTGAACTGCTGCGGTGCCTGCGGCAGAGCGTAAAACTTGCCGGGGTGCTTGCGC
>ERZ835980.3035-NODE-3035-length-13756-cov-5.951244_pt1 | contig 13756 bp, 14 predicted proteins | sample MGYA00519943_ERZ835980 | MGnify/ENA primary metagenome ERZ835980 (study PRJEB31850, sample SAMEA3708791) | human gut metagenome | biome: human gut; feature: human-associated habitat; material: faeces | place: China | collected 2014 ... | reverse complement strand
GAGACTGCCAATGCAATTTTCTCTGGGTGGGTCTAAGGGAGGGGTATCTCTTTTTGAAAAAGAGATGCCCCTCCCTTATTGCGTCCCCTGCAGGGGGACCCTGTTTTATTCCTCTTCGTGTGCGGTGACGGCGATGTGCAGCTCGTCGAGCTGCTTCTGCGTCACCTCGCTGGGTGCGCCCATCATGATATCCTGGGCGTTCTTGTTCATGGGGAAGGGGATGATCTCGCGGATGGAATCCTCACCTGCGAGCAGCATCACCATGCGGTCGACGCCCGGGGCAATACCGGCGTGCGGGGGCGCGCCGTAGCAGAAGGCGTTGTACATGGCGGGGAACTTGGCCTTCACGTCCTCTTCGCCGAGGCGGACGAGCTCAAAGGCCTTGATCATGATCTCGGGATCGTGGTTACGCACCGCGCCGGAGGAGAGCTCCACGCCGTTGCAGACAAGGTCGTACTGGTCGGCGGTGATGGTCAGCGGGTCGATCTCGCCGCGCTCGGCCTTGAGCAGCACGTCGAGGCCGCCGGCGGGCATGGAGAACGGGTTGTGGCAGAACTCGAGCTCGCCGCTCTCGTCGCCGATCTCATACATCGGGAAGTCGACGATCCAGCAGAACTCGTAGCGCTCCTTGTCCATGTGGCCCTCGCACGCAGGGCCGAAGGTTTTGATCATCACGCCGACGAGCTTGGTGGCCAGCTCGCCGCCCGCGACGAGCACAAGCGTGTTGGGCTCGAGCGGCAGGAGCTTGGCGGCGGCTTCCTTGTCGATAAACTTTGCGATGCCGCCGGCAAGGTCGCCCTTTTCGTCGACCTTGAACCAGTAGCCCTTTGCACCCGCCTGCACCTCGCAGTCGGTCAGAAGCTTGTCGATCTGCTTGCGCGTGAGCGAGCAGTTGGAGATCGCGACAGCCTTGACGGTCTTGTCCGCAAGGACCTCAAAGCTGCTTCCCTCGAAGAGGGAGGAGACGTTCGTCGCGGTCAGGTCGATGCGCAGGTCCGGCTTATCACTGCCGTAAATCTCGAGCGCGTCGAGGTACTTGATGCGGCGGAACGGGGGCTGAGATGCGATGTCATACGTGCCGAACTTCGCGAAGATCGGGGGCAGGACATCCTCGCAGACGGCGAAGACGTCTTCCTGAGAGGCGAACGCCATCTCCATATCGAGCTGATAGAACTCGCCGGGGCTGCGGTCGCCGCGCGCGTCCTCATCGCGGAAGCACGGCGCGATCTGGAAGTAACGGTCAAAGCCGGAGGTCATCAGCAGCTGCTTGAACTGCTGCGGGGCCTGCGGCAGGGCGTAGAACTTGCCGGGGTGCTTGCGGGCGGGGACGAGGTAGTCACGCGCGCCCTCGGGGGAGGAGGCCGTCAGGATCGGGGTGGTGATCTCGAGGAAGTCGTGCTCCATCATGGCCTTGCGCAGCGCGGCGATGACGTTGCAGCGCAGGATGATGTTCTTCTTGACGGCGGGATTGCGCAGGTCAAGATAGCGGTATTTGAGGCGCTGGGTCTCGTCGGCCTCGCGGCTGCGGTTGATCTCGAACGGCAGGGAGTTGTAGCGGCAGCGGCCGAGCAGCTCGATCTTCTCGGGAACGACCTCAATGTCGCCGGTGGGCTGATTGGGGTTCTTGCTTGCGCGCTCGCGCACGGTGCCCTCGACGGAGATGGTGCTCTCTTTGTTGTAGCCCTTGATCTGGGCGAGCAGCTCGCTCGTCTCGACGACGATCTGCGTCGTGCCGTAGAAGTCGCGCAGCACCACAAAGGCGAGGCTGCCGCCGACTTCGCGGACGTTCTCCATCCAGCCGACGAGCTTGACGTGCTCACCGGCATGCTGCGCGCGAAGCTCGCCGCAGTTGTGTGTACGGGATTGCATCATGGTAAAATCTACTCCTGTTTGTATATTATAAATTGAAAATTACTGACTGTATTGAAAAATCGCCTGATTTTGTGCTCAGGTGGTGAAGGGCTTCGTCTTCGGGTTGACGATATCGCGCCAGTCGAGGTCGCCGCGGGCAAGGCCCATGATGAGCATTTCAGCGGTGGCGAGGTTGGTGGCAAAGGGGATGTTGTTCTGGTCGCAGAGCTTGGTGATATAGGTCAGGCTGTCGTTATACTGCGGGTTGGCGGGGTCGCAGAAGAAGAGGACCATATCGATCTCGTTGTAGGCGATGCGCGCGCCGATCTGTTCCGCGCCGCCGTGGATACGCGCCATGAACAGGTGGATCGGAAGCCCGCTCGCCTCGCTGACCATCTTACCGGTCACGCTGGTGGCGCAAAGGGTGTGACGGGACAGGATGCCGGCGTAAGCCGTGCAGAACTGGACCATCAGTTCCTTTTTGTTGTCGTGTGCCATGAGAGCGATGTTCATGTAGTGTCACAATCCTTTCTGATGTGAATTTTTCTATTGTAGCGGCACTTTCATCGGTTGACAAGGGCAAGCAGGCTTTGAAAAGATGTTTGCGGGAAAAGCGTGTTTGCCTTTGTGAACCGGTGCTACAGCCGCATCAGACGCACGCGTTCGCCGCACAGGCGGCGGGCGATGTTTTCGCAGGCGCAGATGGCGCCGGAGCGGTATTTGAGCGTATAGCTGAGCCCGCGGCCCAGCACGGCTGAGACGTTCTCGTCTTCGGGAATGACACCGAGCAGTGGCAGACCCGCCGCGTCGATGGCATCGTCGATGGTGGTGTGGAGCGATTGCAGCAGCCGACGCCGCACGCGGTTGACGACAAGGTGCAGATGCCCGCTCGGGAAGCGGTGCAGCTCCATCACGGTGCGCTGCGCGTCGCGCAGGCTGGAGGGGTCGTTCGTGGTGACGACCACGGCGCGGTCGGCGCAGCAGGTGGCAAGCGAGAAGGCCTCGCCGATGCCGGCGGCGGCGTCGATGAGGCAGAAGTCGAAGTAGCGGCGGATCTCGTCGATGAGCCGCTGCATCTCGCGCCTGTTGGGAAGACGCGTGCCGAAGCTCACAGGCGCGGTGAGCAGATACAGATTCGGGTAGAGCGGGTGGCGCACGACGGCCTGCGCGAGCGACGTGCGGCCGGAGATGACATCCGTAAAGTCCATGAGCGCGCGGTCTGAGACGCCAAGGTAGAGGTCGAGGTTACGCAGGCCGATATCACAGTCGAGCAGCAGCGTCTTTTTGCCGAGCTGCGCGAGCGCCATGCCGGTGAGCGTGGTGAATGAAGTTTTTCCCGTGCCGCCCTTGCCGGACACGACGGCGATGACCTGTGACAAGGCTTCGTACCTCCTTTTTGCAGAATAAAATGCGTTACAGCGGGGCCTTTTTGATCTTGGCGAAGGCGCGCGGATAGGCACGCGGGGTGGGGGAGACCTTTTCGATGAGGACGAGGCGATGGACGACGTCGCTCGTCGGGATGGTGTAATCCTCGACCTTGACGATGCGGCCGCCGAGCGTCTTGATGGCGCTCTTCGCCGCCGTGATCTCATCTTCGGTGTCGACGCTCTTCATCGCGGCGAACTGTCCGCCGACTTTGACGAGCGGCAGGCACAGCTCGGATAAGATCGAGAGCTGCGCGACGGCGCGCGAGGTCGCGATATCAAACTGTTCGCGGTGCTGCATGGCGAATTCCTCCGCCCGCGCGTGGACGCAGTCAACGCGCTTTAATTGCAGCTCGCCACAGACCTCGGAGAGCCAGTGGACGCGCTTGCCGAGCGAGTCGAGCAGTGTGAGGTCAAAGTCGTCCTCCAAAATGCGCAGCGGCATACCGGGAAAGCCCGCGCCGGTGCCGACGTCGACAACTTTCTTGCCCTTGAGGTCGACAAATTGCAGGATTGCCGCGCTGTCGAGCAGGTGGAGCTGCGCGACGGCGTCGGGCTCGGTGATGGCCGTGAGGTTCATCACCTCGTTTTTTTCCAGCAGCAGGGAGGAGAAGCGCTCGAGCGTTTCCGCGCGGCTTACATCCAGCCCCAGCTCGGAAAGTCCCTGCAAGAGAAGCTCGTTCATTTGCCCTGCTCCTTCAAAAGGTCGCGGATCTCGGTGAGCAGCAGCTCTTCCTTCGTCGGCTCGGGCTCCTTTTCCGGCTCCGGCTCGGCGGGCTTCGTGAGTTTTTCGTGCATCTTGTTCACGGCCTTGACCATGCAGAACACGGCGAAGGCGATGATGATGAAGTCGAGAATGACGGCGATGAGATTGCCGTAGTTGACGGCGACCTCGGGCGTGACGACCTCCGCGCCCTCCATGACGGCCTCCCTGAGCACCCACTTCCACGCGGAGAAGTCGACGCCGCCGGTCAGCATGGAGATGAGCGGCATGATGATATCGCCCACGAGCGAGGTCGTGATCTTGCCGAACGCGCCGCCGATGACGACGCCGACGGCCATATCGAGTACGTTGCCGCGCATGGCAAAGGCCTTGAACTCTTCAAAAAACTTCTTCATTCAGAAGACTCCTTTGGGGAAATTTGCGAAAATATGAAAACTGATCGTATAAAATAAGTGAATTATTACTAATAGAAATTACTTTTTCGGCGTGAGCACGGTCTTGCCGCCCATGTAAGGCTGGAGCACCTTGGGAATGAGCACGCTGCCGTCGGCCTGAAGATTGTTCTCGAGGAAGGCGATGAGCATACGCGGGGGCGCGACAACGGTGTTGTTGAGCGTGTGGGGCAGGTACATCTTGCCGTCCTCGCCCTTGATGCGGATCTTGAGGCGGCGGGCCTGCGCGTCACCGAGGTTGGAGCAGGAGCAGACCTCGAAGTACTTCTTCTGGCGCGGGGACCAGGCCTCGATGTCGCAGCTCTTGACCTTGAGGTCGGCGAGGTCGCCGGAGCAGCACTCCAGCTGACGCACGGGAATGTCCAGCGAGCGGAACAGCTCAACGCTCCACTTCCACATTCTGTTGTACCAGTCCATGCTGTCCTCGGGCTTGCAGACGACGATCATCTCCTGCTTTTCGAACTGGTGGATGCGGTACACGCCGCGCTCCTCGATGCCGTGGGAGCCCTTCTCCTTGCGAAAGCACGGGGAGTAGGAGGTGAGCGTCTGGGGAAGGGAGCTTTCGGGCAGGATCTCACCGATGAAGCGGCCGACCATCGAGTGCTCGCTCGTGCCGATGAGATAGAGGTCTTCGCCCTCGATCTTATACATCATGGCGTCCATGTCGTTCTGGCTCATCACGCCCTCGACCACGTTGCCGTGGATCATGAACGGCGGGATGCAGAAGGTGAAGCCCTTGTCGATCATAAAGTCGCGCGCGTAGGCGAGCACGGCCTCGTGCAGGCGCGCAATGTCGCCGAGCAGGTAGTAGAAGCCCGCGCCGGAGACGCGGCCCGCCGCGTCCATATCAACGCCGTCGAAGCTCTCCATGATCTGCGTATGGTAGGGGATGTCGAATTCGGGCACCTTCGGCTCGCCGAAGCGCTCGACCTCGACGTTGCAGCTGTCGTCCGGGCCGATGGGCACGCTCGGGTCGATGATGTTCGGGATGAGGAGCATGATCTTGTGGATCTTCTGCTCGTACTCTTCCTCGAGCTTTTCAAGCTCCGCGAGACGGTCGGCGTTCTGCTTGACGGTCGCCTTGATCTTCTCGGCTTCCTCGAGCTTGCTCGGGTCCTTCTTCGCCTGACCCATCAGCATACCGATCTGCTTAGAGAGGGCGTTGCGGCTGGCGCGCAGCTCGCTCGCCTCGGTGATGGCGGCGCGGTTCGCAGCGTCCAGCGCGATGACTTCGTCAACGAGGGGGAGCTTTTCGTTCTGGAACTTCTTTTTGATGTTTTCCTTGACCAGTTCGGGATTTTCCCGCAGGAACTTCATATCCAACATTGTGATTTACCTCGCTATCCTTGTAAAGTGAGCGGCAGGCTGCCGCGTTTGTTCTCAGTTCACGCCGTTCGGGAAGAGCTCTTCCACGATGGCCTTATAGCGCGCGGCGGGGGAGGGGGCATCGTCGCCGGTGATGGAGGTGCGCAGCGCCTCCGTGGGGAGATCTTTCGCGGCACCGTCCTTTTCAAAGGCGCGGATGTTCTCCTTTGCCTCGTCGATGTTCTTGGCGCGGCAGTCGTTTTCAATCTCGATGAGCCAGTCGAGCGCGCGCAGCTGCTCGCTCTTGCGCTCGACGGCCTCGCTGAGGGCGTCCCTGTCGGCTTCTGCTTCGGCAAGCTGCGCTTCCAGTTCCCTGACGCGCGTTTCGAGCGTGTCATTTTCCTCGAGCGTGCTTTGCAGGGCGTGGTTGCCGCTCTTGATCTCGTCGCGGATGGCCTGACTGCTGCGCTGATTCATGAGAAATGTCCATAAAATCAGCAGAAATGCCACGCTGAAGAGCACGGCAACATAGGTGTAGACCTTTTTCATGCGTTCGCGCTCGGTGGTGGGCTTTTCCTCCTTGGGCGCGCTCTCTTTGCTCGGGTCCTTGGGGGATTCGTGGACAAAATCCGTCATGCCTCTTCGCCTCCGTTCTTTCTGCGTTTGATGGCGGCGAGCGCTTCGAGCAGGTCGTTCAGATCGTCCATGCCGTAGTAGTCCAGCTCGATGCGCCCCTTCTTCTTGCCCGAAACGATGCGGCAGGTGCGGCCGATCTTGTCGCTCAGCTCCTGCGCGGCAAGGCGGCCGTAGCTTTCGGCCATGATCTCCTCGTTCGTGCGCTTTTTCTCTTCCTTCGTGCTGCCAAGGCGCTTGGCGAGCGCCTCCGTCTGGCGGACGCTCAGCCCCTGTGCGGCGACGAGCTTTGCAGCCTCAAGCTGAAGCTCTGCCTTGAGCGGCAGCAGCGCGCGGGCGTGACCGCCGGAAAGCGCGCCGTTTTGCAGCATTTCGCGCACCTCCGGGCAGAGACCCAGCAGCCGCAGGCTGTTTGCCACAGCGGAGCGGGACTTGCCCACGCGCTCGGCGGCCTCCTCCTGCGTGAGCTGGTAGCTGTCCATCAGCGTTTTGTAGCCCTCGGCCTCTTCGATGGGATCGAGGTCCTCACGCTGTAGGTTCTCAATGAGCGAAAGCTCGGTCATTTTGCGGTCGTCCGCCTCGATGACGATGGCGGGGACCTCGTGCAGGCCCGCGATGCGCGCGGCGCGCCAGCGGCGCTCGCCGGCGATGATCTGATAATAGCCGGAAGAAAGGCGTCGGACTGTCAGCGGCTGGATGATGCCGTGCTCGCGGATGGAATCCGCAAGGTCCTGCAAAGCGTCTTCGTCAAAGTGATGGCGCGGCTGATTGGCGTAGGGCTCGATCTTTGAAATGGGGAGGTAGAGGCTGTCAGACGTGTCAGCGTGCAGGGCGGCGTCGCCCAGCAGCGCGCCCAGACCCTTGCCGAGCCCTCGGTTTGCGTTTGCCATGGGAACATCTCCTTTCTGCGGGGGTGAAAGGGCGGAAAACGCCCTTTATATTTTAATGTATCATTTGTTTTGCTTCAGAAACTCGTTGGCGAGATTGCTGTACGCCTCCGCGCCGCGCGAGACACGGTCGTAGTAGTTGATGGGCTTGCCGTGGCTCGGCGCCTCGGAAAGGCGCACATTGCGCGGGATGACGGTGGCGTACACCTTGCCGGGGAAGTAGCGCTTGACCTCTTCGGCTACCTGAAGGGCAAGATTCGTGCGCCCGTCGAACATCGTCAGCAGCACGCCCTCCAGCTCAAGGCCGGGGTTGAGGTTGCGGCGCACCATGCGGACCGTGTGCATCAGGTCGGACAGGCCCTCGAGCGCGAAGTATTCGCCCTGCACGGGCACGATGAGCGAATTTGCCGCGCAGAGGGCGTTGACCGTCAGCAGTTCGAGCGAGGGCGGGCAGTCGATGAGGATGAAGTCATAGTTGGGGGAGAGGACGTCGAGCGCCTGCTTGAGCAGGAATTCGCGGTTCGGGCGGTCGATCATCTCGATGCCCGCGCCCGCGAGCGCCTTGGAAGACGGCAGCACGTCGCCGTAGCGCGTATGCGAGACGCTGGCCGTCACATCCGCGCCATTGATGAGTACATCGTATACGCTGCGCGCGCTGGTTTTGTCCACGCCCATACCGGAGGTGGAGTTGGCCTGCGGGTCAAAATCGCACAGCAGGACGCGCTTTCCCTTTTCTTTCAATGATGACGTCAGATTCACGCAGGTCGTCGTCTTGCCGACGCCGCCTTTCTGATTGACGATCGCAACGATCTTAGCCAAAAGAACACCTACCTTAGTTCCGGATACAAATAACCATTTTCATTCTTGCTTAGTATAACACAAACCCGTTCGATTTCAACAGAAAACGAGCAATTTTACGAAATTTGTTTCACGTGAAACATGACAAGGCGCAGCCCTTTACGTCTGCTTTGGGCGGGGATATGGCAGATCACGGGGGAATGGGTCATGGGATGCGAAAACGCCATGGTAAAGGCATTGGCCTTTACCATGGCGTTCAAAACAGTGTTTCACGTGAAACAAGGACTCACTTTTCCGGCTCAACGAGCAGTGCCGCGCCGTAAGGCTCGAGCGTCAGGCGGAGCAAGCCGTCGCAGCAGAAGAAGGACTGACGCGTGAGCGCATCCTGCGCGAGGGGCGCATCCCACGGCAGCGTGAGGACGGCGGATTGTTCGCCCGCGTTGACCGCCGTGATACATTTTTCGCTGTTTGATGCGCGGCGGAAGGCCAGCACGCGCCCCTGCGCCGCGCAGTAGTCGATCGTGCCGCGCTGCAAGGCCTCGTGCGCCTTTCGCAGCGCGCCGAGCTGCCGAAAATAGCGCACGAGCTCCGGATTTTCGCGGTCCCAGGGGTACGTGCCGCGGTTGAACGGGTCTTCAAAGCCCTGCATCCCGGCCTCGTCACCGTAGTAGAGCATCGGCGAGCCGGGGAAGGTATAGAGGATGAGCGCCGCGAGCTTCAAGAGCGCCGTGCCGCGCGACTTTTCTTCCTCGCTCAGGAGGTAAGCCGCGCGCTCATCGCGTGTTGCGGGCGCGTCGCCCCCGTGCCCGAGAAGTGTCAGAAGACGCGGCGTATCGTGCGTGGAGAGGAAGTTCATCGCGCCGTAGTAGGCGGGCGCGGGATAGTGCTCGCGCAATTCCTCCATGCGCTCGCGGAAGACCGCGGCGTCGCCGCCGCGCAGGAAATCGAGCAGGGCTGTGCGGAAGGGATAGTTCATCAGGCCGTGCGTTTCGCGCCCCAGCAGGTACTTGCGGCGCTTGGAGTAGGCGACCTTCGTTGTGCCGTCCTCCCAGACCTCGCCGAGGAGATAACCGTCGGGACGTTCCTCCTCAATGGCGCGGCGGATGCGCGCGATGAATTCGTCAGGCAGCTCGTCGGCAACGTCCAGCCGCCAGCCGGACGCGCCCGCGCGCAGCCAGCGGCGGATGATCGAGTGTTCACCCTCAATGATGTAGTCAACATAACTTTGCTCCGTCTCGTTGACGGCGGGCAGGTTCTTGATGCCCCACCATGCGTCGTACTCGTCGGGGAAGGGGTGGAAGCTGTACCACGAGTAGTAGGGGGAATCCGGCCCCTGCGCCGCGCCGAGCGTGGGATAAAAGCCGTCGGCGTTGAAATAGACGCTTTTTCGCCCCGTGTGGTTGAAAACGCCGTCGAGCAGCACGCGGATGCCGCGCTCGCGCGCCCTTTCGCAGAGCGTGCGGAAATCCTCCTCCGTGCCGAGCAGGGGGTCGATGCGCTCGTAGCAGGCCGTGTCGTAGCGGTGGTTGGTGGAAGCTTCGAAGATCGGGCAGAGGTAGAGCGTCGTCACGCCGAGAGAGGAGAGATAGTCGAGCTTTTCCGTGATGCCCGCGAGGTCGCCGCCGAAAAAGTCACTGCAAGTGATCTCACCCTGTTCATTCGGGCGGTATTCGGGCGCTTCATCCCAGCGCTCGTGCAGCGTGCGCGGACCGACAAGGCCTGCGGCGTCTCGCTTTTTTGCGCGATGGAAGCGGTCGGGGAAGATCTGATACGTCACGCCGCGGCCGAACCATTCGGGCGTTTTGTGCGTATCGTCGTAGACCGTGAGCTGCCAGGGCTCGACCGTGTCCCACGCGCAGAGGCCTGATTTTCCGCAGCAGCTCATGCCGCCGTCGGCCCACGTCAGGCGGAAGTGATACCACACAAGGTCCGCGTCCCGCGGCGCAGAATACTCCCCGCGAAAGACCGCGTTGCCGCATTCCTGCGCAGGGGAAAGTTCGGTCGCGGTCCAGGTATCGGCAAATTCCGCGTGGGCGAGCAGCTCGCAGCGCGTGACCGCCGCGCCCGCTTCGGGCCGCAGGCAGAGCTGCACGCGCGTGCCGCACGGCACCGCGCCGAAGGGCGATTTGCAGTGGGGGTCGCGGGGGTCAAACCAATAAGTTGACATAACATTCCTTTCCGCCGCCAGAGGCGGCCCGGAGAAAAAGGAAAAGCGCGCCTTGCGGCGCGCTCAGCCAAGCAGTGTGTTCTCGCCCGTCACCGTCGTGTTGGCGGCGGCGTTGGAGAAGTAGGCGTTCAATACCTGCACGGCGGTGGAGGCAAGCGCCGCGCCCGTGCCGCCCTTTTCGATGACGATGGCCACGGCGATCTGCGGGTCGTCGTAGGGAGCGAAGCAGACGAACGCGCCGTTGTTGTTTTTGGTGTCACCGGTCTGGACGGTGCCGGTCTTGGCGGCGGCGTCGACGATACAATCCTTAAAATAGGAGGACACCGCACCATCAGTGGCTAAGTCGTGCATACCGGCGAGCACGGCGGAGAGATTTTCCTCGCTCATTGCGATCGTCTGCACGGGCTCGGCGTCGTAGACGTATTCGAGCGCACCCGTGCCGCTCTCGCGCACGTTTTTGAGCAAGTGTGTCGTGTAGCGGTCGCCGCCGCCGGAGAGCGTCGCAATATAGTTGGCGAGCTGGAGCGGCGTATAGAGCTGGTTTGCCTGGCCGAAGGCCGCCCAGGGCGCAAGGTTCTCGCCCTCGTTCTGGGAGGGGAGACGGCCTGCGGCGTCGCCGATCTCGATGCCCGTCGGCGAGCCGAGACCGAAGTCCGCGTAATACTTGCGCAGGGTGTCCATACCCATGCGGTAGCCCATTTCGGCAAAATAGTAGTTGCATGAATTCATGATCGCGCCGCGCACGTTGAGGGACCCATGGCCGCTGCGCTTCCAGCAGTAGGTATAGCTCGCAGAGTAGCCGGGATAGACCCACTTGCCCGAGTCGTAGAGCTTTTCGCGCACGGTGGTCGCGCCGGACTCGAGCGCGGCGATGGCCGTGAGGGGCTTTAGGGTCGAGCCGGGGGCGTAGGTGCCCTGCGTGGCGCGGTTCCACATCGGCTGCATCGTGTCGCTCGTGAGCGCGGCGATCTCGTCGCGGAAGGTGGAGAGGGAATAGGTGGGGTACGACGCGAGCGCCAGCACATCGCCCGTGCCGACCTGCACGACCGCGACCGCCGCGCCGCGGTCGATGCCGTCGGCCTTTGTCATCGCGGTGACGGTGCTTTCCAGCGCCTGCTCCACATCCTCCTGAAAGTCGATATCAATGGTCAGCGCCACCGTGGAGCCGGGCTTCGGCTCCACGGAGTAGAGCTCGCCGGTCACCTTGCCGGAGTCGTTGAAGGTCACAAGGCGCTTGCCGTCGCTGCCGTGAAGGTATTCTTCAAATGCGCTCTCCGCGCCGGACTTGCCGACGATGCTCGCAAGCGTGTAGCCGTCCTTATCCTTGTAATCGTCCCAGTCCTCGATGCTGCCGGTGTAGCCGAGCACGTGGGCGGCGTAATCGGTCTCGTAAACGCGCACGGACGAGGTGTCCACCTGCACGCCGGCGTAGGAGCCGTCCTTGATGAGCGAGATGAGCGCAACGTCCACGTCGCTCGCAAATTCAAAGACCGTCGAGCCGTTCAGCCTGGCGGAGGCGAGCGCATAGCGCAGTCCCACGAGCGTGCGCGCCGTGTCGTCGGGCAGCGCTTCGCTGACGCCGTATTCGCTGCAAAGGCGCAGATAGAGCGCAGGGCCGGTGATGCTCATGGGCAGGCCGTCCTCGTCCACGTTCTTTTCGTCCATCCATTTGAGCGAGACGAGGTATTTGACGAGCGCCCGGACGCCGCCTTTTGCCGTGTCATAGACGTAGGGCGCCTCCTGCGAAAGGGGAAGAATATCCCGGATCTCGACGCCCTGCGCGTTCATCAGCTCGATGAGGCGCAGCAGCGCGTCGTTCAGCTCGTCGGACGAGACGAGCGATAAGTCGAAATTCAGCGTGTAGACCGCGCGATTAGATACGAGCACCTTGCCGTTGCGGTCGGTGATGACGCCGCGCGTGCCCTTGACGGTTTCGACCTTGGCGTTCGTGCGGATGGATTTGGCGAGATAGTCGTCGCCGTGGACGATCTGCGCGTCAAAGAGCGTGACGACAAAGACGAGCGCAACGAGGAACATCGCCGCGCCGAGCGCGACGAGGCGGCGGGTAAAGCGTTTGGGGTCCATAAGATCGCTCCTTTCCGAGCGGAGTGGGGAAAACAGGGGAAAAAACGGGAAAAACGGGACTTCAGTCGGCAAAGAGACGGTGCACCGCGCGCAGCAGCGGGTAGCTGGGCAGAAGCAGCAGGCACGAGAGCGCCGTTTCCTTCGCAAAGAGGTGCAGCATCGGCAGGAGAGCGCTCATACCGCTGCGCGGCAGCAGCGCAAGGGCCTGCAAAAGATCGGTGACAAGGAAAGCCAGCACCGTCGCGAGCAGCGCGCGGGCAAAGCCCGGCTGCAGGAGATTGCTCAAAAGCGTGGAGATGAGCAGCGCGGCGGCGGTGAAGGCGAGCGTGTAAAGGCAGGGAAGGCTTGCTGGCAGCACAAGATCGCACAGCGCGCCGAACACGATGCCCGAGAGCACCGCGGATCTCGGCTGCTCGAACGAGGCCATGACCGCGAGCAGCACCGGCGGCAAAAAGGGGAGCACGCCCCAAACGCTCACCGAGCCGAGCAGGACCCTTTTGAAAAAGCAGAGCAGCAGCGCCGCGAGCGCGTAAAATGTCCATTTGAGGGCGGTCGTCTGCGTTACGTTCATGCGCTGCCCCCTTATTCGACGATATCGTAGTCGACGATGACGAAGACCTCGGTCAGCGCGTCAAAGTCGACCATGGGGGTGAGGACGGCGTAGCGGGCAAGGCCGTCGTCGCCGGTCTGCACCGACTCGACCGCGCCGATGACAAGGCCGCTGGGATAGTAACCGCCGAGACCCGAGGTGACGATCTGGTCGCCCGTGAGCACCTCGTCGTCCGAGGTGAGATAGGAGAGCTTGAGCTTTCCTTCGCCCATGAGGGAAAAGTCGCCCTCGGCGACGGCCGTTTCCCCGGTGCGGAAGATGCGCGCGCCGAGCTCGGTGTCCGTGTCGATGACGGTCAGCACCGTCGACCAGTTGAGTCCGACCTCGGACACGACGCCGACGAGATAGCCCTCGGCGCTCACCACGCAGTCGCCCACGGCAATGTCGGAATCCGTGCCGTGGCTGAGCGATAGCGACGAGGTCCAGTTGCTCTCGCCGTGGGCAAGGACCGCGGCGGAGACGAAGGTGAAGTCGCTCCGCTGCTCCTGCAATTTCAGGAGCTTACGGAACAGCTTATTTTCCTCGCTGTCCGCCTGTGCCTGGCGCTGCTGGGCGCGCAGATCCGCGATCTCCTTTTTGAGCGCGGCGTTTTCCTCCTTGAGGGCGGTCACATCCTCGTAATACTGCCGCTTGTCGGCGGCCCAATCGCTCACGGCGGTGGCCGCGGCGCGGAAGGGCGAGGTCAGCACGCCCGCGATGTTTTCCAGCACCGAGGAGGTGGAGGAAAAATAGGTCAGCACACTCAAAAGCACAGCGACCGCCGCTGCGACGGCCAGAATGCGCAGCCCGTGCTGACGGAAAAATTCTTTCAAGGCTTACC
>ERZ835980.3028-NODE-3028-length-13788-cov-7.341440_pt1 | contig 13788 bp, 10 predicted proteins | sample MGYA00519943_ERZ835980 | MGnify/ENA primary metagenome ERZ835980 (study PRJEB31850, sample SAMEA3708791) | human gut metagenome | biome: human gut; feature: human-associated habitat; material: faeces | place: China | collected 2014 ... | reverse complement strand
GCGCACTTCAGACTGGAATTCTCATTACGCAAGTTGCCCAAATCTCTTGCGTTTCGTCTGAAAATATTATAGAATCTAATGGAACGAAAAGATATAGACAAGATGGAACAAAATATGCACAAAATCAAAGAGTTTGTAATTTTTTGATAGAACATTTCCCAAATCACTGTAAAATCTCTGAAGATGAGGAGGACGCAGGGATGTATTTCAACTCAGGATATTTGAACAACTCCCGTTTGGATTTCAAAGACTACTCAAAGCCGCTGGTCGTAGGCAGCTGCGGCACTTATCGCTTGAAAAAACGCCCTAAGCTACCTACTTTTTGGGCAAAGGGTCGCAGAGACTATCAAATCCTCTATGTGGCATCTGGTAAAGCACACTTCTGGTTCGATGGTGTTGAGGAAGTGGTGACTTCTGGACACATGGTGCTTTATCAGCCGAAAGAAATCCAGAAGTATGTCTACTATGTAGAAGATCATCCAGAGGTGTTCTGGATTCACTTTACAGGATACGATGTCAAAAACATCCTGAACTATCACGGAATACCCTTGGACAAGCACGTTTTTTACAGCGGCACACTGCCGGATTACAAAATGCTGTTCCGAAAGATCATCCGGGAACTGCAACAATGTGAATATGGCTATGAAGACTATATTGCTTCTCTCTTCAACATCATTCTGCTTTTAGTAAGCAGGCAACAGCAGGAAAGCGAGAAAACAACTACAAGCATCCCCGAAGAAATCGAAGCCGCCGTTGCCTACTTTAACGAGAATTATAATACAAAGGTCAGTGTGGACGATTACGCAGAATCGCTGCATATCAGTACGAACTGGTTTATCCGTAATTTTAAGCTGTACATGAAAATAAGCCCTGCACAATACATCCTGTCCCTTCGGATGGTAAATGCACAAAGCTTATTGGAGAACACCGAATACAATATTGGAGAAATTGCAGAGATCGTAGGGTATGATAACCCACTCTATTTTAGCCGGGTATTCAAGAAAGAGTATGGTGTCAGTCCGGCACAGTACCGAAAGAATCTGGAAGAATCTACTGAAAAATGAGAAAGATTCCTTATAAATAAGGAGAGTAGAACCATGCCGATAAAAAATGCGATCCACAGCCAACAAGTCTACGACCCAACGGATGAATCCATCATGGCAGAGCAGGAACTTTGCATGGAGCGGCTGTATGATTATAACCACACCCGCCCTTCCGAACACGCAAAACGGGCGCAGCTTTTGAAAGAAATGCTTGCAGAGTGCGGCGCAGGCTGCTGGATTGAGCCGCTGTTTCACGCCAATTGGGGCGGAAAGCACGTTCACATGGGCGATTATGTCTATGCCAACTTCGGGCTGACCTGCGTGGATGATACCCATATCTACATCGGAGAGCACACCATGATAGGTCCGAACTGTGTCCTTGCAACCGCAAACCACCCGATCCTGCCGGAACTGCGTGAGAAAGCATACCAGTACAATCTGCCCATCCGCATTGGACGCAACTGCTGGCTGGGTGCTGGCGTGATCGTGGTGCCGGGTGTTACCATTGGGGATAATACGGTGATCGGTGCGGGAAGCGTAGTGACAAAGGACATTCCTGCTAACGTAGTGGCGGTGGGAAACCCATGCCGTGTGCTGCGCCCCATCAGTGAACACGACAAAGAATATTTCTATCGGGATCGAAAAATCAACTGGGGAACGCTTTAACCATAGGAGGTCTCTTCATGTTAGAGCATTTTTTCAAATCGCTAGTTGCAACAGTTTCTGACCCTTACCAATGCAATCGCATTACAGATGCGTTGGCGGCAGCTGGAATTAAATTCTATTGTAAATCCAAAGATGTCAATCGGCATAACACATTTGACCAAGCAAGAATTGGAACCCTCGGCATAAAACCGCAGTATGTCACAGAGGTGTTTGTGGACAAAGAAAATGCTGATATGGCTCTGCACATTATACATACCCTGTCATAAGCCCGGAGTTCCCCCTGCGAACCAAACATTCCGATATAAAAAAGGACGCTGCCGCCTCTGGATGAGAGGTTGCAGCGTCCTTTTGGTATCAGAGGGTGAATGGTCTGTCAGACCGAACGGCTCTCAGCGAATTGGATACTTTTAGCTTGCATTTTCCTGTTCGTCAAGAATGCGCCAGCCGTCCATCAGGTCTGAATTTTCCATAATAAAGGTGTGGGCAGTATCCTGTCCCCACGAGTTGTCGTATTTCAGCATCAGATAATCGCTCAACTCGGTTCGATTTTTGAACTTCAACAAGCGATACGGCTCCTGAAAAGCGACCTTTTCAACGAAATATACTGCATCCGATGTGGGAAGCATAACGCCGACATGACCGATCATAAGAGAATTGTCCGTTTCAGAGAACTGATCGTGCAGGACCACGGAGACAAGACGAATCTTATCATCGTCTACAAAGGAGAGGCCGCGTTTCTTCCATTCCTGCTGAATCGTTTTCAAATGGGTAGGAATATCGGTCGTATTGGTGGTTTTAACCGGGGCGAACAGCGCATCAAACTTTTGCCGTTCATCGCCGCAAAGGGATTCCGGGTCAGAATCCAGTGTTTCATAGTCCATAAACAGGGTGTCCTCGGCTGAGTCAAGGTCTGCCTTGCCCGTGACGGTGATAAAATCACCGAACAGCCCACAAGCGGTGATCCGACAGTTCCAGCCGGGGAAGGTGTCATATTTTTCCGTCCATGCGTCCTGCATGGAGTAAGGATCGTATTTCAGATCCGAAGGCTTGGCATTTTCAAACCCTGTGGTGAGCCATGCCGGGTCCACAGCATTGTTGAACTTTTGCACATGATCAAAGAAGGTCTGTATCCGCAGGTCGGATACGCCGGCATCCTGCAAAAGTTTGGAAAGAAGATCCTGTGTATCTGAATCTGCTAAATTGGAGTATTCGATTTGCTGAAGGACGGGCTGAGAAGCTTTTTGAGTGCAGCCCCCTGCCAGAAGCGCACCGCAAAAAAGTGCAGCGGAGCAGACAAGAAAAGTTCGACGTTTCAAAAATGGTCACCTCGTTGTGTTTTTCGGAAAATTTCTTTGAGTGCCGGAGTCTCCACCATAGGCGAAGAGAGCAACGCCGTTGGTCTCGTAACGAATGGTATCACAGATAAACAAAGAAAATCAATGACTTCTGTCGTATTTGACCATATATAATGTTGCAGTATCCATATCCCATACGGCTAACGTCCATGTGGGGAAAGACGATGCGGCAGCTTTCTGAACGATTTTCTTCATGTCGGACACAACAGGAGTATACCCAAGTTGGAATAAGAATTTTCCGTTTTTTCCGAATGGAAGGTTCAAATCGCTTTCCAGATAGACGGAGGATACCAACTTGCGAAGCGCGGCACGGCAATCCCATAGATTCCCCCATGCTGCAGTGGAAGCTTGAAGAAAAGCCTCGCCCACATCATAATAGGCCGTAATCGTGATGTGTGTATGGCTTTCCTCCGTATAGGATTTGAAAAGCCAGGAAGACCGATAGGGCATCTTTTCCAGACCGATTTCACATAGATAATGCTACTCCTCAGAGATGGGTTTCTTCTTTTTCATACATTCCTTCGCTTGTATAACGGCAGGCAAATGTTCTTCGGCGGGGCTTCTTCCGAGAAAAATCACTCGTGAAGATTGAAACGGGAGTTTTACGGTACGCAGTACCTGCAAGCAATGCAGACGTATATACATCTGCTTATTTTTCTTTGCAAAATACTTGTTGGGAACACCCAAACCCCTGAACTGCATCCCGTGGATGCAGGCTGTTTTAAGCAAACAAAAAGGAAAACTGTTTTACTTCTTGCGGAATTCTCCATACAACCACTCTGCCAATGCCGACATGATAGCCTTGTACTTGCTGGTATCTTCAAACAGGGAAGAGAAAGTGTCCTGCGCTTCAAGATAGCTGTCCTGTGCGGCGGTGTCAAAAGCCTTGGGGAAGATGCTCTCGGTAAAGATCTGCGGGTCGGAGCTGCGCGCCAGCTTTGCCAGCTTCGGGTCGGCCAGCAGACGGTCATGCAGGGCGGTAAGCAGCACCCGGTCGGCGTTGGTGAACTCACCCTTGAACTTCTCGTTGATCTTCAAAATAATCTCGTCCAGCGGCTCCTTGGGGTCGTGGCCGAGAGCACCCTTCTGGGCGACCGGCTCGTAGACGCCTTTGGCGTGTTCCAGTTCGATGGCACCGGCAAAGGTCTTTTGTAGCTTGTAATACTCCAGCTGCAATTTGCCCTCCAAATCCAGCGGAGAGACCTCGTCCGGCGGCAGCAGCTTGAGCAGGTAGGCACAGAATACGTTCTCCTTGTGCAGCTCTTCATCGAACATTCGTGCCACCTGCGAAACGTAGCCGTACCACTTGACAAGGCTGCGCAGCAAGCGGCGGAACTGGTACCGCTCGGCCTGTGTTTTCTGGTTGTAGCGGTCTGCTACGGGCTTCAAAACGCTGCTCATGCGGCCCACGGCGTTTTTATCCTGCTTGGTGCTGCGGAAATACTCCTTGGCAAAGGCTTCCACATCTGCATCGGAATAGACGGCAAAGCTCCGCAGCTCCTTCTGGGTCTTGTAAATGAGGTCGGTGTTGACCTCCTGCTCCAGAAAAGTCTCCTGATAAAACGGCTGGAAGGCCTCCCGGATGTCCTCTGCCTTGTTCACGAAATCCAGCACAAAGGTGTCGGTTTTGCCTGGACAGGTACGGTTCAGGCGGGAGAGGGTCTGCACCGCCTTGACGCCCTTCAGCTTTTTGTCCACGATCATGGTGTGAAGCAGCGGTTCGTCAAAGCCGGTCTGGTATTTTTCAGCCACGATCAGCACATTGAAGTTGTTGTGGAACTCCTTTTTGGTCTGGCTCTCTGCAATGTGGCTGCCGTCAGCGCGGACATTCAAAGACTGCTCCGTGTACTCCACGCCGCCGTCCGGCACGGCACCGGAAAATGCCGCTAAGATCTGCACATCGTCATAGCCCTGCTCCGCAATGTAGCGTTTGACCTCGTGGAAGTACCGCACCGCCGCCAATCTGGAGGAGGTGACTACCATCATCTTGCCCCGTCCGCCGATTTTGTGGCTGGTGGTCTCCCGGAAGGTCTCTACAATGATCTTTGCCTTCTGGCTGATGTTGTAGGGATGCAGTTCCTCGTACTTGCGGATGAGCTTCGCCGCCCGGCTGGCAGGCAGGTCGGGGTTATCCGGGATGGTCTTGGCGATCTTGAAGCAGGTGGAATAGGTCATGTAGTTTTGCAGCACATCCAGAATGAACCCTTCCTCAATAGCCTGCCGCATACTGTAAATGTGGAAAGGGTGGTGGCTGCCGTCCGGGTACTCGGTGCCGAACAGCTCCAGCGTGGCGGCTTTTGGGGTGGCGGTAAAGGCGAAGAAGGACAGGTTCTTGTGCCGCCCGTGGGAGGTCAACTCCTTCACCAGAGCATCCTCCGGGTCGATCTCGTCCTCCGCTTTGCCTTCCAGCTCGGCATATTCCCGCAGCGCGTCCTCGGTGTCGGCAAGGGCGGCTTTCAGCTTCAAAGCAGAGGTGCCGGTCTGGGAGGAGTGCGCTTCGTCGATGATAACGGCATAGTTCTTCCCGGCGGTCTTGTTTACCTCAGTATAGATGACCGGGAACTTTTGCAGCGTGGTGATGATGATGCGTGCGCCGTTGTTGATGGCATCCCGCAGGTCGCCGGAGTTTTTGTCCTCGCCGATGGCCTCCACCGCACCCAGCGTATGGTCAAAACCGGAGATGGTCTCTTGCAGCTGTGCGTCCAGCACGGTGCGGTCAGTCACCACGATGACGCTGGCAAACACCGGCTTGTTCTCGGTGTTGAACAGGGATGCCAGCCGGTACGCCGTCCAAGCAATGGAGTTGGACTTGCCCGACCCGGCGCTGTGCTGGATGAGATAGTGCTGCCCGGCACCCTCCTGCCGCACATCTGCCACCAGCTTGCGCACCACGTCCAGCTGGTGGTACCGGGGAAAGATGAGGGTCTTGCCGTCCTGCAGGCTCATGAACTTTTGCAGGATGTCCATCATGCTGTCCTTCTGGAACACTTCTTCCCAGAGGTAGGCGGTAAGATAGCCGTTGGGGTTGGGCGGGTTGCCTGCGCCGCCGTCCCGCCCGGCACCGTTGGAGCCCTGATTGAAGGGCAGAAAGCGGGTGTCCTTGCCTGCCAGCCGGGTCGCCATCCACACCTCGGTCAGGTCTACGCAAAAGTAGCCCAGAATGCGTTTATTGAACTGGAAACACACCTCCCGCGGGTCCCGGTTGTGCATCCACTGCTGCTTGGCGTTCTCCACGGTTTGCCCGGTGAACTGGTTCTTCAGCTCAAAGGCGAACACCGGGATGCCGTTTACCGCCAGCACCATGTCCACCGAGTTGTGGGTGGTGTCGGAGTAGAACCACTGCCGGTTGCAGGTGATCTCGTTTTGGGCGTAGCGCTGGGCGTCCTTCTGGTTCAGCGCGGACTCCGGCTGAAAATAGCACACCCGGAACCGCCGCCCCCGGTGCTTGAACCCATACCGCAGCACCGAAAGCAGTCCGTCCGCATCGCAGGCATTGTTAAAGGCCGTGCAGAACTTCCGCACCGGGTTTACCGGGTTCTGCTTTTCAAAAAATGCCCACTCGTTGGGCTGGGTCTTTTGCACAAAGCGGATCAGAGTATCCACAAACAGCCCCAGCTTGGGGTCGTAGCAATCCCCGTTTCGGGTGTAGCCCCCGGCAGGGGAGAGCAGCGCCGCCGCAATGTCCGATTCAAACTGCTTTTCGGTGGTGTTGAGGGGCATAGTTAGACCTCCTTTATTTGTATCGTTTGATGAGCTCCTTCGCAAACAAAATCGCAATATCTTCTTTTGAACGGCCCTCTGTACGAATTGCTTGGATTTCACTCAAAGTGGGATATTTATCTTTTAGCTGTTCAAATGTGATGTTATACAACAAAGGAAGAACAATTTTTTGACCATTGACATTTTGACGTTTCAAAAATTCGTCGAGTTCACGCTCTGTCCATTCTCGTCCGAAGAAGTTTTCGGAAATTACGATAATTGCAAACTCTGATTTCTCAGTTCCGTTAAGAATGACTTGCTTCCAGTTGTCACCCCAAGAAAGAACCTCGGAGTCGTAAAAAATATTGATTCCCAATTTCCGCAAGGTTAGATACAACTCATCTACATAATCGGATTTATCTGCATTCGCATGGGAAATGAAAACGTCGAATTCTTTTCGGGAGGATTTGATAGGTGTGCTTTCTGCTGAGGCAGCTGTTGCAAGAGCCTTTTCTTTGTCATCAAAGTAAGACAACCCTTGAGGGGTTAATGTGGCTTCCCAACCGCTTAACCAGAGATTCACAGAAGAAACCATTCCATACATACGAAGTTTTTCAAATTCCGAAAGAATAGAGTTTCGATAGGGGACAGGAAAATCGCTATTGTCACCCTGAATATAGCGATTTTCATTTCCGTCGTATAATTTTAGGAGTGCGGTGAAAACTTCTTCCGATGCGGCGTCCATAATGCGCATTCCACTAACGACGGGTTGACCGCTGACAATAGTAGAGGCGTACTGACGCCGTGCTTCTTGCGCAGCTATTTTTTGATTTTCACGTTGCTGTTTTTCAAGAGCTTTTTCATAAGCAGTTTTGGCCATAAATATCCTCCTGACATTAAAATATAAATCAGTTCGCTGGAGAACTCTTATCAGAGAGTCCTGCGCTACGAGCAGCTTCATAACTTTTGAAAATAATATCGGTCCAGTTCCTTAAAACATTAGTGGCAACTAAACTGTCTGTACATGGAAATACTTGCAGAAAGTTTTGAGAAGACCATGCGAGTGTAACGGCTGCCTGCTCTCCGGCAAGTTCTAGTCCATAGTCAGATTGTCCGACAGAAATATACTCATTTTCGTCCCCCGTAGCTAGACGTCTCATGGTTCCTTGCGGAGAAGCATGATTGACGAGGCAAGCTAGTTTATATTGCGATTGCCATAATTCATCAATCTTGCAACACTTAAAAAGCGATTGAAAAGAATTGATTTTGACTACTTTTCCATTTTGATTTTTAGCGCCAGATGTCCAGGTATAATGTTGGTCTGTTGTGCGAGATTGTTCAATATATTGCTTGGCAATTTGCTCACCTTGTTGTGCTATGAAATGTCCAATGCAACATAATTCGTACATAGAGCGCCATCGTGCAAAAGCACCCTCGGCAAAACCATTCTGCAATAAACACAGAATTTCGAGAAATTCCTGACAAGATCGACCTTGAATCCGTTGAAGAGCTAAAAATGTGAATTTAGATTGATCACGAAATTCTGGAAGCAAGGATGCGACATATTTGGAGTGTTGTTTAGCGGCATTTACAGCGATAGAATACATGGTCAGCGAATGCTCGAACGCGTTTTTCCAAACTATGTAATTGTGTTCTAAAAATTCATTGATTTTTTGCTCTTCAGACCGGGCGATTTCCGAGGAGGAAGCTGTGTAGTAGTTTGTCTTTTGAGCTGATAAATTTTGAATAGTATCAAAATACCAGCGGTGAAATTCTTCGCTTTGAATCTTATCCGGAATGGTATCGTCAGAGAAACCTTGTTTTTTTAGTGATGAAATATAACTTTCGATAACAGAGTCGTGGAATTCGTGGTAATTTATAGAACGCTCTTTACTCACATTTTACACCTCCCTCTTTCCCGTTACAACCTCATAAATCAAACTTTTCTTATAGCTTTCCAGCTCTTTCACCAGCTGCTCCTTCTTTGCAATCAGCCCGTCAATCTCGGCGCACTTGGCATCCAGATAATTGCATACTTGAGTTTGTTCTAATAGGTTTGGAAAAGCAACAATGAATTGTTCAATTTGTTTTGTGCTGATGTGCGGAACACTGATGCCAGTTGTTTCTGTGGATAAGGAATCCTTAAAGGAAGAGCCTGATAACCAATAATAAATCCAACGAATGTCAAAATTACAACGAGTACGAATTCGACACACCCGTTGAAGAAGCAGGCATGGCAAATCTTTTTTTACGATAAAAGCAACTCTTGTTCCATCAGAAATCCAGGGACGGTCAAGACCAACCACTAAATCGTTTTCTTTTAGGAAAAAGGATTCAAGTTGTTTAGAGATGCTGTGATTCCACCGTACAGTTTCATCCCAACGAATTTCATTGACACCAACATTTATACCTCTTAACAGCGGAATGCCCTCTTCAATACAAAAATCATCACTGGAAAAAGCGTATCCAGGTAAGATATCAATGAAATGCTTCATAGGGGAAACAGACCACTCTTTCGGAATCTCCCCAATCCACGCAACCCCACTATCCTTCATCTCCCGCTCACCACGCACACCCTTGGTAACAGCCTGTGTAATAACTGCTTGCTTGAGCTTTTTGTATTCCTCAATGCTGGAGCGGGTTTTGGAGAGCATTGCATCGATTTCGGAACAATGTACATCAAGATAACTGGAGATGTGCTGTTGTTCCGTAAGGGGTGGAACAATAAAATAAATGGATAGGAATGATTCAGGATATAACCGTAGTCTAGAGAGTGTGATGCCTGTGGAGTAAGCGGCGTAAGTATCGATTAAAGGCTGTATACGAAGAAGATAGTCAAGATATTTAGAATCGTAATCGTTTGTACGTTGACGGTAGGTGTTATAGGATGGACTGATTACACCATGATAGTTAGAAACACCAACAGCTCCTTGCCACAGCCACATAGTGTTAGCGGCAATATCGCCCGGATGGCAAATTTTATATCCAGTCAAAGACTCTGACATGAACATATTAACATTCTTTTGCCGACGAGGAGTAACACCTGTGATATGAGAAACAGTAAGAAGTTCTTCTGTTCCAGCAATTGAACGTTCGTTAGTTTCAATAAATAGCTGCTTTCCACGTTTGCATTCCCAGTTTACTGGAATGCTTTTTATCCATTCAATGCCGCTGTCTTTCATTTTCCGCGCCATGGTCAGCCCTCCTTATGGAACAGCTCTGCCAGCCCGGCGGAGATATCCTGTTCCAGTGCGGTGATGCGCGCCACGATATCCTCCACGGCTTCCGGTGCCTGATACTCGTAGAAATAGCGGGTCATGGGGATTTCGTAGCCCACCTTGGTCTTGCTGTGGTCGATCCAGGCGTCGGGGGCGTAGGGCAGAACTTCGCGGGCAAAGTAGGCGTCAATATCCTGCACCAGCGGCACGTTTTCGGTGTCCCGCAGGTTGGTGTCCGGCACAGGCTTGCCACGCTTCAGGATAACATTGCTCGCCTCGTCCCGCTGGGGGCGCTCCACCACGATCTTGTTGTAGCCGAACTCCACGCTCTCGAACACCTTGCTCTCGCAGTAGATGCTGTTTTTGTCGCCGTACACCTTGCCGTTGGCAAACTCGCCGTAGGCGGTGACGATCAGCTCCCGGCAGACATCGGTGATGTCGTTGCGCTTGGTGCCGATGCTCTTGCGGCGTGGCTCAAAGCAGTGGCTGGCGTCAATAAGCTGCACCTTGCCTGCACGGTGGGCAGGCTTATCCTTGCTGAGCACCCAAATGTAGGTGGAGATGCCGGTGTTCATGAACATATCGGTGGAAAGCTGGATGATGCAGTCCAGCCAGTCGTTTTCCAGAATATACTGCCGAATGTTGCTGGGCCCGCTGCCAGCATCGCCGCTGAACAGGGGAGAGCCGTTCTGGATGATCGCCATTTTGCCTTTGTTTGCCAGCTTGGCAAGACCGTTCAGCACAAAAAGCTGCTGACCATCGCTGATCTTGGGCAGACCGGGGGCAAAACGCCCCATCTCGCCCCGCGCGGCCTCGGCTTCCACTGCCTTCTGCTCCCGCTTCCAGTCGATGCCGAAGGGCGGGTTGGAGATGATGTACTGGAAGGTGAATCCGGGAAACTGATCCTCCGACAGAGTATCACCGAACCGCATATTGTTGGGGTCGCCGCCCCGGATCATCATGTCCGCCTTGGCGATGGCAAAGGTGGAGGGGTTGAACTCCTGCCCGAAGCAGGTCACCTCAATGTCGCTGTTCAGCTCGTGGATGCGTTCTTCCATGCAGCTCAGCATCTGGCTGGTGCCCATGGCCATATCGTAAACGGTCATGCTGCTGGTGTCGAGGTCGGCTTCGGACAGCAGCAGGTCGGTCATCAGGTAGATGATATCCCGGCTGGTGAAGTGCGCTCCGGCTTCCTCGCCAAAGCTCTCAGAGAACCGCCGCACCAGGTCCTCAAAGATGTAGCCGCAATCCACGGCGCTGATCTTGTCCGGGCCAAGATAGCCCTTCTCGGAGCCGAACTCCTTGATGACGAGGTAGAGGGTGTTGCTCTCTACCATCCGCTTGATGATGTTGTCAAAGTCGAACTTTGCCAGCACGTCCTGCGCGTTGGCAGAAAAGCCGGACAGGTAATCCCGGAAGTTGGACTCAATGTTGTCCGGGTCTGCCAGCAGGGTCTCGAAGGTAAAGCGGCTGGTGTTATAGAACTGGTAACCGGAGGCTTTCTGCAAAAAGCCATCGATGACCTGCAGCTTTTTCACCTTTTCGTAGGTGTCCAGCACTGCCTGATGGGTGGGCAGCAGGCAGTCGTGGAACCGCTTCACCACGGTCATGGGCAGAATGACCAGACCGTACTCGTGGGGCTTGAACGGCCCCCGTAGCATATCGGCTACGTTCCAGATCATGGCGGCTTTTTCGGCAATGTTGGCACCTACGGCGGTGATCTTATCGTTTGGCATACGTTGCTCCTTGTTTTTGTGATAGGTGGACATCTTGATTTTACAACGATGGGTGTCCTATAAATTGGATGGCAGGGTGCTTCTCCTGAAAAATGATTCTTGCGTCTATTGTACCACGATAAAAGTGGAAACACCATATTCCGGCAAAAGAAAATGCCCGCCTGAAAATCAGACGGGCATACTGTAAATCATATCATCTGAAAATGCCGCAATGCCTCTACGATCGCATCCGCTTTCTCCTTCGGACACTGGGGCTGCTTTGTATTTTCGGACTTCGCCTTGTGGTGATTCTCTCGTACCTCCAGACCACACTTTTGCTTGACCTGCGAGATATACAGGGAAGATACCTTCAGTCCAGTTTGTTCCAACACACGGGCCTTGATTTCAGGGTAGGTCGCACCCTTTTGCAATCCTGAAGTGTCTATGCCCTCCAAGGAGAACTCTACACGGACTTTTTTGGAGTCGATCTCACCCTTGGAAAGTGCAATGACACATTCGACGTGCTTCGTCCTCGGAAACAGATCCACCGGCTGGACCTTCTCGGTGCGGTAGCCTTGTGTTTCCAGCCACTTGGCGTCTCTTGCGGCGGTGGAGGGGTTGCAGCTGACGTAGACGACCCGGCGGGGGGACATGGCGACGACGGCGGAAAGGGTGGCCTCGTCACAGCCTTTGCGGGGCGGGTCGAGGACGATGACGTCGGGGTGGAGGCCCTCGGCGGCGAGCTGAGATGCGGCTTTGCCCGCGTCGGCGCAGAAGAAGCGGCTTCTGGCGGCGACGGCTTGGCCCATGCGGGCCGCGTTGGCCTTGGCGCTGTCGATGGCTTCGGGGACGATCTCCACGCCGATGAGTGAGCGGCAGCGGTCCACCATCGAAAGGCCGATGGTGCCCATGCCGCAGTAGAGGTCCAGCAGAAGGTCGTCCGGCTGGAGCTGAGCGTATTCGGCGGCGATGCCGTAAAGCCGCTCGGCGGCGAGGGTGTTGACCTGATAGAACGACAGGGGGCCAAGCCGCACCGGGACGCCGCAGAGGGTGTCCTCGATGAAGCCGGGGCCGCAGAGGGTGTGGGTCTCTGTGCCCAGAATGACGTTGGTGTTCCTGGGGTTGACGTTCACGAGGACGGTGGCAATGTCCGGGAACTGTGCGGTCAGCTGCTCGATGAGTTCGGCGCTGTGGGGGAGCTTTGCGCGGGTGCAGACGATGCAGACCATGATCTGGCCGCTGTGCGCACCCCGGCGCAGGAAGATGTGCCGCACCAGGCCCTTGCCGGAAGCCTCATCGTAGGGCTGGATGCCGTGTGCACCGAAAAAGCTGCACAGTGCGTTGCCGATGTCGTTCAGGATGCCGGGCTGCAACTTGCAGTCGGGGCAGGGGACGATGCGATGGGTGCGTCCGGCGTAGAAGCCGATGCAGGGTGCGCCGTTCTTGTCACGCCCGACCGGGAACTGGACCTTGTTGCGGTAGCGGTCCACTTCGGGGGAGGGGAGGGCGTCCAGCACCGGCACGTCCAGCCCGCCGATGCGGCGAAACGCATCGACGACGTTCTCCTGCTTGGCCCGCAGTTCGGCGGCGTAATCCAGGTGCCGCAGGCTGCAGCCGCCGCAGGGGCCTGCCACGGCGCAGTCCACAGGGATGCGGTCCGGCGAGGGGGTGCGCAGGGTGTCCAGAATGCCGAAGGCATAGCGGCCGCAGTTCTTGACGATGCGGATGTCGGCTTCGTCGCCGGGGGCGGTGCCGGGCACGAACACGGCCTCGCCGTCCGGCGAGTGTGCCACGCCGCTTCCGTCGTTGGAAAGCCGCTCGATGGTCAGGGTCAGCACCTGATTTTTCTGTAAGGGCATGGGGATTCTCCTTTTGTGGTGGGGTTATTCCGAGGTTTCGGGGGCGTCGGTCTGGGACGCCAGATACTTGCTGGGCGGCACGCCTTTGGCGCGCTTGAACACCCGCGAGAAATAGAACTGGTCAAAGAAGCCGACTGAGATGGCGACCTCGGCAATGGACAGGTTGCCCGCGCGCAGCAGCTTGCAGGCTTCGTTGATGCGGTATTCGGTCAGATAGTCGATGGGGCTTTTGC
>ERZ835980.3024-NODE-3024-length-13812-cov-4.567420_pt1 | contig 13812 bp, 8 predicted proteins | sample MGYA00519943_ERZ835980 | MGnify/ENA primary metagenome ERZ835980 (study PRJEB31850, sample SAMEA3708791) | human gut metagenome | biome: human gut; feature: human-associated habitat; material: faeces | place: China | collected 2014 ... | reverse complement strand
AGCAAAAGTACCAGTTGGAACAAAAGCAAGCAAAAATGGAACAATAAATGGAGAAACAGGAAATTCAAATAATCCAACAATACCAAAAGGGTATATTCCAATAGATACGGCTACATCTACATGGGGAGATGGAAGTACTGCACCAAGTCAAGATTCAGTAGACTATGGACTTGTAATAAAAGATGAGAAAAATAATGAATGGGTGTGGGTACCAGTAGACAAGGGAACACTTGCAACAATGTATGAAGAATCAAGTGATGAAAAAACATTATGTGGAACAGAAGGAGAAACAGCAGTAAAAACAAAGTTGTATTCAAAGTCAGAAATAATAAGTGGACAAACAAGAACCGAGCCAGGAAAAACAAGTGGCTTCCGTGAGCCAGACCTAGTAGTTGGAAGTGGCTCAAGTTATGATACAAAAGAAGAATATTATAAAACAATATTAGGATTTAAAAGTAAAGAAAAAATGGCAGAAGCATTTGTAGCAGAATATAAAGAAATGATAGAAAGTATAAGAAAATATGGAGGATTTTATATAGGAAGATATGAGCTATCAGAAGCAGGAGTGCAAAAAAATCAACCAACATTAACAAACACAAATTGGTATAATTTATATAAAAAATGTAAAAGTTTAAATGCAAGCGATAAAGTAGAAACTAGAATGATATGGGGATGCCAATGGGATGTAACAATGAATTGGCTAATAAGTTCAGGAGCAAAAACAAGTGATGAAGTAAATAAAGATTCAAGTTCTTGGGGAAATTATGAAGGAACATCAGTAAAAGCAGATGATGGAACAACAGAAATAAAAGCAAGTGAGAATAGGAATGTATTAAATACAGGAATAACAACATTTACAATGGCAAATAATATATACGACTTAGCAGGAAACTGTGAAGAATGGACACAAGAGGCGCACCGTACTTACTACTTCCGAGCTTATAGGGGAGGCCATTACAGCGTCAATGGCTCTTACATTCCAGCTTCTTACCGCGGCGATGACGGCGTCGGCGGCAGTCCAAGCCAGCGGCAGCGACAGCAGCTTACGGTTCTCGTCCCACTTTAATAATAAAGTAACACTGGATTCTAGAGCGTAAAATTTTGTCGAACGATTATGGTTAAATTTTATCTAAAAGTATTGCATATTTTGAAATATATAGTATAATAGTATATGAAAGAGGTTCCAAAAAATCACAAACTTTCGCTAGGAGATAGACAATCAAGGATTGTCAAAAAAAACAGGCATTTGCAGATGCCTGTTTTTCAATTATCGAAATAAATCGATAATTTCTTTTAATACTTTTGCAATCTTTAAGAAATACTTGCATACAATAAGTATGCTATGTAAAAACTTAAAAGAATGCTTGGTATTTTTTCTCCTACGTTTACGAGGTCCCATATTATCACCTCCCTTCACTGGAGAATGACATAATTATACTACGTAATAACCGCAAAGTTTGTCAAAATGTGGTGGCATAGTAAAAATTTTTAATAAAAATTTTGTCGAACGATTATGGTTAAATTTTATCTAAAGGCATTGCATATTTTGAAATATATAGTATAATAGTAGATGAAAGAGAATCCAGAAAATTACAAACTTTCACTAGGAGATAGACAATCAAAGATTGTCAAAAAAACAGGCATCTGCGAAATGCCTGTTTTTCAGTTATCGAAATAAATTGATAACTTCTTTAAGTAAGAATTCACACAATATTCATTGAATTATGGGAAAAATAATGATAAAATATTTCTGCAAATAAAAAGTTGAAAGGAATATAAAAAATGAAAAAAGCCTTAATAAAAGATAGTATAAGACAAATAAAAAACACTTTTAAAAGATTTTTATCAATCGTTTTAATAGTGTTTTTAGGTGTAGGCTTTTTTGCAGGAATAAGAGCTACAAGCCCCGACATGAAAGATACGGTAGACACATATTACGATTTACAAGATGTAATGGATATAGAAGTTCTTTCAACATTAGGATTAACCCAAAATGATATAGAAGCCTTAAAAAATGTTGAAGGAATTAATAAGGTAGAAGGCAGTTATAGCTTTGACGCAACTGTAAGCAACGAAGAAAAAGAATTTGTTATTAAAGTTAAGGCAATGCCAGAGAATATAAATAAAATCAAGTTGATGAACGGAAATCTTCCACAAAATAGTGATGAGGCAGTGGTGGAAGAATCGTTTTTAATTGGTACAGGATATAAAATTGGAGATTATATAGAATTAACTCCAGAAAAATTAGAATTAGGACAAGATGAAAATACAGATGTAATAAATGAAAAGAAGATAAAAATAGTAGGAGTTGTAGAATCTCCTGAATATATATCTAGATCAAGAGGAACAAGTAAATTAGGTGCAGGAAGCATCAATTATTATATGTTCATACCAAGAGAAAACATTAATATGGACGTATATACAGTTGCGTATATAACAGTGAGTGGGGCAAAAGAGCTTGCAACGTATAATCAAGACTATAAAGATTTAGTATCACAAGTAAAAGATAATGTAGAAGCAATTTCGGAGGAGAGAAAACAAGCAAGATACAACGAAATTATAGAAGAAGCAAATAAAAAATTAGATGATGCGCAAAACGAATATAATGACAAAAAACAAGAAGCAGAAGAAAAAATAAATGATGCTGAAAATCAAATTGAAGATGCAAAAAGACAAATAAGAAATGCGCAAACAACATTGGAAAACAACATAGCTAGTACAAATAATAAATTTAAAGATGCAGATAATCAAATAAAAGAAGCAGAAAGTCAAATACAGAATGCAAAAACACAATTAGAAAATCAAAGACAACAAATAGAAATGATGCCAGAATCACAAGAAAAAGAATATGCAAAACAACAGTTAGAAATGGCAACAAAACAAATAGAACAAAATGAAATAAATTTGAATAATCAAAAAGCAGAACTAGAAATCAACAAGAAAAAAGCAGAAAATGAATTTGCATCAGCTAGAAGAAAAATAGAAAACTCAAAAACAGAAATCTCAGAAAATGAGTCAAAGTTAGAAGAGTCAAGAAAAGAGGCAAATGAAAAATTAGAAGAAGCACAGCAAAAAATAAATGACGCAAGAGAAGAAGTAAACAAAATAGAGAAACCAACTTGGTATATATTAGACAGAAACTCTAACTATGGATATGCAGAATATATACAAGACACAGACAGAATAGCAAATATAGCAAAGGTATTCCCAGTAGTATTTTTCCTTGTTGCAGCACTAATCAGTTTAACATCAATGTCAAGAATGATAGAAGAACAAAGAACGCAAATAGGAACACTAAAAGCACTTGGATACAACAAAGCGCAAATATCAATGAAGTATATAATTTATGCACTTCTTGCAACAATAATTGGTGGAGTAACAGGAATGTGTGTAGGATTTAAGTTACTTCCAAGAATAATTACAATGATGTATCAAATGATGTATACTCTACCAGATGCAGACTGTGTATTTAGACTAAAAATAGGAATTGTGGGACTTGTATTTGCACTAGTATGCACAATAGGAGCAACAATTTACACTTGCATCAAAGAGCTAATAGAAAAGCCAGCAACGCTAATGTTACCAAAAGCACCAACTCCAGGTAAGAGAATACTATTAGAAAAAATAACATTTATATGGAAAAGAATGAAATTCACAAACAAAGTAACAGCAAGAAATTTATTTAGATACAAGAAAAAGTTTTTAATGACAGTGATAGGAGTAGCAGGCTGTACATCATTAATAATAGCAGGTTTCGGAATAAGAAATGCAATTGGCAATATGATACCAGACCAGTTTGGTGAGATATTTAAGTATGAAGGAACTGTTAGTTTAAAAGATGACCTAGATCTAGAAGAAATAGCAAAAGAAGAAAATAAAGTAAAAGATATTGAAAAAGTATCGAAAACATTAACTTGCTATATGACAGCAGTGGAAACTACTCAAATGGAAAGTACACAAACAATAAAACTAATGGTAACAGATAAAATAGACGATTTAGAAGATTTCGTAAGTTTAAGAGCTAGAAATAACAAAAAAAATGAATATACATTAGGAAATGAATCTGTAATAATATCAGAAAAACTTGCAAAATTATTAAATGCTAATGTTGGAGATAAAATAACAATAAAAGATACAGACGACATAGAAAAAACAGTAACAGTTGGAAATATAACAGAGAACTACATATACCATTATATGTATATGTCAAGCAATTTATATAATTCAATATATGGAGAAAATGAATATAAACCAAATACGATTCTAATAAAAGAAGAGCAAGGAATCACACTAGATGAAGAAGATAACATAGGAAAAACAATTTTAGCGGACGAAAATAATGTAGTAGGCGTGACTTTCTTATCATCAACCAAAGATATATTCTCAATGGTAATGGATAAAATGCAACTAGTAGTATATATTCTAATAATTGCAGCAGGATTGCTAGCATTTGCAGTGCTATATAATTTATCGAATGTAAATATAAGCGAGAGAGTAAGAGAACTTGCAACAATAAAGGTACTTGGATTCTATAACAAAGAAGTGTTTAATTATGTAGCAAAAGAAACAAGAATACTAACAGTAATAGGAATATTACTAGGCCTTTTGGGAGGATATTTCCTAGCAATGTATGCTGTAAAAACTTGTGAATTAGATATGCTTATGTTTGATTACAATATAGGAATAATGAGTTTTGTATATGGAATAGTAATAACAATAGTATTTGCAGAAATAGTGAATATTGCTGTAAACCGTACATTAAAGAAAATAAGTATGACTGAATCCCTAAAAAGCATAGACTAAATTATTGGTAAAATTTGCTAAAAGTCTTGTAAATACGGGTAAAACGTAGTATAATAAACAGGCAATAAGCAAGGAAGGAAGAGGCAAATGGCTTACATAGAATTTAAAAACGTAGTCAAAGAATATATAGTCGGAGAGAACAGTATCAAAGCATTAGACAATGCAAACTTCGAAATAGAAAAGGGAGAATTAGTTGTAATAGTAGGACCAAGTGGAGCTGGAAAAACTACAGCGCTAAACGTTTTAGGTGGAATGGACAATGTAACTTCAGGAGAAGTAATAATAGATGGACAAAGAGTTGACAAATATTCGGAAAAAGAGCTAACACATTATAGAAGAGAAGATATAGGATTTGTATTCCAATTCTACAATTTAGTACAAAATCTAACAGCACTAGAAAACGTAGAACTTGCAACTCAAATATGTAAAAAGCCATTAAATCCAAAAACAACAATAGAAAAAGTAGGACTAAAAAATAGAAAAGACAACTTCCCATCACAACTTTCTGGAGGAGAGCAACAAAGAGTTGCAATAGCAAGAGCAATAGCAAAAAATCCAAAAATATTATTATGTGATGAGCCAACAGGAGCGCTAGACTATAATACAGGAAAACAAATACTAAAATTACTACAAGACACATGTAGAAAAGAAAAAATGACAGTAATAATAATCACACACAATAGCGCAATAGCACCAATGGCAGACAAAGTAATACGTTTCAAAAACGGAAAAGCAGAAGAAATAATTATAAATAAAAAACCACAATCAATAGATGAAATTGAATGGTAAAGAACAAAGGAAATATAAAATATCATAAATAAAATATTTATATTTCCTTTTTGTGTGCTCAAAAACAATAAAAAAGTAAGGACTTGAAGAATGAAAATAGCGTATATAAAAGAAAATCTTAGAAAAATCAGAAAAACAAAAAGCAGATTTATTTCACTAATGCTCATAGTAATGTTAGGAGTTCTATTCTTTTCGGGAATGAACTCTGTTTCGCCAGACATGGAAAACACTCTAAATCAATATCTAAAAAACAACAACGTATCAGATATACAAATAATATCAGCGTTAGGGTTCTCGCAAGATGATGTTGAGGAACTAAGAAAGCTAAATAATGTGGTAGAAGTAAATCCGGGATTTTTATATGATGTAATTTTAGACCATGATGGAAAAAGACTTCCTGTTAGATTGAATTCCATAGAAAAAGAACAAGATGTCAATAAAATGCAAATAATAGAAGGAAGAAATATTGAAAACGATAAAGAATGTTTAGTAGACGAAAGACTAAGCACTATTTATAGTTACACAGTAGGAGATAAGCTGATATTTCAAAGCGGAACAGAAGATGATATAAACGAAGAAATAACAAATACAGAATACACAATCGTTGGAAAAGCTAGAACACCAGCTTACATATCAAAATTCTATGGTTCTACAAATTTAGAAAACGGAGAACTTATGGGATGTGTGTATGTTCTAAAAGACGTATTTAAATCAGACATATATTCAAATATATATGTAAAAACGAACATATCAAATGACATATTAAAAACTAGTGATGATTACAAAAAAGAGCTAGAGCCAATAGTAAAACAAGTCGAAAAATTAGGAGAGACAAGAGCCAAAATAAGATATGAAGAAATATACAAAGAGAATGTTGAAAAATTGCAAGAAGCAAAAGACAAACTTAATGATGCAAGAAATGAGTTGCAAGAAGCGAAAGACGCTTTGTATGATGCAAGAAATAAATTAAACGATTTGGCAAAACAAATATATGATGGAAGTGTAACACTAAGCCAGACAATAACTAGCACAGATGAGATATTCAAAAATTATGATGAGAAATTAAATACTGCAAAGGCAGAGATTGAAACAAACACAGCTGAATTAAATGATGCAGAAAAACAAATAGAAGAAGGAAAACAAACCTTAGAAAATGCAAAAAAAGAATATCAAGAAAGCGAACAGCAATTACAACAACTGGACAATCAAATCAATCAAATTCTTTATACATTAGCAGGCATGGATAAAACATCAGGAGAATATGCAGTACTAAAAAGAAAGCTAACATACTTAGAAAACGTGTACTCTAAAGGCGCTGAAAAGTTGGCAGAAGCAAAGGAACAAATTGCAAAAAGTGAGCAAGAATTAAACTCAAAAATAAAAGAATTAGAGGAAGCAAAACAAAAATTAAATATAGCTCAGGAACAAATCAAAGCAAATGATAATGAATTAAAAATGCAAAAAACCAGCTATCTTGTTCAAATAAATGCAAGTAAAAACAGCTTAAATTATTATCAAGAAATCCTTAGAAAAGGAAATCTAGAATATTTTGACAAGCAAAAAGAATATCAAAAAGAATCAGAAAAAGCCATGAAAAAAATAGAAAAAAAAGAACAGGAAGTAAAAGACGCGGAAGAAACCTTAGAAAAATTAGATGGCAAATGGCACGTTATAGGGTTATATGACAACCAAGGATTTGTAGCATTCAAAAATGACCTAGAAAAAATAGGAATAATGGGAAAGGTATTTCCAGTAATATTCTTTGTAGTAGCTGCACTAGTCTCGATTACAACAATAGCAAGAATGATAGAAGAAGACAGAATGACAATAGCAACAGAAAAAGCGCTAGGCTACAACAAAATGTATATAGTGGCAAAATATGTGTTATATTCATTGCTATCATCAACACTAGGATTGATTTTTGGAACACTGATAGGAAGCTATGTAATAACAAATGTGCTATTTTCAGCATATAGATCATTATACTCTATTCCAGACTTATTAATGAATGTAAATATTACATGTCTGGCAATAGCAACAATAATAACCTTTACGTCAACAGTAGTATGTGCAATAATAGTTACAATAAAAGAAGTAAAAGGAAGCACTGCAGAACTAATGAGACCAAAAGCGCCAAGAGAAGGAAAACAAGTATTTTTGGAAAAAGTACCAGGATTTTGGGAAAGACTAAGCTTCTTATTTAAAATAAGTATAAGAAATATATTTAGATACAAACGTAGATTATTCATGACAATAATTGGAATAGCAGGATGTACAGCATTAGTGTATACAGGAATATCGCTAAAAAATTCGATAGACGAAATAGGTGGCAAACAATTTGGAGACATCAAATTCTACAACATGCAGATTAATTTAAAATATGATATGACAGATGAAGAAGTTGCTCAAGTAGTTGAAAATACTAGAAAAATAGAAGAAATTACAGATGCGAATGCTGTAAGAGAAAGATCAACAGATATTGTGGCAAATGGAGTGAATAAATCAATCTTCTACATGGTGGGAGAATCAGATGCGCTTCCAAAATACATAAAATTACAAAATAGAAAAAACAAGGAAAAAATAGACTTAACAGATGCTGGAATAATAATCACAGAAAAATTATCAGAAGAGCTAAAAGTAAAAGTAGGAGATACGGTAACACTAAAAAGTGGAGAAAAAGAAGGCAAAGCACAAATAATAGGAATCACAGAAAACTATTTATATAACTACATTTACATGACTCCTACTGTGTATCAGGAAGTATATCATGAGCAAGTCCAATATAACGAAATATTAGCAAACACATTAGAAATAAACAATGAAAAAGAAAACGAGTTAGCGCAAGAAATAAAAGAAGACTCAAAAATAAGCGGAATAGTATTAATGAGAGTAATAAACGATGAATACAAATCAAGCTTAGGCGGACTTTCTAGCATAGTATTCTTATGTGTGGGATGCGCGAGTTTACTGGCTTTCATAGTATTATTTAATCTAAACACAATAAACATAGAAGAGAGAAAAAGAGAACTTGCAACAATAAAAGTATTAGGATTCTACAATAAAGAAGTATCAAGCTATGTATTTAGAGAAAACATAATATTATCAATAATCGGAGGAATAGTAGGATTATTCCTAGGAATGTTAATATTAGGACCAATAATGAAAAGCGCAGAAGTAGAGACAATATATCTTCCAATAACATTAAATTTCTTAACATTTGTATTATCATTTGCACTAACAATGGTATTTACAATAGTTACAGATAAATTAATGAATAGAAGACTAAGAAAAATTGACATGATAGAATCGCTAAAAAGCGTGGAATAATCGAAAAAATAAGTATGCAAAATCAAAGAAAATTGACGGAGCATACTTTTATTTTTAGCTATTATATGATAATATTATATTCAAAGAATTATAGGAAGGAATGAAAGGTAATATGAAAATTGGAATAGATTTAGGAGGAAGCCATATAGCAATAGGACTTGTAGATGACAATCTAGAAATAATAGAAAAAAGAACATATTACATGAATGATAGAGAAGCAGAAAAACTAGAAGACTATATAGTAAAATCAATTAAAGAAGGAATAAAGGAAATAACAAAAAGCGCAGACATAAAACTAGATGAAATAGAGCAAATCGGAATAGCTGTTCCAGGAAACCCAAAAGACGGATGTATAAAAAATGTAGTAAATTTACAAATAAAAGAATTTAACATCGTAGAGCAACTTGAAATTAAAAATATACCAGTCAAATTAGAAAACGATGGCAAATGTGCAGCTCTTGCAGAAAAATATAACGGCTCACTAAAAGAATATAAAGACTGTGTGTTTTTATGTATAGGAACAGGAATCGGTGGAGCAGCATTTATAAATGATACATTTTTAAAACCAACGAGAAATTCAGGATTTGAATTTGGACATATGATAATAGAAAAAAATGGAGAACCATGTAAATGCGGTAACAGAGGATGCTTTGAAGCATATTGCTCAAAAAGAAAATTTAAACAAGAAATGCAAGAAATACTAAAAATAGATAGATATGTTGGAGCAAAAGAACTAACAGAAGAAATAGAAAAAAACATAGAGAAAAAAGCAGTAAAAGAGTTGTTAGATAAATACGTGAATAATTTAGCAATAGGAATATCAAACATCATAAATATACTAGAGCCAGAAGCTGTATGCATAGGTGGAAGCATGTCACACTATGAAGATTTGGTTTTAAATAAGTTAAGAGAAAAAATAAGTAGCGGAGAATATCTATTCAACAAAGAAAATCCACCCCAAATAATAGCGGCAAAAAACGGTAATGATGCAGGAATAATAGGAGCAACCTTGTTGTAGAAAGGACATTAAAATGAGTGTATATGAAGAAACACAAGCAATATTAAACACATATAAAATCCAAGCAAACAAAAGCCTAGGACAAAACTTTTTAATAGATGATTGCGTAATAGAAAAAATAATAGAATCTTCAAATATAGAGAAAGAAGATTTAATAATAGAAATAGGACCAGGATTGGGAGTCCTAACAGAAAGATTATTAAAAAAATCAAATAATGTAGTAGTTATAGAACTTGACAAAAAAATGATAGAAATACTGCAAAACAGATTTTGCCTAAATAGAAACCTAGAAATAATAAATAATGATGTTTTAAAAGTTGATTTGGAAAAATTAATAAAAAACAAAAAAGAGCAGACAAACATTAATAAAGTAAAAATAGTAGCAAATCTTCCATATTATATCAGTACGCCAATAATAATGAAACTACTAGAAAACAGGTTGGAAATTAGTGAAATAATAGTAATGGTACAAAAAGAAGTTGCGCAAAGATTGGGAGCAGAAACAGGAACAAGAGAAGCGGGAGCAATAACTTATGCAGTTGAGTATTATGCACAAGCAACACCGATAATAGATGTTCCAAAGGAATCTTTTATTCCAAGTCCTAAAGTAGAATCACAAGTAATAAAATTAGAAGTAAGACAAAATCCAAAAATAGAAGTGGAAGACGAAAAATTATTATTCAATATAATACAAAAAAGTTTTATGCAAAGAAGAAAAACTTTGTCAAATGCGCTAATAAATAATAGAATATCAGATAGCAAAGAAGAAGTGGAAAAAATGTTTAAAACATTGGAAATACCAAGCAATGTAAGAGGTGAGAATTTAACCCTAGAAGAATTTGGAAAGATTGCAAATTATGTATACAAAAGATAAAAAATATGTTATAATAATATTTGTAGAAAATTGTAAGAAAGGATAACTATGAATCAGATTTTAGTAACAGAAAAATTGTATATAACACCAGAACTACGAAGAAAAAAGAACATGTACAAAGTAAGATTCTTTTTATCCGTTTTTTTAATCTGCGCATTATTATCTTTTTACATATATAAAGAAAATGACAGAATAAAAAGTGAAGAAGTTTCAAAAACATTATTAGAATCAATGGTAACAAAAAACAATAATGAAGAAACTACGGACAATACAACAAAGAAGATAATTAATGATGTATTGATAATAGCACTAGACGAAAGGCAAACCGACACTGAACCAGAAGAAGCGCCACCGGTGGAAGAGCAGACATACACAACCGACTCAGGGGAAGATTATGAAGCAGAGGCAATTTTGAAAATACCTTGTATAGACTTAACATATCCGGTATTATCAAAAACATCTGATGAATTACTAAAAATATCACTAAACAAATATTGGGGAAATGGTCCAAACCAAATAGGAAATTATTGTATAGTAGGCCACAATTATGCAAGTGGTAAAATGTTTGGAAAACTGCATAGAATGGGAATTGGAGACACAGCTATATTAGAGAAAGATGGCAAGTCAGTTACATACGAAGCATATGACAAATTTGTTGTAGAGCCAGACGACGTAAGTTGTACTAGTCAATTAACTGGTGGAAGAAGAGAAATCACATTAATTACATGTTCAAATTACGGAACACAAAGATTAATAATAAAATGTAGAGAAATTTAAAACAAAATATTGACTTTTGTGAATTTATTAAATATAATGTAGTCAGAAAAAAACGAAGGAGGAATAAGACATGGCAAAAAAAGAAGAACCAGTAAAGACAATAGTATGGGTATTCTGGCTTTTAATAGCTATTATAGGAGTTGGTATGCTATACACAGGAATACAAGGAAGCGTACTAGGAGATAACCTAACAACATCAATAATGCTAGTAGTAGTAGGAATTGTCTTATTATTTATTGGCTTAATAATGGTACTTGGAAAAGCTAATATTCATACAACTGAAATAATAGTCCACAAAAAAGAAGAAGAAAAAAAATAATAAGTACGAAAAAACAAATGCAAATTCTTAAGTACCAAAAAGGATACTTAAGAATTTATTATTTATAGAACATCTATACAGGAGGTCAATATGGAAAACAAGAAATTTTATGTAACAACACCAATATACTATCCAAGCGGAAAATTCCATTTAGGAACAGCATATACAACAGTACTAGCAGACACAGTAAAAAAATACAAAAAACAAAGAGGTTATGACACAAGAATGTTAACAGGTCTTGATGAGCATGGTCAAAAAGTTGAGCAAGTTGCTATAAAAAGAGGAATGACTCCACAAGAGCACGTTGATGATATGGCACAAAGAGCTAAAAACTTATGGAAACTAATGGATATACAATACGATGACTTTATAAGAACAACAGAAGAGAGACATGTAAAAGTAGTACAAAAAATATTTGACAGATTCATGGAACAAGGAGATATCTATAAAGGCGAGTATGAAGGTTGGTACTGTATGCCTTGTGAGACATATTTTACAGAAACTCAATTAGTAGATGGAAAATGTCCGGACTGTGGTAGAGAAGTTAAGAAAATGAAAGAAGAAGCATATTTCTTTAATATGAAGAAATATCAAAAAAGAATAGAGGAATTCTATGAGCAAAATCCTGACTTCATAACACCAGAATCAAGAAAAAATGAAATACTTAACAACTTTATAAAACCAGGACTAGAAGATTTATGTGTAACAAGAACAACTTTTGATTGGGGAATAAAAGTACCAAAAGATCCAAAACACGTAATATATGTTTGGTTAGATGCGTTAATAAACTATTTAAGTGCACTTGGCTATACAACAGATAACGATGAACTATTCAAAAAATATTGGCCAGCAGACCTTCAAATAGTTGGAAAAGATATAATAAGATTTCATGGTATATATTGGCCGATATTTTTAATGGCTTTAGATTTGCCTATATCAAAACGACTATATGCACACGGATTCTTGATGATGAAAGATGGTAAAATGTCTAAATCAAAAGGAAACGTCGTATATCCAGAAATGTTAGTAGAAAAATATGGACTAGATGCAACAAGATACTTCTTAATAAAGACATTCAAATATGGTCAAGACTCAATATTTACACCAGAAGACTTTGTAAATGCATATAACTTTGATTTATGTAACGACTTAGGAAACCTATTAAATAGAACAATAGGAATGATTAATAAATATTTTGAAGGTAAAGTTCCAAACCACAAAAATTCAGAATCAGAACTAGATAAAGACTTAGAAGAAACAGTTCAAGACAAAATAAAAGAATATGAAGAAAATATGGAAAGTCTACATTTCTCAAATGCATTAGAGAGTATATGGGCAATAATAGCAAAGACAAATAAATATATAGATGAGACAGCACCATGGGCTTTATCAAAAGAAGGAAAGAAAAAAGAACTAGAATCTGTAATGAGCCATCTAGTGGAAAATTTAAGGATAATAGCAATATTAATTAATCCTGTAATGTCACATACATCAGAAGAAATACTAAAACAATTAGGAATAAATGATCAGGAATATAAAGAATATGACACAATTTATGAATATGGCAAAGTAACAGAAGACCTAAAAGTAATCGAAAAAGGAGAGCCAATATTTGTAAGACTAGAAGCAGAAGAAGAAATTAAATATATACAAGATCAAATGAAAGTATAATAATAAAAAAAACCAGCTAAGTATAAAAAGTAATAAAAATAGAAATAAAAACATATATATTGATTAGTAACTTACGCGAGTTGGAGGGACAATATATATGTTTTTTGTTTTGAATAAGAAAAAAATAAATTCATATCTTTTATCGTTGGGAATGGTAGCAATACTTTTTACTGTATCTGTAATAAGTGCAAATAATTTAAAAACAGTTGATACCTCGACAAATATCATACAAAA
>ERZ835980.3022-NODE-3022-length-13816-cov-3.850011_pt1 | contig 13816 bp, 15 predicted proteins | sample MGYA00519943_ERZ835980 | MGnify/ENA primary metagenome ERZ835980 (study PRJEB31850, sample SAMEA3708791) | human gut metagenome | biome: human gut; feature: human-associated habitat; material: faeces | place: China | collected 2014 ... | reverse complement strand
GAACGGCAAAATTTTTTACACTTCTATTACTTCTTTATCACACATAAGCAAAAGCACAGGGAATCCAGCTTGGTCTTACAGATTCACTGCGTTGTAAACTGCCGGCGGGAACAGACGGAACCGGATACTGGACAATCACGGTATATGCACTTGGTTACAATGATTACACGGTAAAATTTAAGGTAACCGATGCAAATATTGTTAAGGATGAAGAGGAAACGGTGGATACGACGGCACTTGAAGCTGCAATTAAAAGTGCAGAGAACTTAACTGAGAGTGATTATACGGCAGCAAGCTGGTCTGATCTTTGCGTTGAATTGAAAGAGGCAAAAGATGAGCTTGCGGCTCCGCACACGCAGTCTGCTGTAGATGAGGCAACAGAGCATCTGAATGTTGCAATCAAAGCACTGGTAAAGGCAGAGACAAAGGAAGAAACAAAAACAGATGTTACAAAACTTAACGCTGTAATCGAGAAAGCGGAGGCATTAAAGCAGAGTGATTACACAGCAGAGAGCTGGAAAAATTTACAGACTGCGCTCGATGCTGCAAAGAAACTTACAGATGCAACAGCAGAACAGACTGTAGTAGATCAGGCAGCAAGTGATCTGGAAAAAGCGATTTTGGCGCTGGTAAAAGCTGATACGGAAAATACCGGAACTACAGACAAAAAGAAAAAACCGGCAGTTGGAACTGTGAAAACAGTTGGACAGATCAAGTATAAAGTAACCGGAAAAAATACAGTAACTGTAAATAAATATGCAAAGAAAAACATTACAAAGGCATCTATTCCTGCAACGGTTAAAATCAACGGATATACATTTAAGGTAACTGCAATTGCAGACAGCGCATTTTCCGGATGCAGTAAACTTACGAAAGTTACGGTTGGTTCTAATGTAAAGGCCATCGGAAATAAATCATTTTATAAATGTACAAAACTTACCACATTTACGGCATCTTCTACCGGATTAAACAAGATTGGAAAGGAAGCGTTTTCCGGTGATAAAAAACTTGCAAATATCACATTAAAGACAACAAAACTGAAAAAATCAGGTGTTGGAAAGGATGCATTCAAGAACATTAAGAAAAATGCAACTTTTAAAGTACCGGCAAAAAAAGTTTCTGATTATAAAGCTATTTTTAAGTCAAAGGGTGCTGGAAAAAATATTAAGGTAAAGAAACTGTAGGGTGAAAAAATATTCTTTTGTTAAAAAACAGGGGGTGAAGAGACCTTATTGTAGAATGGAATGTGTAATTGAACCTTTGAGGAGGAAACAAAAACAATCACCCTCACACTTCCGGAGAGTGAGATACAGAACATGGCGGTAGGTTTTGGTTCTATGGATTATATTTTTGAAAATAAAAATATGAAACAGAAACGATATCGCAGGAAGCGTATGAAATGTGCAGAGCGGATCTGACAGAGCGTGCAGCAGAAGAGAAGGATATGCTTGTGCTGGCAAAGGAAGAGGAAAATATTGTTGTCAATAAACCTGCCCTGTCACAGATCCGGTCGATCTGTGAACTTGCAACACTAGAATGTTATTATCACAATGTGGAAAAGTCCGCGAAAACAAAAGGTACCGGATTGGCACATGTGGGAGAAAAAGAAAAAAATTCTGGATCGAATACACCGGAGTTGCTAAGACTGAAATCGACATGTCGGATGTAAATATGAAAGATAATCGTAACAGATACAATGAGGAAATAGAAAAATATCAGAGTATGGATCAGTTTCAGGTTGGCATTGCAGTATTTGATCCGGATACGACAGAAACGCAATTTTATGATAATGTAAGATCTGTCTGTGAAATGATGAACAACAATATTAGCATTTCAGTGGGAGTTACCTGGGCAGAGCACGGAAAAGAATTTAATGAGAAGATCATGGAAGCTGACTGGCGGATGTATGAACAGAAAAATGCATATCATCAACAGCAGCAGGCTGCACAACAGGAACTGCTGCAATAAATGTTTGAAAGAATAGTATATAACTCCCCTGCATACAATGTAAAAACAAGTATTGCAGGGGAGTTTTTGTGAAAACCTATATTGAGGAAAGAGCTATGGAAATAGCCAGATATATTATTGATAATAATACGACGGTGCGTCAGGCGGCGAAACATTTTGGGATTAGCAAGAGTACGGTACATAAAGATGTTACAGAACGCCTTGTCCAGGTCAATCCATCGCTTGCAGCGGAGGCACGCAAAGTGTTAGATGTCAATAAATCCGAGCGCCATATCCGTGGTGGACTTGCAACAAGGGAGAAATATCTGCATCAGCATGCATAAAACGTAAAAGCGTGTTTATTAAAACAAATGGGCGTGTTTCATAAAACAGCAGTTTATTAAAACAAAAACGTGTTTCATGAAACGGAAAAATGTATTTCAGGAGATGGAAAAATACAATTTACAAAATTGCACAATGAGTTCCATGAAATGCATAAAAAGTTTGTGAAATTAAAACTATTATGTGAGTTCGTGGAATACGCTATAATAATCACACGACGTGCAGCAGAGAAAGCGATCGCAAAGATTGCTTTCTCTGTTTTTTTGTCGGCAAAAATAATTATTTTATCAAAAGAATGAGGAGAGAAAAATATGCCAAAAACAAAGTTACAGGAAGTCGTATTTACTATTTTAATGGTGTTCGTCATGGTGTACGCAATGATCTGCTACAACATTGCACTGAACATGGGAGGAATGAGCAACGTTGTATTTTTAAATGCATTTCATGAACTGATCATTATGGGACCGCTTGCGTTTATTCTTGACTTTTTCCTCTATGGATCACTGTCCAAAAAACTTGCATTTCGTATCGTGACACCGGGCGTGGACAAACCGATCATGCTGATCCTTGCCATTTCATCAATCACAGTCTGTCTGATGTGTCCGACAATGAGCCTGGCAGCAACACTTTTATTTAAACATGCAGGAAAAGAAGTGATCGCAGTGTGGCTTCAGACAACAGCACTGAATTTCCCAATGGCATTTTTCTGGCAGATCTTTTTTGCAGGTCCGCTTGTGAGAACTATTTTCGGAATGATCTTTAAAGAAAAAGAAGAACAGGTCATGAAAGAGGAAAGCGAATTTTTAGAGGGCGGAAGTGTCAGAAATTAAAAAGTTATTCCATGTCCGGTATTGGGAAAAATCAGCGCAGCAGCGCAGTCCGCGAGAAATAAGAGTATCAGCACACTGTTGAAGCCACGTCTGAAGCCTGGCGGCAGGGAAAACCAGAGTTTTCGGAAAATTTCAGAAAACACGCAGATCCAGAGCATGCCGGCAACACCAAATCCGACTGCTGACAGAAGGCAGATATATCCGTGAAAATTAAAAGGATAACTGCTGTAATCCCAGTATCGTAAATCGAAAAAGATATCAAGGAACCATCCGATCACAAGTTCTAAAGCTGTTCCGAGAAGGGCAGTTTTTATGAATATTGTGAGCGGGTGGTATTTTGTTTTAAAAAGAAAAAGTCGGTTTGATTTGTGGAGAGACCTGATGGATATAGTTTCTCTGGAAGAATGAAACAGACAGTAAAATACTACCGCTCCGATGCCATAAACGGGGAGCCAGGGACCATAAAAAAATCCGCGGTTGCGAAAAGTATTATCTTTTGCAATGAAGATAAGGGTTTCCCAGAGAAATCCCCAAAAGCTTCCAAGAAAGAAGAAGTGGATCAGCAGGGAAACTGCATCCTGTATAGAGTTCTGCTCCGGTGCGCAGAGTTTTGAAAAATCCGGGAGATTGGAATGTCTTTTCATGTGGATAGTATGACCGGAGATGGAAAGGGATATGTATTTTTGTTTTACAATTCATAGATTTTAAAATATATCAGATTGGTTTTTAAACAGAAATTCTCAGGTAAGTGTCTTTTACAATTAAGTGATATTTGGGCCACAAGCATGTATTTTTTTAATAAAAATGACAAAATACCGTAATGTAGGGAAAAACGCCTTGTAAACTCCTAAAACGTATCTTATAATAAGTATCATTAAAGCTTGTATCAGGGAAGGATATGCTTTTGAAAAAGGCATCGTCATGAACAGATTGCAGGCAACGAAAACATCAGGAGGAAGAAGATCAATGGATCATGAGAAAGTAATTGTCATTGATTTTGGCGGTCAGTACAACCAGCTGGTTGCGAGACGTGTCAGAGAATGCAATGTTTACTGTGAAATATATTCCTACAAGACGGATATCGCGCAGATCAAGGCAATGAATCCAAAGGGAATCATTCTTACCGGCGGTCCGAACAGCTGCTATGAAGCTGATTCACCGACCTGTTCAAAAGAATTATTTGAACTCGGCGTGCCGGTTTTAGGACTCTGCTATGGTGCGCAGTTGATGATGCACGTACTTGGAGGAAAGGTGGAAAAGGCACCTGTCCGTGAATATGGTAAGACCGAGGTTATGGTCGATACGTCATCACCGTTATTTACCGGCGTATCAGAAAATACGATCTGCTGGATGAGTCATTTCGATTATATTTCAAAGGCTGCACCGGGATTTAACATCGTTGCACATACGGCGGATTGTCCGGTTGCCGCAGCAGAGAACCAGGAGAAAGGATTATTTGCAATCCAGTTCCACCCGGAAGTGCTTCACACACAGGAAGGCACAAAGATGCTTCACAACTTTGTACGCGGCATCTGCGGTTGTGAGGGAACCTGGAGAATGGATTCTTTTGTTGAGAATACGGTAAAAGAGATCCGTGAAAAAGTCGGTAACGGAAAAGTACTGCTTGCCTTATCCGGCGGTGTGGATTCTTCCGTTGCAGCAGGTCTGTTATCCCGTGCAATCGGAAAACAGCTTACCTGTGTGTTCGTGGACCATGGTCTTCTCCGCAAAAAGGAGGGCGACGAGGTCGAAGAAGTATTCGGACCAAACGGACAGTTTGATCTGAACTTTATCCGTGTCAACGCACAGGACCGTTATTATGGAAAATTAGCCGGTGTGACAGAGCCGGAGCATAAACGTAAGATCATTGGTGAGGAGTTCATCCGTGTCTTTGAGGAAGAGGCAAAGAAGATCGGTGCCGTTGATTTCCTTGCACAGGGAACCATTTATCCGGATGTCGTTGAGAGCGGACTTGGCGGAGAGTCAGCCGTCATCAAATCCCACCACAACGTAGGCGGTCTGCCGGACTTCGTTGATTTCAAAGAAATCATTGAGCCGCTTCGCAACCTTTTCAAGGATGAGGTAAGAAAAGCCGGACTTGAACTTGGCATCCCGGAAAAACTTGTTTTCCGTCAGCCATTCCCGGGACCGGGACTCGGTATCCGTATCATCGGAGAAGTAAATGCCGAGAAAGTCAAGATCGTGCAGGATGCCGATGCCATCTACCGCGAGGAAGTGGACAAGGCAGTGGAGGAATACACCAAAGCAAACGGAAAGGCACCATCCTGGATGCCGAACCAGTACTTTGCAGCACTGACCAACATGCGTTCCGTCGGTGTCATGGGCGACGAGCGCACCTACGACTATGCCGTGGCTCTGCGTGCCGTCACCACCACCGACTTCATGACTGCAGAGAGCTACGACATGCCCTGGAGTGTTCTGGGCACCGTCACCAGCCGCATCGTCAACGAGGTCAAGCACGTCAATCGCGTGTTCTACGACTGCACCGGTAAACCGCCGGCCACGATCGAGCTCGAGTAAGATCTTATCCGATCTCATCAAACAAAAACGAGCAGAACCCCTGTCAGTATGCGCTGACAGGGGTTCTGCATATATAGGGTCTACTCTTCGGAAATCCCGAAGGATTTGAATAATTAGACGGATACCAAGTACTTGAAATGAAATGGCTGAAATTTGAGGAAAATTGATAAAAAACATGAATAATGTGGACTTAAAAAGAATAATGTGCTACTATAGTCGTATGGTTAAGATGGTCGAAAGGACGAGGAGAAAATCATGGCTAGTTTATATCAAGTAAAAAATGGGCTTGAGCAGGTCTATAAGGTTCTTGACAATGTGGAAGAAGGCGGAGGAAAACCAGACGGACTTAATGCAAGTTTAAGGGATGCTTTTAAAACTGAGCTGATGGAGTTCTTGCTGTATTTATCGGCATCAGATGGCCATGTTTCGTCATCTGAGAGAGATTTTATAAATGAGTTATTTGATATGGAATTGTCAACCAAAGATTGCGTTGATTTGATAAATGAAAATGAAATCTATAGTACGAAGTTTGAGTCGACGCTGCCGTTAACACTTCGAATAACGACAGTGTTTGATAAAAAAATGCAACTTGTTTCTAGCGTGGTAGGGCAATCCATCGAAGCAATCACCCCGGCAATTTTGAAATTTTATGCTGGATTGGGGGAAATGTTTACTGAAATTGATGGCAAGTCCACGAATGAGAAAAAAGACCTGGAAATCTATATACATAATATTGTAACGGGAGTTAAGCAACTTTTAGATGGACGGATAGAATCTGATTCGGAGGAGGGAACATCGATTGTCGAAGGAAATGACGAAATTCCTAAAGAGTTAAGAGAAGATGCAACTAATAACGAAATGGAGAGAAAAGCAATGTATATTGATTTAGCACGAGAATTAAAGCGGAACACAGATGTAATGGAGACAACGTTTAGAAAGCATAGTCTGAAAATTTTACAGTTTTCGTATCAACCATATTCAGACGATGATGCAGACTGCGAAATGTTGATTGAAATTGGGACGATAAAGGATGAAGATTTAACTGAAAATGTGCTGGTTAAAGTTAATCTTTACAATGAATATGGAGAAATCTACGATACAAGTTCTAAAATGATTCTCGCAGATGATTTTGATGGGTATGATACGCTAAAAATTCACTTGTACAATAACGGTAGGACACTTATTGAAGCCAAGAGCGCTAGAGTGTATTTGTCCAGATGATGACCTTCGACAACAAGAAAGTGTTGAGAAAAGGAGCCCTAATTTTGTGATACTATCCTGATACTAAAAAACAGCAAGCCACATCTACCACAGCAATCTCATGGAAAAGTGAACATCCCAAAATAGGTTTACTAAACAAATTTGCTTAGTAAAGATTTAAACCTACCGAGCTGGAGTAATTAAAATCAGCACAATGCCCCCTGAGAGGAACGAGAGATCGGGCCTTTCAGGGGGCTTTTTGCTGTATAGACGGGGAGAAGAAGGGAAGCTGACCGAAAGCTCGGCCCAGGCCGTCAAAAAGGTGGAAGGTGCACTGAAGGCCCGGGCCTGATATTTTCTCCCCACCCCCACAATGCGGCAGCTTTTGCGCCTGCAGCCTCCTATACTGAAAAGCAGGACAATGCAAAAAGGAGGATGCTGCCTATGCTGGAACAACTTCGACCGATGCAAAACGACCACACCCTGCTGTCGCCGCGCATCCCGCGGGATACGGAGCACGAGCGCTACCACCCGGAACTGGAAGAGGAGCTGAAGGAATGCCTGTTCTGCCTCAAGCGCAACGAAATGATGTTTGATCTGGAGGTGGACACCGACCTGATCGAGCAGCGCATTTATGAGCGGCAGGCACTGCTGTGCCGCTACCGGTACTTACTGGCCCGTGCACGGGAGCTGGGGCTGCACACTGTGCTGACGAAATATCAGCCGCAGATATGACGGGGCGATTTATCGGAACAAAAATCTTGACAGAAGGCGTCGGATGTGTTATCCTAGTTCAAGATAAATGCATGGTGGGGCAGTCCCCCGGCATGAGGAAATTTTGAGAGTTAGAGAGGTTTCTACTATGGAACGTATTAAGACGATTGCTACTCGTGACCTGACCAAGAGCGTGAAGACCGGCGGCTGCGGCGAGTGCCAGACTTCCTGCCAGTCCGCTTGCAAGACCTCCTGCGGCGTGGCTAACCAGCAGTGCGAGAACAGCAACAAGTAATTTTTGCAAACCCTATGCCGCCTTTGCCGGGCGGCATTTTTTTGTGTAATCTGGAATGGAGTGTAAAATGGTACATCAGTATCAATTGAACGGTTATAACATCGTGCTGGACACCTGCAGCGGTTCGGTGCATGTGGTGGATGACGTGGCCTATGACGTCATTGCCATGTATCAGGATCACACTGCCGACCAGATCGTCTCGGCTATGATGGACAAATACGGCAGCCGCCCGGACGTCACCGAAGAGGACCTGCGCCAGTGCATCGACGACGTGACCAGCCTGAAGGAAGCCGGCAAGCTGTGGAGCCCGGATGTCTACGAAAACATGGCGTTCGACTTCAAGAACCGCAGCACCGTGGTCAAGGCGCTGTGCCTGCATGTGGCGCACACCTGCAACCTGAGCTGCTCCTACTGCTTTGCCTCCCAGGGCCGCTACCACGGCGACCGCGCCCTTATGAGCTTCGAGGTGGGCAAGCGCGCCATGGATTTCCTGATCGAGAACAGCGGCACCCGCCGCAACCTGGAAGTGGACTTCTTCGGCGGCGAACCCCTGATGAACTTTGACATGGTCAAAAAGCTGGTGGCCTACTGCCGTGAGCAGGAGAAGATCCACAACAAGAACTTCCGCTTTACCATGACCACCAACGGTGTGCTGATCGACGACGATGTCATCGATTTCTGCAACAAGGAGTGCCACAACGTGGTGCTGAGCCTGGATGGCCGCAAGGAAGTGAACGACCGCTTCCGCAAGGACTATGCCGGCCGCGGCAGTTACGACACCATCGTGCCCAAGTTCCAGGAGTTCGTGAAGAAGCGCGGCGACAAGAACTACTACATGCGCGGCACCTACACTCACTACAACACCGATTTTACCAACGACATCTTCCACATGGCGGACCTCGGCTTTACCGAGCTGAGCATGGAGCCGGTGGTGTCCAAGCCCGGTGACCCCAGCGCCCTGACCGCAGAAGATCTGCCCATCCTGAAGGAGCAGTACGAGATCCTGGCCAAGGAGATGATCAAGCGCGACCGCGAGGGCCGTGGCTTCACCTTCTACCACTACATGATCGACCTGACCGGCGGCCCCTGCATCTACAAGCGCATTTCGGGCTGCGGCTCCGGCACCGAGTACATGGCCGTGACCCCCTGGGGCGACCTGTACCCCTGCCACCAGTTTGTGGGCGACCCCAAGTACCTGATGGGCGACATCTGGAAGGGCGTCACCAACACGGCCGTGCGGGATGAGTTCAAGCACTGCAACGCCTACGCCCGCAAGGAGTGCAAGGACTGCTGGGCCAAGCTGTATTGCTCCGGCGGCTGCGCTGCCAACTCTTATCATGCCACCGGCAGCATTACCGGTGTGTACGAGTACGGCTGTGAGCTGTTCAAGAAGCGCATGGAGTGCGCCATCATGATCAAGGTGGCGGAGAATCAGGAACTGGCTGCTCAGGGCATCGAGGTGCCCATTGAGCTGGGTTCCACCTGCAACGCCTGCGCAGACGGCGAAGCCTGCGAATAAGCATGGACACCCCCATCGTGGATTTTGTGCGCGGTTATGCACAGTCCGGCACCTCCCGCCTGCATATGCCCGGCCACAAGGGTCAGAGCCTGCTGGGCTTTGAGCCGCTGGACCTGACCGAGATCCGGGGTGCCGACGAGCTGTACGAGCCGGAGGGCATCATTGCCCAAAGCGAAGCAAACGCTACCCGGCTGTTCGGCACGCAGCATACCTATTACAGCACCGAGGGCTCGTCCCAGTGCATCCGGGCCATGCTGTGTCTGGCACTGCAGGCCGCACCCCGGACCGGAAAACGTCCGGTACTGCTGGCGGCCCGCAACGCGCACAAAGCCCTGCTGTACGCTGCCGCGCTGCTGGACTTCGACATCCGGTGGCTCTGGCCTGCGGCAGAGAATGCCGGGGCGCTGTGCAGCTGCCCCATCTCCGCGCAGATGCTGACAACAGCGTTGCAGGAGCTGACCGGGCAGGGGAGTACCCCCTTTGGGGTCTACGTCACCAGCCCGGATTATCTGGGCGGAATGCAGGACATCCGGGCCTTGTCGGCTGTGTGCGACACCTTTGGGATGCCGCTGCTGGTGGACAACGCCCACGGGGCCTACCTGCGCTTTCTGCCCGGAGAGCCGCTGCACCCCATCGCACTGGGGGCGGCTATGTGCTGCGACTCGGCCCACAAGACCCTGCCGGTGGTCACCGGCGGAGCATATCTGCATCTGGGGGAGAACGCCCCGGTACAGGAGGAAGCTGCAGTGCGCGGTGCACTGGCCCTGTTCGGCTCCACCAGCCCGTCCTACCTGATCCTGCAGTCGCTGGATGCCTGCAACCGGCAGTTGACGGAAAGCTATCCCGCCGGGTTGCAGCGGTGCTGTTCTCTGCTTTCTGCTCTGCGCGGGGAGCTGAACACAGCGGCGCAGGCGGCGGGCTGCCCGGTGCTGCTGGCATTGGACGGTCCGGGCCGGGAACCGCTGAAGCTGACGCTGGACGCTGCGGCCCTTGGCATGACCGGCACCGCGCTGGCGGATGCCTTGCGCGGCGGGCAGCTCGAGTGTGAATATGCCGACCCGCGTTATGTGGTGCTGATGTTCACCCCCTGCAACCCACCGCAGGACTACGCGCGTCTGCGCATAGTGCTCCGGCAGTGTCTGCACAGCCTGCCCGCAGCGGGCGGGCTCCTGCAGCCGGAAGAGCTGGCTGGGGAATTCGTGGCACTGGCACAGCAGGCGCGGGCCCATTGCACCATCCGGCAGGCAGTGTTTGCCCCGCAGGAGCGCATCCCGGTGCAGCAGGCGCTGGGCCGCATTTGCGCGATGCCCACGGTGTCCTGCCCGCCGGCCATCCCCATCGCGGTAAGCGGGGAAGAGATCACCCCGGCGGCACTGGAATTGATGCAGCGCTATGGCGTGACGGAAGTCTCAGTTCTGCGCAGATAAACAAAAAACAAACGGCACGATGCAGCGATGCACCGTGCCGTTTTTCTATGAAAAGAGCTTTATTCGTTCTCGTCGGATGCGGCTTCCATGGCGTTGAACCGCTCCAGGAAGCTGTGCTCCACACCCTCGGATTTGTAGCCGGGCATGGTGTCCAGCGCTACCGCATGGATGCTGCGGAAGATGCTGTTCTCGATGTTGGGGTTGTCGCGCTTGAGGCGGCGCAGCAGGGTCTTGACTTCCTGCCGCTTGGAACCACCGCCGCCGTTGTCGCACATGGTGCAGTTCTCGGTAAAGCGGCAGGCGCACTGGATGAACTCCAACTCGTTGTAGCGCTTCCAGGCCAGAATATCCTCTTCATGGATGCAGTACATGGGCCGGATGAGGGTCATGCCGGGGAAGCTGGTGCTGTGCAGTTTGGGCGGCATGGCCTGCAGCTGAGAACCGTAGAACATGCTCATGACGGTGGTCTCGATCACATCGTTGAAGTGATGCCCCAGCGCGATCTTGTTGCAGCCCAGCTCCTTGGCCTTGCTGTACAGGTGGCCGCGGCGCATCCGGGCGCAGAGGTAGCAGGGGTTCTTGTCGGTGTTGTTGGCCACCGAGAAGATGTTGCTTTCAAAGATGGTCACCGGGATGTGCAGCAGTGCCGCGTTGGATTCGATCTTCTTGCGGTTGAGCTCATTGTAGCCGGGGTCCATCACGAGGAAGACCAGCTCAAAGGGGACATCGCTGTGCTTTTGCAGTTCCTGCATGAGCTTTGCCATCAGCATGGAGTCTTTGCCGCCGGAGATGCAGACGGCGATCTTGTCGCCTGCCTGGATGAGCTCATACCGTTTGACGGCTACGATGAAGGGCGTCCAAAGCTCTTTGCGGTATTTTTTGATGATGCTGCGTTCGATCATCTGATAGGGTTCGAGTTCGCGTTTCATGATTTCTCCTTATCGATCTCCGTGTGCGGCGGTCAGCTGCTGGCAGCAGACGTCGAACACCCGTAAAAATTCCTGGATCTCTGCCTCGGTGGTCAGATGGCTCAGACTGATGCGCCAGGACGAAAGGGCATTGCGGCGGTCCCGGCTGACGGCAAACACTGCGCGGGAGGGCAGGCCGTCCGACGAGCAGGCCGATTTGACCGAGACGCAGACGCCGTGGGCGTCCAGTTCCCGCTGAAAGACCGTGCCCTTCACGTCCCGGACACTGAGGTTCAGGATGTGCGGGATGGCATTTTCGGGGCTGTTGATGCGCACCTCCGGGTGCTGGCACAGGGCCGCGCGGAGTTCCGCGTTCCGCTTTTGGACAGAGGCAGAGCGTTCCGGCAGGTTTTCCACAGCAAGTTCCAGCGCACAGGCCAGGGAAGATGCCAGCGCCACCGTAGGGGTGCCGCTGCGATAGATGGTGGTGCTCTCGCCGCCGTGAATGAGCGGCTCCAGTGCCAGATTCCGCCGCTTGAGCAGCAGACCGATGCCGTTCAGGCCATAGAATTTGTGGGCCGTCAGGCTCATGGTGTCTACCCCTTCAAACGAGACGGGAATCTTTCCAACGGCCTGGGTGGCATCGACATGCAGATGGCAGTTGGGGTAGTTCTTCAGGATGGCGGCGATCTCCTCCACCGGCTGCACGACGCCGAGTTCGCTGTCTACCAGCGTGACCGCCACGGCAATGGTGTCCGGCCGCAGCAGCTCTTTCAGATGGTCAAGGTCTACGGTTCCGTCCCGCCGGATGTCCAGCAGGTCGATCTCATAGCCCTGCTCCTGCAGCGCGGTCAGAGTGCCGCTGACGGACGAATGCTCCAGCGGGGTGGAGATGATGTGCCTGCCCGCATGGCGGGAGAGCCGGGCCAGCCCCTTGAGCGCGAAGTTGTTGGATTCGCTGGCACCGGAGGTATAGATGATCTCGGCAGGCTGTACGCCCAGCAAAGCGGCGATCTTCAGCGTGGCAGCGTCGATCTCGGCTCTGGCGGCGGTGCCTGCCTGATGATGGGAGTTGGCGTTGCCGATGCAGAGCCGCTCTACGGAGCAGAACCGGTCGAGTACCTGCGGGTCGGCCGGGGTATTGGCGGAATAATCCAGATAGATCATTGGGTCTCCTTAAATCTCAATCCATTTAATCGGTATTATTATAGTGCGCAGGGGGCCGGATTGCAAGATGCAGGTGCAAAATGCTGCCGCAGGGGAATAAAGCCTGAAAAAGAAAGCAATCGCAGAAAGAATGCCAAAAAAACCGGAAATCCATTGCAGAACGGGGTGGTTTCTGATATACTTTACAACGTACGAAGGGAAGGGGAGAGCAGAATGCACGGTTCAACTTTGCGGAGCACGGAGGCTGCTCTTCCGTCCCGAATGTTTTTTCTTCCCGAAAGCTGAGGCACTGTCGCTTTTTTGCGGCAATGCCTCTTTTTTTGGAAGTAAAACGCGAAAGGAGAACTCTTTTATGAGTGAAAAAATCGACTACTCCAAAGGCATTTACGACGCGCGCCAGCTGGGCACGGGTCGGATGCTGATCCTCGGCGTACAGCACATGTTCGCCATGTTCGGTGCCACGGTGCTGGTGCCGCTGCTGACGGGCCTGAGCGTCTCCACCACGCTGCTCTGCGCAGGTCTGGGTACGCTGCTGTTCCATCTGGTCACCAGAGGCAAGGTCCCGGCTTTCCTTGGCTCGTCGTTTGCCTATCTGGGCGGCTTTTCCATCGTAGCCCCCATGCTGGCAGATGCCAACGGCAACCTGACCGTTGCCAACACGAAGATGCTGCCCTATGCCTGCGCAGGCGTTGCCTTTTCCGGCATCCTGTATCTGGTGGTCAGCCTGCTCATCTCCACCTTCGGCATCCGCCGCATCATGAAGTTCTTCCCGCCGGTGGTCACGGGCCCCATCATCATCTCCATCGGTCTGATCCTGGCGCCCTCTGCCATCACCAACTGTGAGTCGAACTGGCTGCTGGCCTTTGTGGCGCTGGGCACGGTCATCGTCTGCAACATCTGGGGCAAGGGCATGGTCAAGATCCTGC
>ERZ835980.3013-NODE-3013-length-13854-cov-3.463947_pt1 | contig 13854 bp, 11 predicted proteins | sample MGYA00519943_ERZ835980 | MGnify/ENA primary metagenome ERZ835980 (study PRJEB31850, sample SAMEA3708791) | human gut metagenome | biome: human gut; feature: human-associated habitat; material: faeces | place: China | collected 2014 ... | reverse complement strand
GTAAATTATAAATACCCATTGCAAGAGTACGATAATATTCATCAACATATTTTTTATAAACTTCATTATTATCCGCTTGATCAAAAACTTCTTTACCATCTAAAGTATGATAATCAACGTCTAGTTCCTTAGCCACTCTTTTAGTTACCGCAACTGTTGATCCATCATCTGACCATGTATAATATTTCTTTTCATCTTGATCATATCTCATAATCATATAACCAAATTCTCCACCATGTAAAGCATTTCCATGATGAACATGACGATCTTTAATAACTGCTCCACCAATTCCTGTTCCACTAACAATAAAACAGCAATCATTTTCATGACATGCAACACCTTTCCATACTTCTGCAAGGGCTGCACAGTTAGCATCATTTTCAAATTCAACATCTTTATTTAAACGTTGTTTTAAATCTTCTTTAATATTTGGACCATGAATATAATCGATAGCACTTGAACCATAAATAATACCATCATCACTATCAACAGCTCCTGGCATTGATAAAGCAATTCCTTCTATATCTTGATATTCATGAGCTACATTTTCTATTTCTTGATACATTTTTTCTAATGTATCTGGTGTTTTAAATTTATTTGATGAAGACACTTCTCCTTCTTCATTTACAACAGCATATTTGACAGATGTTCCCCCAACATCAAACGCTAAATATTTTTTCATAAGCCTCTCCTTTCATTTCTTACATTATTATAGTATATTTTTTTGAACAAATCATTAACATCCTTATTTTATAAACACCTTATTCCATTCATCACAATTTCTTTCCAATAATTCAAAATCAACCGTTGCTAATTTTATATAATTATAAGAAGATTTTCTTTTTTTCAGTTTATAAACAATTTGTGCTCGTCTCAATATATCCTCTTGATTTTTAAAACTTCTTAAAACCTGAACTTGATCTATTAATAATCCCTTATACTTTAAATCTTTTTCTAAAAAAATATTAAATTCATAATAAGATCCTTTTGATACAAGTATCATATTATTAAATAAAAGTTTTCCTAAATAAGATTCAACACTTGGATATCCATTAAAAATCCTTTTAATTGTAGGAACTCTTGTAAACTGTACTTTCTTGATACCATGATCATCATAATAATCTCTAAAATCAGGAGATGATAAGGGTACAAAATACTGATAACCATTTAGTTTAACTTTTATCGCTATAATCTTTCTTTGATGTTTATCTACACTATGTGTTAATACTTTTGAATCTATCTTATGAAGATAATCCATATAATCTCAATCAATTTCATAAATTTTCTCCTTTAAATAAAAAATACGAAGATTTTACTCTTCGTATCCTTTTTAGCTCTCACTATTTGGTAGAGAATCACCTGATTTTTTAGCTCCCACTGTTTGGTAGGGAATCACCTGATTTTTTAGCTCCCACTGTTTGGTAGGGAATCACCTGATTGTTGAAGATAAACTTCTCCACTACAATAATATCAAGTTTTGTTTCAAAAAACAATAAATCTAGAAAGATTCATCATTTTACTCGTAGCTTTGTTTCCAATCATCTGACGTAAAACTATTTTCTTCATCATTTGGTAAATTCCAAGTAACAACTGTTTTATTGGTATGGCAATTAATGACTTGCCATTTTATATGCCAATCTTTTCCATTTAATAAAATAGAATTTAAACTTGTAAAATTAATACTTACTGCTAACAATTGTTGATAAGTATCTTCTAGTATGTTTTCATCAAAATATAATTGAATAGATGAATAATCCTCTTTAATTTTATATTTATAAAGCTCGTTGCTTTTAATGAATTTCTTCATAGCAGTATCGATGATTTTTTTATTATATTTAATATACTTTTCTATTTGTGAATCTGTAGAAATTAAGATCACATCTTTATTTTTTTATAGGCTTTAGAACAGTAATTTTTATCTTTATTATATGTTTTAGCCATTTTTATTTAAATCTTTTTCACTCGTTTGTCCACAAAGAAGTGAAAAAGAATAAGGAATGACTACTTTTCTTGTATTCCCTTTGATCTTTGAAGTATTGTTGCAACCACAAAGTGATAAACAAATATAAAATGATATAATTTTCTTTTCATCATAACCTCCTTTTTCTATTATATACTTTAGAATCTTCATTTTAAAAATGTATTGAGTTTATCTAAAAATGATTGTTTTTTATTTTATGGCCATTTCCGGCCATAAAAAAAGCCATAAAATAAATATGGTTGAATTTATGGACTTTTTCTGTATAATTATTATATAATCGGTCATATTATAAAGAGGTGAATAAAATATATGAAAGAAACAAATATTTTAGAATTCAAAGAAGAAATTTCAAAGTCCTTTTTAAAAACAGTAAGTGCTTTTTCAAATTACAATGGTGGAACAATCCTATTTGGTATTGATGATGATGGAAAAATCAAAGGTATAGAAAATCCTAACAAACGTTGTCTTGATATAGAAAATAGAATTAATGATAATATCTTTCCACAACCAAATTATCGTTTAGAAGTAGATGATCTTAATAAAACAATATCACTTATTGTAAACCCTGGAGAAAATAAACCTTATCTATATAACTCTAAAGCATTTAAAAGAAACGATACTTCAACAATCGAAGTAGATTCTTTTGAATTAACTCGTCTTATTTTAGAAGGAAAAAAAATAAATTATGAAGATTTGCCAACAAGTAACATTCGTTTAGATTTTAAGTATCTTGAACAAAAATTGAAAGAAGCTATTTCTATTAATACATTTAATAAAGATACAATAAAAACGCTTAATTTATTTAATAATAATCATTTTAATAATGCTGCTGAGCTTCTATCTGATAACAATTCCTTTCCAGGGATTGATATTGCGATATTTGGAAAAAGCATAAATATTATAAAAAAGAGACTTCTTCTAGAAAATATGTCTATTTTAAAAATGTATGATTTAGCAATTCAAACATATATCGATTATTATCAATATGAAGAAATTGATGGAAGTTATAGAAAAAAAATAGAACTTATTCCCGCAGAAGCTTTTCGTGAATCTATTGCTAATGCTCTCATTCATAGGGCATGGGATTTGAACGCAAAAATAAGAATTTCTATGTTTGAAGATCGAATTGAAATTGTATCACCTGGTGGTCTTATAAATGGAATCACAAAAGATGAATATATCTCTGGTATGATTTCTTCTTTAAGAAATCCAATTATCAGTAATGTATTTTTCCGTTTAGGTATTGTCGAAATCTTTGGAACTGGAATTCTTAGAATTATACATTCTTACAATGAAAGTATTAACAAACCTATTTTTAATACAAGTACTAATACAATTCAAATCACCTTACCTGTTACTCGTTTAAAATCAGATTTAAAAACAGACAATGAAATCATTTATAATCTATTTAAACAATATAATGAACTATCAATTAGTGAAATTCTATCATTAGTACCTTATAGTCGTTCAAAAGTAAAAGATATTTTAAATAAATTAAAAGAAGAAAATATTATAAGAAAAACAGGCCGTGGACGAGGTACAAAATATCATATATAAAAAACAAGTCAGTTTGAAATGAACTGGCTTGTTTTTCTTATCCTTTTCTTGCTTGTTTCATACGTGTTTTACAGTCATACATATTTTTATCTGCTTGATTTAATAATACTTTTAAATTTGCTTCTTGATAGCTTGTAGAAAGAGCATAACCATAAGCAAAATCAATGCGTATTTGTTTGCTGAATTCATTATAACGTTTTACTTCATTTTGAACATTAGCAATAATTTCTTCTACCTCATCCTTTGTTACATCTGTAAGTAAAGCAATGAATTCATCACCACCATATCTTCCTACAAAATGCTTATCTGGTATAGAAGTTCTAATAATATGAGCAAAGTTCATAATGAGCGTATCTCCTGCAACATGTCCTAAAGAATCATTGACTTCTTTTAAATCATTTAAATCAAATACAACCATTGCAGATGGTTGATCAAAATGATTGTATTCACCAACTAATTCTTCAACACGGCTTCTATTTGGAAGTCCTGTATGTAAATCAATATAAGCAAGTTTATTTAATTCTTTATTCCTTTTCATCAAGACAATAGCTAAAATCGTTTCTCCAATAATGACACAAACAATAAGAGTACTTGCGACAATAAGTCCTTTTTCAATGGAATTAAGTTGTGAAGCACAATGTTGAGAATAATTTTCAGCTGCTGTTACTGTTTCATCAGCAAGATAAAAATAGTCTTCACTCATATTAATAATATTGGTATTTTCATAACCATTTTCTCTTACTTTTTGAATTTCTTCTTTTAATGAAACCCATGCCTTATTAAGTTTTGCTAATTTATTTTGATATTTTTGATCATCTATTTTTGTAAGTTGATACTTTCCACCGCCATGCATCAACCCATCAAAAATATCATCTAAATAACGAATTAAGCTATTATTCGCATTTCCTGATATTTCTAATTTTATTTCACGTTGTGTTGCTCCACGTATAATCCCTGCATAATTAATAACTCTAGCATTTCCTTGTATTTTATTAACACCAATCATCATAAAAGTCATTAAAACGATTAAAATAATCATCAAGAGCCCTTGAATAAATCTTTCAATCATTCTATTTCTATGTTTTCTTTGTTCCACTTTCATTTGGTTTCATCTCTTTTCCGATACAAATATATCAAAAAAAATGAAAAAGCAAAAACTCTACGAAAGGCCCTTAACTTTCATAGAGTTTAGGAAAAAAATATAAAAAATATCTAAAAGTTACAATATGGTTAACCCACATCTATACTATATAAAAAACAAACCAAAATGAAAAGCAAATATGATCAAATAGAAAACAAAATATAGAAATTATAATGAATTAGCTAAAAAATATAATTGTAAAATGCCGCTTACTTGGCTATGAACAAAAGGTGTTTCTTCACCAATTTCGTTGCTATTAAAATGAAATATATTGATGTTGCATAGATGCTTTCAATATTAAACTTTCAAATGATGATATTGCTTATTTTGAAGAAATGTATGTTTCTCATCCAATTGTTAATGCAATTAACAAAAATCTTACACATAGTGTTGTTCTTTTAAATAAAAAATAACTATATTAATAGAATAGTAGAAGAATAATTATTTTTCTTTCATTACCTACTGGATAAAAACAGCACATTTTCTTGTACTGTCTAATATTTATCTTCCATAAAATTCTTTTGGACAATCTGTTTTAAATTCATATTTTTTCTTTGTTTTAGGATGAACAAAACCAAAAGCATGGGCATGTAAACCTAAACGTCTTATTGGATTCGATGTCGCTCCATATTTTTTATCGCCAACAATCGGATGATTAATATTAGAGAGTTGAACTCTAATTTGATTTTTTCTGCCTGTATCTAAATTAATTTCCAAAAGTGTTTGATTCTTCATTTCTTTAATGACTTTATAGTGTGTAATCGCCAGTTTTCCTTTTTCTTTGTTAGAAATATAGACTTGTTGTGTTTTGCTTTCAGCAAGATAATTTTTTAAAGTTCCTTGTTTTTTTAGTCCTTTTCCTTCTACTAAAGCCATATAGCCTCTTAAATATACAATTTTATTCCAATCTTTTTGTAAAAGATCCCTTATTTTTTCATTTTTACAAAACATTAATACTCCTGATGTTTCTCGATCAAGTCGATGAACGATAAATACTTTTTGATTTTTGTTTTGTTTTTTTAAATATTCACTTACATAATGATAAGCTGTCTTTTCTTTTTCTTTTCCATCTGACATGCTTAACAAACCCGATGGTTTATTAATAACGACAAAATCTTGGTCTTCATAAAGAATTTCAAGAGGCGAATTATTTTCTTTTTTTATTTCTACAAGATCATCTTCTTTTAATAAATGATCAAATTGGCTAACTTGTTTACCATTAACATATACTTCTTTATATTTTAATAGATTTTTAACATTCTTACGATTATACGATAATGATAAAAAATCAATTAATTTCATTTCTTTTTTTACTTTCATTTTTTTCTCCTAAAAAAATGCAAAGAAAACTTTGCATTTTACATTCTTATGATTAATTGTGAATTGAATAAAACCAAAACTGATTCTAAAATATAGATTATACAAGCAACCCACCAAGGCATGAGACCTAAAACACCTAATAAAACAACCAATAAACTAATTAAAATACCAATAAATGTATTTTGAATATTTACTGCTTTTTGTTTACGAGCAATTTTTAATAAATCAATAATTGTATCAAAGTTAGAATCCGTTAACATAATATCACTATTCTTTGTCACATTTTCGTTATGAACACCACCACGTGAAATCGCTACAGAAGCTTTTTGAAGTAAAGCAATATCCTTATCACAATCACCAATATAAGCAACTGGTCCCGCTACAAGAGCCTTATCCATAACTTCTAATTTTTGTTCAACAGAATAATTGTTGTAGATTGTATATTCATCATTTTCCAAATCTACTGGTCCATCATTGAAAATGACCAATGATTTGTGCAATCCTTTAATTTTTTCAAATAAATCCATTTCATCTTCTGTTGTTTCAATCCCATCAAAACGATCATAAATAATTGTTACACATGTATTTAAATCATCTAATCCACTATTTTCTTTGATTGCAATCTTTTTAGAAAAGGCTTTGGCAACACCCGCAAGCAAAGTAAATGATGCTCCTTGAACATAAGCAAAACTACCCGATACGGTCAACATAATAATTCCTAAATACATATAGTTTAAATTATCATGCAAATTTAAAATTGGTAAAATCACACAACAAATCAAACCGACAATAATTAAAGCCTTTGTATAAATATCAGAAACTTTATTAATAATTTTTTCTGTACTTGAAGAAGATATTGGAGCATTTGTCGCAATATCAACAATTTTTGACATCGCTGAAACATCATATAAAGCTGTTGTTTTTATATGAAGATACCCCTCTGCAACGACAGTTCCACTGAATACTTCGTTACCAATTTTAGATGTTTGATATACATCACTTCCATCGATTGCATAAACATCTAATTTCGCTTTTCCTTTGATAATCTTTCCACCTAAAGGAATTGTTTCTCCTTCTTTAACAACAAGAACATCTCCAATATCAAATTCTGTTAAAGGAACCATTTCTTCATTTTCTTTAACTAAGCGTCTTCCTAAATTTTGATGAGAAACCAGCTCATCTAGTTTTTGCATTGACCATTGTGTTACTTGCATAATCAATTGTTTACCAAATTGATAAAGAACAGAGACAACAAGTGCTTCTATAAAAGCGCCATAAATCCATCCACCTAAACAAGCAAGTAAAAAGATTGTATTTTCACTTAAGTAATTCTTTAATTGTAAATCTCTTTTTGCATCTTGTAATACTTTTTCATTACATATAACTAAAGCAATAAACCAACCTACATAAGTTAAAAATGTGGTATCTCCAAAAGTAACGAGTCCTAAGGCAACACCTACACAAAACAAGGCAATGCGCGCATATTTTTGAAAATATTTTTCATTAAATAAATCTTGTGACTTAAATGGTTTTTTCCATTGTTCTACTTGAATATTTGGATTGACATTTTCAACAATACGCTTAATACGATTTAAAGCGTAAGCAGAAGATGTCAGTGTTAACATCTTATTTTGAAAATCAAGTTGTACATTTTCAAAAACACTGTATTTAGAAAGAATATCTTTGATTTCATTTGCTTCTTCTTCACTTTCTAAATTAGTAAACATAAATATTTTTTCAACTTTATTTTGATTAGAAATATATTCCCTTTTTTTTCGATTGACCATTTCTTTTAAGATATAATCCATATTTGATTCATCTAAATAGTTTTGTATATTATCTGGTCGTGCACAATTAAACGAAATAGAATCCTTATTTATTTTAATACGTGAAACCTCTTGCATACTGTTTAACTTTAAAGATAAAGCATTGATATCTTCGGTTTTAATATGATCTATATAATATATACGTTCCATCTGCTTTTCTCCTTTTTTTAACGCATTTCATTGTAACATATTTTCTTAAAAAATCAAAATAGCCTACTCTATCGGCTTGTTTTTTTATGTTGAATAAGAACAAAGTTTTGTTTAAACTCCTTATCCGTACATGACAAAGAAAATTCATCTCCATAGACCTTATAATGAATAATTTCATTACCTTGATCCTTCATGACACAATCATAAACCGCCCCTTGTTCAAATAACGTATTCTTTTCTTTACCAATAATAACTTCCATAGACACAATACATCTACAAAGACATCTTTTCCCTGTATTAGCGATTATGATCACCCCATTTCTCTATTATTGTACAACACAAGATTATATATGACAAATTTCTATGACATAATGAGAATACGCAAAGGAGAGAAATATGAAAAAAAGAAATTTATTTACCATCCATATCCTCTTATTTTAATAAGAACTAATCTTTTTTATTTTTTTAACAAAAAATGACAAATGTCATAGATGAAACTTGTCATTTTTAATTATAATTTTAGTTTTTAGAAAATTCTAATAATTCAAGGTCTTTATTTTTATCTTGTGCCCAACGAACACCCCAATCATTTGTGAAAAGCAATAATGGTTGACCTTTTAAATCTTGAACTTTTCTTGTATCAGAAGAAAGATTTAATGATTTTAAATCTGTACCTTCTTTTACCCAACGAATATATTGATAAGGAAGTGGTGATTTATGAATTTCTACATTATATTCATTTTTTAAACGATGTTCGAGAACTTCAAATTGAAGTACCCCAACAACCCCAACAATAATTTCTTCCATACCACCACCAAGCTCCGTAAAGATTTGGATAGCTCCTTCTTTAGCAATTTGTTCTACACCCTTTACAAATTGTTTTCTTTTCATGGTATCTTTATTACGAATCATCGCAAAATGTTCTGGCGCAAATGTTGGAATCCCTTCAAAAGCAAAATGTTTTTTACCTGTTGTAATGGTATCACCAATAGAGAAAATACCCGGATCAAAGACACCAATGACATCTCCTGCATAGGCTTCATTTACTTCACTACGTTCATCTGCCATTAATTGTTTTGATTGATTTAATTTAATTTTTTTCTTTCCTTGATAATGATAAACTTCCATTCCTTTTTCAAATTTACCTGAACAAATTCTAAAGAATGCCATTCTATCACGATGTCTTGAATTCATGTTTGCTTGAATTTTGAAAACAAAGGCTGAGAAATTTTCTTGATAAGGATCAATGACTTCACCATCTGCCATTCTTGGTGTTGGAGGTGTTGTCATATTTAAGAAATGTTTTAAGAATGGTTCAATTCCAAAGTTTGTAAGAGCTGAACCAAAACATACAGGTGATAACTTACCAGCACGTACTGCTTCCAAGCTAAATTCATTTCCTGCCATATCGAGTAATTCAATATCTTCTTGTAACTTATCATATAGTTCATCTTCAACGTATTCTTTTAATTTAGGATCATCTGCTTTTAAAATTTCTGTTTCAACTTCTTTTTTTCCACCATCTACAGGAATAAAGCGAATAACTTCTTTATCATCTCTTTCATAAACCCCTGCAAAACGTTTTCCTGAACCAATTGGCCAGTTTACTGGACATGTTTCAATTCCTAATTCTTGTTCAATTTCTTCCATTAATTCATATGGATCTCTTGCTTCTCTATCCATCTTATTAATAAAAGTAAAAATAGGAATATGACGCATTGTACAAACTTTAAATAATTTACGTGTTTGATCTTCGACCCCTTTACTTGCATCGATAACCATAACAGCACAATCTGCTGCCATTAAAGTACGATAAGTATCTTCCGAGAAGTCTTGATGTCCTGGAGTATCCAAAATATTGATACAATATCCTTGATAATTAAATTGTAATACAGAAGATGTTACTGAAATCCCTCTTTGTTTTTCAATTTCCATCCAGTCACTTGTCGCATGTTTACTGTTTTTCTTTCCTTTAACTGTTCCTGCTTGTTGGATTGCTCCTCCATAAAGTAAGAACTTTTCAGTTAATGTTGTTTTACCAGCATCCGGATGGGAAATAATCGCAAATGTTCTTCTTTTTTCAATTTGTTGTCTTAAATCTTCCATTGCGTCCTCCCTCAATCTATATACATTTTTCTTCTTTAATTTCAACATTACAATTATTACCACAAAATAGGTAGAATTTCTACTTATTTATGAAAAAATTCTTCCTTTAAATCACAAAAAGTGGGTTTTACCCACTTTCGTTAAAATACAAAATTTCCATTCTCAAAGATTTTTACATGACTACCATCTTCTAAAATACCATCAATCATTAAATCTTCTGTTCCTATCATAAAATCAACATGAACTAAAGAATCATTAACACCCTTTTTAAATAATTCTTCTTTATTCATATCAATACCACCTTTAATACACTCTGAAAACCCAATACCAAGAGCCATATGACAAGAAGCATTTTCATCATAAAGCGTATTATAGAATAATGTTTTTAATTCATTGATTGGTGAATGATAAGGAATTAAAGCAATTTCTCCTAAGCGTTTACTACCTTCATCACTATCGATAATTCCTTTTAAAACTTCATAGCCTTCTTTTGCACCAAAATCAATCACTTGTCCATCTTTAAAGCGTAAATAAAATTCATCAACAATATTTCCACCATAACTTAAAGGTAAAGAACTAAAAACAATTCCTTCTACATCATCTTTATTAGGTGATGTAAAGATTTCCTCAGTTGGAATATTTGGGAAATTATAAACACCGTTTTTTAAATAACTTCCCCCACCGGCAAATAAATAATCCTCATTTAATCCAATCGTAATTTCTGTTCCTTTACTATTTTTATAATAAAGTTTCTTTAAATTAAGACTATTTAAATGATTCACTCTTTTTTCAAAAGATTGGCGATGTTGATTCCATAATTCAACGGGATCATGTTCTTCATCAATTTTAGCTGCTTTAAAAATTGCATTCCATAAGCTATCAAGAGCTTCTTGATTTGACATATCTGGATAGACTTTATTTGCCCATTTTGGGGTAGCACCACCAACAATACACCAAGCATTTGTCATATTATCTGACAAATCAAAATAGGTTTTACATGCTTTTTTAACCGCTCTTTGCCAATTTGAAATCTTTTTAGGATTAATCCCTGCAAGCATTTCTGGATTTTCATCATCAATGTATAAAAAACATGCATTCATTAAAGCATAATCATTTCTAAAAGTTGAAAACCATACTGGTACTTGTAAGAAATCATCCTCTGCCATATTTTCATATTTCATACGTGTCACTTCTTCGTCACTGTAATGAACAACAACTTCTTTAGCTCCCACAAGATAAGCTTGTCTTGTCACTTCGCGAACAAGTTGACAACTTTCAATAGATGCACTAATGACAACGGTTTGTTTTTCTTGAACATTCAAACCTGATTGAACAATTAATCTTGCATATTTTTCTAATTTTGTTTCAAAACTCATTTTTCCACCTCTAATTTATCTAATTCCTTTTGTGCTTCAAGATAACCATCTTGAAGTGCAAGTTGATAATATTCTTTTGCTTTTTTTAAATCTTTAGATGTTCCATCACCATAATGATACATATAACCAAGCATAAAACTTGCTTTTGAATAATGATAATCACTGGCTTGTTTATAATATTGCATAGCTTTTTGTTTATCTTCTTTTTGACCTATTCCATAGAAAAACCATCTTCCTAAATGATAGAAACCTTCTCTATTTTGTTTTTGACAAGCAGACAAATAATATTCATAAGCCATTTGATAATCTTTATCAACATAAATCCCATTTTCTAAATAATAAGCATATTTGACAAGTGCTGGTGAATATCCTTTTTTAGCACTTCTTAAAAGATAATCCATCATCTCATCTTCACTTATTTCAATACCTTGTTCACCATAGAGTGCAAGTTGATAAAGGGATTGTTCTTCATCTTCTTTTTGAATAGCGATTTTAAAATGACGAATTGCTTCATGAGTATCATGCATTTCTTTAAAATATTGTCCTATTAAATAAGCAGCCAAATTATATTGATCTTCAACAAGAACCAGTAATGCAATTGCTTTGCCTTTATCTTGTTTGACTCCTTTTCCTTCTAAATAACAAATTCCAAGATGATAATAAGCTTCTTTTTCACCAAACTGTAAAGCCTTTTGATAAAATTCAAAAGCCTTTTCTTCATTTTTATCTGTTCCTAAACCATGACCATAGTAATAAGCTACAGCCAACATCGCTTGGCTATCTCCTTGTTTACTTGCTTTTAAATACCAATAAAAACTTTCATTTAATGAATTTTCTATTTCACTATGCATTTCATAAAAATAGCCCAAACAATATTGAGCATTCACATAGTCCATATGCGCTGCTTTTAAATAATATTCCAAAGCTTTTTGACTATCTTTTTCAATACCACGACCAAATTCATAACACGTTGCAAGTGCAGTTATCGCAACATCTAAATCATCTTTAGCGGCTTCTTGATACCAATAAAAAGCTTTTTGATGATTTTCATTGCACCCTAAACCTAGATCATAAAAACGTCCTAACTTATACTTAGCGAGACTGCTTTCTTCATAAGAAGCTTTTTCATAATAATGAAAAGCTCTTTGATAATCTTGACTAACCCCTTGACCAAATTCATAACATTCACCAAGGGCACAAATGGCATCATTATGTCCTAAAGCCGCAGCTTCTTCAAAGCGATAAAACGCTTCTTCCAAATCTTGTTCCACACCTAAACCATGTTGCAAGAAAAAAGCAGTTGAAAACAATGAGCGGGGAAATTTTTCATCCAAGCCTAACGAATATAATTCATATGCTTTTTCATAATCTTGTTCAACATCAATACCGTATTCATAAAAATAGGCAAGATTGCATGAGGCAACAACACTTCCCAAATCACTTGCAAGTTTATAATAAGTCATTGCTACTTGATTATTTTGTTTAACACCTTGCCCTTTTTCATACATATAACCTAAAACACATAAACAATCAACATCTTCACATTCTTCTCCTAAACGAAAACATTCAAGAGCTTCATCATATTTTCTTTGATCATAGTAATAAAGTCCTACCTGATAATATTGATCAGGTGTTAACTCCTCTAATTCCAATTCATCAAAATGATGATTATAAGTAAGCGCACATAAATCAATACCAATGACTTTATGATCTTCATTTTCAATAAGATATTGTTCAAACTCTTCATAATCTTCATAAGTTTCCATCATGAAGCGAATGGAGTCTACCTGTTGTTGTATTTCTTCAAGGTCTGCATGATGAGAATACACCGAAACAAGTTTAACATAAGCAATACTTTGTTCATAATCATCTTTTTTTACACGAATCAATGTCTCTAATTCATAATTATTCAAGACTTCGTCTATATAATAATGATGAAAAAAAGGTTCATACATCTGTATTCTCTCTTTCATGCTTATCCCTCCTTATATTTTCTATTTTTTATCATTTATAATTTTACTGATTTCACTTGAGAATTTACCAAGAATCACAGTTACTTTCCCCGTAGATTGAATAATTCCACTGGCTCCTAATTCTTTTAAAACATTCACTTTAACTAAATCATCATTTTCTACAAAAACACGTATCTTACTTCCTTGTGCTTCTGTTTCTTTAATATTATCTATTCCACCAAAAGCATTGACCAATGCTTCTAAATCGATAGGAATATCTTTTAAAGTCACTTCTTTTGGCTTTTTATTCTTTAACCCCTTCGCAAAAATAAACCATACTAAAACAATAAGCACTACGGCTATAAGAATATAAATAAAATAATCTGACATATTCATTTCCTTTCTAAAAAAAATTTCTTTTATGATATATTTATAGTATACTATA
>ERZ835980.3004-NODE-3004-length-13884-cov-5.963699_pt1 | contig 13884 bp, 12 predicted proteins | sample MGYA00519943_ERZ835980 | MGnify/ENA primary metagenome ERZ835980 (study PRJEB31850, sample SAMEA3708791) | human gut metagenome | biome: human gut; feature: human-associated habitat; material: faeces | place: China | collected 2014 ... | reverse complement strand
TCAGGCCGCTGAGCGCGCCCGTGAAGAGCGACACCAGCAGCAAAAACGGCAGATAATAGAGCGGCGCGGCCGAACCCAGCGTGATGAGCGCGGCGCAGACCTGCCCGCAGTTGTGCGCCGCCGCACCCGCGATCGAAACGCCGAAGATGCTGAGCCCTTTCGCATTGCGGAGCAGCGCCATCACAAAGAGCGCCGACAGCCCGCCGAGCAGCGAAAACAAAAGCGCCGAGGCGTTGCCTGCAAACAGCGCGCCGAGCGTGCAGCGCACAAGCAGGATACAGAGTGCGCTCGGAAAGCCGAGGGCATAGAGCGCATAGAGCGTGACGATATTCGCCAATCCGAGCTTGACGCCCGGCAGCGGCACAAGCAGCGCCAGCGGAAAAAACGCTTCCATATACGAGAGCGCCAGCGCCAGCGCGGACAGCACCGCGCAGAGCGTGAGCTGCTTTGTCGTGATCTTCATGCCCTCACCCCGCAATCAGGTCGTAGTCGGCTGCCGCGCCCTCGAGCGTGACGGCTATGCGGGCCGGCAGGCATACGACGCTCTGTCCCGCGCGCGAGATCGCGCCGGAATGGACGCAGTCCTGATTCGGGCAGTCGCTTTCGCTCACGCGCACCGCACCGTTTTCCACAGCGACGGTGAGCGTGTAGCCGCGGCTCTCATACGTGCCGCCTTCATAATTGCTGAGTGCGCAGCGCTCGACGGTCTCGCCGTCGATGGCGACTTCTACCGTCAGCTCGCCCGCCGCTTTCGCCGCAAAATACGGTCTCGCGGCCAGCGAAAGCGCGAGCAGCAGCACTGCGAGCACGACGAGCGCATCCCACCTTGTGGGCTTCAGCTCAGGCGAGCGCTTCATACAGATACCCACTTTCGTCGTTCGGCGTGAAGGCATCGGCAAGGCCGTCCGTATAGAGCACGCGGCCGTCGTCGGTGACTAAGATGAGTTCAAAATCCGTTCCCTGCGCGGAAAGAGCATTGCGCAGCGCGAGCGCGCCGTCGGCGCCGAGGACGAAGCACGCCGTTGAAAGTGCATCTGCCCACGCGCCGTTTTCGCACAGTACGGTGACGCTGACCAGCCCGCTCTCGGCGGGGCTGCCGGTCTTGGGGTCGATAATGTGGTGGTAGCGCACGCCGTTCTCTTCAAAATAGCGCTCGTACACGCCGGAGGTCACGATGAACTTGTCCGCCGCCGACACGACGCCAAGGTAGCTCTCTGTGTCTGCCGGGTTCTTGACGGCGATGCGCCAGTCGGTGCCGTCGCTCTTCCGCCCCATGACGAACACATCGCCGCCGAGGTCGAGCGTCGCAGACGTGACGCCCTCTTCTTCAAGCTGCGCGCGCAGCACGTCGGCCGCGTAGCCCTTGGCGATGCCGCCGAGATCAAGCTGTGTGCCGTCTGACAGCGCAACCGAATAGCCGTCCGCCGTTTTTTCGAGCGCGACCTTGTCGCGCCCCGTGCGGGCGAGCAGCGCTGCCAGTTCATCCGCAGACGGCACGCGGTGTAAGTCCTTCGTAAAGCCCCAGGCGTCGAGCACGGGAGCGAGCGTCGGGTCAAAGGCGCCGTTCGTCGCGTCGGAAATGGTAAGCGCCGCTTCGATGAGCGCGGGCAATGCGTCGTCCGCGCCGTATATGACCGTCTCTCCGTTTGCCGCGTTGAGGGCATAGAGCTCGCTGCCCTCCGCCGTGCGCGAGAGGACAGATTCATCCAGCGTATGCAGTTCCTGCTCCGCGCTTTCCAGCGCGGCAGCGGCATTTTCGCCGTAAACCGTCAGGTTCATCACCGTGTCCATGGCGTACACCGTGCGCGTCTCGCTCTGCACCGTCGCTTTCTCGCCGCAGCCGACAAGAGACAGCGCAAAAACGGTCAGCAGCAGGGCGGTAAGTTGTCTTTTCATAGCTTCTCCTGAGAAAATAATAAATCAAGTATATTGTACCTGTGACAATGCGGTCTGTCAAAGCAAAAAAGAGGCGGCGGGCAAATTTCAGCCCGACGCTATCGCTAAATCTGCGTTTAGCCTTGCGAAAGCGGCGCACGTCCTGTATAATAAAGCGATTTTAGCCGCCGTGTATCGAAAAGGAGCCCGCCATGCTGTTTTGGAAGAAGAAAAAAGCCCCATTCGTTCAGTCCACCACCTCCGCCTGGAAGGAGCAGTGGCGCGAGATCGTGCCGAGCGAGTGCCGCAACGTTCCCATCACCGAGGGTGGCCGGACCGTCACGGCCTATGTGCAGATCAATCATTTCGTGATGATGCTGCAGGACGGGCTCCTCATGAAGGAGGATTTTTTCGACGTTTGCTCGCATTTCCAGCGCGCGGGCTATCACGTCATCTGGCTCATGCGCTGCACGCAGGACATTGAGAACGGCTATCTGAAGATCAAAAAGCAGAAGGACAACAAGTGCCTCTGGAAATGGCGCAAACCAACGACAAACTTTGGCCGCTGGACGAGCGATAACCGCTATGTGACCATTCTGCTGCAATACAAGCCTGCGCCCGACGGTCCGCTCGAGCACTGCCATGATGAGATCCTGCAGCGCGTCCAGTGGGCCGAGAGCTCGGACAATACGCAGATGGTGCCCTCGCGCACGGAATTTGCCACCATCGGCGTCCCCGGCACCCCGGCCGAGCTTGCCAACTGGCTGCGCGGGGGCTTCATGTCGTCAGAACTGTAAGGCGGCGCGGGAGGAGGACGGTGCGCCGTTCCCCTTTCCGCGCTTTTTCTGTCCAATCGGGAACTTTTCCCCCTCCCCGCCCGTCTATTATCATAACGACACAGAAAGTGAGGACTCCGCCATGAAACGACTTACTTCCCTTCTTCTCTGCGCATTGATGGTGCTGGCGCTCGCGGGCTGCGGTGCGAAGTCCGCGCCCGCCGAGCCGCCGGAGCTGACGGTGACGAACGCGCAGGGCGCGAGCATCACCGCGCGCAGCGGCAGCTACGACTGGGACTATGATGCCGGCGGCCAACGCATGGGCGCGATCGCCTGCGGCGCGCACCCGCTGGACGAAAACTGCCGGGACATCACACCGATCCTTGAAATGCCCATCGCGGTGTCGGCGTCCTTCCATTATACCGTAACGCTTTCCTTCGGCGACTGTGCGCCCGATTCCGTCATCCTGCGCTGCTGGAACGAGCAGTGCTGGGGCGACACACAGGCAAAGGCCGAAAAGCTGAGCGTGCAGCGGCAGGACGACGGAACGTACACCGCTGAATTGCTCCCGAGCGTCGGTATCTTCGAGGTGGACGCGCAGTGGGACGCGGAGGATTACTGCGGCAGGGCGTTCTACTCCTTCTGCACGAAGGCAAAGGGCAGCGAAGCGCTGCACACAGGCGCGGTGCTCAGCATCGGTGAGAGCGAGGACATCCGCAAGATCGACATTTCGTGGCGCGGCGGCGGCGTGAACATCTATGCCGCCGAGCAGAGCGCACAGATCAGCGTGAAGGAGGAATCCGCCGCCGCGCTCGCCGAAAGCGAGAAGATGGTCTGCACGATCGACGGCGACACGCTGCGCATCCGCTTCCTCGGCGACGCCTACCGCGGCAGCTACGATGGGGAAAAGTATCTCGATGTGGGACTTCCGGCGGAGCTGGTCAGCGCCGGTCACTTTGAGAAGATCGAAGTCGAAACGACGGACGCTTACATTTATGTAAGCGCGGACGTTTCCGGCGAGATCGACCTTTCGACCGTCGGCGGCGACGCGCGCGTGATGTGCGCAAGCTGCCCCGCGGTCGAGATCGAAACGGTGAGCGGCAGCGTGGGCCTCGTGGACGGCACATGGGGAATGGTCGAACTTTCGACTGTTTCCGGTACCATCGAGCTTGCGGGCGAGGCGGAAAATGTCGAGATCGAAACGACAAGCGGCAAGGTGGATATCGCCGGCGCGCTCGGCGCGCTGGACTTCGAAAGCGTCAGCGGCAACCTGATTTTGGCTACCGAGCGTGCGCTGCGCCTTGATGCCGAAACGGAGAGCGGCAGCATCTATCTGACGCTCCCGGCGCAGGACGGCTTCACCCTCGACTACGAAACGGAAAAGGGCTCCTTCGACTCCGCGCTCGCCGAGCGCGAGGGCACGCTCATCGCCTGCGGCGACCGCGAAACGCACTACACCGTACCCGCGCTCGAGGGCGGCGAGATGAGCGAGCTGGAAATTTCGACGGTCAGCGGCACGCTGACGATCAAAGCTTCCCCCTCCGGCAGCAACTAAAGCGCAAAAAAGAGAGCGGCCGTGCCGCTCTCTTTTTTTGCTCAATTTTTCTTTTCGTCGATCGCAAGCCACGTCTGGTCAAAACCGTAGGGAAGAAGCTCGCGGATCGAAATATGCTTCTCCTCGCCGTTTTTGTTCAGGCACACGACCTCCATCCCGGGGCCGAACTCGTAGAGCACCTGGCGGCACGCGCCGCAGGGATAGCAGTAGTCGTCGCTGCGCCCCGCGATAACGATGCGCTTGAATTTTCGGTGTCCCTCGCTCACGGCCTTGAATGCCGCGGTGCGCTCGGCGCAGTTTGTCAGCCCGTAGCTCGAATTTTCGATGTTGCAGCCGGTGAAGACCGCACCGTCCTCGCATTCAAGCGCCGCGCCGACGGGAAAATGCGAATACGGCACATAGGCCATGTCCAGCATGGCGACGGCCTTTGCTTTCAGCTCTTCCAGTGTTGCCATCAAAATCGCCTCCTCACCAGTCTACGCCGAGGTCGGGACGAACAGACGTGTCCATGATATCTTCGGCGTTATAGAATTGCAGGTAGCGGCTGCGCGCGTGGCGCAGCGTCGTGCCGTCCGGGTGCAGGCGGTCGCAGATGACGGCGGAGATATCCTCCTTGACATAGCTAAAAGAGCTGGTGCCGACGCTCGCGAAAACGCGGAAGCCCTGGCTTTGCAGGTACCGAAAGCGCTCGCCGGTCTGGTGCCAGTCGTCGCCGTCGGGACGGCCGCCGTGCGGATAGAACAAAATCTGCGTGGGGCCGACGAGCGAGCCGACCTCGTCCGCCCAGCGCTCGGTGTCGTTGATGACGGTCTGGAGCGGCTTGGTGTCGAGGCGGATGTGGCCCCAGGTGTGGCTGCCGAAGGTCCATCCGGTCTCCTTCAGGCGCTCGATGACGGGCTTGACGGCCTCGATCTCGCTCGCGCGATAGGCGTCGAACGCCGGACGGTCGGGGCTGTCGGCGGCAATGTCGCGGTCATCCTGTGTGCGGTAGCCGAGAATGCCCTGATAACCCGTCAGCGAGAAGATGGCCTTCGCGCCGTTCAGCGAAAAATCGGGGTGCTCGTAGACGAACTGGTCCAGAATCGGTGTCGCGTCGAGCTCCTTCGTCAAAAACGTTTCGTTCGTGTAGGGATCGGTGCACTGCGCCCAGATCTCGCCGTCCTCGCCCACGACGAGCTTGCTCGTGAAGCCCTCATCGAGCATATAGGGGTAGTAGTTCACGTCGTCAAAGCTGATGACGAGCGGCTTTTTGCCCTCGGGCAGCATGAGGGTGTTGCGCACCATATGCGTGCCGGATTCGTCCGTCACCTCGCTCCACACGTCCTCCATGGCGACCAAAATGTAGCCCTTATCGTATACGGACTGCAAAATTTTGTTGTATTCGTCGACCGTGACCATCCAATCGTCCAGCCCGTAGCGCTGGTCCTGGCTGGCGTTGCAGTCGTGGAAGGCCCACTGCGGATAGGCGATGATCGGATGGAAAAAGAGGTGCTCCACCACCTGATCGGGGCCCCACGCCTGCGTGAGCTGATCCTCGGACCAGTAATTGCGCACGGCGTCGTAGGGGTCGGCGTTCGGGTCGGACGCATCGCCGCCGTCCGCCGGCACTTCCGCGTCGGTGTTCGGGTCATCGGGGGTGGTCTCGTCGGATTTGCTGCCGCAGGCGGTCAGCAGCGACAGCACCATGAGCGCGCTGAGCAGCAGCGCCAAAAAACGTTTCATGTCAAATCTCCTTCTCTCAAAGCTGCGGGGCTATTATAGCAGAGTTCACTTCTTTTGACTACGCTTTTCGCGGTTTTGTTCCCATTTGTAACTATTTGGAGAAAATTGACAAAAAAGAGCAAATCAGGTAAAATGCGGGCAAGGCGCTGTTGCAGACGGCGGTTAGCCACTCCCTTGCGAAAGGGGGTGATGCGGATGGGAAAAGAAAATGCGCTGCGTTTTCTTTTTTGTCTCGCCATGATCCTTGTGATCATGGCTTACATAGCCCCAAAAGCGTGTTAACCGCTCGGCTGGCCCCGAGCGGTTAACGTAGAAATACTTTAGCTAATTAACGAGGGCTGACCGTCACTGCAACAGCGCCCTTGTTACTTTTATTATAAGCTAAATCGGCGGCTTGTCAAGCGCGGAAAAATTTTCCCCGCGTTGCACCGGCTCGTCTCACTTTCGATGCCTTACAGCCTAAAGCTGTAAGGCAAAATTTTTGCCCTGCGAGACTGAAAAGGAGAAGAGAACATGGAAAAAACGACAAATTACAAGCTCCCCCGGTGGGAAAAGGACGATTTCGTCAAGATGGACGACTTCAACGCCGCGTTTCAGACGATCGACGAAACGCTGAAGGCGGGCGCGGACGCGGTAGCGGACGAAGCCGCCGCCCGCGCGACGGCTGTGACGGCTGTTGCGCAGGCGCTCGGCACGGGCGGGCAGAACTGCCGCATCGCATGGGGCAGTTACACCGGCAACGGCAAGACCGGTGAAACCAACAAGCGCACGATCTCGGTGGATTTTACCCCTGTGCTGGTGGCGGTCGTCAGCGAGGGCGATATCACCGGCAACTACGGCTACACGCCGATGCTCCTGCTGCGCGGCTGCACCACAGCCTCGCGCAACACCTTCACCGGCGGCGGCTCCGCGCCGACGGTCAGTTGGGGAACAAAAAGCGTCTCGTGGTACGCCGGTCATGACATGACCGCACTGAACTACAAGGATTGGACCTATCAATATGTGGTCATCGGATATTCAGCGGAATAAAAAACAGCCCCGAGCCAAAAGGCTCGGGGCTGAAAACATTTATAGAAATGTTTTAGAAGTACACGGGAACGATTTCAGCGGAGACAGCAATCTCAGTGCCAGCAGCGTTGTAAGCAACGGCGCGGAACTCATAGTTGCCAGTCAGACCGGAAACGGTCGCGGTGTAGTAGTAGGGGTTGATGGAACCATTCGTCCAAGACATAGAAGCGGTGTAGGTTGCCCAAGCACCGTTGGAGCTGTAAGGACGATACTGGAGCTCAACACGAGTGCCGCCAACGACCTCGGGGAGAGTCAGGGTAGCGGTCAGGTCCTTGTTCACTCCGGTCAGAGACAGCGTAGCAGGACCCTGATAGCTGCCGTTACCATCGGAACCGTTGGTGCCCTTGTTGTAAACATAGAGCTGGGAGATGGTACGGTTGTACTGACCCTCAAGCTGGAGGGTATCCTGCGTCCAAACGGCGTAGACGTCAACAGAAGTCCAGTCGCTGATATCCTTCAGGGTATCCTTGGTGTAGTCACCGTAGATATTCGCGGAGGACAGGCTGAAGGTGGACTTGCCAGTCACATCAGTGCCATTGACGAGCAGACCGTTGGCAAGAATGCCAGCGTTGAGCAGCTTACCATAGTAGGTATCGCCGACCTTGACGCCAGCGTTGGTGGCAACATCAGCAAACGCAGTAACAGAAGCGATGTGACCGTCAGCAGCATAGGTGACATAGTAAGGCGCGAAGTGGCCGTTGACCTTGGTGGTCAGGGTCTGAGCATCGGCAGCCTTATCAGCAGTAACAGTGTTCTGCTTGACTTCACCGTTGACCATAGCCTCGGTCAAGACCCAGACGTTCTCAACGCTGTTGTAGAGGCTTGCATAGTAGGTGTTGCTGGTGGCAACAACAAAGTTCTTGCCGGAGTTATCAGTCTCGCCGGACTTAACGAAGACATAATCCAGAACGCCATCCTTGTTGGCATCAATGTAGAAGAACTTAGCGCCCTTGATGTTTGGAACGTTGTTCTTGCCGACATACTGCTGATAGCTATAGCCGGTGGCATCGGTGCTGTCGGTGACCTTAACCGTGAAGACAGTATTGTCATCGACCGGCAGATAGGAGCCGTCAGCAGCCTTAACAGAGGTGGCCTTGTTGTTGATAAAGGTTTCGGCATAGCCAACAACAGTGTAACCCTCGAGGTTCACAGCGCCGGTGGAGAGAGTCTCAACACGGTACAGAGCATAGCCCTTGTAGATGCTGTTGACGAGGAAGGTCTCGGGAGCAACATAAGCGTAGTTGACAGCGCCAGTTGCAGAACCGCCGTTGACGAACTTGTAGGAAGAAACGTCAGTGGTGGAGCCAGCATAGACAGGAACGGCCTTGGCAGTATCCCAATCGAAGGTGGAGTCATCGTCACCGTCAATCTTGTTGACAGTAGCAGTGGTCACTTCGCCGGTAGCAGCGTTAACCAGAGTAGCAGTAGCGGAGCCCGGAGTGCCGAGGTTCCAAACCATATCCTTGAGGATAGCATAGGTGTAGGTGCTGGCGACCTTAGCGGAGCCGATCACATTGCCATAGCTGTCAAGGAACCAAGTGAAGTTGGTGAACGGAGTGTTCTGCGCCTCGTCGAGGTAGTAGGTGTTGGCGTCGTTGTAGTTTGTACCGCCGACAACGTGCTGCTTGGCATTCATAATGATGCTGGTCTGAGCGCCGGTGACGGTCTCAGCCTTGCCGAGGAGTTCAGCATAGGCAGCGACAGTCTTGGAAGCGCCGTTGATGGTAGCAGCCTTGGTCGCAATAGCAACATTGTTGTAAGCAGTGGTCTTAGCGTTCAGCAGGACGTAATCGCCCTTGACGAAGCTGTAGTCGCTGCTGCTGTACTCAACGATGGTCTTACCAGTAGCAGCATCGTGGGTGGTAGCGTCATAGACGCGCAGGGTCAGGGTAGCGTACTTATCGAGGTGGCCAGCCTTGTCAAAGGTAGCAGCAGTAACGCCGGTGACCTGAGCGAGGTAGGTATCAATCATGACGATACGGTCCTCGTAGACCTCAACCAGACGACCCTGAGCGCCCAGGACGTTGATGGTATCGGTGGGCTCGACAGTAAAGGTAGCCTTGTTCTCCACACCGTTGATGTAGGAGGTGTAGGTGGTCTTCGCGGTCAGACCGAGGTCGGACGCAACATCGCACTCCTTAACGGCAGCGGTATAGGTCTTGACGGGGGTAGCCTTAACGGTGGCGTAGAAGGCATCCTTGGTGTTCTTCTGATAACCAGTGACGTTGTTGTACTCACCGTACCAGGTGTAATAGGGACGGCCCCAAGCATCGTTCTGATCAGCGGACTTGGTCAGGCCGAAGTTCTTGTAGCCGAGGGTGGCGTTCTTGGTGCCGCCGATGAGGGCGCTCATGTTGCTGTAGCCGAGCGCCGCGGTGTAAGTTACGGTCGGGACCTCAGCAGCAGTGCGGAACAGGAGCTCGGCAACCAGCTCACGGGAAGCGGCAGCGTTGAGGTCCACGCCCTTGACATTCTTCAGAATGCCGAGCTGCTGGGCGGTCTGAGCGACGTGGAGCTGCCAATCAGCGCCGGTGAACTCATCGTTCTTGTCGTAGCCGACAGCGCGCAGGATCATGGCGAGAGCCTGATAGCCGGTGACCTTGTCGGAGGGACCGAAGGTCTTGGCGTCATAGCCCTTGATCAGGCCGGCGTTCGCGCAGTAGCCGATGTAACCGGCTGCCCAGGCAGCGCCGTTCATGTCGCTGAACTTGTTGTAGGTGGCGTACAGAGAGGCCTGCTTGTCGGTCACGTCCGCGGTGTACAGACGATAAACGATAGCCGCGACCTCAGCGCGGGTGATGTCGCCCTTGGGCTGGAAGGAATAGGTGCCGTCGGCGTTCTTGTAGCCGTTGAACACACCCATGCCGGACAGCACGTCAACAGCCTCGGAATAGGTCTCGTTGACGTCCTTCGCATCCTTAAAAGCGGCGTTGGAACCGACGACGGCCAGAGACAGAGTCATGACCAGCGCCAGCACCAGTGCGAGTAACTTTTTCATAGATGTTACTCTCCTTTCATAAATTTCCATCTTTCCGGGTCGGCAAAACCGACGAAAAGGACCTTTTTGGGTAGCTTTCGCGAAAATGAAACACGTATAAAAAGTTGCAAAAACTTTTGAAATTGTTCGATTTTCGCAAGAAACTTCTCGAAAAAGTTATTCTCGGTCGATATCGCATCCCCTTGCGAAAACCAGCAAAGCCTTGCGGCAGAAGGGATAGCGGGTTTGCGTGGTAGCGGTTTGGTAGCCAATTGAAAAAACAAAGGGCCGAAAAAGGCTGTGATCGCAAGGAAAAATCGTGGTAGCTGTTTGGTAGCAGCGGGCATGGGCTAAAAAAAACACCGGTGCAGGTATCTGCACCGGTGTCGAGTGAATATTTTTCTCTGATTTTGAATTTTTACACGTTGAAGCGGAAGTAGATCATGTCGCCGTCCTTGACGACGTACTCCTTGCCCTCGCTGCGCAGCAATCCCTTTTCCTTTGCCGCCGCGACGCTGCCGCAGCGGATCATGTCGTCGAAATTGATCGTTTCGGCGCGGATGAAGCCGCGCTCGATGTCGGAGTGGATCTTGCCCGCGGCCTGCGGAGCCTTGGTGCCGTTTTTGATGGTCCAGGCGCGGCACTCGTCCTCGCCGTAGGTCAGGAACGAGATGAGGCCGAGCAGCGCGTAGGAGCACTTGATGAGGCGGTCGAGGCCGGATTCCTGAATGCCGAGCTCCTCGAGGAACATCGCGCGGTCGTCGCCATCCAGCTCGGCAATGTCCTGCTCGAGCTTGGCGCAGATCGGCAGCACCTGCGCGCCCTCCTTTTCGGCGAGCTCCTTGACCTGCTGGAGATACTGGTTGCCGTCCTGATTCGCAAAGCCGTCCTCGTCCATGTTCGCGGCGTAGATGATGGGCTTGAGGCTCAAAAGATCGGCGGTCGCGATGAGCTCAGCGTCGTCGGAAGAGACCTCGAACGTGCGCGCGCTCTTGCCCGCGTCGAGGTGCTTGGCCAGCGCGGAAAAGAGCTCGACCTCGTGCAGGAACTTCTTGTCGCCCTTGGCCATCTTCGTCGCCTTTTCGACGCGGCGGTTGACCATCTCAAGGTCTGCCATGATGAGCTCCAGGTCGATGGTCTCAATGTCGCCCAGGGGGTCGACGGGGACGTTCGTGCTCGCGTCGGCCACAACGTGCATGATGTTTTCATCATCGAAGCAGCGCACAACGTGCACGATGGCGTCCGTGCGGCGGATGTTCTCAAGGAACTTGTTGCCGAGACCCGCACCCTGGCTTGCGCCCTTGACAAGACCCGCGATGTCGACAAATTCGATGACGGCGGGGGTCTTCTTTTTGGGGTGGTACATCTCGGCGAGCTTATCGAGGCGCTCGTCGGGAACGGCCACCATGCCGACGTTCGGCTCGATGGTGCAGAAGGGGTAGTTGGCGCTTTCCGCGCCCGCGTTGGTGATCGCGTTGAAGAGAGTGGACTTGCCGACATTCGGCAGTCCGACGATACCTAATTTCATTTGTACTCATTCTCCTTCGATTTTCCTTGATTTTCAAGGGGTTTCAGCGTTTGGTGTCTTGGCTGTTACACCATTTTTACACCATTTCCGCATTTGCTTTATTGGATTTTATCAGACTACACCATTTTGCTGAAATTGCTTGATGGCATAATCCAGCGATTCGGCAGTCACATGAACATACCGATCCATTGTTGTTTTGATGCTGGCATGACCCAGCAGCTTTTGCAGCACCTTCGGCTGCATACCGCTTTCAATCGCTCTCGTGGCATAAGTATGGCGTAAAGCGTGCATACAAAAGTGTTTGATCCCTGCTTCGTCGCAGAGCTTATATAAGTGGGTATCATAGGAACTGTTCTTCGCTGGCTCTCCTGTTCGCCAGTTGATAAAAACAAGATCACGCATGACAAGCCGAGAAGAAACGCCTGTACGTCTGTCTATGTACTCAAGCGTTTTGTCCAGCGTCGGTGACTCCTTTTGCTCCGGGCGGTTATCCCAAATACCTTTGAGGATTTCATAAGCCCGATCCGTCAACGGGATGGTACGATAGCTGTGCTGCGTTTTGGGAGGACCTGCGCGCCAAAAGTGCTGCTTGTGGCGGTACTCCAACGTTTTATTGACCGTGAGCGTGCGCTTTTCAAAGTCAATCGCATCCCACGTCAACCCGATCATCTCGCCGGTACGCAAGCCGGTTTCAAGGATCAGCGCGTATTGATTGTAGTTACGGGAGCGTTTCGCTGTTTCAAGAAATAAACGCTGCTCGTCCCGGGTGAGGAACTTAATATCGTCTGTCGCACGAACCGGCTTTGTAAACCGCACACCGTCCATTGGGTGCTTGGCAATCAGATCGTTCATCTTCGCAGCCTTAAACAAGGTTCCCATTGTGATATAGGCCTGCCGGATGGTGGAACCCGCATAGTCAGCATCCATCTGTATGAACACCTTTTTGCAGTGCATCGGCTTGACGTTGGCAATCATCATTTTGCCCATGACCGGTTGAATATTGTGGACATACCGCTCCCGATAATTGCGGAGCGTATTAGGGGCTAAATCACCCACAATATTCTCAATCCAGAAATCAAACCATTGATCCACCGTCGTATCGGTGGCTACGAAAACATCCTCGTGCGCGTCGGCGTATTTTGATTCTTCAATCCAGTTGCGAGCTTCGGGGAGCGTCGGAAGATACTTCTCATGCCGCTTTCCTGTCTTATCTACGAACCGTGCGTAATATAAACCGTCCTTTCTCTGGCAGATACCCTTACCACATTCTTTGCCTTTTAGATTCTTACCCATAGATTGTATCCTTTCCGCGCTTGCGAAAAAGGACACACTACTACACATAAATTATAGCATATAACGGCCTCCTTCTCAAGCCATCGTGTGAAAAAACTCTCCACTTATTTGCAAATCTTCCGAAGCCACTTATATCACCAGTTTTTCACTGATGAACTGTTCAAACTCCTTTCGCTTGACCAGCTTCTTTGTGCCGACGAAAAGCACGAACGGGCAGTTGGGCGTTCTCAGCATGCTGTCGATCTTGTTGATGCCGATGTTGCTGTATTCTGCCGCTTCTCTGGCGGTCAGCGTCATTTTGAGGTGGATGGGGACGGTGAGGATGTTGTCCATGGAAAAGTCTCCTTTCGTGGTGCTTATGTAGACAAATAGAACGCAATTTCGTGGGTGCGAGGGAAATCGTATTGCCGCGCGGCTTCTGCGGTGTGGGAAGGCTTGCCATTCAAGGGCTTTTCGCCCCCAAACTGTCTACACCAAACCGCCGTTTGCGGGCGGATTTTGCCTTCTGCTGACGATGAATGTTCTTGGCGCAGGTCGGGCAATATTTTGCCCTCCCGGAGCGGGCGAGAATGCCCCGGCCGCAGACTTCGCAGCGGCGAAGTCTTTTTGGGTTGAAGATGGATTGTTCCAGCTTTGGCTGCTGGGGCAGCACGGCGCGGCGAAACCACCGGCAAAGCAGGCTTCGAGAGATGTGCTGCGGACAAACGCCGTCCAGCAGCAGGCAGTCGCCGCCTGAAAAGTTGCAGCAGCGCTTCGTAAGCCCTCGCACACTGCGGAGCTGCCCCGGCGTCAGACGAAAGAGCGAGCCGTGCGGCAGGCGTTCGATGGGGTCAAGTCTGTGCATCTTCGCCCTCCTTTGCGATGAGTTTTGCGTCTGACGGATAGTTCAACGTGATGAGGGCGGGCTTGCCCAGCCCCTGTTTGCGCCGAACGATCAAGCCGCTGTACTCCAGTTCCCGGAAGATCCGCGTGGCGCTCTGGCGGCTGCGGTGGAGCTTCGTCTGCGCCTGCTCCAAGGTGAAGTACAGTCGAATTGTGCCGTCCGGCTCGACGTAGCCGTTCTGCCGGGAAATGCTTGCTCTGTCCAGCA
>ERZ835980.2979-NODE-2979-length-13956-cov-4.850586_pt1 | contig 13956 bp, 10 predicted proteins | sample MGYA00519943_ERZ835980 | MGnify/ENA primary metagenome ERZ835980 (study PRJEB31850, sample SAMEA3708791) | human gut metagenome | biome: human gut; feature: human-associated habitat; material: faeces | place: China | collected 2014 ... | reverse complement strand
TACAAGTACCCTCCGTTTTGTGAAGTGATACTTGTATTGTATGTGCAATCGACCGGGATTGTAATAACCTGAAAGTGCAGTGGACCCTTTTGTTCATCCTTCAGGGCAAAATCCTGTAGATTCATTCAGGTCACCAGAACGGATTTCACCGGTTTGTCCAGCCTCTCACAGATGCCCTCGTAAAGTTTATGGGTTCCATCCACAGCCAGTTCACCAGCTTTGGAGCCAATATAACCTCCAACAAGACCACCAATCACAATTCCAGCGATTTCTCCTGGAACTCCACCCGCTGCACCAACAGTGATTCCGATTTCTGCACCTTTTTTGGCCGCGAGCACTCCTGCGCCACTAATGACCGTCGTTTCTCCAATCTTAATCACACCATCCTGTACGGGCAGTTTTCCGTTTGCGATTTGAAACGCGATTTTCAGATCATCGAACGCCACACAAGCGATTCCTGTACAGACATCCGCAGAGATTTCTTTCGAAAGAAATGAGAATTTGTCCAACTTTGCGCACGCCATCAATGCTCCGCTAAGCAACGTTTTAGCTGCAGCATCCGATCCCCAAACTGCACCTTCTTTCAGCACCTCTTTCAGCCTAAAATCCTCGCCACTAATGGCCTGCTCTCCCAGATCTATCACCGTTCCGGCAACAAAAGCCAGAAGTCCTGCCATGACAGTTTTTTCGCAGAGCTTCTTGCATACCTCGTTCATCGGAAGCCATTCCCTGCCCAGTCCCTGAAATTCTCCACTCTGAGCATCATTCTGGATTCGCTTTACATCTGCGTAGGTAATTTCTCTGCTCCTTGTTCCATCTGGAGCTTCGATCGCGCTAGTATGCTTTACGGTGATTTCTTGATCTGCCGGAGTCAGCTTTTGCTGTCCGCGGTAGTCGCCCTTCCGGAACAGCGCTTCCGTTGCCTGAGCATCTTTTCCATACTTAGACTGATAACGGCTTGCAACGCTTTGATCTTGTGTTCTCCTGATTTGCACATCAACAGAATTCTTTCGGTAGGTTTCGCCCGGCTTCGGTTTCAGCACTTCTGCATAATAATCATTTCTTTCCATGGCTGCCATTTTCAGATTAAATGTCTGCGCATGGAGTTCTTCTGCCAAGTACCCGTGCAGTCGCGGATTCATGTTGACCTCATTGCTCTTTGTTTTGATCACCTGCTCAAGAGATCTATTAGCATTGTCAATGGCCTTTTCCATGTTTTTTAGGTACGGCAGTACAGTTTCATTCACCGTCATGCCTTCCATTACATGCTGCACCTGACCGCCGAACCACTTTTCCCGCGTTTCCCCTCTGCCGACCGCTTCCTGTAGTGACTGTCGCAGTTCCTGATTTTTATGTACAGCTGCTACAATCTCGCCTGTCATCTTCTGCAGCTCTTTAGGCGAATACATGGGCAGCATTTCGCCAAATTTCCGCATCAGAACTTTTTCCGGGCTATTTTTTTCCACTTCCGTAACTGCAGTCAGAAATTCTGCCAACACAGGCGTTATCGCCCGCAGCTCCTCCGCCGGAATGCGTACCTCCCATGGGGTTGCAAGTTCTGTGCGCTTTTGGAAAACATTCCTTGCTGCCACCCAGACCGGATTGGATTCAGCGCCATTCGGCAGCGGGTGGAACCGTTCCCGATTCAGCATTTCTGATTCATTTTTTTCGACCCTCGGCTCCGTGTTTTCCGTCAGCTTAAATCCTCCGTACCGCATCACATCAGCTCTCCTCCGCATATTTCATTCAAAAAATCATTCCAGACCGGCGTATCAACATTATAACGATCCATATATTCACCTATGATCAGAAAAATCAGATAATCCAGCTGTTCTCTGTCCCGTAACGCAACTTCTGTTTCTAACTGTGCCAGAATCGCCTGACGCACCCCCTCCGACGTAGTCTGCTCTGCCGTACTTTCCAGAACTTCCTTTGTGTTCCGGAACGAATCATAAATCATCCCTGCCAGCAGCTTCGTCCGCCTAGTGTCATCGTCTGTTTTCAGATACTCACTTACCTTCACCTTGATTTTCGTAGGTGCTGTTGAACGTTGCACTGCAGATCGGAATGCTTCCTCTTCCGTTACATCGTCCAATCTGACACGGAATTTGTGATCAAGCAGTTCCAGCAGCAGGCTTCTGCCATGCAGCGGCGCATAACTTTCTTTCTGTACAAAACTGCCTTCCGTCAGGTTTGGGCGCTGCACCTTGCAAAGCACCGGACCGATCCAATCACTCTGATAGACTGCTGCGACACCCTGCGGCAGTCTGGCTAACTCGATAATTTGATCTTCATTCAGACTTGCCGCCTTACCCACCAGCTCGCGGTCTGAATAATCTGGCAACCGCATAATGATTTTCGTATTAGTGTTGCGTATGACCGATGCGTCCAGCAATCCCGGAGCCTGATCGGCAATGATAAAGCCTTCGCCATAGGTGCGCATCTCTGCAATGGAATTTGCTAGCATCTCCACTGATTTTCCTAACAGGTTTGAGCTTTCAGCGCTCTGTTCCGTACTAGTCTTTTTAAGCAGATTGTGTGCCTCTTCCAGCACTGTAACATGACGCAGTTCTGAGTTGCTACTCTCCGCCATTGCCATTCGGTGCTCCTGCAGCTTCAGCACCAGCATTCCCATAATAAGAGCCTTTGTTTCAGTAGAGCCAATCCGGCTCAGATCCACGATCACATTTTCGTCAAATAGTGCACTATCCTCCAGATCGTCTGTTGTAAAAATCATGCCGTTAATGCCGTTGGTCAGGGATTCCAAACGGGTGAGCAGCGATCCCTTATAGTTGCCTTTATTCTCATCGGAATATTCACTACTGTTAATGTATTTTTTCACTTCCTCTGCCACATCAGCAAACGTGGGGAAGATCTCGCCCAGTGAATTTTCGGAGGTCATAAGATTCCATCCGGCACTGCGATAAGCATTTTCCATCGCAGCCTTCAACACAGCAGGCATAGCTGCATACATCGGCCAGCACACATTAAAGATCTCTACCAAACGATCCAGATGTTCTGAAATATGGATCTGTGCGCTGGGAAATCGGAACGGATTGATCCGCAATAGTCGTGTTAACTTCGGGTTTGTTCCATATACATGAACATCGAGTCGCTTGTTGAAAGCCAGTGCATTTTTGTATTCGCCCTTGGCCGGTTCCACCACCATAAAGTGAATCGATTTATCGTCATTCTTATCAGGATGCCGGACCAATTCATCCACCATCTTGTATATTGTGGTAGATTTACCTGCGCCAGTAGAGCCGGTAATGAAGGTATGTGCCGCCAGAGCACGCACATTCAGTCTCACCGGATTTTCTTCCGAAGCATACATGTGGTAAATGCTGCCAAGCTCTATTTCAGCCCCACTCGTGTGATCCAACCGAACGATTTCACGGCCAAATTCAGCACAGTTCAGCACCGGGATTCCCGCCACTGATTTTTTAGGCAGTGCCATCTGATATGCCATTTCTTTGCCACTGATCAGCATTGTAGCCGTAGTAGAATACTGATGTTCCTCGTCTATCACCGTCAGAAATTCAGGGTGATAGAAGTGCATCAAATATTCCTTGATATACTCTACATCTTCCTTGTCGCGCCAAACGTTAACCGCCGAGGATTCCACCGAGGAATTCTCTCCACGGGTCAAAGACCTGAAAGCGCTGGCTGCTGCTACAGCTGTATTGTAATCTGCCGCTGCAAAATAGGCACAGGTATCAAACATGCCAAAATCCTCACAGCTGCGCATCCGCTTGATTTGTTCGTCAATGCGATCCAACAGCGTTTTTACAGCTCGGTTCTCGTGGTTGATCTGAATAGACTCTCCATTGGAACTTGAAAGCGCAACTGCCACCGAGTTCTGCACGGTCAGTGACTTAGATTTACCCTTTGCCCGCGTTATTGTTTTGGATTCATTACTGCTCTTTGCACGGGCGTAGGCGTGGCTATAGTTGACGGATGCATGGAGTGGAGAATCATGTGACCCAAAACCAAGGCTGAGCCCACCCGTATCCGTGTGAGTTTTAGACACCGAGGTTCCGTGCGTCCGAGCCTTCGAGAGGGTAACGTTAGTCGTCTTTGTGGCTCCTACGATCCAGCTGTTTGTATCCGTCCGAGAGCTCTGTGCAGTGAGCGTCTGAGATGATGCCTTGAATGGCGAAAGCTGAGCGTAAAGGTCTTCATACTCTGAGCACATTTCTTCAAGCTTTGTGTTGTCCATGGCATCCGCAAGGATCAATGCAGTATACTCTTCCCCTCGCATGGTGTCGATCAGCTTTTCCAGTCCCTGCACAAATTCGTGGTTTTTACGCTCCTTTTCGTTGCGTACTGCCGGAATGCTGCTGACTGCTGAGATACAGCTTGCTTGCCCAAGACACTCTCTGATCAGGTCTTTTTTTCCAATATAGGTTATTCCGTCTGCCTCAACACCAATTTTTCGAACAGCCTCTAGTTCTGTGCCGGGAAAGTTGCCCTTAAAGACGCTGGTGAGGACTTCTCCGCATTCTTCTAGATTCCGCTGGATTACTGAAAAGTAGCCTTTTTCCCGCTTATGAAGCTCCCTGCTCACAATGCCGAGGTACAGCTCTGCATCCTTTTTTCCTCCTCGCACCAACATGACAAGAGCGCAATGCTGCAGAGAAAAAATCGTCGAGTACACCGTTGTCAACTTATCCTGAATATTTTCATTTTTATCATAAACGATTTTCTGTACACGGTATAGCGTCACATTATCGCCAATCCCGATGTTTTTCAGCGCATCGTCCAGCCGGATGCAAGGCGCTGCACTTAGGTTTGTTACATATTTTTTCAGGATCAGATCATCTGCCGCCTGAAAAGACGCATACAGATCTTCCATTACCCTCGGATCTGCTACATGAACTTCGTTTTCCATAGTTCCATTCCTTTTTCAGATAATATGATGCTTTTCCAGAATTATCTTTATGATTTTCTTATCACGTTCGTTCAATATTCCTATTTGGTTGGCCACATAGCGGTATTCTCTATATAAGACTTCACATTTCTGTGGACGGCTTTTTATAGTAGATTTCTGTGGTGGATCATTCTGCTGCTTAGGAATCACTGCAACAGATTTGTGATAACCAGAATCAGCACCAGAACCGCTGCCACTGCCGCGCTCGCGATTAGTAAATTGTATCTGCGCTCTGGTGCTGTCAGAGGGGGGACATTTTGCCTCATAGCATCTGATTTTTCCCGGTGCGTTCCCTCTTCCGTAGGGGTCGCACGCTGCGTTTTCTTAGGGTAAAGCGTTCTTCCAATCTCACAGATCCGCTCGATACGCTCCATAGAAAAGTTGTCTTTCAGACAGAACGTACAAGCTGTGAAATAACGCGAATCCCATGTTGACGGATTCGGCTTTTTTTCCTCATAGTCCAAACACCGATAATCTTCAAAGATTTCCGGGCATCGGTCTTTGAGCGTTTTCAGCACCAACTTGATCTCATCTCGGCGAAATGCCGGGTCGTTCCGGATTGCACTAATCGTATTAATCTTCAGTCGGTTATAGTCTTTCTCTTGAAGTGCCTTTTCAAAGGCAGCTTCGTCAAATGATTCAAAGCGCATCATTTTCCACCTCATACCTCCTGCAATCTCTTTTTTAGATCCTTCATCCAGCGAACATTTTTCTCTTCCTCCTGCTCCTTTTCTTTCAGCTGCGCAAGATCCGCGGTCAGGTTCCGAAGTTCCTGTTCGCGTGCATCGATTTCCCCAATAAACTTTTCCAGCGCATTGAACAGCTGATTTGTCAGATCACGCACATGTTCTTTACTATCTCCAAGCATTTTCTGCGCAGACTTTGTGAGCGCATCTGTTTCTGCATCTAGCTCATTGTAATAATCGTCAAGTGCCTTTACGGTTGCCTCCGTTTTGTAACTTCCGCAAACCCATCGCTCATAGGACTCATCCGCACTCATAAAAAGTGCGCCGAGCTTTTTAAAGGGATTCAAGCTGCCGGCCCATTCTTCTTTTTTTCTATTGGGTCTTGAGTCCCTCACTGAAAATCCCCCGCGTGCACTGTGCATAGCCTCGTTTGTAAATTTATTCATATCAAGGCCATTGAAGTTCGTGCGCCATTCCACAGTCTTGGTAAAATCGTAGCTGTACAGCTGGAATGCACCGGATTGTCTCAACAATCTCACCGTGTCTGTCAAAGAGCCATAAATACCTTGAAGCTGACAAACATATTGGCGTTGCAGATTATTCAGCACCCCATTTGTTTTGTGGAGTGAAGCTGTAAACGCATTATTTATGTCGCGCATCCTTTCGCCAACTTCAATCAAAATCTCATCGTAACTCTTCTGTCCCGTCCAAACAGTTTCGTTCTTCCGAAAATATTTAACAGATGGATTTTCCTCCATCTCCACTTCAAAGTTCAGAATCGCTTTTTTGAGTCCTATGCCATCAAACTGGATCAATGCAAGCTGCTTCTGTTTATCTTCAACTTTTCTTTTGGCCTCTTCAAGTATGCCTCTTTTTCGCTCGATATCGCTTTTTTCTTCTTGCACCTCCTTTCTTTCATTCGACTTTTCCCCCATAGTTTTCTGCATTTCCCGCAAACGTCTCAATGATGCCTCGGCAAAGCTGTCCACATCGTCCAGAATATCCTCAAAGGTGTCCAACAAAGCGCGGACCTTGATAGGGTAAGCATATCGCGCAATGTAGTCTCTGATAGCAGATTCCACGCACACAATACCACACTGCAATTCTGCAGCCCCTGTTAGATCCTTCTCATCCAAGCGCTGCTGAAATGCCTTTTTCAGATTATCGATCTGATTTGCTGGAACGCTGCAATGATCAGAAAGATAAAAATTTTCATCATTATACTCGCAAACATTTTCCTTAAATTCTCTCAGTATATTTTTTATTGCACGCTTGTTCTGATCCTTAAGTTCTTCTTTAGAAAACTGCTCTGCCTTCTTCTGTATTGCCCACACCGTCAGCGCAGAGACTGGGAACACTCGCGGGATAAACTGCGCAGCCTTCGTTGTTTGTTCCGTGTTTTGCTCTCCCCACTGAGATGCGTTTGTCAGATACTTTGAAAAAGCATCGATCTTTTCTTGCAGCGTATCTGGACAGTTATACTTTGACGCATCGCACTTGTTCATAAGGAAGAGAAACCGATCATTGAATCCGCCGTTGTCCTTCTGCACTTGACGAGCGATTTCCTTCATAAAACCGCCGATACTGACGTCTTCTACTTTTTGTGCGTCCACACACAAAATCACCATCGGTTTAGTTTCCATTCCGATTGCTTCCAGCGCAATCTTCCTGTGCGCATTCTCACCATTATAGCTAGATTGCGCGCTATCCATGCCCGGTGTGTCTATCAACACGATTCTGAATTTATCTGCACTTACACTGTCTGGATACAAATGTGAAAGGTTCGCTTCCAATTCAACTCGCTCCACTGCAGCATATTGAGGAATCAGCGGAGTTTTTTTCTGGGGCGGGAATATCTGTTGAAAAAGTGCAGCACAATCCTCATCGTTTTCAAACACCTGCGAAACAATTGGGTCTTCGCTGTTCTTGACAAACGCCTTCAGTGAAATTTTTTTGTCGAGCGCCGCATTGTGACAAATGCTACAGTTTCGAGAGGTGCAAGTTCCTTCATCTGTAGGCAAAACATTATGGCGCATCAAAACATTGAGGATCGTAGATTTGCCAGAGCTGTAAACACCTGCAAACACAATATCAAACTCAGTTTTTTTCGCCTGTTTATAGTTTTTGTCAAGCTCAGCATATCTTGCTTGCAACGCCGTTTCCTGCGGTCGGCTCTGAACCAATTTGCGGAAACGGTCACCTTCCAAAACACTAACAACTTCCTCAATATTTTGGGCAAGAACATTGTCGTCCAGCTTCTTTACATGTTTAAAAGTGTAACGCACCCGATCTGGTTCTGGGCGCTTCGCATTCTGCGACTCGATCGAATGTTTCAGATCTTCAAAATCAATCTGCCGGCCCGAGAACTCCACCGTGATTTCATCGTTCTGTCCCATGTGAGTCAACTCATTCACAAAGCCACCCCAATGCCGGTACTCAATTGGCTCGATCCAAGTCTGCAGCGGCGTACCGCACTTAATCAGTCTTTTGAAGTCGCCGTAATTCTTCTCATCGCTGCAAACATCAATACCATCTACTCGCATTTCGGTTTCCATCTTATATGGGTTATACTTGATTTCCACTTGCATATGAATTATTCCTTCCTTTTGAATTTACTTGTATCTTACTTCTACATAATCTCCCTGACTTCTCACCCACATCTGGATGCCCGTGCCAAACACCTCGGCTTCCACGATCCAGCCCTTTTCCGTTACCTGCAAAACCTTTGCAGTGGGCAGACGGTCGAGAACGGATTCCAGACTTGGCCCGGTATACTCGAACCGGATGGTCTGCAACTCGCCGCCGTACATGAACTGGATGCGCTTGCGCATCTCGCCCTCCTGAAAGCGGTCGGTATAGCGCTGGGCAAAGTGCCGATCGAGGGTCTTATAGTTCTGGATACGGTCGATGCGGTAAATCGTCGGGGAGTTATCCTGCGGGTTCTGGAAATGCTTATCCTTGTCGATGCCCTCGATGAACGCTGCCAGATAGAAATAATACTCACTGAACAGGATGCCCACCGGCTCAATGGTGCGCACACGGCTCTCGCCGTCATGGGTGCGGCAGTAGGTAATTTCCATAACATTGTGATTTTCTACTGCCGTGCCGATCTCCCACAGGCTCTCAATGAACTTCCGGCCGTGCTGCGGCTCAACGTAATGGAAGCGTTCGTTGCTGATGAGGTCTTTCACCTGATTCAACCGGTCCAGCGGGGCGCACACCTGCACCAGCTTGTCCAGAATGGGGAACATTTCCTCCTTGACCATGGAACGGCTTTCCAGCAAAATCTTGCATACCGCCAGAATCTCGCTGCTGGTGAGGAAGCGGGAAAGCGTGTCATCCAGCAGATAGCCGCCCTTTGCGGAGTTGTATAAGATCTCCCGGCGCGGCTCGCTGTCTGCAAAATAGCTGCGCAGGGTATCAAGATCGCGCTGGATGGTTTTCTCGCTGACACCGAAGCGGTCAGCCGTCTGCTGTTTATTCAGCACCCCGCCCTGTACCAGCACCTGCTGGATATAGAGTATACGGTCTAATCTACTATTACGCACGGTTCATTCTCCTTCTCTGCTCATTGTAACACAGTGCAACAACAGTCGCAATTCTTTGTGTGAAATTTTGTTGTTTTGTGAAACAGCTATAAAATTTTTGTCTCTTTTGCACAACCCCAGTATACAAAAAAAGATGGACAGCTTGTCTGTCCATCCTCCAAAAAGCCAAGTGCTTTTCTCACAAATTCCATCTGCGGTTCAGCCGGTAGATCACATCCCATACATCATCCTTAAAAGTGTACATTACCTGACGCGGTGATGCACTTCTGCTTGCCATGCAGACAAGCAGAAACAGTTCGGCGGCAAATGCCGCGCCCAGCAGAAACATCCATATTTTTTTCATTGTGCACTCTCCTTTGATGGCGTTTATGCCCTTTTGTCTGTCTATTATAACGATCCTGTTGGACAGTTTGCTTGTCCTTTCTGTAAAAGATATTTTCTGCTTTTCCTGTACGTTGCAACACAAAAACCGCCCCGGCTTCCTGTTACGGAAACCGGGGCGGTTCGTTTGTTTTATTTGTGCTTTTTCAAGCGCTCACGCAATTACTTGCGGGGGTTCTTGATAGCAGCCTGAGCGGGTGCCAAAATTACAGAGCGTTCGGAATAACGACAAATCGCTATTTTCAATTTTTTAGCTGATTCCAAGCTCTTTCATCAGTTCAGCACGGCTCTCACCTTTCGCAATGCCTCCGTCTTCCGCTTTATCAAGCACATCACACATATTTGCATAGTTTTAACAGCAGCCTCACGGCTTTACCCAGTCATGGTTCATTAGAAGATCTGCAATCTCCATAATATGTTGTCTGTTAGCCATAAAATCTACTTTGTTAAGTAATGCTCTCGGCTCAGTCAGACTAATGATTTTCGCTGGTTCTGGGAGATTCTCGTTGAATTTTTCATAATCAATCGTTGCCAATATAACCTGCGGCAACATTTTCAATTGTGCAATCAGACTTATAATTTCTTGACTACTTGACACGCTCGCCTCTTTAGCTCTAGGTGAGTCAACAACAAATGGAAATCTCGTTGCGCTACTTTTAAAATCTTCCATCGTTTCAAATAGTGCAACAGACTGCGCTAATATAATTTTATTTTCTAATGTTCCCTGTGCTTTTATTGGCTTTAACAAGCGGATTTGGCCATCATATGCGGAATCCCATGCTCCCAACTTCATAATATTCAGCCGAGCATTTTCAATATATTTTTCCTCCACTTGCTTCTCAGTCGGCAGTTTACTAAGCTCTTTTTTTATTTTCTTGGCTTCCTGGTCAAGATCATACCCTTGTCTAATATTTTCTGTCAACTGATTTTGGAACCGACGAATCGATTCCCTTAACCCACGCTGACGCAGATATGTATTGTATTCATTTTTTTCTTCATCAAAAATCTTTTCGTTGCTTTCCAGCTGATGATTAAGCTCTACATAATTTTTCTTTTCTACTCTCAATTTTTCCGAAAGCGATTCAATTAATAATTGAACCTCTTTGCACATATACTCTTTATTAGCCTCCCCATAATTGAATCTTACAATATCAAAAATCTCTTCATCTAAGATATATCCGCAATTCGGGCAAACTTGAAATTTCGTATGGTTTGAATTCACATCTCTAGAAGATGCCACGGTCTGTTTCTTTATTGCGCGCAGTTGACATTTATGTTGATACAATGCAGTTTCTAATCGTTGAATTTGATTTCTAGATTTTCCGATTTTTTCAACAAGCTTCTCGATTCTTTCCTTTGGAATTTCCAAGTGCGCCTCTAATTCAGCCTCATCATCTGCCGGTGGAAGATTCCCTATTTCCTCCTGCAAAGCTTCTACAATCGTTTTAAGTCGATTTATTTCACTTTGAAGCTTCCCTTCCTGCTCTTTAAGAAGATCACGTTTTGCCATCAGTTGGATGGTTTCTTTGGTATAAATATTAAGATGGTAATACAGCGATTTTATTCTATCATCCTTCTGATATTGGTCAATTGACTCAAAGCTTCCGTATAGATTATTCCAACCTTTATCTTGGTCTATATAATATGGCAAAAACATGAATGCCGGTGGTGCCATCTCAATTTTCTTAGTTTTTTTGTTTGGAAGGTAAACGGAAAAGCCAAAAATCTCTCCAATCAATGGTGCCAGTTCTTTGCTAACGCTATCTGTAATTTTTAAAAGCTCGTCATCTTCAAATACTGCATAATTTTTCCCAAAACGTGCCACACAATATTCTTTTCCATCAACATCTAAAGATAGCACATACAGTTTCGGCTGTCTTGTCCATACAGAGTCAAATTTAACTTCAGTACCCAATGTGTAATAAAGCGACTTCAGTAACGACGATTTTCCCACATGGTTATCCGCACTTGTTATAACATTAAAGCCCTTTTCAAATGTTTGACTGCGAGCCGTTTCGCTTTGCAAATCTGCAATAATAATGCTTTTAAAATATACATTTTTCATATTGCTCACTCCCATCCATTTATAAGGACGCAACAAATTAAAACTGAAACATATGTCTTGTTATATAAAATATTCTTTTCAGTAACTCGATCTGCTAAGCGATTGCAATAATCTCTTATCGTTTCTTCAGATTTTCTCACATTTTTCTCGCAAGCATCTTTTACGCAATATAAAAGCTTTCTAAATGATTCCGATTTTCCGGATAAATCCTGCATTATCCGTGTGTACTCATATGAAGCTTTATATTTTTCATCGTCCGGATATTCCATAACTCTCTCTATCTCATCGAATCTTGGAATAGACACGAGCATTGAGTCCGTAATAACTCTTGAAAAATCCGCTTTCGAAACACCTTTTTTCTTTTTAACTTCAATAAATGGAGCATCTTCGTTCAATCTCTCGCATCCCTGCCGACGCGCCAGCAAATCCATCATTGTACTAAAAATTGTTTTAGCCATTTCAACTGTAATTGATGGATATTTTTCTTTCAAAAAGTCGTTCATTTCCTGTTGAACGATTTCCCGATGTTTTGCAATGGACAGCGTTGTCCTCATATGCACAAATTTTGACAAATCAACTTCTTCTACAGAAATCCCTTTTTTCTTTGCAATATCTTCTTTTATCTTTTTTACAACAGCCGGGTCAAAATTCAAAAAAGGAGTTTTATCTACCGTATAAATTTTTTCTTTCTTTCGATTTTTCCCATTCTTGTCAACATATGGTACTTTCAATTTTAAAGGGCAGTTTGTAATCAATCCAAGTTCATCAATTAGCCACTTTGGATTGCTTAGCTGCTCATATAATTTTGCTAACCAGTCCTCTGAAATCGCTGTATCTATACTAATTGACTCTTCATTCGTCTTCATTTGATAATAACTAACCACTTCCGGGTTTGTATCATCATCAAAAAGGGTGATATCATCATCATGATCTGGCACCAATAAATAATTCAGATTATCATATAACTCTATTGCCATATGCAATGTTTGACTTAATTGCATATCGAGTCGATTATATGCAAGGCTTCCCGATTTCTTATCAATAGCTACTTTCTTTTCTTCGTCCTTTGGTTGCCTTGCCATAATCAGAATTCCTCCTTAGCCACAGTACGCTTGATAATTCATACTTCCGCATTATTATCTCTACTATTCTCTATTGTATCTTTTTTCCTTTCACAAAACAAGACGCAAAATCCCCCTAGTCCCAAGGCTAGAGACTAGGGGGATTTTCTTAACGCGGGAAGTCGCAAAAAATTCGCATTACGGTTATTATTCTTCTATAAGATACGGCTTCAGCATCTCAACCAGTTCGTAAACCTTTGTTCCGGGTACTGACTCAGAGGGTTTCCGACCTTCATTCCGCTTGTCCAATCGCTTTGCATTGGCAATCGCAATGTCCATGTAAGGCCGCAGTACTTCATACATATCCGGGCGGTTCTTCTCGTAACTCCCTGCACCAATGTTTTTCAGCCAATCGCTTAGCTTCGGCCAGTAACGAGATCTATCAATATCAGTATCCATATACATAAAATGCAGCAAATACCACAGTTCTACGCACTGGTTCGACCATACAGCGTGGTAAATTGTTTCACCCTGCGCACTGTATTCTTTGCACAGCTGTGCCACCATGTCGATATTTTCTGCTGGAAAATCATCTGTGTCATAGACAATCCAGACGTGCTTAAACACAATGCCGTTATTCTGAACGTATTGCCGTGCTTTCATCAACAGGTTCACCGTATTGTCACCAATACCCTCTACCTTTAGCTGGATTCTATCACGGTACTTAGTATTGATAATTTTCTGAATCGCGCCAAAATACTGCGGTTCTGTTTCTGTGCCCTCGGATGCAATCAAATGGTACTCCGGCTGAATCATCCTCGCTTTATCACGGCGATCTTTCATCCAGCTTTTCCCAAGGTCACTTTTTTTCGGAGGCTTCAAACTCATGCCCAGTCCCTCCCTGTCAGCATATTGGAAAGGTAGGGATCTGCACCATATCGACCTTCCAGATACTGCTTGTCAAAGGCCGCTGTGCTCTTGACGCGGGTGTTGTCCTCCTGCCGGAACTCATAAAGCGAATAAATCTCGCTCTCATGATTGTCATTCATCGCGGCAAACCAAATTTCATCGCGGCGGAAAACGGTATTCTTCATCGTGGTCAGGTCGTGAGAACTGAACAGCAGCTGTGCGCCCTTCTTGTTCAGTTCCGGGTTCTTGAACATCTGAATCACATACCGAAGCAGCTTCGGATGCAGCTTGGCATCCAGCTCGTCCACAACCACTGTGCGTCCTTCCTGCAATGCTACCATCAGAACCGGCAAGGCTGCAATCATTTTCTTAGTTC
>ERZ835980.2973-NODE-2973-length-13972-cov-4.516059_pt1 | contig 13972 bp, 7 predicted proteins | sample MGYA00519943_ERZ835980 | MGnify/ENA primary metagenome ERZ835980 (study PRJEB31850, sample SAMEA3708791) | human gut metagenome | biome: human gut; feature: human-associated habitat; material: faeces | place: China | collected 2014 ... | reverse complement strand
AAAAACGCCCGAATACACGAACGTATCCGGGCGTCTTCACTTTCTCATCCAACGGAACTGCCGCCGGGCGGCCTCCCCACCAGTCTAAAATCTTAGAAGGGAAAAGGAAGGGCGTGAGCCGCGTGGCAGTTTTTGGGAGGGAAAGAGGAGCTGTGGGGGTGCTCTCCCCTTCTCCAGAAAGGTTCCCCTTTCCCTCACCAATTCCACTCTCGCATTCTGCCTCTATCGCAAGTCGCGGAGCTTCCGCTGCCCCTCCTCGTCACGATACAACTTATACACGACAGAATCCACAAGCCCCTGCCAGCTGGCTTCGATGATGTCATGCGACACGCCCACGGTCACCCATGTGCTGTCGGCGTCGCCCGATTCGATAAGCACACGGACAACGGAGGCCGTCCCGCCCGTACCGTCGGAAGCGGAAAGGACGCGGACCTTGAAGTCCAGCAGCTTCATTTCCTTCAAACGCGGATAGAACGGCAGAAGCGCCTTGCGGAGCGCGGTATCAAGCGCGTTGACCGGGCCGTTGCCGGTGGCTGCGGTATGCTCGACGGCACCCTCCACTTCCACCATGACCGTGGCTTCTTCCATCGGCAACTCATGGCTGGCATCACGCACGGCGCTCACATGGTACTGCACCAGCTTGAAGAAGTCCCGGACGCCGCGCCGCGCCAGTTTGCGCAGGATGAGCAGCTCGACGCTGGCTTCGGCGGACGCGTAGTCGTACCCGAGGCTGGCCTTCTTTTTCAGCTCGTTGAACAGCCCCTTGACCACGGGCTCGTCCTTGTCCAGATGGAACCCGAACCGGCGGGCCAGCGAAACGATGTTGCTCCGTCCGCCGAGCTCCGTGATCAGAATGCGCTGGCCTTTCGGGATTCTTTCTTTAATTTCGCCGAGTACATCGTCCACCTGAGTCGTGGCCGGACGCACTTCTACTTCCGGATCCACCAGGCCGGTCGGACGCACCACCTGCTCCACGATCTGGGAAGAATGATTCAGTTCATAGTCGGCCGGAGTGGCCGAGACAAAGATTGCTCGGCGCATCTTGCTTTCGAATTCGTCAAAGCGGAGCGGACGATTGTCCTTGGCGCTCGGAAGACGGAAACCATACGTCACAAGCGTTTCTTTTCTGGCGCTGTCTCCTCGGTACATACCGCCGATCTGACCCAAAAGAACGTGAGACTCATCGAAGAACATCAGCGCGTCCTTCGGCAGATAGTCGATCAGGGTCGGAGGCGGCTCTCCGGGCAGACCGCCTGCAAGGTGTCGGCTGTAGTTCTCAATGCCTTTGCAGAAGCCCACCTCATGGAGCATTTCCAGGTCAAAGAGCGTTCTTTCGCGGATTCGCTGAGCTTCAAGCAGCTTGCCGCTTTCTATGAATTTTGTCTCCTGGTCTCTGAGCTCATCTTTGATAGCTTCAATAGCGCGAAGAATATCGTTTCTCGGCGTGACGTAGTTAGACGTCGGATAAATGGCGAAGCGGTCTACCTTCTGACGTGTTTTACCGGTCAGCGGATCGAAGAAGTACATTGCTTCGATTTCGTCATCGAAAAGTTCGATACGCAGCGCCATTTCCGAGTGTTCCGCCGGAAACACGTCGATCGTATCGCCGCGGACGCGGAACTTACCGCGCGTAAATTCCATGTCGTTGCGCTCGTACTGGATGCGCACCAAATGAGAAATCAAACCGCACTGCTCGATCTTGTCACCGACTTTCAGGATCAGACGCATTTCGGTGTAGGACTCGGGCTTACCGATACCGTAAATCGCGGAGACCGTGGCCACAATAATCACATCGCGGCGTTCCAACACGCTCTTTGAAGCCGAAAGACGCATCTGTTCGATGTGCTCGTTGATCGCGGAGTCTTTTTCAATAAACAGATCCCGCTGGGGAACATAGGCTTCCGGCTGATAGTAGTCGTAGTAACTGACGAAATACTCCACCGCATTGTTCGGGAAGAAGTCCCTCATTTCCGCATAGAGCTGGGCGGCAAGAGTTTTATTCGGCGCCATGATGAGCGTCGGGAGCCCCGTTCTGGCAATGACGTTAGCCATTGTGTAGGTCTTGCCGCTGCCGGTCACGCCGAGCAGCGTCTGAGCCGTGAGGCCGTCCTCGATACCTTCGACGAGCTCTTTAATTGCCTGAGGCTGATCTCCGGCTGCCTCAAAGGGCTGATACAGTTCGAACGGGGAGTTCGGGAATCGGATGATTTTCAAAATAGCGCCTATCTGAAAGATTCTTCGGTTGCGGAAAGTTTAGAACGAATCGCCAGAAGCTCGTTGCGCAAAAATCCGATCTGGTCAGTTCGGGAAAAATCCGAGATGTCTCTTGGCAACAGGCAAGTCCTTCCCTTCCAATGTCTTACAGCCTTCGAGAGCGTGCTATCGTGTGAGGGACGGAATGACAGCCTCTCTAGCTTGCTTTAATCGATTCCAAATAAGGTCGCAGCGGGGTCGGAACACAGGCAACACACTTGACATCAAGACGCACAGCGACGTCCATGCCATCACGCCAACAACCGCTGCGGTTAGAATCAACATGAAAAAGGTGCGATCAGCGCCAACTATAACGATTACCTCACCTTCATTAAGCTCGACGGCCGCTAGCAGGCTATCGCCAAGGTTTTCCATCAGTTCAACTGCCAGTGACGTTTTAGAGGTCGCGCACAGAGGCCTCACTGGCCTTTACGTATATAAAAACTCTACTTTTCAGCTTCGGAATTCTCGACTGTCTTGTCGGCAACTCAGGTCAGCAGCCTGCCGCACTCATCAACGGAGATGCAGGAAAAGTGATTCGATTCTCAGATGATGGACTAACACCATTTCCATACGGTCAGCGGTTTGCCAGGGTGGATGTTCTTGAAGGTAAGCCGGTGTTCAAAGTAACCACCGGCGACAAGACAAACGGTATCAACGCCGGCTTTTGGGAAAGCTCGCAGGGCAAGTAGCATTCCACAACGGTAAACGATCATTGAGAGTCTTGCCATCTACTGTAGGGGAAATTGAAATTACAGAAGACAGCGATTTCGCGCCGGTCTGAGCTTCATTCTTCACCCTGGATTTTCCGTTACCTGGCGCTCTATCGAGCCTACTAAGAAAGAATTTGTCATTACCCGACCGCATAAAACATCTAAGTAAGAGTTTCCCGTTTACCTACCCGAAGGAACGACAATGAGCAAGGTATCAATTATCAACGACAGCGCAAAGTGGCACGGAACAGGCGGAACTATAAGCGATAGTATCGTTAAGGCTGCCTAAGACATTTTGAACTCACTCGGTCGTCAAGTCACTGTGAAGACTGTGGACCGAGACTTAGACGCTTACGGGGAAGAGCAAAAGATTTTTGAAGCAGACGGCTTACTCATTCAATTCTCGGCCTGGTAGATGAATTTGCCTTGGCAGATGAAACGCAATCAAGACGAAGCCCTACCCGATCCGCGCATTAATGGAGGAGGCGGCCCCTGCATCAACAAAACCTACAAGCTGAGTTCAACTTGAAATGTACCGCTAGAGGCTTTTGAGGGGCCGATTCAATTCTTTGAAGGAAAAGGCATTGACGCTGTCCTGATGGAGGTTCATAAAACCTTCCAATTCTTCAGGAGGAGGCTGCTTCACTCTTTCATGATCAACGACGTATTGAATAATTTGCAGAATGAAAATGACCGGCGTCGTTTCGGGACGCACCTGAAACGGTTCGACTAGACGCCGATCGTTAAAGAGGCAGGATTTAACTTTTAGGGAGGGTCTCCCCATCACTTTGGATAATCTTTCTGTTCAGCGCTCCCAAGCGATAGTGAACTGCTTAGCTAAGCAACCGAATCGTTTTAAATTCATCTTCATTCCGAAGCACGCCTCCTGACTCAACCTTATTGGATCATTCTTCGTGAGCAAAGCCCGCACCGCTTTCAGAGGACTGTCAATCAGCTTTAAGGAAGAGCTTATCAATCACTTTACTCTCCCCACCATGGTTCCTACAAGTTAATGAGAGGCCGATAGTCTATCTCTATCGTTTGAAGCGTGAAGACATAAGACTCCCATTTCCCTGACAGAAGAGGAATTTATAGACTGAGATGCTGACATGTTGATTTCAGCACATCACCCACCAATCATATGGAATCTTAAAACATAGCGCCACGTAGTTCTTTCTTTTACTCCTAAAAATTGGGCCTGTTCATTGACATTAAATCAATGACAGGCCCCGACAAGTTATTTAAAACCCGAGGTGCTTTAATAACGTTTCTTTGTCTAAGTGCTACAAATACAACAAAACTGGTTAACCCTTCTTTCGAAGGTTAGAAACTGTATCTGTAGCCGCCTTGGATCTGGATGTCTTTTCTGTAGCCGCTTCCGGTTGCTCTATCGACCTTCAGATAAAGCTTGTGGTTATCAGCAAACTGCCAATCCATATCAGCACCGTAGTAGAAGAGATTCTTCTTACCGTCAGCACTCAGTTTCTTTTCATTGAGTCTGAGTTTCTGATCGCCGGCAAATTCATGGATTAAGCCTGCTTTAGCAGAAAGCTGGAGATAACGCTTCTTTTCGGCACCGTAGGCAAACTGTTTACCTGCAGAAACACCCACACGTCCGGTCAGGAAGTTAACCGACTTCTGTTCGACGTGGATAGCATTACTGGTTTCGTAGTTTTTACCTTTTACACGGAAGTAAGACAGCTGAATCTGAGGTTCGGCGAACCAGAAGCTGTCGGCTGATCCTTCAAGGAATCTGAACTGATGGCCAACTTCTGCAGAAATACCAGCGCCCCAGTTGTTGACCCTGCCATGGACGAGACCGGTCCAGCTGTCGTGATAACCGCGGAAACGGTTATTGAAAGTACCCACAGATACCACGATGTCCGCATAACTACCTTTTTCGTGGACATAAGTTCCGTAGAGCTTCCAAGTGTAGTGATTCAAGTCACCGGTTCCGGCAGCTCGAGCTGCCTTCATATCAGTATGACCGCCCTTAAAGGAGAAGCCCGCAAAGAATTTATGACCGTTGTTCTTATAAAGCGTTCCGTCTGCACCGACATGGATGGCGTAGTCAGTGGATTTCACTTTACCGGCGCCGAGTCCGCTTGCACGGTAGCGTGCGTAAGAAACTTTAGTCCAAATTCCGTTGTCGGAACCGAGACGAACTTCTCCTAAACGCTGACGAAGATCCTCGAGGTCGGACAACCAGCTGAAGTAAACTTGGTCGAGGCTGGCAAGGTCTTCAATAATGCTGATTGAGTTGGAGTTCTTACTTGTGACTAAGATGTAGCCATTGGTGTTGTCTCCCTCAACACGTTCCAACTTCACAAGGGGATTGCTGGAGATTAAGTTTTCGCCCTTCCAAGAGGTTTCGTCATGTTCAAATCCGGCAGGATTTATGACCACAGATTCTTGAGCAACAACGGGAGAAGCTGCTGCTCGGACCATACTAACGGCTTGAACTTCAGGGGTAGATTCATTGTAAGCGACTAAATAGGTATGTCCTGCTTGGATATCATCAGAGACAATGTTTAGAACAGCACCTTTTTCAAGAGTCATACCGTTTGTAGTGTGAATTCCAAAACCATTGTTGCCAATCGCACCAGCTGCTTTATCGTGGCCGGTTCCGTTTTCATCTGCGAGGTCATCAAAATGCGTGATATTTTTATCATGGACATGATGAGAATCGCTCAAAGTTATTGTGGTAACAGTTCCTGATTTAGCGACAAAGGAACCTTGGTGGATTTGGCTTCCCGCGTGAAGAACCAAGGCTCCTTGATTTAAGAAAGTTTGTCCTTTTCCAGATATTCCGCCGCTGATTGTCGTAATGATGTTGGGAGCAGAGTCAGTACCAAAATTTAATACTGCCGAATTCTCAATATCTAATAAATTCCCGTCTTTAGTATTGCCTTCAAAGATATTGGTTCCTGAAAGGTTAACTACACCATCTTTTTCATTGACTAAGGCTGCGGAATTAGTGGAATGATTATTCAGGAAAGTATTATTCCCCACTAACGTTATGCTTCCACCGGAATTGCGAATCGCACCGCCTTCGTTACCTTCGAAAATATTGTTTTGTCCAAAAAGGCGAACAGTTCCATTGTCATTATGGATTGCCCCGCTCTCGCCAGAGGAAACATTACCTCTGAAAACGTTCACCTCTCCCGCAAAATCTACGCTCCCCTGAAGGTTATACAATGCACCCCCTGACTCAGCTTCATTTGCCTCGAAGGTTGTATTACCAGTAATCGTTAACTCTGCATTATTGTAAATAGCGCCGCCACAAATATCGGCTTTATTTTTTACAAAGTCATTGCTTGTGCCTGACAAGACGATCGTTGCGTCCTTGTAGTTAGAGATGGCTCCTCCCCATTTAGCCTTATTATCTTCAAAGTGAGTAGCTTTTAAAAATTGAGTTTGAGAAGACCAATTAAATAATGCCCCTCCGGAATAGCTGTTATTTTTTAAAAACGTCGCGCCACCTTCAATGGAAAATGTTCCATCTAGATTAGCTACCGCACCCCCATGTGCTCCGGAGCTATTCTCTTGAAATACTTGTGTACCTTTCAACAGAAAAGATGAACCTCTGTTAAAAATAGCACCGCCGTAATCTTTACCTTCATTCCTTATGAAAGTATTGTTTCCCTCTATCTTGACGGATGTTTCTTTTTCTACTGTTTTGATGCTCATTATGGCACCGCCGGAGTTGGCTTTATTTCCCTCGAAATAACCATCTCCCTTGATCTCTAAGGTGCTATCTCCATTGTAAATAGCGCCGCCATCTTCTGTGGAAATAATATTTTTAAAGTTAAGTTTTCCAACAATCGTAAGGCTAGGAACAATCGTAAGGCTAGGCATTGAACTTTCGTTGTAAGGAGAATTGTGGATCCCTAGTCCCTTTTGAATTCCTTCTAGGTCGCTGATAGTAATATCCGAAATTATCTCAGTACCGGCTTTATTATTTACTACACTCTCGTTAATTACCCCTCCTACCTCAAGTTGGTTAGCCAGGCTATTGATCGACTCTTCTGCAAATGAGTTGCTTGTAGGAAGCGTGACGCTAGCTAAAGCGGCTAATAAAGATAGCAGTAATCTATTCTTTTTTAATGTATTCATATTCACTACTGTCTAAAATAAATTTGAATGATTGACATATCCCCAATGCAAACATGCTGGCGATCCGATAAAGTTGATTTTTGCGAAATACCCGAACTCCGCAGGCAAAATCCTATCTAGAACCAGAAGTTTGTCATTGGTCAAATGACTAACTTCTGAATCTCTTGGCGGGCACATCCACCCGGAACAGACATGTGAGCCAATCGCGAACCCTCTTTGGCAGCAAATCCACCAGCCAGTATTCGCATGATCTGTTCCGGCGTACCGTGTAGCGGTCCATGCTCATCAACAGCTTGTTGATTGAGTTACCCGGCAACTCCATCTTCCAATTCGGCCCACGTTCCTGTTGAAGCATCAGGTTGTGCCGAATCTGAAGCCTGAGGTCGCATCCGATGAGGTAGACCAACAGTTTCCCGAGATGCGAGGCTTCCGTGACACGCAGACGCCGGCCAGGCAACTGATTTTTCAGTTGGTCGAAGCCTTGCTCAATCAGTCCTCGCAAACGATATAAATCAATAGCAACAGAGGAATCTTCAACCACATTGCTCTTAATGTTCAGCCAACCGGCGCGGTCAGCTGTCCTATTAACCGCCGTCTGATCAATCACCCATATTTTTTTCGGGGTTTGATGCTGAGATCCCTTCGGATCGGCCACTTCCTTCAGATACGGTCTTGCCTCTTGGAACAGACGCTGATCGACCTTTCGTCCATGACTCAGTTCATCGAAGACCTGTACCACTAGGCTGTTCAGGTTCGACCTGACCGCCTGTGCGCGTTCCGGATCGTAGAAAAGGTGGCTGTAAACCTTGGCGGTAGTTTTGTTCGACTTCTGCCAACTCTCGGTGACGGTATGGCTATAAACACGATGAATTCGATCCCAGGCTTGAGTCCTGCGCTCAAGCTCACGGCCTTGTTCAAAAATCCACTTTTCCTCATTGCTGCCGGCTGCAATTGGACAACCGGTAAGAAAAGCCATGTTGTCATTGATCAGCTTGTTCAGCATTGAGTTTGACGGGTACCCGCGATCGCTGATCAGCATGATTTGATCCATCGGGAAGCCGGCCTGCTTCATGCGTTCATAAATATAGGAATACGATCCGCGGTCATTGATGGAACCGTTGTAGGCGAATGCGTAGACGATGTGTCCTGTCAGCTGATCGAGGACGGTCGCAAGATTCAACTGAGGTAGCCCTTCGTCCTGCTTGGCGTGGCCATATTCAATTTGCTCTGCAGATGAATACGAATTAATGCTGGTACTGTCAATCGCGCAGTATCGAATTGGAATTCTTCCGTCGACTTCGGCCTGCTTCTTCTGCAGAGTTTTGAAACGTTTCGCCCAGAACTCATCCCATGCTTCAGGCGTGCACGTGCGAAGCAGTTTGGTTACTTCCTGACCGGAAAGATTCTGAGCCACTCGAGGAAGGATCTGATGGTAGGCCCAGTCGGAGTAGCAATCGGCCGAACCACCCTTGAGGATCTGATAAATCGCATAGCTGATCCATTGTTCGGCATGCTTGCTATCAAACACTTCAGCAAGCGCCGACACGATTCCTTGATGAATGGCAAGACCTTTCAGGGCATAGTGAGGCAGGAAAAATTTGAAATTTCCTTCCTCCTTGTCCTCCGGATTCTCATCGTCTGCCGCCTCGTCATTCAAATCGCCATCCGCCGCCGTGTCTTCTATCGCAACGTTTTCTTCGACAGGCTTCTTATTGGGGAAGCCTACGGATTCGGCGGGAAGCTGGTCAAAGAAGGTGTTCTCATCGACAAGATCGTGATTCAAGTAATACCAATCCTGTTGAGCAAATTCGGGATGGAGAGACAGAAATTTCGAGGACATCTTCACCATGCCGCTAGACTGGATCACACCCACCTGGATTTGGACAGCCGGAACAGAACGTCCTTTCTTCCCCAGCGCCGCCTCTTCCGGAATAGGAGCAATCCATTTGTTGCGATAAGCCCTGACATAGGTCTTGCCCTTGTTCTTATAAGACATGAGCTTGAGGTGAAGAATTTCCTGTCCCGTGGCCATTTTTAGTCACTAACTAGATTAATTGCTGTACGTTATATCTTACTCTAGTTTGACCAAGAAAACAAGAGCCCTGCCAGTTTTTTTTCTGTCTGGCAGGGCTCTTGAGGTTTCGCGTTATCCAGATAGTAGATTTACCGCGGAGTTCGGGTTTTAATCAAAAAACGGCGGAAAATTCCGCCGTTTATGATGTTTTGTACGAATAGGCACCCTCTGTCGGAGCCCTACTTCTTGCCCGCAAAGAGCCAGGGGCAGCACACCCTCTCGAGCAGTCCGATGACGCCGTAGATCACGAGACCAAGAAGGCTCATGCCCAGAATGGCGTTGAACATGAAGAGCACGTCCCCCATGCCCCAGGCGTCCATGATGAGGTAGCCGAGCCCCGAGGTGGTTGCGAAGCTTTCGGCCAGAAAGAGCACCGCGACCGCCGTGCCGCTCGCCACCTTGAGGGAGGTGAAGAGCGCGGGGAGCGCTGCAGGAACATAGAGATGTCGGACGGCCTCGGCCGTCGTGCCGCCCATCGAGCGGAAGGCCTTGACCCAGGAGGGATCGATGCTGAGCGCCCCCGCACGGATGATGACGAGCACCTGATAGCCCGTCGTAAGCGCAATGAGGAGAACGCGCGAGGCGTCTCCGAGCCCCACCAGCGTGAAGAAGACGGGAAGTAATACGATCTTGGGCAGCGGATAAGTAATGAAGAGGAGCGGACTGCCCGCCAGATCCGCCGCGCGGCAGTGTCCGAGCAGAAGTCCCAGAGGAAAGGCAACCGCGACGGCCGCAACAAGGCCGAGCGTCAGGCGCCAGAGGCTCACGAGGATGTGCCCCCAGAATTCAGGCGTGCTCAGAGACTCGGCGAAGAGCCTGATCGTGGCCACGGGATCGGGCAGAAGGTCGGGCCCGAGCGCAAGCGCGCCCGCGTGCCAGCATCCGCCCAGAAAGAGAAAGCCGAGGATGTAACGCAGCACGATCATTCGTCCTCTCCCGAAGCGGCCGCCAGCCCCGCGTGAATGCGGCGCACGGTGTCGTAAAAGGCAGGCGAGGCCCTGTCGCCGCAGCCGAGCTCCTGCGAGTAGGCGGGATTTTCAAAGCATTCGGGCGCTCTGCGGCCGTGGGGCGCAAGCATCAGGACGTGCGAACCGAGCGCCACGGCCTCGCCGATGTCGTGTGTCACCAGAATCACGCTGCAGGGATGCCTGCGGCGGAGCGCAGTCAGGAAATCCTGCATGCGCGCACGCAAAAGCGCGTCAAGAGCCGAGAAGGGCTCGTCCATGAAGAGAACCTGAGGCTGCACGATGAGCGCGCGGCCGAGCGCAAGACGCTGCCGCTGTCCTCCCGAAAGCTCGGAAGGAAAGCGCGACTCGAGCCCCGAGAGCCTGAGTTCGGAAAGCATGGCCGAGACACGTCCGGCCGAATCGGCGCAGCGTCCGGCGGAAAGCTCCAGTGGAAGCGCGAGGTTCTCCCTCACGCGCTTCCACGGAAAAAGACCGAGATGCTGCCAGACGAAGCTTGTGCGCATGTCCTGAATCGAACGGACTCCGCCCTGAGGAGAGGTCCACCTGACCGTCCCCGAAATCGAAGGCCTCAGCCCCGCAAGAGCGGTGAGAAGCGTCGACTTCCCGCAACCGGACTCGCCGACGATGGCAAGCGAGGCCCCCGGCGGCAGCGACAGATCCAGCCCCTCAATGACGGGCCTGCCGTCGTAGCCAAGCGTAAGCCCGTTGCAGGCCAGTCCCGGCGGCTCAAGCGCCTCTTCCCTTTGATTCTGCATGCGCACCTTCGAATTACGGACGGATCACCACGCTGTCGTAAGCGGGCACCGACTTGATCATGTTCTTTCCGACCATCCATTCTCCCACGCGGCGCACGTCTTCGGCGCTCGGCAGGGGAGGCAGACCGTCATTCGTGCCGAACATGGAGAAGCGGACCATCGTGTAGTTCTGCGCAACGGGCGCAGGCAGCAGGCCCTTCTTCACCATGACGGCGCGGAAGCGGTCGGGCTCCGACTCTATGAGTCTGGCGGCATCCGCCACGGCACCCCGGAAGGCGGCGACGGTCTTGTCGTCAAGTCTGTCCTTCTTGAGCGCAACGACGGCAAGCGCCTCGTTGAGACCGCGGTCATCCCAGATCACGCGTCCGCCCTTCGCCTCGACGACGGAGACGAGCGGCTCGGGCAGCATGGCCGTTGCGGCCTTGCCGGTCTGAAGCATCTGCAGGCGGATCGGGATCTGCTTGACCTCAAGGTTCCTGAGCGCGCCGTCGGAAAGCTTTTCCTCAGCCTTCATGCGGTCGAGCAGGTAGTCGATGATCGTGGCGGAGCTCATGGCCGTCTCCGTACCGTCGAGATCCTTGAGCGAGCGGATCTTCTCGGCGGCGGCAGGCGCGACGACGAGACCAAAGGCACGCTGCGCCCGGCTCGTATGGGTCGTCGTGAGAATCACGGCCTGGGGAACGCCTCGTTCATTCTGAGTGAAGACGTTCATCAGATCGCCGAAATGCCCGTCAAGGCGGCCCGCACGCATGGCGGCACCAAGTTCGAGAGCAGACTTGAAAGGAATCACCTCAACGTCAAGCCCTCTGGCATTGAACAGCTTCTCGTCGGCCGCAGCGTGGATCACAATGGCGTCGGCGGCTGGAAGCACGCCGATGCGAAGGGGCTCGGCGTCGACCGTCGCGGAAACCATCGTGCCGGCAGCCAGCAGGGCCGCCCATAAAGTCTTCTTCAAAATGAGCTCCTTAGGGAAAAGCTAGTCGCGCCGGCGCGCGGCCTCCCCCGCCGTCACAGACCCACGTTGAGATCCGCGTCGGGATCTCCGGCGTCGTCATAACGGTAGGGAGCTTCATCGTCGAACGGCACGTCGGGCGGCATGCCCGAGACGTCATATTCTTTCATACCATCGGGAACAAAATCAACCTTCTCGTCCGAAAGCTCAGGCGGCAGGCTCTCCGCAAAGGCGGCGGACTCTCCCGCGGTACGCCCTGCGGCGCTTGCTGCCAGAGCCTCCCTTACGGCACTCGTGGAAACACGGGAGGCTCCCTGAGGCGCGGCCTGCTCGCCCGAGACGGAAGAAGTCCCCGTGTCGCCCCTGAGGAAGCGCTGCAGCTGCGCGACGATCGGATTGGACGAAAGGGGGGCGGACTCGCCGCCCCAAGGCTTTTCAGCCGCACGCTGGCTCTCGAACCTTGCCTGATTCTCAATGCGCAGGCGGTACTCGCGTTCCGCAAGACGAGCCTCGTCCGCAAGGCGCTGAAGCTCAGCCCTTCTGTCGTTGAGCCTGCGCATCGCGTCCATGTCCCTCGCCGCATCATGGGCAAGCATTTCGATGCGGGCCTTCGTGCGCTCGAGCTCGATGAAGGCCTTCCTTACCTCAAGGCGGGCGCCCTCCTCGGGCGTGCCCGTCGAGAGCTCCTCGGTGAGGAGCTCCTCATAATAGGAAAGGCTGGCACTCTCTCCGAGCCTCATGAGAAGGGAAGCAGGATTGACGCAGCCTCCTTCCTCGTCCTCTGCCGCCGCTGCGCGCCAGACCTCGATGATGCGTTCGGCGGCGGGATGCGTGCTAGACAGGAACTCCTCCTCGATCGAGTGGCTGAATTCGCTCACGAGATGAGGATAGGAAAGGAGGCACTGGAGCATGCGCTCCCTAACGTCCTTGACGCGAACTCGATGCTCGGGTGCGGGCTTCACGGGCCAGCGTGAAAAGCGGTCGTCACGCCTGCGGGCAAAGCCGCCGCGCCCCTGCTGCCGGCCGCCATCGAAGGACGGTCTGGAGGGAGCGGCACCGGCGAGTCCGTACTGGCGCTCGATGTCATCCGCCTGCAGGCGGGCGATGCCCGCAAGCTCGCGGATGAATGCAAGCCGCAGGATGGGCGCATGCTGCATCGAGAGCACCCAGGGCTTGGCCTCGGCCACGAGCTTCGCACGCTCCTCGGCGTACATGAACTCCTTTCCTTCGAGAAGGAGCTTCTTCATGAAGTCCGTGAGTCCATAGGCCTTTTCAATCTGGCGCTCGAAACCCTCAGCGCCCTCTGCCTTGATGAGGCTGTCGGGATCGTGCTCGGGCGGCAGGATGATGAAGCCCGCCTTCTGCACGTCCGTGATGACGGGCAGGGCCGCCTCAAGCGCACGACGCGCAGCCTTGCGGCCGGCGGCGTCGCCGTCGAACGAGAAGTAGACGCTGTCGGTGAGCTTGAAGAGCTTCCTGACATGCTCGGGCGTGATCGACGTACCGAGTGCGGCGACGGCCTCCTCGAACCCGGCCTGCGAAAGCTGGATCACGTCCATGTAGCCCTCGCAGACGATGGCGCGGCCCTTGCCGTAGATCGCCTCCCTGCCTTCGAAATAGCCGTAGAGCTCGCTGCCCTTGTGGTAGATCGGCGTTTCGGGACTGTTGAGGTACTTGGGCTGCTCGTCGCCGTTCATCGTGCGGGCGCCGAAACCGATCACAAGCCCCTTGGCGTTGCGGATCGGGAACATGATGCGCCCTCTGAACGCATCGTAGCGCCTGTCGTTCCTGACGTTGACGAGACCGCACTCCTCAAGCGCCCTGTCGGAATACTTCTCTCCGAAAAGGGTCTGAAGGGGATGCCAGTCGTCGGGCGAATAGCCGAGACCGAACTTCGCGGCCGTGGCGGCCGAAATACAGCGGTTCTTGAGATAATCGGAGGCTCCTGCGTTCCGCCTGAGCTGCTCCGTGTAAAAGGCCGCGGCCTCTCCCATGTAGTCCGTGAGCGTGCGCGCCTTCTCGCGGGCCTTGATCTTTGCGGGCGAGCGGTCCTCGGGAACCCAAACTCCCGTGAAATAGCCCGTGATTTTTTTAATCGGGCTATTTTTCTTCAACTAATTCCCTGATTTCTTTAAATAAAA
>ERZ835980.2972-NODE-2972-length-13975-cov-2.698563_pt1 | contig 13975 bp, 16 predicted proteins | sample MGYA00519943_ERZ835980 | MGnify/ENA primary metagenome ERZ835980 (study PRJEB31850, sample SAMEA3708791) | human gut metagenome | biome: human gut; feature: human-associated habitat; material: faeces | place: China | collected 2014 ... | reverse complement strand
AAATGTAGATGATTTCAAAATTATCGAAGGAATAGGCTTAGAAGGTAAAATAGATAAAAATAAATATTACTTGGGAAATAGTAAAATATTAAATAAATTAAAAATAGAAAATGAATATCAAAAAGATGAAAACAAACTAAAAGAATCAGAAAACAGTATCATTTATGTAATAGAAAACAATAAAGTACTTGCATTAATTGGTGTAAAAGATATAATAAGACCTAGTGCCAAAGAGACAATAAAAGAGTTAAAAAGATTAGACAAAGAAGTAATTATGTTAACAGGTGACAATAAAGAAACTGCAACTAAAATAGCTAAAGAACTAGGCATAAACAATATTATTTCTAATGTCATGCCAAAAGAAAAAACAAATGAAATAAAAAAACTCTTAAATGATAATAAAAAAGTAATGATGATAGGTGATGGAATAAATGATGCTCCAAGTCTCAAAACTGCAAGTATAGGAGTTTCAATCTCTAGTGGAACAGATATAGCTACTAATTCCGCAGACATAATTTTAATGAATAATGATTTGATAAGTTTACTTAACTTGTTAAAAATAAGTAAGAAAACAATTTTAAATATCAAGGAAAACTTATTTTGGGCTTTTTCCTATAATATTTGTATGATTCCAATTGCATGTGGAATATTAGAAAATATTGGAATTGAAATGAATCCAATGGTTGCAGCTTTTGCTATGACAATTAGTAGTTTAACTGTTGTTTTAAATGCTTTAAGACTAAAGAAATAATTATAGAGTTGGAAAATTATTTTTTTCCAACTTAATCTATGTTATACAGATGGAGAAAATACAATAACAATTACAAAACAATTTATAGAAAGTTATAAAGAAAATTTTTAAGCAAAAAGGTGAAATAAATGAGCTCATTAGAAAAATATGTTGAAAAGGTAAAAAAAGAAACAGAAGGATTTTCAAGTATAGAAAAGTTAAGGTATATATATTGGGACTTAGGAAGTAAATTTGCATTTGATTTAGATTTTTCGTTTGGAAATTCCAAAACAAGAAAACAGATATATGATCATAGTAGAAGTGAAGATGATTTAAACAGATGTTTAGAAAATAATACTGCAATTTGTAAATCAATTGCTTACATATTTTCTTATGTTATGAAAGAACTTGGAGTAAATATAGAATCAGTAATAGATGAAGAAGATTTTAGAAAATGTCCACATATTTATAATGTTTTAATAACAGAAGATGGAAGAAAATATAGATTTGATTTACAAGAAGATATGAGAAATATAAAAGCACAATTGAGAACACAATATTTTGGAATTCCTATTGAAGGTGTGGAACAAGAATTAATAAGTAGAACTGAATTAGACCAAATTGATAAAAAACAAGGACATATATCAGAAAAATCATATTATACAGATGAATATCTAGAACTAATAAAGATGCATTTACCAATGTTTAAAGATTTTGGGCAAAAGGTTCAGTTTGTTTTAGAAAATTCAGAAGCATATACAAGTCCAGAAATGGGATATGCTGACAGAAAGTGGAGAATGGAAGATTTAATTGGAAATGAAAATAAAGATGGATTATTATTTTCCAAAGAAGAAAAGTATAAAATTAATATGATTGATTGTTATAGAGAAAATGATGGCAAGAAACATTATGAATTATGTATTGTTGTAAATGTAAAAGGTGGAAAAGATATCTATTTATTTTCAGATGAAACAAATTCTTTTAGAAAAATGACTTTAGAAGAATTTGCAAAACAAATAGAAAATGGTTTGATAAATCTTCAAGGAATACAAGGATTAAAACAAGTTTTAAAAAATAGAAAAAAACAGCCAGATGAAAGATAAGATTAAGTAAAGGAATTGAAAAATGGAAAGATATGAAGAAATAGAAAAAAGCATAATAACAACATATCGTAAAAAATATTATAAAATGGAGAGAAAGAAATGATTTGCATTTTATTCAATGTGCTTGCAGATTTACAGAACATTGTACTATGTGTGACAATGGTGGTGGAGGTTCTAAAAGAGAAGAAATGAAGAAACTCCTAAAGCAATTGAGAAGTGTTTATGATAAGGTTGACATGAATATTTATAATAGTACTAAAAATGTTAATTTAAATACTCTTATTTCTTATGTTAAAGATGAAGAAATACATCATTTTATGGATGATTATGATAAAAAGAAAGAGAATGCAACATAAATGTAACAAAAATGTAATCAAAACTTAATAATATAAATAAATTAATGTATTGTTATACTTGCATTTATATGATATAACTATAAAAGATTGATATTAAAGGAGAATTTATAATGGAAAGCGATTTAAAAAAAGATATTATTGATGGTAGAATTATTGATTGGAGCAAATTAAGTACAGAAGAGCTAAAAAGAATGAAAAAAGCTTATGAAGAAAGAGAAAATGAAATTCGAATGAAAATTGATAAAGAATTAGATTTAGAAGAAAATTTTGAAAGTGAAAGGTAGAGGATAATATATGGATGAACAAAATAAAGATACAGAAGAACAAATTAAATTTACACAATTACTAAAAGAATTAGCAGATACACAAGTTACATTAGCCAAAATAAATGCCCAATTAGCAATAAGAGAAAGCAAAGATCAAATTGAAGCAATTGTGGATTCAAAAAGCAAAGAACTTATTGAACAAGCAAAAAAATTTGGAGCAAAATTGGAAAAAATAGAACAAGAATATGCAAATCAAAATGCTGATAGAGAAGGAATTGTTGAAGAATTCGAGAAACGATTAGCAGAAGCTAGTGAGGAATATGATAAAATTTTACAAGATATAATGGAGAAAAAAGCACAATTTGAACTTGATGAAAATGGAATACTGTTAGAGCAAAAAAGAAATAAGGTAAAAGATTATAATTTGGTGTTTAAATATAATAAAGAATTTAATGGAGATTTAGATTTAAGGGATTTAACAAGTGCTGAAGGCTTGAATTTATCTGAACTAATATAGGGGGCTATTTAGATTTAGGAAATTTAAAAAATGCAGAAGGCCTTGAATTGCCAAAAAGTATTGGTGGAGATTTAGCTTTAGATAATTTAAGGAGTGCCGAAGGCTTAGATTTGTCTGAAGTTAATATTGGTGGCAATTTAAATTTATGGCATTTAACGAGTGCAGAGGGTTTAGATTTATCTGAAGTTAATATTGGTGGTGATTTAAATTTATGGCATTTAATGAATGCAAAGGGGCTTGAATTACCAAAAAGTATTGGTGGTGATTTAGTTTTAGATAATTTAAGGAGTGCCGAAGGCTTAGATTTATCTGGAGTTAATATTGGTAGAAGTTTGAGTTTAAGTGGTTTAACAAGTGCCGAAGGTTTAGATTTATCTGGTGTTAATGTTGGTGGAAGTTTGAATTTAGGAGGTTTAACAAGTGCCGAAGACTTAAACTTATCTGTGGTTAATATTGGCGGGGTTTTAAATTTAGGCGGTTTAATGAGTGTCAAAGGTTTAAATTTATCGGGTTCTAATATTGTGGATACTTTATATTTAGATAGTCTAACAAGTGCCGAAGACTTAAACTTATCTGGCGTTAATATTGGCGGCAAATTAAATTTAGGTGGTTTAAGAAGTGCCGAAGGCTTAGATTTATCTGGAGCTAATATTGCTGGTTATTTAGATTTAAGCGGCTTAACAAGTACTGAAGGCTTAGATTTATCTGGAGTTAATATTGGTGGTGATTTAGGTTTAGACAGTTTAATAGATGCTGAAGATTTAAATTTATCTGAAGTTAATATTGGTGGTGATTTGAATTTAAAAAACTTAGAGAGTGCTGGATGGCTCGAATTACCAAAAAGTGTTGGTGGTGATTTGAATTTAAAAAGTTTAAAGAGCGCTGAATGGCTTGAATTGCCAAATAGTATTGGTGGTAATTTAGCTTTAAGTAGTTTAAGTAGTGCCGAAGGCTTAGATTTATCTGGAGTTAATATTGGTGGATATTTAGATTTAAGTCACTTAACAAATGCAGATGACTTAGATTTATCAGGAGCTAATATTGGTAGGTTATATTTAAGTGGTTTAAGAAGCGCCAAAAGTTTAAATTTGTCAAAAATAAGTGTTTCCTCTAATTTATCACTGACTTGGCTAAAAAGTGTCGAAAGTTTAGATTTATCAGGAGCTAATATTGGCAATTTAAGTTTAGGAGCTTTAAGAAGCAGTGAAGGTTTAGATTTATCTGATGCTCATATTGGTAATTTAGATTTAGGACTTTTAGAACGCGCAGAAGGTTTAGATTTATCTAAAACTAAGATTGATGGTAATTTAGATTTAGAACATTTAACAAGTGCAGAAGGCCTTGAATTGCCTAAAAATATAGGTGGCAATTTAGATTTAGGACTTTTAACAAGTACAGAAGGCCTTGAATTACCTCAAAATATAGGTGGCGATTTAATTTTGACTTGTTTAAAGAGCTGTGAAGGACTTGAGTTGCCAAAAAGTATTGGTGGTAATTTATGTTTGAAAACTTTAAAAAGTACAGAAGGTCTTGAATTACCCAAAGATATAGGAGGGTATTTAGATCTGAATTGGTTAAATAGCACTGAGGACTTAAATTTATCAGATTCTAATATAGGTGGCTATTTAGATTTGGGTCGTTTAAAGAATGCCAATAGTTTAAATTTATCAGATTCTAATATAGGTGGCTATTTAGATTTGAGTCATTTAAAGAATGCCAATAGTTTAAATTTATCAAAAGCAAATATTACTTCTAATTTATCGTTGAATGCTTTAACAAGTGCCGAAGGCTTAAATTTATTTGGTTCTAGTATTGGTGGTGATTTAAATTTAAGTAGTTTAGAAAGCGCTAGGAATTTAAATTTATCACAGACAAGTATTGATGGCTACTTAGATTTAGGAAATTTAAAAAATGCAGAAGGCCTTGAATTACCTCAAAATATAGGTGGCTATTTAGATTTGAGCTGTTTAACAAGTGCAGAAGGCCTTGAATTGCCAAAAAGTATTGGTGGCAATTTAAATTTATTGCATTTAACGAATGCAAAGGGGCTTGAATTACCAAAAAGTATTGGTGGTGATTTAGCTTTAGATAATTTAAGGAGTGCAGAGGGCTTAGATTTGTCTGAAGTTAATATTGGTGGCTATTTAGATTTGAGTGGTTTAACAAGTGCTAAAGGTTTAAATTTATCAGAAACAAACATTGATGGTTACTTAGATTTAGGCAGTTTAACAAGTGCAGAAGGTCTTGAATTACCTCAAAATATAGGAGGCTATTTAGAACTGAGAAATTTAACAAATGCAGAAGGCCTTGAATTGCCAGAGAGTATAGGTGGCAATTTAAATTTATGGGATTTAACGAGTGCAAAGGGTCTTGAATTACCAAAAAGTATTGGTGGCAGTTTAATTTTAGGTAGTTTAAGGAGTGCCGAAGGCTTAGATTTGTCTGAAGTTAATATTGGTGTAAGTTTGAATTTAGAAGGTTTAACAAGTGCCGAAGGTCTTGTATTACCAGAAAGTATAGCGGGTTGCTTATACTTAAATAGTTTAACAAGTGCCAAAGGTCTTGAATTACCTAAAAGTATTATGTGCGGTTTATTTTTAGATAGTTTAACGAGTGCCGAAGGCTTAGATTTATCTGGAGTTAATATTGGTAGAGAATTAAATTTAAGTGGTTTAACAAGTGCCGAAGGTTTAAATTTATCAGAAACAAGTATTGATGGTTATTTAGATTTAAGAGGTTTAACAAGTGCCGAAGGCTTAGATTTATCAGGAGTTAATATTGGTGGATATTTAGATTTGGGTGGTTTAACAAGCGCTAAAGATTTAAATTTATCAGAAACAAGTATTGATGGCTACTTAGATTTAAGAGGTTTAAAGAATGCCGAAGGTCTTGAATTACCAGAAAGTATAGCGGGTTGCTTATACTTAAATAGTTTAACGAGTGCCGAAGGCCTTGAATTACCAAAAAGTATTATGTGCGGTTTATGTTTAGATAGTTTAACAAGTGCAGAAGGCTTAGATTTATCTGGAGTTAATATTTGTAGAGAATTAAATTTAAGAGGTTTAATAAGTGCCGAGGGTTTAAATTTATCAGAAACAAGTATTGATGGTTATTTAGATTTAAGAGGTTTAAAGAATGCAAAAGGGCTTATACTACCCTACAATTTCAACTTAGACAATCTACGTTGCAATGATAGAATCAAAAAGAAGATAATGAATCATCCTGATAAATATTTTGCAATGCCACCTACTGAAGAAGAGAATATGACTGTTCATCGTACTAGATAAATTTAAAAATAATAGAGTAAGTAATTACTATCAATAAAAAAAGTCCTATCAATTTGATAGGGCTTTTAATGCTAAGAATTTATATATTGTACCTGTAAACCATACTTTGCCTGTAGATTTATCTCTAATTATAAACAAATATGCATAATGGTTAAATTTCTTCATAAAATTTATTGGTGATAATATGTTTAATGTTGGAGATCTGGTTACTAGAAAATCTTATAATAATGATACTTTATTTAAAATAATTAGTATTGAAGGAAATTATGCATATTTAGACTTTATGCAGATAGTAGTTTGGATGATTTAAATAAAGCAAATAGTGGGGAGAATAGAGATGATGATTCTTCTTTCGATAAAGAAGTTGGAGACTTACTTGATTTAGATAGAAGCTCTTATTTTTATCTTCCTGGTAAAATTCTTCATATAGATGGCGATGAAGAATATTTAGCAAGATGTCTTAAGTTTTATGAAAAAATGAGAGTACAAGCATATGGTCTTACATTAAGAGAAGAGGTTATTTCAACCGATATTGTCAAATATTTAAAAAAGCTTAAACCTGATATTGTTGTTATAACTGGACATGATTTTTTTTATAAAAATAGAAAAGATATTAGAAATATTGACAATTATAAAAATAGTAAGTATTTTGCAGAAGCTATTAAACAAGCTAGAGAATATGAGAAATCTCATGATAAATTATTTATAATAGCGGGTGCTTGTCAATCTGATTATGAGGATTTAATTAAGGCGGGTGCTAATTTTGCTAGTAGTCCTAAAAGGGTCAATATTCATGCATTAGATCCTGCGGTGATTGCTACTTCAATTGCACTTTCTTCTAGAGATAAACCAATGGATATTATAAAAATCATTTCTAGAACTAAATATAAGGAAGAAGGGATTGGTGGAATTATTACAAATGGTACAATGTATACGGGGTATCCAAGATGAATATAAAGAAGATAAGAATGCAGTTAGAGCAAAATAAGGGGAAAACCTTGCATTTTAGATTTAATGGCAGTAGAAATCAAATAGAAGAATTTACTGGAGAAATTGAGGGTACGTATAATTATATATTTGTTATAAGAACTAACAATGAACCTAAGCAATTAAAAAGTTTTAGCTATAGTGATGTTTTGACTGAAAGCTTGGAAATTTTTGTAAAATAATGTTGATTTTTCTAATAAAGTATTATATTATTAACTTATAAGTTTTATACTTTAAGAGGGAGGATATGCGAATGAAGATTACATCAGTAAATGTACGTAAGATCGAAAAAGAAGGATCACGTATGAAAGGAATCGCATCAGTATTGATTGATGACAGCTTTGCAGTTCATGACATTAGAATAATTGAAGGAGATAATGGTTTGTTTATTGCTATGCCTAGCAGAAAAACTGCTGTTGGAGGTTACCGTGATATAGCACATCCTATTAATCCAGAAGTTAGAGCTATGTTTGAAGAAGCAATTTTTGAAGCATACAAAAATGCTGAGGATGAAGCTTCTGAAGAAGAATAAAATAAGTAGTACAATAATTTAAGAGACTTTGGTCTCTTTTTTTTCATAAATTAATAATTTTTCTCATATTGTGTAATGGGAGGAATTATGGATAAAACAGAAAATTTAGTAGGAAATTATAGTCACAGTGTTAATTTAGTTGAAAGAAAAAATATGATTATAACCGGTGTAAAAAAAATAGAAAACTTTGATAGTGAAGAATTTTTACTTGAAACAAGTATGGGATATTTAGTAATAAAGGGAACGGATTTAGAACTTGTTAAACTAGATACTATGCAAGGAAATGTTTCAATAAAAGGTTTGGTAATATCTTATACTTATGTTGATGACCATAAGACAAAGGATAAGGAAAATAGTATTTTTAATAGATTATTTAAATAATGCCTTTAGAACAACAGATTCAATCTATAGTTGTTTCTATATCATATGGACTATTTTTCTCTCTTTTATTTAATTTGTCTTATGCTAAAATATGTAAGCTTTCAAAGGTATTAAAATTTATTATATCTATCTTGTTTCTTCTTATTAATACAACGATATATTTTTATTTTTTATACTTAGTTAATAATGGTATAATTCATATTTATTTTTTAATTGCATTATATATTGGCTTTGTAATTGGAAATACAAAGACCAAAATTTTTAGATATAAATATAAATAAGAGAAATCTTATTTTTTTTTAGCTTTTTTTTCTAATTCATAGACTTTAAGGTTATATTTTGGTACAATTAATATGGGTTTTTAGGAGGAATAATGCATAAAGAAGATTTTAAGATTATAAAGAAATGTTTTAAGAAGTCATCTAAAGTATTTATCATGGGACACAAGGATGTTGATTTAGATGCATTTGGTGCCGCAATAGGTATGTGTTGCTATGCGTTTTCTAAAAAAAGGACTTCATATATAATCTTAGATGATAAGAAGCTTGAGACAAGTGTTAAAAAAGTAATTGAACAATATAGTAAAAGCCTGAACATAATTAAAAGCAAAGGTATCGATGAATTACTTGATGATAAAAGTTTACTTGTGATAGTTGATGTTAATAAAAAATCTCTATTACAAAATAGTGAGGTTTTAGAAAAGTTTAAAAATATTATAGTGATTGACCATCATGGAGTGGGTATTGATACAATTAATATTCCACAAGCTCATTTATTTATCGATACATCTGCTTCTAGTACTTGTGAGATTATAACTGGATTATTTGAGTATGAAAATTATGTTTTAGAACCTACAGTAGCTACTACTATTCTTGCGGGTATTGTATTAGATACTAATAATTTTATTATTAAGACAGATAAAGAAACATATCATGCTGCATATTATTTAGCTAAATGTGGTGCTGATTCAAGAGGCGTACAATATTTATTAAAGCAGGACATTAAAGAGTATGTTGAGATGCAGAAAGTAATTACTGAGGTTAAAGTAATTAAAAAAATTGCAATAAGTAAAGGTCTTCAAACTAAAGTTTATAGGAGAGAAGACTTGGCTAAAATCGCAGATACTATATTACTTTTTAATAATATTGAAGCTTCATTTGTAATTGGTAAGATAGATAATGGAGTGGGTATTAGCTCTAGAAGTATGGGCAACATAAATGTTGGCCAGATAATGGAGGAATTTGGTGGCGGTGGAGATAATCATGAAGCTGCTGCTAAAATAACAGATAGGTCATTAAATGAAGTGTTTAGTGAGGTAACAAAAAAAGCTAAAAAGTTATAGGAGGTGTAACTAATGAAGGTTTTATTTGTTAAAGATTTAAAAGGGCAAGGCAAAAAGGGTGAACAAAAAGAAGTAAAAACTGGATATGCTCAGAACTATTTGATTAAAAATGGGTATGCAGTTCAATTAAATGAACAAACTTTATCAAAATATAATAAGGAGCAATCAGAACTTCAAAAACTTGATGAACAACACAGAAAAGATGCATTAGTGTTAAAGGAAAAACTTGAAAAATTGGAACTTGATTTCAAAGTACAAGTTGGAAAAGAGGATAGAGTTTTTGGTAGAATAAGCCAAAAACAAGTAAAAGAAAAACTTAGTGATCTTGGATATAATATAGATAAAAAACAAATAGTAATTGATGGTTGTGCATCTTTAGGATATCATTACATCAATATTGAACTATATAAAGATATAATTGCTAAAGTTAGAATTAAACTAGAAAAATAGAAGGTGATAATATGCAAACTAGAAATGTACCACATAATTTAGAAGCTGAACAATCAGTTCTAGGTGCAATGGTTTTATCTAAGTTTGCTTTGCAAAAAGCTGCGGATGCTTTAACTAAGGAATCATTTTATTCAGTTAATAATTCTATTATATTTGATTGCCTTATTGAGATGGCAGAGAAAAAAATACCAATAGATTTAACTACGCTTACATCAGAGCTAAAAAATAAAAACAAATTAGATGAGATAGGTGGAGTTGAATATTTAACTGAAATTATTGATTATGTACCTACATCGGCTAATGTTGATCAATATATTAAATTAGTTGAAGAAGCTGCGTTACTTAGAAGATTAATTGATGTATCTACTGATATTGTTAGTAGTGCATATGCAAGTGATATTAATGTTAATGATACTTTAGATAATGCTGAAAGAAAGATACTAAGTGTTGTTAAAAATAGACGTTCTACAGAATTTAAACCTATTAAATCAGTTTTAGAGGCAGCAGAGGCTAATCTTGAAAAACTTGCAGAGACTAAGGGAGATGTTACTGGTGTTGCGACTGGATGGTATGATATAGATAATCTTACTTCTGGATTGCATGAAAATGAATTTATAATAATTGCGGCACGTCCTGCGATGGGTAAAACTGCATTTGCACTTAATCTTGCAACTAATGTTGCTATGAATAATAAAAAAGGTGTAGCGTTATTCAATATGGAAATGGGTGCCGAGCAATTAGTAAACAGAATGATTTCATCTTTAGGACAGGTAGAGGGTAAAAAACTAACTACTGGTAATTTACAAAATCAAGATTGGAAACGTGTTGGTGAAGCAATTAGTCAACTTTCTGAAACTAAGCTTTATATGGATGATACTCCTGGTATAACAATTGGTGAGATACGTTCCAAGTGTAGAAGACTTGCTAATAGTGAAGAAGGTCTTTGCCTTGTTGTAATAGACTACTTACAACTTATTTCTTCATCAGTTAATTATGGTGGAAACCGTCAACAAGAAGTATCAGATATTTCTAGATCGCTTAAAATGATGGCAATGGAATTAAAAGTTCCTGTTATTGCACTTGCACAGTTATCAAGAAGTGTAGAAGCCCGTGAAAATAAAAGACCTATTATGAGTGACTTAAGGGAGTCGGGTTCAATAGAACAAGATGCCGATATAGTAGCATTCTTATATAGAGATGATTATTATAATAAAGAAAAAGTAACTGAAGGTAATACAAGTATAAGTGAATTTATAGTTGCTAAGCACAGAAATGGTCCTACTGCTACTATAGAATTATTATTCAAAAAAGATACTTCTACATTCTTAAGTTATAAAAAGGATACGGCTGGTGATAAAAATGAATAAAAAGACAATTATTTATATAATAATTGGTATTTTGCTTAGTGGTACAGTGTTTTTAACTGGATATACTAGGTACAAGAATCCTGATGAATTATACAGAGTATATCTTTCTGGTAAGACAATTGGTTATATAAAATCTAAGGATGAACTTGAAAAATATATAGATTTAAAAGAGTCTGAAATAAAGAAAGAATATAATGTTAAAAATGTTTATACACCTAAGGATTTAGATGTTGTTAAGGAAGTAACTTACAATAAAAAAATCTCTACTGTAGAAGATATTTATCGAAAAATTAAAGATATTTCACCATTTACTATTTCTGGATATACTATTACTATAAAAGGTGTTGAAGAAATAGATGAAGATGGTAAACATATGACTGATGATGTTGTTATTAATGTATTAGATAAAAATATATTTAATGAAGCAATAATGACTACTTTAAAGGTTTTTATTCCTGAAGATAAATATGAGGCATATGTTAATAAGGAACAATCTAAGATAACTGATACTGGTAGAATAATTGAAAATGTTTATATCCAAAATGAAATGACTATTAAGAAAAATAAAATTTCTGTTGATGATAGAATATTTACAGATAGTGATTTATTAAGTAAATACTTATTATTTGGTACTCTAGATGAACAAAAAACTTATAAGGTTAAAGCAGGAGACACAATTGAACAGGTTGCTTATAATAATAAATTATCAGTTGAAGAATTTTTAATTGCAAACACGGAATTTAATAGTAGTGATAATCTTTTATATCCTGGACAGGTCGTTTCTCTTGGGGCAGCTAGACCAGCATTTAAATTAATTGAAGAAGACCATGTTGTTGAAGATGAAGTTGATAAATATAAAACAGAAGTTGTTTATGATGATAATATGATGGTTGGTGTAGAAAGAGTAAAACAAGAAGGCCATAATGGTAAGAATAGGGTTACTAAAAAGATAAAGAAAGCTAATGGTGAGGTTGTTAGTGCAGTTGTTGTAGAATCTAATGAAATTGAGCCTACTGTTAATAAAATTGTTGCTCGTGGTAAAGGAACAATAAGTGTTGGTTCAGTTGGAGCAGGTGGCTGGGCATGGCCTACTAAAACTCCATATCAAATTACAAGTAACTATGGATGGCGTTGGGGTAAAATACATAAAGGTCTTGATATCAGTGGTACTGGATATGGCTCACCAATTTATGCCGCAAATGATGGAGTTGTCACAGAAGCTGCTAGCAAACACACAAATGGTATTTATATAATTATAAATCATAATAATGGTTATTATACAGAGTATGCTCATATGTCTGCTTTACTTGTTAAAAAAGGAGATATAGTTACTATTGGTCAACAAATTGGTAGAATGGGACATTCTGGATTTGCGACTGGTACTCACTTACATTTTGGTGTATGGCGTGGTGTACCATATTTGAGAGCTAGTTCCGCTATAAATCCAATGTCGTTGTACAGATGAGAATAAAAGTATTAGCTAGTGGATCTAAGGGGAATTCTACTTATATAGAATGTGGATCTACTAAAATATTGATTGATGCTGGAATAAGTTTTCTTCAAATAAAGAATTCTCTTTCTAGCATCAATGTTGATGTTAATGATATTGATATTATATTAATAACTCATAGTCATGCTGATCATATTAAAGGATTAGCCACCTTATTAAAAAGGACCAATATAACTTTATATACTACTGAAGAAGTTTTTAATGATATAACTAAAACTATTGATGTTCCTAGGGGTCATATTATAGACGAATATTTTATGTTTAGGGATGTTTTAATAGATGTATTGCCACTTTCTCATGATGTTAGTTGTAATTGTTATATTATTAAATATAATGAACATGAACTTGTATATATTACCGATACAGGGTATTTAAATAAAAGATATTTTCCTAGAATTAAAAACAAAGATGTATATATAATTGAGGCTAACCATGATGAAGTTATGCTTATGAATGGTCCTTATCCATTCATTCTTAAGCAAAGAATTCTTAGTGATAAGGGACACTTATCTAATGAAGCAACTGCTAATATATTACTTAAGCTTGTTGGAAGTAGAACAAAGTATATATTTCTTGCACATATAAGTGAACATAATAATACAAAAGAATTAGCTCTTAAAACAGTCACTGATAAATTAGATGAGATTAATTTTAATCATGATAATATTATTTTAACTGATCAATATATCTCATTAGAAATGGTGGAGGTATAATGATTAAGGTAATTTGTGTTGGTAAATTAAAAGAAAAATATTTAGTAGATGCAGTTATGGAATATTCTAAAAGAATTTCTAAATATAGTAATATTCAAATAATTGAAGTTAATGATTCTAATGTTGATAATGAAAAGATTGCTCTTGAGAGGGAGAAGGAATTAATATTAAAGCATATTAATACTAAAGATTATATAATCACTTTAGAAATAGATGGAAAGCAATTAACTTCTATTGAATTTGCATCAAAAATAGATGAAATATTTATACATAATAGTAATATTACTTTTATAATTGGCGGTTCCTATGGCATTAGTGATGAAATAAAAGCTCTTTCTAAGTTTAAGCTATCTTTTTCTAAGATGACATTTCCTCATCAGTTGTTTAGAGTTATATTGTTGGAACAGGTTTATAGAGGTTTTAAAATTTTAAAT
>ERZ835980.2959-NODE-2959-length-14038-cov-11.810699_pt1 | contig 14038 bp, 9 predicted proteins | sample MGYA00519943_ERZ835980 | MGnify/ENA primary metagenome ERZ835980 (study PRJEB31850, sample SAMEA3708791) | human gut metagenome | biome: human gut; feature: human-associated habitat; material: faeces | place: China | collected 2014 ... | reverse complement strand
CACTGCCGTATTCTTTTCTTTCCACAGCTGTGGAAAGAAAAGAATACGGCAGTGGAAAGATTAGCATTTAGGATAGAAAAGGATAACTCCCAATGAGTCTGTCCTTAGTTCTTGGCAGGCAAAGAAACAGAAGCCTCCAATATCGGGGAGACAGACTCCCAAACCTGAGCATCGATACTCTGCATTCCTTGCACAGAAGGATGCCCCCATTGTTTATCAATGTCGTGCAAACGAATATTCTCGATGCCATAGTGCCGGCAAATTTCATCCATGGAATCAGTTACCTCTTCGGATAATTCTGAATTGGTAATATTATAAATCCTGGCCGCAGGATAGAGCTGCTTGAGAGATGCAAGCAGATAGCAAAAGGCAGGACGGAAGCTATACAAATCGGCTTTCGTCCAGCCATCATATTGGTATGCGCCAATGGGAGCACCTGCCCAACTGTCATTGGTACCGCCAAAAACAAGGATTATGTCGGGGGTGCCGAGGTTGTGAATACGGGTGATAAAAGAACGGTCGGAGTAATCGGCTTTCTCGTAACCGGTATGACAGACGGTGGAGCCGGAATAGGAATTGTTGCGTTCCAACTGAAAGCCGTGCTCATGGATGAAACGGTACCACCAGGTTTCCTCCACCTTTGTCACATCATTCTCTTTCTTTTCGCCGGGAACTCCATACCAGCAGAGATTGGCGGCAGGAGAGACATGACCGTAAAAAGTGGAATAGGAATCGCCAAGAATAGAAACTTTCTTTTGAGCAAACACCCCTGATATAAGGGTCAGGGAAAAAACAACCAGAAAAAACAAGGATTTGCAGTTCATAATAGATAGATTTTTATGTCGTATGCCGCAAAGTTATAAAGTTTGTCCCGGTTTGACGGCAAGAAACCGTAGTTTTTTTGCCATAGCCCGCTTATATGAAAGCCCCTCTACCATCGGATTCCCACAAAAAAAGGAAATGCCGGATTGATAGAGGGGCGAGAGAATGAAGATGAGAAAGAGTATATTTTACTCCCGCCCTCCACCAAGGGCTTGATAGAGGTTGATGATACCTTGTATTTCATCAAAGCGGTCGGCTACCTGTGTCAGTTGGGCAGAGAGTAGCCCCTGCTGGGCAGTGAGCACTTCCAAATAGGTGGAAGTGCCGTGTTGCATCAGTAACCGGGTGCTGCGGACGGTAGTTTCCAGTGAAGTTATCTGCCTTGCGCGGAGCTCCGTCTTTCCACGGGCTACCTGCACTTGGGTCAGAGCATTGTTCACTTCGCTACCGGCATTGAGCAAAGCTTGCTGAAAAGCGAGCCTGGCTTCTTCCTGCTGTGCTTTGGCTATCTTGAGCTGTGCCACGTTCAGCCCTTTGTTGAACAAGGGTTGTGTCAGCGAACCGATGGCGGAGAAGAGTAGTTTTCCTGGATTGACAATCATGCTTCCTGCCGAGTTGGTCCAGCCAGCTGTACCGCTCAAGGTGATGGAGGGGTAGAAAGCAGAACGGGCGGCATTGGTGCTGTAGAAAGCGGATGCCAGCGAGAGTTCGGCACTTTTCACATCGGGACGGCGGGAAAGCAATTGCAGAGGTACGCCCACCGCAAGTTCCTGCGGGAACTCCTGCCCCGCCAACCGGCCACGCTCAATGGTGCCCGGAACATCGCCCAACAGAATGGAGAGACTGTTCTCCACTTCCTTTACCTGCTGCCGGAGGTCGAGCAGCGAAGCTTCCACCTGACGACAGTTGGCTTCGGATTGCGAGACACTCGCCTCGTTCGTCATGCCTGCAGCCATCATGGCTCGCATGGTGCGTACACTTTCGCGCCAACTGGCGGCTGTTTCTTCGGAAATGCGGTATTGCTCGTCGAGCATCAGCAAGGTGTAGTACAGATTGGCCACATTAGCTATCAGCGAAGTGCTGACGGCTTGTTCGTACTCCAAGCTTTGAAGGTAGAGCGCTTTGGAACGGCGTTTGGCATTGGTCAACTTACCAAAAATATCGACTTCCCAACTTGCCGAGGCAATGCCGGAATAGGTCCACGAGCCTTTGGAATTGTCGAAACTGCTGACGCCACCCTGCGGAGTGAGCATAAACGAAGGCAGGTACGAAAGTTTGGCCGACATCAGCGTGGCTTCCGCCTCCTTGATACGTTGCCGGGCGGAAAGCAGGTCGGTGTTGCCTTGCAAGGCTTGCTCGATGAGCGACTGTAATTGCGGGTCCGTAAAAAGCTCGCGCCAGGAAAGGGAAGCGATGGAGGCAGTGTCTGATGCCACAAACAGACTCAGGCTATCCAGACTTTGCCCATCCAAATCGTGTCCATAAAGTCCATCGGTCGTGATGTCCTCCGGGCGCTGGTATTTGGTATAGATGCCGCAACTGGTCAGTACCAAGCCGGCGACAGCTAATAATATGAATTGTTTCTTCATTATTTTTTTATGTTAGTTACGCGATAATGTACTAATGTGATTCTTCTATCTCCTTCCGGCTTACTTTCATCTCTTCCTCAATCTGCCAGTCGCTCGTCGGGACGGATTGGGCAGGACGAAGCCGCTCCTGCAACCACTGGAAACTGATGAACAAGACAGGAACAATGAACAGCAGCGCCAATGTGCCGATGAACATACCACCGACAACACCCGTACCCAATGAACGGTTACCGTTGGCTCCGACACCCGTGGCAACCACCAAGGGGAAAAGGCCGAAAATCATCGTCAGTACCGTCATCAGGATGGGACGGAAACGCGCCTTTGCCGCACTGACGGCAGAAGCAATCAGCCCCATTCCCGCTTTACGGCGCTCGGCGGCATACTCCGTCAACAGAATAGCAGTCTTTGCCAACAGACCTATCAGCATGATAAGTCCCGTCTGCAAATAGATATTATTCTCCAACCCGGCTATCCTGGCAAAAAGGAACGACCCCATCAGGCCCGCAGGAACGGCCAGGATAACGGCAAACGGAATCAGAAAGCTCTCGTAAAGCGCACTCAGAATCAAGTAAATCATCAAGATACAGATACCGAAGATGATGACTGTAGTACCACTCTGCTGGCTTTCCTCGCGGGTGATGCCACCAAAGTCATAGCCATATCCCTTCGGCAAGGCTATCTCCGCCGTTTCTTGTACGGCACGGATGGCGTCACCGGTACTGTATCCCTCAGCAGGCATGGCATTCACGGCAATGGAGTTGAACATGTTGAAGCGGCTCAAGGACTCGGCACCGTAGGAACGGGTCAGCGTAACGAACTGGCTCAACGGAGCCATCTCACCGTTGGACATGCGCACAAAGGCATTGTTCAGTGAAGCCTCATCCAAACGGAACTTCGGGTCGGCCTGAATCATTACCTTGTAAACTTTGGAGAAACGGTTGAAGTTGGAGACATATTGCCCGCCATAATAGCCCGACAGTGTGGACAACACCTGGTCGGGAGTAATCCCGGCACGTTTGCACTTGGAAGCATCCACCTCGACGGTCCACTGCGGATAGCGTACATCGAACGTGGAGTATGCCATCGAAATTTCCGGACGCTGGTTCAGTGCCGCCAGATACTGCTGGGTGGTCTGGAAGAAGGTGTTCATATCCCCTCCCTGCTTGTCCTGCACATTCAAGTCCAGCGCATTACCCATACCATAGCCCGGAATCATACCCGGAGCAATGGCAAAGACTGTAGCATCCTTAATATCCGCCGTGCGAGCGTATATCTGGTTGACGACTGCCTGCACCTGGTCTTCCTTTGCCGTACGCTCGTCCCAAGGTTTCAGCTTCACGATAATCATACCGAAAGAATTTCCCTGCCCGGACAGCAGACCATAACCGGCAACTTTCTGCAAGTGCAATTTCTGAGGAAGGTCTTCCAGACGCTTCTCCACGCGGTCTATAATGTCATTTGTCGTCTTGAGCGAGCTACCCGGAGCGGTGCTAACGTTGACAAACAACGTTCCTTGGTCCTCGTCGGGCACCAGTCCGGTCTTGGTGGTATTCATCAGGAATACCAGCAGCACCACCGAAAGTGCCAGCAACGACCATCCCAGCCAGCGGCGCTTGATGAACAGCAACACTATCTTCTTATACTTCTCGACCACCGCCTCGAAAGCCGTGTTGAATGCCTTGCGGAAGCGCGAAGCAAAATTATTCTTCTCCGTTCCGTCCTCATTGATATAAGGCTTCAGCAGCAAGGCACAAAGTGCGGGACTGAGTGTCAACGCATTAATCGCCGAAATACCAACGGCCACCGCCATCGTCAACCCAAACTGGGTATAGAACGTACCGGAAGTCCCTCCCATGAACGATACCGGAATAAACACCGCCATAAACACCAGTGAAGAAGTGATAACCGCGTTGCTGATGCCCTTCATCGCATCGATACTTGCCATATAGGAGGACTTATAGCCCACATCAAACCGTGCCTGCACCGCCTCCACCACGACAATGGCGTCATCCACCACCGTACCAATCACCAATACCAGCGCAAACAGCGTAATCAGGTTGATACTGAATCCGGCAACGGACATGAAAGCAAACGTACCAATCAGTGAAACAACGATACCTACCAGCGGAATCAGCGTAGAGCGGATGTCTTGCAAAAAGACATAAACCACCAGGATAACCAGGATAATAGCCTCAATCAGCGTTTTCACCACTTCGTGGATAGAGGCGAAGAGGAAATCGTTGCTGGACATCATCTGGGTAAGCTCCACGCCTTTCGGCAAGTCCTTGCGTGCTTCTTCAAGGAGCCGGTCAATCTGCCGGTTCACTTCCGTGGCATTGGAGCCCGCGGTCTGGAACACCATGCAGGAGATACCGGGATGTCCATCCATGGTACCTTTGTAGGCATAACTGTCCTTACCCAGCTCTATATCGGCGATGTCCTTCAGTTTCAGCACCTCGCCGTCTTCGGTAGAACGGATGACGATGTCGCCGAACTCCTCAGGAGTAATGAGGCGTCCCGTATATTTCATGGTATATTGATACGTCTCATCCGAGTTCTCACCAAACGACCCGGTGGCCGATTCGATATTCTGCTCTGCCAGCACAGCCGTCACATCCGAAGGTATCAGCTTGTACTGCGCCATGACATCCGGTTTCATCCAGATACGCATGCTGTAGTCACCACCCATAATCATCATATCGCCCACACCGGAGATACGGAGAATCTGCGGCTTCAGGTTGATACTGATATAGTTGGCAAGAAAGTTCTCGTCATAGCTGTCATCAGGGCTATATAAAGAGAACATCTGTAAGATACTGGTCTGCCGCTTGCTGGTGGTGACACCCACCTGGGTTACTTCGGCAGGAAGCTGCCCCGTAGCTTTGGACACACGGTTCTGCACATTGACCGCCGCCATGTCCGGGTCTGTACCCTGCTTGAAGTAAACAGTAATGGAAACCGACCCTGCATTGCTGGCGGTAGAAGTCATGTAAGTCATGTCCTCCACACCGTTGATGGCCTCTTCCAACGGAGCGATAACACTTTTCTGAAGGGTTTCCGCACTGGCACCATAGTAAGTGGTGCTCACCATGATGGTGGGCGGCGCAATGTCGGGATATTGCTCAACGGGCAAGGTGAACAATCCGATGATGCCCAGAATGACAATCGTAATGGAGATGACTGCCGAAAAAACGGGGCGTTCTATAAAAGTTCTGAGGTTCATATTCTATCGGTTAAAAATTATCATTCATTCGTTTTGGGTTGGACGGAGGTACCTTCACGCAGCAAACCCACGCCTTCGGCCACAATTGTGTCCCCCACTTTCAAGCCACTCTCTACGATATATTCCTGACCTCCATTCACACGGGTCACTTGCACGGGAACTGATTGCGCCTTGCCGTCAACTACCTTATATACATAGACCTTGTCCTGTACTTCGTAAGTGGCACTCTGGGGAACAACGATGCAGTTCTCTTTCCGTACCGGGATGATGACGTTGCCCGAACCGCCACTGGTCAGCAATCCCTCTTTATTGGGGAACACGGCACGCAGACTGACTGTACCCGTAGAGGTATCAATTACACCACTGATAGTTTCTATCTTACCTTCTTGCGGATAGACAGAACGGTCATTGAGCTGTAATTCGATAGAGTCCATCTCTGCCAGCGCCTTATCCTTGGAGCCGTAGCGGCGGGTGAGGTCAAGCAACTGATTCTCTGTCATGGAGAAATAGACATACATATTAGAATTATCGGATACGGTCGTCAGTGGTTTGGGCAAACTGGCGCTGACCAACGTCCCCACCCTATAAGGGAGCGTACCTACCATTCCATCTGCCGGACTCTTCACTTCTGTATAAGAGAGGTTATTGGCGGCATTCACCTGCTGCGCCTCGGCTTGGGCCAACTGGGCTTTCGCTGTCAGCAGGCTGTTGTAGGAAGTCTTTAAGTCAAACTCGGAAATCACCTTCTGGGCATAAAGCTCCTTCTTGCTGTCATATGTCAGTTGCGAAGTGGCCACGCCGGCACGGGCAGCTTCCACATTGGCTTCTGCTGTGCGCAAGGCTGCCAGATAGGGCACCTGGTCGATAATAAACAAGACTTGCCCCCGACGCACGGTCTGTCCTTCCTCCACACAAAGTTTGGTGAGTGTACCGGACACCTGCGGATAGATGTCAATGTCCTGCCGTCCGCGGATGGCTGCGGAATAAATTGTCTGCAGTTCTTTGTCGGTAGTCGAAATAGTCATCACCTGATATTCCGACTGGGGTTGCACGACAGGCGCGCTGCCGCAGGCTGCCAGTGTTGCACTACAGATGACGGTCATCATCTGTTTCATCATACTCTTTTTTGTTATCATACTTTTTATCTTAAAAAAATAATACGTCGGCTTTCTCTTTCATTTTTTAAGCCGGCAGCAAAGGTATGCCGTTTTTGAACAACCATTTGTTTCATTGAAGGTACACGACTGTTCATTTTCGGAACATGCCATTTAACAATCCAAAAAGAACTCGTACCTTTGTAACCGCAAATCATAAGCAATCTAACATATGAACCCATTACTGACTACCAAACAAGAAACGTTCAGAGCCGGAACAGACAAGCTGGAATTCTTCCGGGAACGTCTTCTGAAAATGAACAATGGAGCACTGATGTTCTGCACCCGTGGAGAAGCAAATATCACAATAGATTTAAGAAAATATCATATTGTACCCAATACGCACATTACGCTGCTTCCAAGTTCCATTATTTCACTGACAAGTGCGAGTAAAGATTTCCTGGTGGACTTCTTTGCCTATTCCGAGACAATGTTCAAGACGGCATGCTTCCGTTTAGAGCCGCCCTTCATACATTTTATAAAGGAGAATGCATGCTATACGCATACCGAAGACGAACCGGTTCGTGCTATCACAGGACTCATCACGGCAAGCAATGCCATCTACCGCGATTCTGAAAATCTGTATCGCGAAGCCATTGCACAAAACCTGCTGCAAATTTTCTTTCTCGACACCTACGACAAGGTTCAACGTTACTTTACGGAAGAGCAAATCAATGGCAGTAACCGGAAAGAAGAATTGTTCAAAAAGTTCATAAATCTGGTACATACGTACTGTACTACCCAGCGGGATGTCGCTTTTTATGCTGACCAACTCTGCATTTCGACCCGCTACCTATCTGCCATCACCAAACAAGTGGCAGAAGATTCTGCCAAAGAAATCATTGACGAAAACCTGATATTGGAACTGAAAATGGCACTGCAATCCACCGGCATGTCACTGAAAGAGATTGCCGACAAATATCGTTTTCCCGACCAGTCTTTCTTCGGACGATATTTCAAGAAACACACGGGAATGTCACCCAAGGAGTACAGAGCAAAGAAGAACTGAGGTATGAGCATGCATTTATCCCCTTCTCCTCTGCCTCTTTAGTATTTTTTTAGTATATTTGTCAGACACTAATTTAATCAGTTCAATACCATGAGAAAACTTACACACATGCTCCTTGCAGGCACTCTCATCCTGGCCTGCTCTTCATGCGGAGTAGAAACAACAGCCAACTATCAAGTCATTCCCCTGCCCCAGGAGGTTGCCTTGAGTCAGGAATCCCCCTTCAACCTGAATGACGGTACCATCATCGCCTACCCCGAACACAATGAACTTTTGAAACGCAATGCCGAGTTTTTGGCCGAATACATCAGCCAGTCCACCGGCCACACCCTCCAGACAGAAGCCCTTGCCCCGGGGAGCGAAGCGCCCAAAGGCGCCATCACATTGGGACTGGATCCGGCCATCAGCAACCGGGAAGGCTATGTGCTGACCGTCAAAGCCGACCGGGTGACCCTAAACGGACAGACCGAGAACGGGGTGTTCTACGGTATACAAACCCTGCGTAAATCAATCCCCGCCGAAACCAAAGCCACCTCTATCCTATTGCCTGCCGGCAGCATCCAGGATGAACCCCGCTTCAGCTACCGGGGCATGCACCTCGATGTGGGCCGCCACTTCTTTCCCATTGAGTTCGTAAAAAAATACATAGACTTGCTGGCACTTCACAATATGAATACCTTCCACTGGCACCTCACCGAAGACCAAGGCTGGAGAATAGAAATAAAGAAGTATCCCAAGCTGACGGAAATTGGCGCCTGGCGCGACCGTACCGTTATCGGCCGGAACACCGAAGAGTATGACAACACCCGGTATGGCGGTTTCTATACGCAGGAGCAAGCCAAAGAAATCGTAAAATATGCCGGGGAGCGCTATATCACGGTCATCCCCGAAGTAGACCTGCCCGGACACATGCTTGCCGCACTGGCCGCCTATCCCGAAATGGGATGTACCGGTGGACCGTATGAAGTGTGCCCACGTTGGGGCGTATTCGAAGATGTGCTGTGCATCGGCAACGAAAAGTCCATGCAGTTCCTCGAAGATGTCATGGCCGAAATCATTGACATATTCCCTTCCAAATACATCCACATCGGCGGTGACGAAGCTCCCCGCACCCGTTGGGAAAAGTGTCCCAAATGCCAGGCACGTATCAGAACCGAAAAATTGAAAGCCGACAAGAACCATACTGCCGAAGACCGTCTGCAGAGCTATTGTATGACACGTATCGAAAAGCTCCTCAATAGTAAAGGACGCCAGATTATCGGCTGGGATGAGATTCTGGAAGGCGACGTCGCCCCCAACGCAACTGTTATGTCATGGCGTGGCTCGGCAGGAGGAATCAAGGCGGCCCAACTGGGACACGACGTGATAATGACACCCAATGACTATTGCTACTTTGATTATTACCAAAGTGAGGATACCCGGCACGAACCATTTGCCATCGGAGGCTTTGTCCCATTGGAGAAAGTATACAGTCTGAATCCTACCGCCTCACTGACCGAAGAACAAGCCAAGCACATACTCGGCACACAAGCCAACCTTTGGACAGAATACATCCCGACCAGCGAACAGGTAGAGTATATGGTTCTCCCCCGTATGGCCGCCCTTGCCGAAGTACAATGGACACAACTGGAAAAGAAAGATTATACAAACTTCACTACCCGACTGGCCGGACTCATCGGCCTCTACCGGAGAGACGGGCTCAACTACCGGGAACCCTTCCGACAGCAGGCAGACTCCACAGCGACCGAGAAGAAGTAATCAGAACTGGAAATAGATAAACGGCTGTATCTCCGAACTTTTCATCTGAATGACCAGATAGATTACAGCAAGCATCAGTACCGCCTTTCCCAACAAGGGGAGGCGGATTACTGTTTTTGTGCAAGCACGTTCCCAACTGTCGGGCACAAAATGCAGCAGATAGCCCAATGCCATCAGTGCAAACACTTCCCAATAACCCTCTACCAGCTGCGGGAAGAGTTGCGGACGGAAAGTAGTGAATATCTGCTTCAGCATATCCATTGATGTGGAGAACTCCGCATTACGGAAGAATATCCAGCAGAAACAAACAAAATGGAAAGTGACAAGCACTCCGAAGAAGCGGTGGATGCCATGGCTCTCCGTCCCCTTCTTACGCCCGGTAAGCGTCATCCAGAACTTATGGGCTGCAAGCGCAACGCCATGCATCATTCCCCAAAGTACAAAATTCCACGAAGCGCCATGCCACAAGCCGCCCAGGAACATGGTAATGATGAGATTGGCATATTGGCGGATTTTCCCCTTCCGGTTGCCTCCCAAAGAAATATAAAGGTAATCGCGCAACCAGCTGGAAAGCGAAATATGCCACCGCCTCCAAAATTCCGTAATGGAAGCGGACTTATAAGGGGAATCGAAATTGATATTGAAATGGAAGCCCAGCAACAAGGCAATGCCGATAGCCATATCACTGTAACCGGAGAAGTCGCAATAAATCTGCAAGGCATAGCCATAAACACCTATCAGATTCTCCACCCCCGAATAAAGAGTAGGATTATCAAAAATACGCTCTACAAAGTTAACGCTGATATAGTCCGATATAACCGCTTTCTTGAAGAGCCCACTCACGATGAGGAAGATTCCACGTCCGAACATCTCATTGGAGACAAACAGCGGGCGGCGGATTTGCGGAATGAAATCACGGGCACGTACAATAGGACCCGCCACCAACTGGGGAAAGAAAGAAACATAAAAAGCATAATCCAACAAACTGGTCAGAGGCGTTATCTGGCGACGGTACACATCTATCGTATAGCTCAACGACTGAAAAGTGAAAAAAGAGATGCCCACCGGAAGGAAAATATCCATTGTCGTGAACGTGCCTCCCGTCAGCGAGGCAAAAGTTTCGCCCAGAAAATTGGTGTACTTGAAGTAACACAACAATCCCAAATTGATGAACAGACTCAACACAACCCATGCCTTACGTAGCCAGGGAATAGCCTCGCGTGCCATCAAGCGTGCAATGAAAAAGTCACAGACCGTCACCAGTCCAAGCAGGAAGAAATAAGTGCCACTACTTTTATAATAGAAGTAATAGGAAAACAAGGTGACAAACAGCAAACGCGCCGTCGTCCGGCGTTGCAACAACAGATAAACCAATATAAAAGCGACAAACAGCCAGAGGAAAATACCACTGCTGAATATCATCGGGGCTTGCGGGTCATAAGTGAAGACATCGCGCAAACGGTCCAAGTCTATATTCAATCCGGATAAAAATTCGTCAATATTCCACATAATCGTTATAAGCTTTTAACAAGGCCTGGTAGAACAGCTCGCCTTGCAGGCGGTAACCGTCCGGCAAATAGTGTACATGGTCCGGACGCATCAATCCGGCTTCCTGCCAGTTGAGGCAGGCACGGTGGGTACCGCCAAGTATTTCGTACATGTCCCATACCGCCAATCCGTTTTCATCGGCATAGCAGCGGATAGTCTGCACGGCAACGGCAGTACGCGGATTAATCTTATAGGTCCGACGACGGCGACGCTGCCGGAAACTCTCGTAAGAGCCCGGAGGAGTGGTCATCAACATCGGTACATTCGGCAGTTTCTCGCGAAGCATGCGTACAAGGTCGTCCATCTGGCGATAGTGCAGCATTGTATTGTAACGGCGGTTATGGCTTTCGTTCGTCCCGAAGGAAAGAATAAGCAGGTCGGGATGCAGAGCCGCAATATCAGCAATACGGTCCGGACGGGTGAAAGTAGTACAAAATGCACCGTTGATACCTACATCGGTATAAGAGACTGCCCCGAAAGTGTCCTGCATCAACGCACCGGTGGTACGGGGGAAGATATGGCCGCGTATATGGCTGTCGCCCACATGTACGATGCGAAGCGTATCAGCGGAAGCGCCCAGCCGAGACAGACGCAACTTCTCCCAGAAAGGATTAAGAATACCCAGACTGTCGGTAAGTACATTCTCCTTCATTTGCCGGAATGCGGCGGGAAAAGTTATCAAAGGGACAGACACCGTATCCGTACGTTGGGAATAGAGGCAGAGAGTATCACAATCCGCTCCACCGGCATGACACGAAAGGCTGCCTGGCAGTATGTCCTGTGCATGGAGCGGCCGTATCGCCGCAATCAGCACCAGCACCGCGCAGCAAATCGTACATCGTAAATCGTACAATCGTGAATCCTCCTTATGGCTCCTCTTCATAGTAGGCCCTCCTTCTGTCATACTGTTCCTTGCCATAAATCAAAGACTCATAAAGTAATCCCGCAAGATGCTTTCCACCACGGAAGTTGATGTGCGTATAATCATAATTGGCCAATGACGGCTTGGCATGCACCATGTCTGCCATACTGCCTTCCCCACCCATAGCCTCGAACATGTTCCAGAAAGCGACAGCCTCATCCGCCGCCAAATTCTGTTGATAACGAACCAGATTCTTGATGCCAGGCATGGTACGCAGCTCCCCTTCTTCGGTCTTATAGTCCCTATCGCCCACGCTGACTATGAGGATGGCTGCTTGCGGAAAGGCCTCCTTGAGATGCTGCACCGTTGTCTGCATGCCGGCAATGTACTTGTCGTAATTCCGTCCGCGCTCTGTAGCCACATTCAGTCCGTACTGCAGGATTATCAAATCGTAAGGACGCTGTTCATTGAACTCACGCATCATCCACACGGGAACAGAGCGGAGGGAAAGGCCGGAGCTGCCACGCAGTGAGAAGTTATCCAGCACAATGCCGGAAGTACCGTCCATGGCAAGGCCATAAAACAAGGTGGAGTCCGCACTTTCCACCGTCCAACGGACAGAACCGATATTTCCCTCTACCGTCATCTCCTGCAAATCATCAATCGGCTCAAAAGTCTCGGTAGTTGCTTCGCCACGATTGACGCGGACAGAAAGGGTGGTTGTGCCACGGTTATAGAAAAAAATACTGGCACGCTGGCAAGTATCCAGACGGGAGGCATAGTTCTTCTGCCCCCGCAGTTCCACATAAGCACCGGTATTCGGAATAAAGTAATGTCCGGAGACTCCCAGCTTGCTACGGTCAAAGAACACGGAGTCCATGACAGAATGACTCTGCCATCCGCTGAAGGAATGACGCACTGTAGGACGGAAGCCACTGGTCATGGACGTAATGGTGACAAAACCTACTCCGCAACCGCCATATTTCTGCTGAAGCATCTCGCGTAAATCAGCCGTCAGAATATCCGCTTCGATAAAGGAGTCGCCGAAGTAGGCGATACGAACCGGACGGGGTGCTTTGGCAAGCTCGTCGAGCGCCTGATAGAACCGCGTCATGCCACGCATGGTAGAATCGCTGTAATCTTCAATGCACGTCATGCCCGCACGGCAGGTGTCCACAAAGGCGGGCTTCACCTTCGGGGGCGGAGGCAGCAGGCTGTCCGGCTCACTCACCGGCTTGGAAGGACGACGCACGTCCCCCAAGATATCCACACGCCTCAGCACACGGCCACCCATCGTAATACTTGGCAACAGATGCATCAGCAACAATGCACCCCATACGATAAACGCCAACAGACCCGTATATTTCAATGAATTCTTTTCCATACCTAATGTGGCCGCAAAGATATAGATATAGGTTGAAAAAATCTCTCCGGACAAAAAAGAATTATCCCCAAAGAAACAAGATTTTTTCTCCAGGGATAACGGTTATAGACAGAGCAGACCCGATTAAATGGTCTGTTCGATATTCCAAACAAAAGCACGGAGTCCGAGTTGCTCGGTCTCCTTGTCCATCCGGTGGAGCGCTTCGAGCAACGGAGCCACCTTAGCCTCATCTATGATAGTGATGATGGCGGAACACATACTGGGCCAGGCATGGCTGCCATAGTGCGGTTCCCCCGTCTTACTGCCACGCCCCTGTACTTGCTGCCAATAGCTGAAGCCGCGGCAGTTGTGGCGGTCAAGCAATGCCATGATACGTTCAAAGAACGCTTGGTCGAATGTTATAAATACTGATTTCACGCTATATAATGTTTAGTGATTAATGTTTAATGATTAACGGATAATGATTAATCATTGTTTACGTGGTTTCGTCATCTTCTCCTTATGCAACTGGTAATAATCATTCAGCTCACGGTCTTTCTTAATCTTCTTACGCGTGCGGCGGATACCAACACCTGCAAACGAGCAATAGAGTACGGGGACAAGAATCAATGTCAGAATGGTAGATACCGTCAGACCGCCAATTACGGCAACACCCAACGGACGCCACATCTCGGCACCTTCACCCTGCC
>ERZ835980.2958-NODE-2958-length-14041-cov-4.596096_pt1 | contig 14041 bp, 13 predicted proteins | sample MGYA00519943_ERZ835980 | MGnify/ENA primary metagenome ERZ835980 (study PRJEB31850, sample SAMEA3708791) | human gut metagenome | biome: human gut; feature: human-associated habitat; material: faeces | place: China | collected 2014 ... | reverse complement strand
CGCGCCGTCCGCACTGTAGATGCGGCCCCGGTCGGCGGGCACCACGGTGTCCCGCAATTGCTGGCCCAGCGCACGGCTGGTGTACCAGCTGCCCGTAAATAATTGCAGATATGCCAGCCGCGCGGCCAGCCCTGCAAAGCAGACGCAGCACAACAGGGCGGCCACCAGCCGTGCCCGGGCACGGAATGTCCGTTCCGGCAGGGTGCGCAAGGGGCGCGGCTCCGGTTTTGGCATGGCAGGCACCTCCTTCTCTGGGCAAGTGTATGCGCCGGTGCGCCGGGGATATGACTAACCGACACCGCCGCCGCGTACAATAAAGGAACGGAGGTGATACGGATGCACAAAGCTGCTGCCCATGCAAAGCGCGGCCTGACGCTGCGGCATCTGCCGGCCATGGACCTGCCGTTTCTGGTGCTGGTGCTCACGCTGGTGGGCTTTGGCCTTGTAATGCTGGGCAGTGCCAGCAGTGCAGTGGCGCTGTACCGGCGGGGTGATGCTTTTGCCTACCTGCGGCCGCAGCTGCTGTATGCTGCGCTGGGCATCGGGGCCATGTGGGTGGCAAGCCGGGTGGACTACCATGTTTACCACAAGCTGGCATGGCCGCTGCTGGCGCTTTCAATGGTGTTGCTGACGGCGGTGCTGTTCATGCCGGAGTACAACGGCTGCAAGCGCTGGCTGGTGCTGCCGGGCCTGGGCACACTGCAGCCCAGCGAGATCGCCAAATTTGCGGTGGTGCTGGTGTTTGCGCATATCATTGCGCTCAACCACGACCGCATGGGCAGCTTTGCGGTGGGGGTGCTGCCCTTTGCACTGGTGCTGGGAGCGGTGGCGGTGCTCATGCTGCTGGAACCGCACCTCTCCGGCACCGTGCTCATTTTGGGCATCGGCGCGGTGCTCATGTTCGTGGGCGGCACCGGCCTCAAGTGGTTCGTGCTGGCCGGGGCGGGCGGTGCAGCGGCCATTGGAGCTGCCATCATCATTATGCCGGACCTTGTGCCCTACGCGGCCAGCCGTCTCAGCTCATGGCTGGATCCCTTTGCCGACCCGCTGGGCGACGGCCACCAGACCATCCAGAGCCTGTATGCCATCGGCTCTGGCGGGGCGGCGGGGTTGGGGCTGGGTAACAGCCGCCAGAAGCATCTGTTCGTGCCCGAGCCCCAGAACGACTTCATCTTTTCCATCCTCTGCGAGGAACTGGGCTTTCTGGGCGCGTGTGCGGTCATTCTGCTGTTCAGCGCGCTGCTGTGGCGGGGCATCACGCTGGCAGCCTATGCACCGGACCGCTTTGGCGCACTGCTGGTGGTGGGCTTTGTGGTGCAGGTAGCATTGCAGGCGGTGCTGAACATCGCGGTGGTCACCAACACCATCCCAAACACCGGCATCAGCCTGCCCTTTTTCTCCTCCGGCGGCACCAGCCTGATGATGCTTTTGGGCGAGATGGGCATCGTGCTTTCGGTGTCCCGGGGCGAAAGCTGATGAAAGGCTGCATTTCCTGCCGCGGCAGGGCAGGAGCGGCGCGGAAATGCGAAAAAAAACGGACAAATGACCGGACAAATCCCGCAGACTGCGGGAAAGCCGTTTCCGGCGCATTTTGTTGACCAAAGACCCTCGTTTTGCATACCATGGGGTATCTTTTGCAGAACGGGGGTCTTGGCATGGCTGGGGATTGGATCATTACAGGCGGGCGGCCTTTGCAGGGCAGGGTGGAAGTGCCTGCGGCCAAAAACAGTGTGCTGCCGCTGCTGGCAGCTGCGCTGCTATGCAGCGGGCCGGTGCGGCTGCAAAATGTGCCGCGCCTGACCGATGTGGAGGACTGTCTTGCCCTGCTGCGGGGCGTGGGCTGCACAGCGGGCTGGCAGGGCACAGAACTGGTGGTGCAGGGACAGCCTATGCGCACCGACCTTGCACCGGAGGCCGCAGGCCGGATGCGGGCGTCCATCCTGTTCTGTGCGCCGCTGCTGGCGCGGCTGGGGCGGGTAAGCACCGTACTGCCCGGGGGCTGCCGTATTGGGGCAAGACCCAGATGGGGGTGCGGCAGCTGCCCGCAGCGCCTGGACAGCTTACGTTGTACGCCCCGGCGGGGCTGCGGGGCGCGGAGATCTGTCTTGCCTTCCCCAGTGTGGGCGCTACCGAGACGCTGCTGCTGGCCGCCGCTACGGCGCAGGGACAGACCGTGTTGCATGGCGCTGCAAAAGAGCCGGAGATCGCGGATCTTGCCGCCTTTCTCAACGCCTGCGGCGGCTGCGTGGAGGGCGCGGGCACCGACACCATCCGGGTGCAGGGAAGGCGCTGCCTTGCGGGCTGCACCTTCATGCCGGTGGCAGACCGCATCATCGCCTCCACGCTGGCTTGCGCGGCAGCAGCGGCGGGCGGCAGGGTAGAACTGGCGGGCTGCGCACCCGGGCTGTATGCCCCGCTGCTGGAAATTCTGGAACAAATGGGCTGCACCGTAGAGCGGGCACGCGATGCTGCCGCCATTTCGCGGTTCGGGGCACTGCGCGGCGCGGGAAATGTGCACACCGCACCTTATCCCGGCCTTGCCACGGACGCCGCCCCGCTTCTGGCGGCGGTGATGCTCTGCGCACAGGGGGAAAGCCGCCTGCAGGACAGGGTGTTTGAAAATCGTTTTGCCTGTGCCGAGGGCTTTGCGGCGCTGGGTGCGAACGTCCGGGTGGCAGAGCGCACGTTGTATGTGCAGCCGGGCGGGACGCTGCGCGGGGCAAAGCTGACTGCACCGGACCTGCGGGGCGGGGCGGCGCTGGCGCTTGCGGCGCTGGCTGCCCGGGGCAGCAGCCGCCTTGGCGGGGTGGAGTTTGTCCGGCGCGGATATGCAGACCTTGACCGGCTTTTGGCGGGGCTGGGCGCACAGATTTGGCAGGAAATACCCGCCCGGAGTGGGGTTGTGAAAAAAACACCCACGAAAAAGCAATTTTGTCTTGCAATCGGAGCAAAAAAATGATACGATACAGTTATATAAATATCGTATGATAATTTCTGTGCGGCATTTGCGCAGTTCCACATAAAAATCCGATGGAGGACAAAGTTATGGCATTGATGCTCGATGAAGAACTGGACGAAAACGTTACGACGATCAAGGTGATCGGTGTGGGCGGCGGCGGCGGCAACGCTGTGAACCGCATGGTGAGCGATGGCCTGCAGGGCGTGGAGTTCATCGCAATGAATACTGACCAGCAGGCACTGGCTAAGAACCATGCCTCGGTCAAGGTGCAGCTGGGTTCCAAGCTGACCAAGGGTCGCGGTGCGGGTGCAGACCCGGAGATCGGCCAGCGTGCCGCTGAAGAAAGCAAGGACGAGATCGCCAACGCCCTCAAGGGCTCTCAGATGGTCTTTATCACCGCCGGCATGGGCGGCGGTACCGGCACCGGTGCAGCACCCGTTGTGGCCGAGGTGGCACACGATCTGGGCATCCTGACCGTTGGCATCGTTACCAAGCCCTTCTCCTTTGAGGGCAAGCGCAAGATGGGGCTGGCCGAGCAGGGCATTGCCAACCTGCTGATGCACGTTGACAGCCTGATCGTCATCCCCAACGAGCGCCTGAAGATGATCAGCCAAGAAAAGATCACCCTGATGAATGCCTTCCAGGCTGCCGACAACGTGCTGCGTCAGGGCGTTGAGTCCATCTCTGCCCTGATCAACGTGCCCGCCTTCATCAACTTGGACTTCGCCGACGTGCGCTCCATCATGAAGGATGCCGGCTACGCCCACATGGGCGTGGGCAGCGCCAAGGGTGCAGGCAAGGCCGAGAACGCCGCCAAGGCTGCTATCTCCAGCCCGCTGCTGGAGACCAGCATCGCCGGTGCACACGGCGTTATCATCAACATCACTTCCAGCCCGGACATCGGTCTGGAGGATGTGGAGACCGCCGCAGGCCTCATCACCCAGAGCGCACATCCCGATGCAAACATCATCTGGGGTACTGCCTTTGATGAGAACCTGTCCGATGAGATGCGCGTGACCGTTGTGGCCACCGGCTTTGACAACAAGAGCGCCAGCGACCTGCGCAACAGCATTAACAACGCCATGGGCGGTGCACAGTCTGTGCCCACTGCGGTGTTCAGCAGCGATACCGGCACAGCTGCGGCTCCGGCATCCAATGCCGCCCCGGCTGCTGCTCCGGCTGAAAAGAAGACCGTGGAAGAGGAAAGCAGCGACAATCGTTACTACGACGAGCTGCTGGCCATCCTGAACAAGCGGAAGTAATTACAGGCTACAATGGGGCTGGCAGCTGCGCCCATGCGGTCAGCGAAAGCCCCGTGCAAGGTGTGCATGGGAGGGCATCATGGTGCAGACAGAGCGGGAGACCGGTGCCCTGCGCGGACAATTTGCCCGGCAGGTCGCTGTACAGGCATCTGCCGCAGCACAGGCGGAAAGCGCCCGGGCACAGGCAGAGCAGCTGAGCCGCAAGCTGGCTGCGGCACGCGCCGAGGTGCGCCGATATCAGACCCGGATGTTCGCCTTTGAGCGCACCCTGCTTGCCCTCAAGCACGATAATGCAGAGCTGGAAGCCGCCTGTGAGCAGGCGTGGGAGCAGCTGGAACAGGCCAATGCCCGGGCAGAAAAGGCCGAAGCCGCCTGCCGCAGAGCCGAGGCTGCTCTTGCCGCCATGCAGCAGACCGCCCCGGAAACACCTGCGCAGCCGGACACCGCCCCCGAGGCTGTGCCGCAGTGCGAGGCTGCACCGGAACAGCCTGCACCGGAAACGGAAGAAAGCCTCTGCGCCCCGGAACAGGCACTGCCCCCGGAGCCTGCACAGCCTGCATGGCAGCCGGAGACCCGGCTGGAACAGATGGCTGCGGAGCTGATGGGATGGTTTGATGCCATGATGCCCCAAGAATGAATCTTAAAAGGACTGTTGCGTTTTTTGCGCAGCAGTCCTTTTTCTTTCTGCGTGGAACGATTTAAAATGCGCTCCGCTTTGCTTTGCGCATCGTCAGCGGAAATAAGGTTTATATTTCGCGGTTGCCGCGCTCTGCGGAGCGCGGCAAGAGCTGCGCGCTCTTGATAGCGCCGCTTTTTGAAAAAGGCGGGCGAAAACTTTAAGATGGGTGCACGAAAACTTTTGCTTGGGGGCGAAAACTTTAAGATAGGTGCGACGAAAATCTTATCGGTGCGCGCAAAAAAGGAATCCGTTCGGATTCCTTTTTTTCACAAGTTCACATATTCTTTTATTTTCTCTGCGAGGTTTGAAGTGTTACAGGATGCATTCAGAAAGCCCGAGCTTCCTATGACAAACATATCCGCGCCTGCCGCCTTGAGTCTTAAAAGATTCTCGGCGCTGACATTTCCGTCCGTTTCGAGCGGCATTTCGGGATAGCCTGCCGAGATGAAAAGCTGTCTTGCACGCGCTACCTTATCCATCATCGGTTCTATCAGCTTCTGTCCCGCAAATCCCGGATTTATCGTCATGATAAGAAATCCCGCGGCGAGAGGAAGCACCTCTTCTATTGCAGCAAGCGGTGTTGCCGGATTTATCGCGACATACGGAAGTCCGCCTGCTTCGCGGATTCTGTCCATGGAGCGGCAGAGATGATTTGTGCTTTCCGCATGAACGGAAACGATATCGCCCTCTCTTATCGGGAACCATTTAATTTTGTCCTCGGGCTTGTCTATCATCAGATGAATATCAAGCGGGAGCGGCGAAATCTCATGGAGATATCGGCAATAATCCGTGCCGAGAGTGAAATTCGGCACAAAAGAGCCGTCCATTATATCTATATGCAGACCTGCAATGCCGCTTTTTTCAAAAATTTCGCAATATTTGCGTGTGTCGTCGGGCTTGACGCACATCATGGAGGGATAAAGTCTGTTCATTGTTTCCTCTTGATTCTCTTTTTCTCTTTTATTGCCGCCACGGCGCGGAAATACATGCTGACAAGCGTATCCATGAGAAATATGGCGAGCGCTATCGAGCCTGCGATGAGCAGGGTCTGCGAAAGCGCGGCACTTGCTTCCCTGTCACGCAGTATGAGCAGATGTGCCGTTCTGTAAATCAGAAATCCGGGCACGAGCGGCAATATACCGCCGAGCAGGAACGAAGTGACCGGTGCTTTCAGGATTCTCGCGAGAATCTGAGCAATGAGGTCAACGGCAAGTATCGGTATGAAATTCGCCCAGAAAATGCCTGCATTTGTGTATAATTTGAGTGCAACATATATCGCCCAGCATATCATTGCATTTGCGGCGCAGGGGACAATATGCTTCTTCGGAATGGCAAATACGATACCGAATCCAAGCATTGAAATGAATACAAAAATGCATTGCAGGAAGTTCAGTTCACCTGAGCTGAAATTGATGCCCGAGGTCAGATCCAGCTTTGACCCGAGGAAAATGCCGGCACCTACGCCGATAGCTATGGAAGCGGCGGCAAGGCTCGCTTCTATGGCGCGGGAGGCGGCGGAAAGATAGTCGCCGCAGAGCATATCGCGTATGGCATTTGTTATCGCAACACCGGGGACAAGCGGCATGATACAGCCTGAAATCACGGCGGATGTCAGAAGTGTGCCGATGCGCGGCAGGTAGCTCTGAAAAATAAAAGCTATCGCTATCGCCGCTATTGTGACAGTCAGCGCGCAGAGCGTATCGGCGATGATATCCTTGCCGATGAGAGAACGCAGAAAGTAATTTACGAGCGCGAGGAAGAAGCCGCATACAAGCCCTGCGCCGAAATCGAGCATCCCACCGCCGAATGCGACAGCCATGCCCGCGCAGGCAAACATCGTGCCGACAATCTTCAGCCACATGGGATAGAGAACCTCTTTCGCGATGGCGGCGAGCCGCTTTTCGGCTTCGTCGAGGTCGATTTTTGCCGAGCAGAAATCGCGCGAGATTTCGTTTGCTTCGCAGACTCTGCTCATGTTTTTGCCGCCGTCAAGCGTTCTTTTCGTTATGGAAATGGAGCAGACCTTAGGCTCCGAAAGCGTGAGCATAACGCCTGTCGGCAAAGCGAACGCGGAATAAACGGAAAAGCCCGCCGTGGCAAGGATTCTCGACATGGTATCCTCCACGCGGTGCGTCTCGGCGCCGCTGCGTAGCATCAGCTCTCCTATATCTACTGCAAAATCCGCCAGTCGGCGGTAATATTCGGTATCAATAGTGTCCATAGTATCTCCGAACCTGTTTGTATAAAAAATGCGGATTTTCTGCGGCAAAGAAGCGCCGCAATTTACTGTAAATATAATTTTATCACAAAATATTCAAAAAGTCCATACTATTTTGCAGAGATTTGGCGGATAATGCGGCTTTTTTTCGAAGCGCTTATCGGTATATTGTTAATAATATTAAAATATAATATAAAAATTTCTCTTAACCTATGGAAAAAACGGAAAAGATATGATATAATTACACTGGATTATAATAGAATCCCGAAAAGTTGCTTCCGCGCCCGAGAGTGCGGAGATTTATATAGTATATCCCGAAAGGTGGGATTTCCCATGACAAAAACAAGAGAAACAGTTAAAAAATACACTCTGCCGTGTATCGCGATGCGCGATACCGTTGCTTTTCCCGAAGTGCCGATAACGCTCGAGGTGGCACGGCAGATAACAAAACGCGCATGCGATGCCGCAATGAAAGCGGACGGGAACATTTTCCTCGTATGCCAGAAAGACCCGACGACGGATTCTCCCGAATCCGAGCGCGATTTTTACACCACGGGTGTGGTGGCAAACATCCGTCAGCTCATCAAGGGTGCGCCGAACGGTTCTTTCAGCGTGATAGCCGAGCCGAAATCGCGCGCCGAGCTGCTTTCTTTCTCAAAGGATAAGTATATCACCTGCGAAGTGCTTGAAAAGAATATTTATCTCGAGGACGGTGGCGGCGTGCGCGCCGAAGCGCTGATGCGCGATATCAAGGGTCAGGTAAATGCCCTGATGAAGCAGCTTCCGCGCTTTTCCCGCGAACTCTGGCTTATCGTCAGCTCGATAAAAAGCGCGAGCCTGCTCTGCGATTTTGTTTCGGCAAACCTCGTGGAAAATATCGATGACAAGCAGGCGCTCCTCGCGGAATACGACCCCATGCGCAGAATGGAGCTTCTCCTGCTCATTCTGGAGCATGAGCGCGCCGTGCTCGCCGAAGAGGACGGAATCAACCGCAAGGTGAAAGAGCGCATAGACCGCTCGCAGAGGGAATATTTCCTGCGCGAACAGCTCAAGGTCATTCACGAGGAGCTGGGCGAGGGCGGCGATGACGACGAAGATATAGAGGATTATTATAAGAAGCTTGACTCGGGCAGATATCCGAAAGAGGTTGCCGACAAGCTGAAAAAAGAGATACGCAAGCTGCAGCGCACACCTGTCGGCTCGGCTGACGGCGCGGTGCTTCGCGGCCATATAGAGACATGCCTCGAGATTCCTTTCGGCATAAAGACGCATGACCGCACGGATATCTCCGTCGTTCAGAAGATTCTCGATGCCGACCACGACGGACTGGAAAAGGTCAAGGAGCGCATAGTCGAATATCTTGCCGCGCTGAAGCTGAATCCCGAGCTGAAAAATCAGATAATTTGCCTTGTAGGTCCTCCCGGAACGGGTAAGACATCGATTGCCTCCTCGATAGCGCGCGCCATGAACAGGCATTTCGTGCGCGTTTCACTCGGCGGCATACGCGACGAATCCGATATCCGCGGTCACAGAAAAACATATGTCGGCTCCATGCCCGGCAGAATAATAACGGGGCTTATCAATGCGAAAAGCTCCAATCCGCTGATGCTTCTCGACGAGATAGACAAGATGGCAAGCGACAGCCGCGGCGACCCCGCTTCGGCTATGCTCGAGGTGCTGGACGGCGAGCAGAATAAAAATTTCCGCGACCATTTCGTGGAGATGCCCGTCGACCTCTCGGATTGCCTTTTCATCGCTACGGCAAATTCTCTGGACGGCATACCGCTCCCGCTTATCGACAGAATGGAAATAATCGAGCTTCGCGCATATACGCGTGATGAGAAGCTCTCGATAGCAAAGCACCATCTCATTCCCAAGCAGGCAAAGCGCCATGGGCTGAACGGCAGAAGCTTCCGCATAGACGATGCCGCGCTCGGGCTGATGATAGACGAATACACCCGCGAGGCGGGCGTGCGCTCACTGGAGCGAAAGATTGCCCGCTGTGCCCGCAAGGCGGCAAAGACTGTCTCTCTCGGAGAGGCGAAGAGCGTGCGCGTGACGGCGGCAAACCTTGCCGATTTCATCGGAAATCAGAAGATGCCGCGCGAGAAAATCTCGGATTATGACGAGGTCGGCGTTGTCAACGGCATGGCTTATACCGAGACGGGCGGCGACCTGCTCAAAGTCGAAGTGCTCTCTTTCGACGGTTCCGGCAAGGTGGAAATCACGGGCTATCTCGGCGATGTGATGCGCGAGTCCGTGCATACGGCGATAAGCTATATCCGCAGTCGCGCCGTGAGACTCGGCATAGACAAGGATTTCTATAAGAATAAAGATATACATATCCATTTCCCCGAGGGTGCAGTGCCAAAGGACGGTCCCTCCGCGGGTATCACGATAGCGACGGCACTGGCAAGCGAACTTACGGGTATCCCCGCGCGTCGCGATATCTCGATGACAGGCGAAATCACGCTTCACGGCAGAGTGCTCGCCATAGGCGGACTCCGCGAAAAGACAATGGCGGCTTATCTCGCGGGCGTCCGTACGATACTCATTCCGAAGGAAAACGAGACGGATATGGAGGAGATAGCGCAGGTGGTACGCGATAATGTGAAGATTATCCCCGTTTCAAGCGCCGACGAGGTGCTGCATATCGCACTCGCGGAAGATCCCTTTGACCGCGAGGAAAGCGAAGTCTCCCCTGTCGGAGACGAGCATAAAAATGAGCTTATCCCGATAAATACGGCGCATAATCCCGAGATGAGCTGTTCCGTGCGGTAAAGCGGAGGCTTCACTTCAAAAAAACAAAAAAAGGAGCGCATGATGGCTATAAATACGCAGAATGTCTGCCTGAAAATGACGGCAGGCAGAAAGGATCAGTTCCCGCGGGACGCGCTCCCGCAGATAGCGCTCTCCGGGCGCTCCAATGTGGGCAAAAGCTCGCTTATAAATACCGTTCTCGGCAGAAAAAGCCTCGCCCGCACAAGCGCGGAGCCCGGCAAAACGATAACAGTAAATTTCTATGAGATAGATAAGAAATTTTATATCGTCGACCTCCCCGGCTACGGCTACGCGCGTCGCAGTGCCGAGGAGCAGAAGAAATGGTCGGCTCTGACAAATGCCTATGTGTCGGAGGAAAAGCCCGATATGATAGTTCAGCTCATCGATCTCAAGGTAGGTCCCACAAAGGACGACTATATGATGCTCGACTGGCTCGCGACAAGCGGCATACCGTATATCATCGTGGCGACAAAGGCAGATAAGCCGAATAAGACGGACAAGGCGGCAAATCTCGCCGCGCTCTCCTCGCATCCCTATCTTGCCCCGCCGTATGCGCCCGGGAAGATAGCGGTCATTCCTTTTTCCTCGCATACGGGAGAGGGGAAGAACGAACTGCTCTCCGTTTTCGAGAGCGTGATAAAAAAATAATTTGTCAGAGGATAAATAATGGATAAAATTTTACTTTGGCTCCGCGAGTTTCTCGTGGCGATGCCTGCCGTTCTGCTTTCGCTTTCGTTTCATGAGTTTGCGCACGGCTTCGTTTCGTGGAAGCTGGGAGACCCTACGGCACGAAATTTCGGCAGGCTCACATTAAACCCGCTGAAGCATATCGACCCGCTCGGATTTATCTGCATGGCGCTCTTTCATTTCGGTTGGGCAAAACCCGTGCCTGTGAATGCGCGCTACTATAAAAAGCCGCGTGTCGGCATGGCGCTGACCGCCGCGGCAGGACCCGCCATGAATCTGCTGCTCGGATTTTTCGGCATGGCTATATTCAAGCTGCTCTGCCTGATTCCGACAAAAACCGCTTTCATGGTGAGTTTCATGGGCATCGCGCTCGAGATGGCATGGTATTTCTGCCTGCTGAATGTCGGTCTGGCTATATTCAATCTCATCCCGATACCGCCGCTGGACGGCTCGCGCATTGCGTTTATCTTCCTGCCGTCGAAATGGTATTTCGGCATCATGAGATATGAGCAGTATATCTATATCGGGTTTGTCATTCTCCTTTTCCTCGGCGTTTTCGATAAGACCATCGGCTGGCTTGACACGCAGGTTCTGCTCGGCTTTGACGCTTTCTGGAAACTGATATTCGGATTTTAATAAACAGGATTTATTTTAATGGAACAGCTTGTTTTCAAGACGGAAATATACGAGGGTCCGCTCGATTTGCTTCTGGACATCATAGCCAAAAACAAAATGAGCATCTTCGATATAAAAATATCGCTCATTTTCGAGCAGTATATGGCATATCTTCGCGAAATGCAGGAAATGAATATGGAGATAGCCGGCGAATTTATCACGGAGGCGAGCCGCCTCATGCTGATAAAGAGCCGTATGCTACTGCCCAAGCCCGAGGAAGAAGACCCGCGCAAGGAACTTGTAGTCCGACTCATGGAATATAAGCTTGTGAAAGCCGCGGCGACATGGCTTCACGAGAGGGAAGAGGAATTCGGCGGCAGATTTCAGAAAGATACGGACGAAATAAAGCCCGATAAACGCATTCTGATAGAGATGGACAGCGCCGTACTCGAGGCGGCGATGAAAAAGGTGCTCGCGCGCATAGCGGAATACGAGCAGGCAGAAAGAGAAAAGCCGAATGTTATCGCACCGCTCATAAAACGAAAGCAAATTTCCGTTGCCGGCAGGGTAATGCATATACTGCGCGTGATGGCGCGGCGCAAAACGGCGCATATAGACGAAATTTTCGACGAGGTGACGAGCCGCAGTGAGCTTGCGGCGACATTTTACGGACTGCTTGAGCTTATCAAGGTCGGCAGGATTGTCCCCGAACGCACGGCGGATGACGAAACGGGCGAAAATGTCATACTTCGTCTCAATACGGAAAGAATAAGCGGTGAAGAAAAGGAGGAGCAGGCATGACGGAAGAGAATACGGCATCCGGCATAAATGATGGCGTCGGATTTGACATGGACGAAAAGGTGCTTTCCTCCGATGAAATAAAGAGAATAGCCGAGGCGGCGCTCTTTGCCGCGGGATATCCGCTCACCTTTGAAAAGCTCGGTGAGGTCATGGGCATTCCGCAGGAGAGGGTGCGCGAGGTTATTACGGAATACAAAAAGGAATACGACGGCGACCCGATGCGCGGCATTCAGCTGCTGATACTGGGCAATGCCTGCCAGCTTGTGACAAAAGAGGTCTATGCCGACTATGTCAAAGCGGCGCTCGGCGTGCGCGACGGCGGCAATCTCTCGAAAGCTTCGCTTGAAACGCTCGCGATAATAGCATACAACCAGCCTGCGACACGCTCATATGTTGAGCAGGTACGCGGAGTGGACAGCAGCTATTCCATCGGCGTGCTTCTCGAGCATGAGCTGATAGAGGAAAAGGGACGGCTTGATGTCCCCGGCAGACCGCGACTCTATGGCACTACGGAGGCTTTTTTGCGTACTTTCGGGCTTTCCACGCCCGATGAACTCCCTCCGCTTGAAAATAATATCCCGAATCCCGTGGAGGAGATACCGATGATAGACGGGCTCGAGGAGGTTCTCTCCGATAAATCGGAGGAGACCGCCGCGGACGAAGCCGCATCGGGCAAGCTCACGGCGCAGGAAGCGGAAAACGCACCTGCGGGTGATGAGTCATGACGGCGGCGATAATAATTTCGGCGATAGTCCTCTTTTTCGTCGCGCTCGGCATGATACCGATATCGGTAAAGGTTGCGGCGGCGGGAAAAGGCAAGGAATTTCGAGCGGCGGTGCGCATCTGCATATTGCATATTCCCGCATATACGCTGTCATTTGGCGGCGGTAAAGCAGAAAAATCCGCCGAGCCTGCGGCAGAGCAGAAGCCGGATAAGCAAAAGAAGCAGAAATCGAAAAAATCGGCAAAGCCCGAAAAAAAAGAGAAGCAGAGCATAGAGGATATCGTCGCGCTCGTGAAGCTTCTCATTGAAATAGCAAAAAAGGTGCTTGAAAAAACATGGCGTTATATCAGGATAAAGATAGAGCGCTATGATATCACCGTCGGCACGGATGACGCGGCAAAAACAGCGCTTATCTACGGCGGCGTATCGCAGGCGACATCGTATCTTTTTACCCTGCTGGATGAAACGGCGCATTTCCGCGTGAAGAGAAAAGCTCCTGTGAATGTGGGTGTGGATTTCCTTGCCGCGGAGACAAGGGCAAATGTGCAGATGGATTTCTGCCTGCGCCTTTGGCATATACTCTCAATAGGGCTCGGAGCGGGGATAATTTATCTTCGCGGCATGAAAAAGAACAGTGCAAAAAGCGGAGACGACAATAAAAAGAAAAATAAAATCGCAAAAACAAGCGAAAACGAAAATACAGGAAAGGCGGAATAAATCAATGGAAGAGAACAGAATCAGCTCTCTCATCTCATCATCTCTGGAGGGCATACGCGATCTTGTCGATGCCAATACGATAATCGGCACGCCTATAGAGGCGGGAAGCTCGGTTATAATTCCCGTATCGAAGGTATCTGTCGGCTATGTCGGCGGCGGCAACGATTATGCGGGCAAGCATTGCAAGGATGGGCAGAATAATTTTGGCGGAGGCGGCGGAACAGGCGTCACCGTAACTCCCGTAGGCTTTCTCGTTATCGGCGAGAGCGGCAGGGTTGAGATGGTCAATGTAAATAACCCCACGGGAGGAAACGATATCGGCTCATCTATAGAAAATATAATAAGCAAAACTCCCGACCTCATAGAGAAAATCAAGGGTATCTTCAAGAAGAAAGCAAAAAAAGAAGAGGAAAATGCCGCTGAGGGCGAGGACTTCAAAGAAGAGACGCAGGAAGAGAAGAAAGACTGAATTTTTCTTTCTCGCGCTTTTCAGTGACAAAAGGCAACAGAAGTAACTTTTCTCTTGTCGTACTTTTCAGTGACGAAGAGGAGGGTTCAGGGTGGCGTAGCCACCTCTGAACGGCGTCGCCGAGACAGG
>ERZ835980.2952-NODE-2952-length-14069-cov-3.646710_pt1 | contig 14069 bp, 11 predicted proteins | sample MGYA00519943_ERZ835980 | MGnify/ENA primary metagenome ERZ835980 (study PRJEB31850, sample SAMEA3708791) | human gut metagenome | biome: human gut; feature: human-associated habitat; material: faeces | place: China | collected 2014 ... | reverse complement strand
TTAAAATAATGAAGATCTAGAAACGCAAAACTTCAGATACAAACCTTGTCTCGCAAGGTGTCCGGTTCGATTTTTCTTCATCCCGGCGTATCTTCCAGCCTTGGGAATTGATTTGATCCATCATCGCCGGCCGATTTTTCCTTCTAAAAACTCTCTTTTCTTTAGCCGGCTCATTTTTTGAGAAAAAGCTTTTATTCAATCGTGTTGATTTTGGGAATGCGAGTTCATCAAGCTTCGTTTGAATCCTCATATTCCGTCTAAAATTTCTCTAAAACAAATTTTTGCGGAGCCAACCTTGTCCGATTCAGATTTTCAGCAAATATTAGATGTCAAAGGGTTGAAGTGCCCGATGCCGATGCTTAGAACGAAGAAAGCACTGGCTAAGATGCAGCCGGGAGAAAAACTACTGGTTCAGGCAACCGATCCCCACGCCTTACGAGATTTGAGCCAGTTTGCCGATCAGACCGGCAACAAGCTCCTTTCCTCTTCTGACGAGGACGGCATTATTAATATAGTGATGCAGCGTAAAGAAGAATAACGTCACAAACCTACAGCTAAGGAACTCCCATGACTATGCCCGTCAAAGATGCACCCCTCCTTGAAGAACGAACCGCCGCTGTAATGGAGAGCGTCTTCAACGACCCGATTGTCAAAAAGGCCCTTGACCAGGCCGTTCCTCAGGAAATTTTTACGATCGAGGAACAGATCGAAATTTGTGAAGTTCCTGCTCCGCCTATGAAGGAGCAGACCAGAGCCGCAATGATTGCTGAGAAGATCAACAGTTACGGTCTGGAAGCATCTATTGATCCGGTCGGCAACGTAATTGCCTGCCGCAAGGGAACAGACCCGGATGGCCCTGTCTGCGTTATCAGCGCGCATATGGACAATAGTTTTAGGGAAGGAACCGACACTACTGTTCGCCGCCAAAACGGCAGACTGTTTGCGCCCGGTATTTCCGATGCATCCCGAGCATTGGCCTGCATGCTTCAAGTCATTCGTATGGTCGTCAACAACGACATCAAGACAAAAGGAACGCTGCTGTTCATTGCCACAGTAGGGCAGGAGGCTGAAGGCGATCTTCGTGGCGTAAAACGTATTTTCTATAGCTCCGGAATTCATGTCGACGGCGTCTTGGTGTTAGACGGTGCTGATCCGGGGAGACTGCTTTATGGATCCGTGGGATCTAAACGCTACAAGATTGAGTACAGCGGTCCCGGCGGTCACAGCTATCTGAATTTCGGTCAGTACCCGAGCGCTACACAGGCGCTTTGCCGAGCAGGAGCGCTTCTTGCGAATCTTCAGGTTCCGGCGGAACCGAGAACGACTTTTACTTTAGCGACTTTAAACGGCGGTTCTTCCGTTAATGCCATCGCAGAGCATGCCGAGTGCGAGATCGACCTGCGAAGCGAAGACGCACAGATGCTCAATGGACTTGTTCAGGAAGTCCTGCCTTTGTTTGCGTTCGGCGCCCAATTAGAAAATCAGCGTTGGAACGTTACGGATCCGGCCCTGCAAGTTAGATGCAAGGTGACGCCGATCGGTCACCGCCCGGCTGCGGTATCCAAACCCGACAGCCCGGTGCTTCAAGCTGCTAGGGCTGCCCAAATGGCCTTGGGCATTAAGCTGACGGACTTTACCAGCGCTTCTACGGACCAAAACGTTCCGATGTCTCTTGGAATTCCTTCGACTACCTTAGGCGGGGGCGGAAGAGAGGGATTCAACCATTCCTTGTCCGAATGGTTTGAACCTGTGCGCTCCTACGAAGGTCCGCAGCTTTGCCTGCTGACTGCTTTGGCTCTGGTCGGGTTAGAGAGCGGTTCGGAACCGCTCCTTCCGATCTACACGGCAGCACCTAGGGAACAATGGCAGGACAGACTCTAATCTAAGAAAAATTTGGGACCGAAAGGTCCCGTTTTTTTACCTTTGGGTCCAATGGAAAAAAAACTACCCGAGGTAAGGCGAGAAGACTAAGAAAAAAAATTAGTTGAGGGGATATTAAAATCATTCCATTTTTCTTCTCAAAATACTTATCTTAAGATTCTTAAGAAATTTATTTTTGTATTGTGATGGCTTATCGTTAATACTTTTCCAATATTGGCTGTACACAAAACAAAATCCAGCACAATAGGGGTTTTCAAGGTTTTAGTAATTTCCCTCCTTATTGTATCGGAGGGTGCGATGTGACCTTCCTCATAGCTATCTCTTAAGAAAACTTAATGTTAAAATTTCTAACAAGAGGTTCTCGGATCTCTATGATTCTGAGAAAACTTATAACAACCCCTCTTACTCGAATGTATTTTGACTTGGAGTACCAAATGAAGGTCTTTAACAGACGTAATGTATTGAAAGGCGGTTTAGTTGGCTCTATGGCAGCCGGTTTTGCTTCTTTCATGGGCGCTTCCCATGCAGCAGAACCCGCAGCAAAGGCACCCGCCCAGAATGATAAAAATACTTATGACGTGATCGTGCTTGGCGCCGGTCCCGCCGGATTGGTTACTGCCATCGCTGCTAAGCAGGCTGGTGCAAAGAAAGTAGTTGTATTCGAAAAACGCGACCGTCCTGACGGCAACGCTATTTTTGCCTTAGGTTCCGTTTGCGGCTGGGGCTCCCGTCATCAGAAAGAGCAGGGCATCAAAGATACCGCTGACGATTTCTACGCCATGATGATGGATGTTTCCAAGCAGATGGGCGACAAGGCTTTGAACCGTACTTATACCGATAATATTTCTGCCGGCATTGACTGGCTGGAAAAAGACATCGGCGTGAAGTTCGGTAAGATTCGTCCGATGCCGTATCCGCGTCTCGGCCGTACATGCCGTGTTGACGGCGAAGGTCTCACCGGCGGAGCCCAGCTCGTGAAGAAACTTCTTGCGGCTGCCGCTAAAGAAGGCGTTGAAGTTAAGTTCGAACACAAAGGTATTGAACTTCTCCACGACGACAAGATGCGTGTCACAGGTGTCAAGATTCAGACACCTGCCGGACAGGAAGAATATTTCTCCAAGGGCGGCGTTGCAATTGCAACCGGCGGTTTCTCCGCTAACCCTGAAATGGTTGACAAATACATCGGCGGCTGGGCTACCCGCATGGTGCTCCGCGGCTCCAAGTCCACAACCGGTGAAAACATTTCTCTGACGCTTCCGCTTTATGCCAAGTGCGTCAACATGGACCAGTTCCATGCCGGCCCGATTATCGGCGCAACCCACGTCAACCCTGCAGACGTCTTGAACTCCGGCTACGGCATCCAGGTCAACACTTCCGGCAACCGTTACATGGATGAAAACAACACCTATGTGATTAAAGCCAGAACAACCGCTCAGAAGACACTGGACAATACCGGCTGGGTTATCGTTGACTCCACTTGCCCGGTTCTCGATAAAGTTATTCCCAAATTCGATATGCTGAACAGCCCCTATGGTAAGGCCGACACGATCGAAGAAGTGGCTAAGCAGGCCGGTCTGCCTCCTGCCAAGATTGTGGCGCTCGTGAAGGAATACAACGAAGCGGTCAAGAACGGTACGTTAGGCAAGATGAATCCGCCGAACACCTACAAGAAACCGCATCTGATTGAAAAAGCTCCGTTCTATGCAGTTCCTCTGCAGGGCGGTATGACCGCTACATTCGGCGGCCCGCTGATCAACACGAAGGCTGAAGTTCAGAACTTGGACGGCAAGACCATTCCCGGTCTCTATGCAGTCGGCAACTCTTCCGGCGGTATCTTCTTCCATAACTATGCCGGCGGCGCTCAGTTAGGCGCAGCCACCGTATTCGGAAGAATTGCCGGTAAAGAAATGGCTCAGAGAGCCGCTGCTGCAAAGTAAGAGGAGATCAAAAATGAAAAAAACATTACTCGTTTTAGCTTCCGCTCTTTTCGGAATGAGCGTCGGTCTTTCCGTTTATGCAGCTGATCAGGCACCTGCCGCTGCTGCTCCTGCTCCTGCTGCTCAGGCCAAGACACTGGGACAAATTCACGGTGCTATGTGGCCGAAGAGCAAAGACGGCTATGTCACTAAGTATCAGTGCATGCAGTGCCACGGTGACTATGACAAACTGGCTAAACAGACAGCCGATCTGGTTCCTAATCCCCATCATTCTCACTTGGGTCAGGTGAACTGCGAAGACTGCCATAAGGCCAACCTGTCTAAACCGGTTCTTATGTGCAACCAGTGCCATAACTTCACCATTCGCAAGGATGGCAAACCGATTGAACTGGCCAAGTAATTTAGTCTCTGACTAAAACAGAAAATCCCGCAGTTCCTAAAGAACGAGCGGGATTTTCTTTGTCCGGAGATTGCTTAGAAAAGACGGACGCCGTTCGCCGTGAGAGTCAAATCGCCGTTCGGCGTGAGTGTCGGAACGATTTCAGTTGTATAAACACCTTTACCTTCGCTTAAGTAAGAGTTGCGCGGCAATGCCATGAGCGCAAATTGTCCGAGGCCGCCGTCGGATGTCTGAAGTCTGAATTTCACAGATCCCAACGTATTGCCTTCGGGCTGCTTTTTAAGCTGTCCGCTGAAAGAAAGGCTTTCTTTGCCGACTTTAATTTCAGAGGGTTCAACCGCGGCCCAGGTTTTACCGGCAAGGATGCTGTTTCTTAAGATCTCTTCGGCCTGAGCTTCGTTCACAGGCTCAGGAGAGCAAATGAGCGGGAAGTTAGCGCAGAAGTCTGTTCCGAAAGCCTCTTGCACCAAGAAGTCAAAGAGCAGAGGTTCGGGCGGAAAATGCGCTGTTAAGCCGGTATTCCAGCTGTCAATGCCGACCTTTAAGAACCCACCGACTTTCAGGTGATCAAAAGTAATTTTGATGCCTTCTGTAATTTCAGATTTGTTTTGGCTTTGGTTGATAGAAACCAAAGTCTTGCCGAGGGTGAACTGTGTACTGCTGTCTCTGTAATCGATTCCGCTCACCGAAAAAGACAGAGCTGCGGCTTTGAGATTTCCGCCTTTGACAGAAAATTTAAATTCCGGATTGCTTAGAGCGACATTGCTTTCTTCTGAGGCCAAAGAGAAGATGTCTGTCTTGATGGAAGAATCTAGATTTTCAATGAGCAGGCTTCCGTCAGCCTGTTTTACTAATTTCGGGACAGCTTGGGACTGAATCGCGCCGAGTTTAAAAGTTTCGCCGTCAACGGTTGTTTCAACTGCTTTGCTGCTGAAAACCAATAACTGAGGAATAAAATGATAGTTAAAGGTCGTCTTAAGAACCGGCTGGGCAACTTCTACGACTTTCTTAAAGACTTCATTTCCGTCTCCTTTGATCGTGATCTCGCTTTCAGGCGACCAGCCGAACTTTACTTTACCGGGAAGCGTGACAGTGTCTTTATCCTTGGGCTGTGCATTTTTATTAAGGACAACAAACTCTTTGCTGAAAAATCCGTTGTTGACGATGTCCACTTTAACGGACTTCCATTCACTGCCCAAATATTTGGGAAGATCGGATGCGTATTCTTGGAATTTTTGGCCCTGGTAATAAACCAGTCCGCCGTAAGCACAGGCACAGGCCGCGGTACAAACTGCTACCGCTGCAGCGATCTTAGAAGAAGACATAATGACCTTTGTAAGAGTAAATACGTACGGGATGGAGTATATCCAACTTGGCCAAAAGTTTTTGGAGTTAGTCGACGAGCTCACCGCCTGTGTTGTTGTGCCATCCGTCGACCGGATCCGGAGCATTGGGTTCATCGGACGAACCTTCCGGAACGCCGAAAAATTCTTCTAATGAGACTTTGTCCTGAATTTTCTTCATGCACTGATAAAAGAGCTGCTCATTGAGCTCATGCAGTCCAATACCGTCGCCTTTAATCGTGTAGTCCCAGCGGCTTAATTCGAAAGGCTTCTTTTTATATTCAGAATGAGGAGAGTCAGAAAGGAGCCCTGACTGGATGAAGACATTTTCTTCGGTCAGAGTCGAAGATACTTTGTGGTTCTCAGAGTTGATAAAAGTGATGCGCATTTTGCCGATCTTCCGTTCTGTCCAGCGGACGGTTGGAATAATCGGAAGGTAACGCATCCCTATATCTTCCATCGTGTCTGATATTTCGATATACACGGCGCCGTCTAGGCCTCGATCGGTAATGAGGGCGATGCCGTTTTTCTCAAGAAGATCGACCATTTCTTTGCGGGTTTCATCGGCAAAGAGCCATTCGAAAGAGTCTTCAAGTGTGCCTTCTTTGCCTGTATCGACGCCTTGGACAATGACTCTTAGATGAAGCGTGAGATTGAGAGGCACAGCAGGGCGCCTAATTTCGGATTTTTCTACAAGTTTGGCATTGACATCGAACCAGCCATGCTTAGGAGAAGAGATGGAAGCGGTTGTGCTGGCGATGCCTAACAGCGTGCATCCTTGAAGCAAGGTAGCAGCGAAGAGAAGGGAGGCAGCCAGAACTCTCATAGCAAAAATCCACGAATGACGATGCCAATCTTAACTGAAAGGTCCTGAACAGTCGTTCAGAAATGGCTCAGAGCGCGTGGAGAAAGCGTGAAAAAGGCTGTGAGGCCTTGAGATATTAATATAACTAATTGAATTTAATAGATAATTAGTTTGGAACCAAATTTCTCGGAAAAACGAAAAAGCCTCAGATTCGAAAATCTGAGGCTTGGAATTTTGGCGGAGTGGACGGGACTCGAACCCGCGACCCCCGGCGTGACAGGCCGGTATTCTAACCAACTGAACTACCACTCCTTGGTGGATGCTGAGAGTCTCGAACTCCCGACCTACGCCTTGTAAGGGCGCCGCTCTACCAACTGAGCTAAGCATCCTTCGTTACTGAGATTTCGTTGTCTCAATCACGAAAGATTCTATCTTACTACATCTTTTAAATTTTTGCCAGCGACAAACTTCGGAACTTTTCTTGCGGGGATTTCAATCGATTTATTCGTACGAAGATTGCGGCCTTTACGAGCGGCGCGTTCAACGACAGAAAACGTGCCGAAACCCAGCAGCTGAACTTCTTTGCCGTTCTGCAATGAATTTGTAATTGTGTCGATCATTGCGTCAACAGCACGCTGAGCGGCGAGCTTGGAGATGTCACATTTAATTGCGACGGCTTCTATGAGATCTGCTTTATTCATCATTCCCTCCGAGAGAGTTAAAGGGGTAAATAAACTCTGATTCGTTAATAATAGCAGTATTTGTAGGCGAATTAAAGGTTTTCTAGGCAAATCTCCCTATTTGTGCGACAAATTTTCTTATACGACCTGAGGTTGATGGATAAGTATCATCTATTTTTATTGAAATTGCCCCATGTTTTTGAATCTTCTCAACCCATCCAAGTTGTCGTTAATGCCAACAAATAGATTTTTGATCAGTCTTCCAAAAAACAGCAAAATTGCTTCTTTTTGTTTCGTATATTCAACCGGTTTGCTACGAGACAAAAACAAAGGGGGCCGAAGCCCCCTCCTCTTAGACCGGATGGTCTTAATTAGGCGCGGTCGATCCCGCTGTCGAAGTTCCTACCTCAATCGACTGTTTTGCAGCCATCGGCTGTTCGATTGTCTGCGGTAAGGCTTCCGGCTGTTTGGATAAGCCGTACTGGAAAACTTCATCAATGGTACGAACGGGACGAATCACCAATCCTTCCTTGACGTTTGCCGGTACTTCTTCCAAATCCTTCACGTTTTCTTCAGGAATCAAGACTTCTTTGATTCCGCCGCGAAGCGCAGCTAAAAGTTTCTCTTTCAGTCCGCCGATCGGAAGGACTTCGCCTCTCAGCGTGATTTCGCCCGTCATTGCCACTTCGGCTTTAACCGGGATACCCGTCAGAGCGGAAACCAGGCCCAGCGTAATGGCAGAACCTGCACTTGGACCGTCCTTAGGCACAGCACCTTCCGGGAAGTGGACATGAATATCCGTTTCCGAAATCTGTTTGTAAGTAATGCCCAAGCGGGAGGCTCTGGAGCGAACCACCGTGCGGGCAGCCTCGACAGATTCCTTCATTACGTCGCCCAAAGAGCCCGTGCGGGTGATCTGACCTTTGCCCGGCATCGTCGCGACTTCGATCGTCAGAAGATCGCCGCCGACTTCTGTCCAGGCAAGACCAGTGACTTGGCCGACTTGATTGCCCTTGTGCATAACGCCGAAGTTGTAGCGGCGCACACCAAGGAAGTAATCCAGATTGTCGGAATTGGCAACAACCTTTCCTTTGGTCTTCTTCAGAAGGATGTCACGAACGGTCTTACGGCAGATCTTGTTGATCTCGCGCTCTAAGCTGCGGACACCGGCTTCGCGGGTGTAGTAGCGAACGATGTCAACAATGGCAGAGTCTTCGATCTCGAGTTCTCCCGGCTTAACGCCGTTCAGCTTCATCTGTTTCGGAATCAGATGTCTCTGAGCAATATGAAGCTTTTCATCTTCCGTGTAGCCGGAGAGCTGAATTACTTCCATACGGTCCAAGAGCGGCGCCGGAATGTTCATAGAGTTGCTGGTTGCAATGAACATGACGTGCGACAGATCGAAATCCACTTCGACATAGTGGTCCTGGAAGGTGTTGTTCTGTTCCGGATCAAGCACTTCCAAGAGCGCAGCCGCAGGGTCGCCTCTGTAGTCCATACCCATCTTATCGACTTCGTCGAGCAGGAAAAGCGGGTTGTTGGTTTCCGCCTTTGTCAGGCTCTGAAGAATTCGACCGGGCATGGAACCGATGTAGGTTCTTCTGTGACCGCGGATTTCGCTCTCATCTCTTACGCCGCCTAAAGCCAAACGCACGAACTTACGTCCGGTCGCACGGGCAATAGACTGGCCCAAAGATGTTTTACCGACTCCGGGAGGTCCGACTAAGCAGAGGATCGGAGATTTCACATTCTTGACTCGGCTCTGAACCGCTAAATATTCAAGGATGCGTTCCTTCACCTTCTCGAGGCCGTAATGGTCTTCTTCCAAAACGGCTTCTGCTTTGATGAGATTCGTGTTGACACGGGTTCTCTTGCTCCAAGGCAAAGAAATCAGCGTGTCAATGTAATTACGGATCACATTGGCTTCTGCACTATTCTGACCTTGCAGGCGCAGTTTCTTGAGTTCGCCGAGGGCCTTTTCTTCGCCTTCGGGGCTCATCTTAGCGGCTTTAATCTTGCGCTCGATTTCCTCAAACTCTTCATCGGTATCGCCTAATTCTTTCTGAATGGCTTTTACCTGTTCGTTGAGGTAATAGTCGCGCTGGTTCTTTTCCATCGCCTTCTTTACACGGCCGCGGATGCGTTTTTCCGTCTGCTGAATGTCGACTTCTTCCTCGAGCATATCGAAGAGAAGTTCAAGACGATCCTTAGTGCCGACCGTGGCAAGCAGGTCTTGCTTGCGGGACGGAGAAAGGACCAGAAGCTGGGCAATGGATGTGATGAGCTGCTCTGGATCGGTCAATGAAGAAATCCGATTCAGCTGATCGTTCGTAATTCTCTTATTGTTCTTTTGGTATTCGGTGAAGGCCGTCAGGATGGTTCTGCGCAGCGGCTCGAAAGTACGCTGGGAAATCTTATCCTGTGGGATGTCTTCAACTTCAGCAAAAATTTGCTCGTCTTCTTTGTACTGAGTAACTCGGACACGGCGAATACCCTCAACCAGGACTTTGAAAGTACCGTCAGGCAATTTCAAAGACTGGACGACACGCGCAACCGTACCGACATCAAACAAATCATCGGAAGATGGATCTTCGATGCCTGCATCGCGCTGTGCGACGAGCAAAAGCTCTTTGTTCGCCTTCTCAGAAGACGTGACATTGCGAAGAGCACTAAGCGACTTCTCGCGTCCGACGAAGAGCGGCACAACCATCTGAGGGAAGACAACAATGTCTCTCAGAGGTAATACCGACATCATCGGATTTGAATTAGTTGTACGTTTCTGAATCATCTAAATCCTTACTGCTAAAAAATACACTACGCAAGTTACTACTTGGGTACGCTTGAAAAAAAATCAAGGGCGCCAAATATTTAAAATTCGTTTCTATACTGTATCAAAAGTAAAAGGCCCCTCGCCTTAAGCCTCTCAAGATTTTGTGGCTATTTTGGGGACCTTAATCAAGGGATGGTGGAGAAAGGAACCACCCAAGAAGAAAAAAGGAGGTGCAGAAGCAACCTCCTCTTCACCGTTATTTAGTGATGAACTCGGCTTGTCCGTCTCTCATCGTGGAGGCTTTCACCACCACTCTGGCGACGTCTTTTCTGCTTGGAATTTCAAACATGGCAGAAAGGAGCGCATTCTCAATAATGGACCGCAGACCGCGGGCCCCGGTCTTTCTTTCCTGGGCCATCTTAGCCGCTTCCTTAAGAGCGTCCGGCTGGACTTCAAGAACCACGCCTTCGATTTCAAACAATCGTGCGTACTGTTTCAGAACCGCATTCTTCGGTTCCGTCAGAATACGAATCAGGGCCTCTTCATCAAGGTCATCAAGTGTCGCAATCACCGGAAGACGCCCAACCAACTCAGGAATCAAGCCGTAGCGAACCAGATCCATGGCCTCGATGTCGCGAAGCACCTCGCCTTCGCTTCGATCGTCCGCACCCTTGACGTCGGCTTCAAAGCCGATGCCGCTGCGCTCGGTTCTTCTGCGAATAATCTTGTCCAAACCTTCAAAAGCGCCGCCGCAAATGAAGAGGATGTTAGAGGTATCGACCGGAATGTTGTTTTCCTGAGGGTGCTTTCTTCCGCCTGCTGCAGGAACGTTGGCAACGGTGCCTTCAACGAGTTTTAACAAAGCCTGCTGAACGCCTTCTCCGGAAACGTCACGTGTAATAGAAGGGTTCTCACTCTTGCGGGCAATTTTATCGATTTCGTCAAGATAGATAATGCCCATCTGAGCGCGCTTCAGGTCCATATTGCAGCTTTGCAGAAGCTTCAGAATGACGTTTTCGACGTCTTCACCGACGTAGCCGGCTTCTGTCAGGGTCGTTGCATCTGCAATTGCAAAAGGAACATTCAGCATTTTGGCCAAGCTTTGAGCCAAAAGCGTTTTACCGGAACCTGTCGGGCCGATAAGGAGAATGTTGCTCTTCTGGATCTCAACCTTTTCATCGGAGTCGTCTCCGATGAATTTGCTTCTAAGGCGCTTGTAATGGTTGTAGACAGCAACGGAAAGAACTTTCTTCGCCTGTTCCTGTCCGATAACGTATTGGTCAAGATTGGCGTAGATTTCTTTCGGTGTGGGCAGCTCTCCGTACAAAATCGGATCCTGCTTTTCGGCCTCTTCTGCTTCAGGCTCTTTACCCGGAGCTTCAGAGCCGGCGTTCTTATTGTGAGCTTCGAGATACTGGTAGCGTTTCAAAGCTTCTTCAATGACTCCGGAGTAACGAGCTAGCTCTTCAGTACATTCTTTGCAAATGTACTGATCTCCGATGTTGGACTTATAAATTTCGGAATACTGTCCCTTTTTGGCTCCGCAAAAAGAACAGACGGGTCCCTCTTTGTTATCGCTCATAACTTCCTTAAATCTTTAATCCGCAAAATCAATTATTTTTTTCTAATGATTTGCTCGGAACGTTTTCTAAATACGCCGTCAATAATTCCGTATTCAACCGCCTGGGCGCTGCTCATGAAATTATCACGTTCTGTATCAACCGCGATCTTTTCAATGGACTGACCGGTATGTTCGGAAAGAATCGTGTTCAGACGGCTGCGCAATTCCAAGATTTCCTTAGCCTGGATTTCGATATCCGCAGCAGTACCGTTCGTACCGCCGGACGGCTGGTGAATCATGATGCGGGAGTTGGGCAGCGCAAAACGTTTGCCCTTTGCGCCGGCAGCCAGCAGGAACGCACCCATGGAAGCTGCCATACCTAAGCAAATAGTTGAAACGTCAGGCTTAATGAACTGCATCGTATCGTAGATGGAAAGACCGGCGTAAACACTTCCTCCCGGGGAGTCGATATACAGGGAGATATCCTTGTCAGGATTTTCACTTTCCAGGAACAGCAGCTGAGCAACCACCAAATTAGCGCTCTGATCAGTAACCGGTCCTACCAGGAAGACTACGCGGTCGCGCAACAGGCGGGAGTAAATGTCAAAAGATCTCTCTCCGCGTCCGCTCTGCTCGATAACCATCGGTATAAGTGCAGAATTAAAGTTTGTAAAGTCGGGCATACGCGTCTCCGTGGTTTGTAGTAGTTTTTCAATGACAAACGGCAAGGACCTGAGTACCTTGCCGACTTGTCTGTATTTTTCAGAGGCATTCAAGCCTCTGACGCATCAAATTGATTAAGCCTGCTGACCGCGACCCATCAGGTTTTCAAAAGAGATCGGTTCTTTCTTAACCTGGGCGTTCTTCAGAACCCAAGCAACGACGTTGTTTTCCACAACAACCGCGGCAAGCTCAGCTTTGTGCTGAGGGTTGTTGAGGTACCAGTCAACGACTTCCTTCGGATCTTCATAGCTCTTGGCGATGTTGTCTGCCAAAGCTTTGATCTGATCGTCAGTAGAAGTAATCTTTTCTTTCTCAACAATAGCGCTGATTTGCAGTCCAAGACGAACTCTCTGCTCAGCTTGGTCAAGCATAGCGTTGGCAGGAATGCTGTCGTTGGGGAGGTTAATTCCCTGAGCCTTCATGTTTTCGATGGCATCATGAACCAGAGCTTCTCTCTGTTCTTCAACAGCAGCGTGCGGGACCGGGAACTTAGCAACGGACAGAAGAGCATTCATGGCGCTCTGCTTTGTGCGGGCTTCCAGGCGGGCGGTAACTTCGCGCTGAAGGTTTTCTTTAACGTCAGCCTTGAGTTTGTCGATACCGTCGGTAACACCGAGGTCTTTAGCGAACTTGTCGTCAAGAGCCGGAAGAATTTCTTCGTCAACTTCTTTCAGTGTGACTTCGAACTGGACTTCCTTGCCGGCAAGGTCCTTGGCGGGATAGTTTTCCGGGAAAGTCAGGTTGAAAGTCTTAGTTTCGCCGGCTTTCATACCGCGAATTGCATTTTCGAACTCAGGAAGCATTCTGCCCTGGCCGAGAGCGAAAGCGTAGTCTTTAGCAGTACCGCCTTCGAAAGCAACACCGTCAAGGGTTCCCTTGAAGTCAACGACAACGCGGTCGCCGTCGGCAGCTGCCTTGTCAGCCTTTTCGAAAGTGGCGCGCTGTTTGCGCATAACATCGAGAGTCTTTTCAACGTCAGCGTCTGTGAGTTCGCACTCGTACTCTGTAACGGAAGCGTCTTTCATATCAGGAACTTCGACGTCAGGGAAGACTTCGAAAGTAGCGGTGAAGGACATTGTGTCTTCATTTTCAGGAGCGCCTTCGGTCGGAGCGATATCCGGGTAGCCGGAGACATGGAATTTGCCTTCCTGAACTTTTTCAACGAAAGCAGCAGAAACGAGTGCATTGATTGCATCGAACTGAACTTCCTGACCATAAGCTGCTCTGACCATAGCGGCAGGAGCGTGGCCGGGACGGAAACCGTGGAATTTAGCTTTCTTTGCTTTTTCGCGAAGAGCTTTAGCTACGCGAGCATCGAGTTCTTTACGAGAGATCGTCAGCTCGATAGTGCGCTGAAGAGGATTCGGCTTAACTTCTTCGGCTTTTGTTTCTTCAGCCGGAGCTGCTGTGGCTTCTGTTTTTTCCTCAACCTTTTCTTCTACTTTGGTTTCTTCTGCCATTTAAATATTTCCTTTCCGGATATGCCCGAAGGGGGCTTGTTTATAGATTGGAGAAGCGGTGCTTCCCTGTTTGATCGTCGGATTATAGCCGTAAATAAAGGAGATACAACTTAAAACATGTAAAGTTTGATGAAATTTACGGCTATTGATTATCATTATCAATTACAAAGAAATTTCAAGCTGTTCCAATGGTTTTTTCTTACCTAGACCGCCTGACAATTAAAACAGTAGACCGCCTTCTCTTCCTAATTTGAAATTAGAAGTAGAAAAAAATTCTAATTTTTGTGTGATCACTGACTAAAGATATCTGAAAAATCGGCCTCATTCAGATTTAATACATCGACGCACTTGCTTCTCATCCACCTTCTACAACTCAATCGATCCATTCGTTCTAATAGTTAGCTCACAAATATTTACGCTCATTTTGATTTTTATTAGGTATAAATACTTAGGAAAGCTCTGTAAAATGCTTGATTCTTCCCAATGGCCTTTAGAGACTTAATTTTCAA
>ERZ835980.2949-NODE-2949-length-14093-cov-7.369996_pt1 | contig 14093 bp, 7 predicted proteins | sample MGYA00519943_ERZ835980 | MGnify/ENA primary metagenome ERZ835980 (study PRJEB31850, sample SAMEA3708791) | human gut metagenome | biome: human gut; feature: human-associated habitat; material: faeces | place: China | collected 2014 ... | reverse complement strand
GCGGGCCTGCTGGATACGCGCCTTGTGTCCGTCAGCTGCGCGGCGAGAGGACGTATGCCCAGCTGCGGCAGGGCCCGGCATTCCGCCGGCTGCGCTGTCGGCGCAGCAGCCTTGTCCGGCACGGTGTACGGACACATCTGATCAGGAGATCCCAAGAGAAAAAAAGAAAGGATGGGGGAACATGAGCAAAACAAGAATGGGCAAACGAGTTGCGTCATTGCTGCTTTCGCTGGTGATGATGCTTTCTCTGCTGCCGACGACGGTGTACGCCGAAGGGGCGGATACCGGCGACACCACTGACGAGATCGTCGGACAGGCGACCACGTCCGGCGACAACACGGTGGGGGGAACTACCAGCAACCCCGAACCCACCGGTGAGGACGAGGGCGGCGGCACTGCCAACGTCAGCGAGGGCGAGGACGGCGCCGCAACCAATGACGCGGTCGTTGAGGAGACGATCGCGCCCGTTAACGCGGAGGGCGTTGACGCTGTCGCGAATGCGGAGAGCACCGGAGACGAAGTATCCGGCGAGGACGGCAGCGAGGCCGGCAACAAAGCCGAAACTTACGTTGCCCAAGTCGGCGATACCAAGTACGCCACGCTGAAAGATGCCATCGCGGCTGCTGAGGCTGGTCAGACCGTCACCCTGCTGGCGAATGTGAAACTGACCTCTACGCAGGCTATCAGAAAGCAGCTGACCATCGACCTGAATGGCAAGACCATCAGCAGCACGGCGTATCGGACGATCCGGCTCAACGCTGGTGCGGATCTGACCGTGAAGGACAGTGCCAGCGGCGGCAAGATCACCAATACATATACGGGAAGCGCTTATCCTTCCACGATTTACCTCATCGACGCCGGTGCGAAGTTCACGCTGGAGAGCGGCACCATTGAGAGCGATCCGAATGTGACGAGCCTCCAGTCTGTTGCCATCAACAGCGAAAAGAATAGGGCCTGCGAGGTAAACATCAAGGGCGGCAGCGTGACCGTGCCTGAGGACGCAACCAATGGCCGCGCGATCGTGGCCAGCACCAACAGCATGACGCTGAACATCAGCGGCGGTACGATCACCGGCGGCCTGCACGGCGTGGACGCTTATAGCGGCTCGAACGTTACCATTACCGGCGGCAAGATCACCGCGCGCGTGGTGGATACCGGTGTGATCAAGGAAGCCTACGGCATGCGCCTTAAAGGTACGGCGAATGTCACTGTCGCCGGCGGCGAGATTACCGGCGTCAAGATGGACGACAATGGTTATAAGGGGGATGTCCCCATTGTGAAGCTGAAGAGCGGCACCATCAAAGGCTCTTTCTACTCCATAAGCACGGGAACCATCATCTTTGATGTCGCAGAGAATGCGGACATCGTGCTTGAAAACGACAGCGCAGAGCAGTTCCTGCCTGATACGGTGAAGCTTGTCGAGAAGGAGAACGGCACCTATGGCGTGAAGAAAACCACTTACGTCGCCGAGGTCAACGGTACACAGTACGAGACGCTGCAGGAGGCTATCAAGGCGGCCAGCACCGGCAACACCATCACCCTGCTGGATGATGTGGATCTGGGCAGCAGCAAGATCGGCTTCTACAAGACCGGCTGCGAGAACCTGACCTTTGATCTGAACGGCCACAAGATCACCTCGGCGATTCAGAATAACGGTACTGTTGTTGCCTCGAGGGTGGGACTGGTCATCAAGAACGGCACGATCGAGAATACATGCATGGACACCAATGCCAAGAAGGCGACCTCTGCGGTTTATGTGACCAGCGGAGGTACGACTACGCTTGAGAATGTGACCCTGCACTCCAACTACAGCGGCCTGTATGTCTGCCAGCTGTCGAACGCTGTTACCGTGGTTGTCAATGTTGAAAAGGACACGGTCATCAACGGCGGCATGTATGGCGTCAACCTTGATGCGCCGAAGGGCACTGCCACAACGGCCCCTGGGGTAACGCTGAATGTCAACGGTGGTACGATCACCGGCACAGAGTATGGCATACATGCGAACAGCCCCAGCAGTGGTAAATATGGCACGATCAATGCCAATATCACGGCTGGTACAGTGGATGGTGTGGGTGTTGTCAGCAACAACACGAAGCGGCCGGTAAAGCTGGACATCACTGGCGGCACCATTAATGGCGAACTGTATAATTCCGGCAGTACAGTCACCATCTCCGGCGGTACGTTTACCACTAAGCCTAACGAGACATATCTGGCTGGTGGTTACGTTTTCGCCGCCAACGCTGACGGCACCTACGGCGTAGTCGAGGCGGCCACGGCTGTGGCTCAGGTCGGCGACAAGGAGTACGCCACGCTGCAGGAGGCCATTGACAAGGCCAGTAAAAATGCAACCGTGAAGCTGCTGGCGGATACCAAGGAGAACGTCACCATCAACAAGGCGCTGACCCTTGACCTGAACGGCTTCACCCTCAACGGCAGCACCGGCGAACGCAAGCCCGCACTGACGATCACTGCACGCACCGTGACGATCAAGGACAGCAGCGAGAAGCAGACCGGTACCATCATGCGTGAGGATACCGCGGACAACTCCGGCGTTTCTTCCCACTATGTCATCGACATTCAGGGTAACGCTTGGGTAATCTTTAAGAGCGGAACTGTCAAAAATGGCAGCGGTGCAGGCGGTACAAAGGGCGCGTCTCTGGTGCGCGTCGGCGACGACAGCGTTGCAAAGCAACCCGGTCTGGTCATCAATGGCGGCACGTTCACCCAGGACAACTTCATCGTGATCAAGGTCGATCGCGGCTACCTGACCCTGAACGGCGGCACGCTGAACTCTGCGAAAACCTACGCCGTTGAGAACTGGTTCAGTGCGACGATCAAGGGCGGCACGGTCAACGGCGCAGTTTCTTCCTGGACATACAGCGACGGTTCAAACTCCACGCTCACGATCGAGGGCGGCACCGTCACCGGCGATGTTACTTCCGTGAACTACGGCAATGCCGAGGGTAAGAAAGCGACTGTTGCCATCACTGGCGGTACTATCAACGGCCAGCTGGATACGCGCAGCTACGACCCGACGACCGACGATCTGACCAGCATCACCGATGCTGCCAAGGCCACCATCAAGGTCACCGGCGGTACGTTTAAGGAGAACCCCACCAAGTATGTGGTCGAGGGTTCCGCCGTGAATACGAACAGCGACGGTACCTTCGGCGTGAAGCAGCAGGAGCAGCAGGAGCTTGCCAAGATCGGCGGCACTGCATACAACACCATGGACGAGGCATTCCAGGCCGTCAAGAAAGACGAGACGATCACTCTGCTGCGCGACTACACCACCGGCGCGGAGCAGTACTCCGGCAGTAAGAGCTTCACCATCGACCTGAACGGCAAAACTTGGACCTACACCGGCACTAATACGAATCACGCCGCGTTTGAGATCAACAACTCCGACGTGACGCTGACCGTGAAGAACGGTACTGTGGTCAGTAACTCCATGGTGGGTCTGATCCCCTCGGTTATAGATGTGGGCGGCACCATTACCTATGACAACGCCGGTCTGGTGTTCGAGGGCGTCACCATGACGGCCAACGGCCACAGCGGTATCGAGACCAACGGCAACAACACCAACGATACCGTCACGCTGAAGAATAGCACGCTGAACGTGCCCAACGGCTTCGGCATCTACTTCCCCAGCAGCGGCAAGCTGACCATTGACAACAGCACCATCAATGCCAAGACCATGGGCGTGCAGGTCTGCGCCGGCAGCCTGAACATCAGCGGCGACCAGACGGCCATCACCGTCACCGGCGATGCGGTGTCCAAGACCGAGAATGACGGCGCCATTCAGGACGGCGCGGCTATCTCCATCGTGAACCGCGCCGGCTACAAGGGTCTGGACAAGATCGAGGTCACCGGCGGTAAGTTTACTGCCAAGACCGGCAACGCGGCCATCAAGGCTTACAACTGGGAGAACACAAACAACGTTGAGAAGACCTTCACTGCCAACGACAAGGTTTTCGTTTCCGGCGGCAGCTTCTCCAGCGCAGTGCCCGAGGGCCTGTGCGCCACCGGTTACATCCCCACCACCAACTCTGACGGCACCTACGGCGTGAAGGAAGGCACCTATGTCGCCAAGGTTGACAACGTCAAGTACGAGTCCCTGCAGGCTGCCATCAATGCGGCCAAGGGCGGCTCCACCGTGCGTCTGCTGGCGAATGTCACGCTGACGGAGACTGCCGTGTTCCCCGCTGGCAAGAAGGTCGACCTCAACCTGGTTGGCCACAACATTACGGCCACGGGTACGGCGCTGCGCATCAACGGCAAGACGGACATTCAGAGCACGGGCGGTGTCGGCACCATCGAGTCCACGGGCAACGTGGCCGTGGCAGTCGGCAACGACGCCAGCCTGACCGTGTACTCCGGCACGCTCATGGGCCGCGAGGGCGCGGTGATCACCGGTACGTCTACCGGCGCGAAGATTGAGATCAGAAAGAATGCAACGCTGATCGCCACCGATAACGCTGTGATTGCCGGCAACGGCAGCCAGCGTGACGGCAAGCCCAACACGATCCTCGTCAAGGGCGGCACCTTCATCGGCGGCATCAAGACCACGGACTACATTGCCTGCGGCATCTATGCACCGTGGAACGACAACGTCACCGTCAGCGGCGGTACCTTCAACATCACCAATGGCGCCGGCATCGTTGCACGCGCCGGTACTGTGGAGGTCACGGGCGGTACGTTCAACTGCGGCGATGGCACGGCCAAGGGCTGGGTCGGCGACAGCAAGAACAACGTTCCCAATGCCGCGCTGGTCTTTGACGAGGCTGCGAACTATCCCGCACTGACGACGGATTCCGAGATCCTTGTCTCCGGCGGCAGCTTCTCCACTGACCCCGCCGCCAACGGCGCGACGCTGGCTGACGGTTATGTCGCTACGCAGACGGACGGCATGTACAAGGTGGCGAAGGCGAATCCCGTTGCGGCGATCGGCGACGTCAAGTATGACACGCTGAGTCAGGCTATTGCGGCGCTCGAAGACAAGGGCGGCACTATTAAGCTGCTGCAGGATATCAACGCGCCCAGCATGAACTACAGGATCACGGAGAACATCACCATTGACCTGAACGGCCACAACATCACCGGTAATGGCGCCGAGGGCGTGTTCTATGTGTACACCAGAGGCCACCTGACCATCACCGGCGACGGTGTCATCACCGCTGTTGAGAACAACAAGGCGGCCATAGCGGTGCAGGTGTTCTCCGCGTACGCCAAGGTCACGCTGGAGGGCGGTACTTACAAGCAGCAGATCGCCAACACCGCTGATCTCCACTTCGACCTGATCTACGTCTATTACGGCACTGCCGAGATCAAGGGCGGCACCTATGAGGGCGCTACCCCCAACTGGACGCTGAACTGCAAGGACGAGAACTATCAGTCTAAGGAGGCCAAGATCGAGGTCACCGGCGGTACGTTCGTGGGCTTCGATCCCAGCAACAACAAGGCGGAAGGCGAGAACACCAACTTCGTGCCTGCGGGATATGTTTCCACGAAGGGCGCGGACGGCAATTTCGTCGTGACGGAGGTCAAGGTTGCCGAGGTTAACGGTGTGGCGTATGCTACGCTGTCTGAGGCCATTGCGGCTGCCAATGCGGGTGATACCGTGACGCTGATCGCTAACTTCAGCACCGACGCCACCAAGACGACGGCGACTGACCGACTGATCGTCGACAAGAGCATCACGCTGGATCTGAACGGCTATACGATGACGATCCCCGGTGAGCTGGAGAGTAGCTTGAACTGGGCTGCCTTCTACATCAACGGCGGTACGCTGACCGTGAAGGACAGCACCAAGAGCACCGGCGCGATCATCGGTGCTGACAAGACCGAGGAGAACCCCACGTATCGCGGCGGCGTGTATCTGTTCCACCTGAACAGCGGCAATCTGGTTATTGAAAACGGTACGTTCTATGCCGGCGGCACCGTGGTAAATGTTGAAACCGGCACGGCGACTGTCAACGGCGGCAAATTCAGCGTGTATCCGGACGTTGACACGAAGGATTCCCGCTATCTGCTGAACTGCATTGACAAGAATTATGGTGATGGCTCGGCCAAGATCATCGTCACCGGCGGTACGTTCGTGGGTTACGACCCGCGGAACAACAAGGCCGAGGGCGAGGGCACTGACTTCGTGGCGCCCGGCGTCGGCGTGAACGCGGACGCTGCTGGCAACTTCGTGGCCAAGGCGAACATGCTTGTCCAACTGGTGGACGCGGAAGGCAACTCTGTTGCGGCGTATGACACTCTGTGGGAAGCGTTTGCGGATGCAAAGGATCTGCAGAACACGACACTGATCGTTCTGCAGGATATCACGGATAGCAATCCGGTTTACATCGACGCCACGAATACTACTGGCAGCATCACACTGGATTTGAATGATTACAACATCAGCTTCATTGAGAATGAGTGGAGCGGGGAACACTCTGGCTTTAACATCCAGAATGCTACTGCGCTTGATTTCATTATTACCGGCAAGGGCACCATTACGGCTGCTGCCTCTAATATAGCGGCGATCCGTGTACAGAGCTCGTCCCTGAGCACAAAGACAACGTTGACTATTGAGAAGGATGTGACGGCGATTGGTCATACCGGCGTGATGGTTGATAAATATCAGACAGTAGCACCCGGTGGTAATGGCATCACCGTCAACATTGCGGGTACCGTCAAGAGTGTGAACAACGGTATCGGCGTCTATGTCAACGGTTCGATCACAGAGCAGCAGCCCGTCATCAATGTGATGAGCACCGCCAGGATCGAAGCCGATAGCTGGGGCATGTATCTGGCCGGCAACAACAAGACCACCGTTGCAAGCGGCGCGCAGATCAGCGGCACCGGCACCGGTATCGAGATCCGCGCCGGTGAGCTGACGCTGAACGACTGCACCGTCACCGGCGGCAGCGGTGAGCTGTGGGCTAACGCCAACGGCAGCGGCACCACTGTGGGCAATGCGGCTGTGGCAGTCTCCCAGCATAACACCAATCTGCCCATCACGGTCACCGTCAACGGCGGCACCTACACGGGCACGGCGGCGTTCTATCAGTTTGACGGACGGACAGACACAACCGGCACATCCGGGGAAGTCAAGACTTCCATCACGCGCGGTACATTCCTGGGTCAGGTTGCGGCGGAAACGGGCGTCCTCGTCATCACCGGCGGCAGCTTCAGCACGAACGTGACGGCCTACTGCGCCATTGACTATCAGTGCAACAAGCCCACGGAGGACGAGCCTCTGTACACCGTGACGAAGAAGGATGCAAACGAAATTGATGTCAAGAGAAGCCTGACACTGGATAACAGCTTGACCATGAATTACAAGGTGAAGCTGCCGACTGGTTATACGTCTGCGCGTGTAGAGTTCAAGTTCTACAACGATTATACAAAGGCGTTTGAAACCGCCACCGTTACGGGAGTCCTCAACGAGAGCACTGGACGCTATGAGTTTGCCTTTACGGGCATCAATCCCCAGCGCATGACCGATACCCTGAAGGCAACCGTGTATGCTACTAATGTGGATACCAAGGAAGAGACGGCCTTCCCGGTCGATGACTTCAGCGCCGCGCAGTATTGCAACGTTCTGTTGGCCAGCGATTATAACAAGGATGGTGCTTACAACGAACTGGTCGGCAATCTGGTGGCCTACGGTACTGCGGCACAGCTTTACCAGAAGTACCATACGGACAAGTTGGTGAGCAGCGTCGTGACCGGCGGCACAGTGGTGCAGTATCCGCTTACCGATGTGGTTGAGGTCAATGAGCTGACAGCGGTCACAGGCGGCGTTTCGATCGAGAAGAAGAGCCTGGTTCTGAGCAATGCATTTGCCATCCGTGTGAAGTTCGCACTGGAAGGTGATACCACGATCAATCAGGTGACGTTTAAGGTCAAGGCCGACGCCACGACGGCTACGATTTCCCAGTTCGAGAAAGAAACCCTGTCTGACGGTACGGTCTACTACTACTTTGACTTTGCGGGGCTGAACTCCAAGCAGCTGGGCAGCACTGTCACCTTTACGGCTGTGGTGGACGGTAAAGACAACGATGTGCTTGCATTCAGTGCGAATACATACCTGAAGCTCATGAGCAATGTTGCCAGTGTGTCCACTGAACTGAAGAACCTGCTGGCAGCGCTGTACAACTACGGTTATACCTGCAGAAATTTTGAGGCATAAAGGAGAAACGATATGAAATACGTTGAACCTGAGATGAAGGTGCTGGAGCTGGAAGCGGAGATCATCTGCACCAGCGGAATCCTTGATCCCAGTAAACCCATTGAGCTGCCGGATCTGTAAGCATCCCCATCTCAAACACCGACGGAAGGCGGGCGGCACAGCCGCCCGCCTTCTTCCCTATGCCCGCGCCCCGCGGCAGAAAGGAGCATCCCATGAAACAGAAATGGATGGCGGCGCTGCTGATCCTGTGCCTGCTGGCCTCCCTGTGCGCCTGCGGCAAGAAAGCGCCCCAGGACGAGACGCCCAGCCAGCCGGACACGGCGCAGACCGGCAACGCGACCCCCGAAAAAACCACCGATGACACGGCCTGCACCCACGAGCAGCTGACGCCCAACGTGACCCAGCCCACCTGCACCCAGGACGGCTCCGTGGTCTACATCTGCGACAGCTGCGGCGCGGCGGTGCGGACGACGCCGCTGCCGGCCATGAGCCACAGCTACCGCTGGGAGGATGACGACAGCACCCATTGGCAGGTGTGCACCATCTGCGGCGACAAGACGGCCCCGGCGGCTCACACGCTGCAAGACGGCGTCTGCACCGTCTGCGGCTATCAGGCCGGCCAGACCGGCGGCACCCGCCATACCCACGACTACAAGGAGCAGGTGACGGCGGCCACTTGCACGGCGGGCGGCTATACCACCCACACCTGCGCCTGCGGCAGGAGCTATACAGACAGCTTCACGCCGGCGCTGGGCCACCGCTATGTCTCTGCCGTGACCGCGGCGGCCACCTGCACGGAGACGGGGGTGCGGACGTACACCTGCGCCGTCTGCGGCGACAGCTTCACGGAGACCATCCCGGCCCTGGGACACCGGTACGCGGACGGCGTCTGCACCGTCTGCGGTGCGGCGGACCCCTCGGCCCCCGACCCCGTGGACCCGGAAAAGCCCGGCCCGTCGGAGCCTGACCCGGAGCAGCCCTCCGGTGCCGGCGAGATCGTGCTGCCGGATCTGGACCTTTGATAAAGCGCATAAATATCCCCCGGCGAGGCCGGGGGATATTTATTTTTGCGCAAAAAGAGAGGCGGACGCATACCGCCCGCCCCAAGTGAGGAGAAAAATGATGGAAAAAGTATTTCAAACGGGTTAGTCCCGCTGAAACCGGTGAAAATAGATCACAGCACGGTGCACAGCAGCCACGTCAGGCCGATGGCGGCGGCACCCGCCGCGGCCCAGAGCCATGCGGGTGCGTGAAACCGCCGCCGCGGCGCGCCCTGACAGCGGGCGTAGTTCTTGGCGATGCGGACGGCCTGATCCACCAGCTGCTGGGAGCTGACGCCGCCGCCGTCGGTGCGGAGAATGAAAATTGCCTGTTCGAAGATCTGCGGGTCGGGGGAATCCACCACAATGACCCGCCGGGAAATGCCTTTGACCAAGAATATGCCCTCCTTGCTGTCCGTTTTTACAATGGTAGTATGGACAGCGCGGCGGCAGCTTATACCTGCGATCTGCCGGAATCTTCGCCCCGGGGGCGGTACAGCGCCAGCACGGCGCAGTCGTCGGACAGGCCGCCGTGGTCGGCGGACAGCGTCAGGATGCGCCGGGCCAGCTCCTCCGGGGAGCTGCCCTCCCACCCGGCCAGCAGGTCCTGCACCCACTCGTCGCCGTCCCCGGCGGTGACGCCGTCGGACAGCAGCACCAGCCAGCCGCCCGGCGGCAGCGTAAAGCGGATGGCCTCCGGCTGCTGAGCGGCATTTTCCAGCCCGGCGGGCAGCGCGCTGCCGGCGTAGCGGACGACCCGCCCGTGCTTTTTGAAATAGGACGCCGCCGCACCGTACTTATACAGCGTCACCGCGCCGGAGGTGCGGTCGATCCGGGCGAGATCAATGGTGGTGAAGCCGCCGCCCTCCCGGCAGCGCAGCAGCAGCGCGGTATTCAGGGTCTTCAGGGCGGGGGACGGCTCCACGCCGGCCTGCAGGAACTGCTTCAGCAGCCGAACGGTCATGGCAGCCTCCCGGTGGGCCTCCTCGCCGCTGCCCATGCCGTCGGACAGCAGCAGGTAGGCGCCGCCGCCCGCCTCGAAGGACGCGGTCTGGTCGCCGCACAGCGTCTCGCCCTCCCGGGGGCGCAGGGCGGTGCCGGTGATGCAGCTGAACCGCGGCGTCGCCGATGCCGGTACGTCGGCGGACAGCACCTCCGACATCTGGGCGTACTGCTCCCGGGCCACCTGATAGGCCGCCTCCAGCTGGAGCCGGTGGCTCCGGCGCAGCAGAAACTGGTGAAGCTGATCGTTCAGCGCCTCCAGCAGCTGAGGAAAGTGCAGACAGCGGCTGGTGAAGTGCAGGGGGAAATCCTCCGCGCAGGCGCTGCCTCGTCCCAGCAGCCGGGGGCAGGCGTCGTTGAAGGCGTTGTAGGTGTCGATGTAGCGGGTCTGCCAGCAGTCCTGCCGCAGCAGGCACCCGGCGCACACCTGCTCGGCGGCCCGGTCAAACAGCACGGCGGGATTCTCCGGACGGGGCGGCGTGGTATCGGTAAAAAAGCTGTCGTACACGGCACGGAACGCGGCAGCGGGCGTCGCCGCCTCCGCCTGATCGGGAGCGCTCCGGGCGGTGCTGACGGCGCGCTGCGCCAGCCGGGGCAGCAGATGCTCCGGCAGCAGCAGATACAGGCCCGCCCCGGCGATGCTCTGGCAAAGCAGCGGCAGCAGGTCCGGCCCGTCCAGCAGAAGGTACACGGCGGCGGCCACGGCGCAGAACGCCAGCGGCGACAGAAGCCGCCCACGTCTCTGCAGAGCCGCTGCCGCGGCGGCAGCGCCGCAGAGCACGGCGGTCAGCAGCACCGTTTCGCCGGTGTAGAGATCCAGCACAAGGCCGGTCACGGCTCCGGCAGCCGCAGCGGCGGCAGGGGTCAGACGGCGTGCTGCCGTCAGCAGCAGGGCGGCGGCCAGCAGACCGCCTGCCCGGAAGCCGGATACCTCCCAGCCGTAGGCGGAGAGACACACGCCCAGCGCCAGCAGGAACCACGCCTGCTGCCGGGTCTCACCATCGGCAGCACTGTCCGTCAGGGCGGGGAGCAGTACGGCTCCGGCCCAGAGAATGACCAGCGCGGCGGCGCACAGCGTCCACTGCCGCGGCTGCCGCTGGAACAGATATGCCGACTGCACCAGCAGCGTCATGACCACGGCGGCAGCAGGGCGGAACCGGGGTATCCGGTACAGCCGGGTGGTGCAGAACGCGGTATCGGCGCAGAAAATGAGGATGGCGGCGGCGGTATGGCGCAGCCCCGCCTGAAAATCCAGAAAAAGAAAAGCGCCCAGTCCGGCGCCCAGCAGGGCGCTGAGCCCAGGCCATCCGACGCCGGCGGCGGATACCACCGCCAGCGACCAGGGACTGTACAGACCGTCCAGCGCTCCGCCGGTCAGCAGAAAAGCGGCAGCGGCCGGCAGGAACATGGTCAGAAGTGGGCGGAGCGGGACGGAACGGCTGACCTCGGTGACAGTTTTCAAGGCTTGTCCCTCCTTTCGCCCTTATTGTAGCGGAAAGGCGGGGCGCATCCTGTCGGGAAATTTTGCTGTTGTATTTCCCCGCCCGATTTGGTACAATGACGGCGGTAACAACAGATATTTCCGCAAAGGGAGGAGCCATATGAAGAAATTTGCGGCCATGCTGATGGCCTTGATGCTGCTGGCCATGACGGCCTGCGGCCAGCAGGCGCCGGAGCAGACCGGCGGCACAGTGGAGCCGGGCGCGCAGCCCGATCCGTCCGTCACCGGTCAGGTGGACACCGCCGAGCCGGACGGCGAGACGCCGGAGATGGGCAGCGTCAACGGCGGCACCTACACCAACGAGTTTGCCGGTATCGGCTGCACGCTGGACGAGACGTGGGTGTTCTACACGGAGGAGCAGATCGCGGAGATCAACGGCTTCCTCACCGACGGCACCAGCGACGAGGACATGAAGAAGCTGATGGAGGAGAACCAGAGCGTGCAGGACATGTACGCCACCTCCACCGACGGCCTGATGACCATGAACGTAGTGTTCCAGAACATGGGCCTGCTGTTCGGCACCACCATGAGCGCCCAGGAGTACGCGGAGCTATCCGCCCAACAGCTGCCGGACGCCATGAGCACCTACGGATTTGAGAACGTCACCGCCGCCGTGACCACGGTGGAGTTCGCCGGTGCGGAGCGCCCGGCTGTCGCCCTGACGGCCACGGTGCAGGACACGCCCATGTACGAGCTGGTGATCTGCCTGAAGCAGGGCAACTACATCTACTGCGTGACGCTGTGCAGCTATACGGAGGATGTGACGCCCCAGATGGCGGAGCTGTTCTACGCACTGTAAAACAACGCAGACAAGCCGCGGCCAGTGCCGCGGCTTGCTTTTTTCGGGAAAGGAACGGATGCCATGAGCAAGTATGTATTGATCCCGGATTCCTTCAAGGGCAGCCTGTCCTCCGGGGACATCTGCCGCATCGCGTCGGCGGAGATCCTCCGACTGGAGCCGTCGGCGGAGATCTGCGCCATCCCGGTGGCTGACGGCGGCGAGGGCACGGTGGACGCGTTTCTTGCCGCCGTGGGCGGCCGGCGGATCGCCGCGCCCTGCACCGGCCCCTATGGGGAGCCGATGACGGCGCACTACGCCCTTCTGCCGGACGGCACAGCGGTGGTGGAGATGGCCGCGGCGGCGGGTCTGCCGCTGGTAGGAGACGCCCGTGATCCGGAAAAGACCACCACCTATGGCGTGGGTCAGCTGATGGCCCACGCGCTGTCCCACGGCGCGGCGCGGCTGGTGCTGGGGCTGGGCGGCAGCGCCACCAACGACGGCGGCTGCGGCGCCGCCGCCGCGCTGGGCGCGGAATTTCTCGATGCGCAGGGCCGCCCCTTCGTACCGGTGGGCAGCACCCTCACGCGCATCGCCCATATCCGGACGGAGGCGCTGCGCCGGACGCTGGGCGCCGTACCGGTGACGGTGATGTGCGACATCGACAACCCGCTGTGCGGCCCGGAGGGCGCTGCGGCGGTGTTCGGCCCCCAGAAGGGCGCGGACGCGGCCATGGTGGCCCGGCTGGACGCGGGCCTGTACCATCTGGCGCAGGTGCTGGCCCGGGATCTGGGCGCGGAGGTGCTGACGCTGCCCGGCGGCGGAGCCGCCGGCGGCTTCGGCGCGGGAGCCGCCGCGTTTTTCGGCGGTACGCTGCGCATGGGCATCGACACGGTGCTGGACACGGCGGACTTTGACCGCCGCTGCCGGGGCGCCCGGCTGGTCATCACCGGCGAGGGGCACCTGGACAGCCAGAGCCTGCGGGGCAAGACGGTCATCGGTGTGGCCCGGCGGGCCAGGGCGCTGGGCATCCCCGTGGCGGCGCTGGTGGGCGGCTGCGAAACGGCGCTGGACGCGGTCTATGCGGCAGGGGTATCCGGGGTGTTCCCCATCAACCCGGCGCCCTGCACGCTGGCGGAGGCCCGGCAGCACAGTGAGAAGAACCTGCGCTTCACCGTGGAGAACCTACTGCGGTTCATGGCGGCGCTGGAGAAGTAAGAGAACGCCTAAGCATGCCGCAGGGAACAAAATGCGCGCAGGAGAAACCTGCCTGAGGTTCCCCCGCTCGCGTTCAGTCACCCGCCGAAACAATTTGCCCACGCCGCCATCGAGGCGGTGCGGGCATCGGGAGTCTCCTCTCGCGAATGCAGCAGTCCCCCGGACTGCTGCGCCCAGCTTCAACGCCCTGCGGCCGCGTGAAGCTGGAGCTCGTTTCGACTCCCGTACCCTGCTCCAAAAAAGAGACGTCACCCCTCCGGGGTGACGTCTCTTTTTTGCAATTGCCCACAGGTTTTGTTGTCTGCACTCCCGCACATCGCAAGGAAGGGGGAGTGTGAGGGGGGAACCTTTGACGGGTTCCCCCACTCGCGT
>ERZ835980.2912-NODE-2912-length-14276-cov-2.490331_pt1 | contig 14276 bp, 11 predicted proteins | sample MGYA00519943_ERZ835980 | MGnify/ENA primary metagenome ERZ835980 (study PRJEB31850, sample SAMEA3708791) | human gut metagenome | biome: human gut; feature: human-associated habitat; material: faeces | place: China | collected 2014 ... | reverse complement strand
ATGTGGTGGACGTCTGTGCCGACAAGGCTCCTGCCGAGCTGCTGGCCGACGAACCCGGCACCGAGCAGGGCCCCCTGGGCCCCAACAAGGTGCCCACCCGCGTCAAACGCGTGGTGGCTGCGCCGGAACTGAACGACGAAGATTTTGCCCAGCTGTCCAAAGCCTGTGAAGAAAAAGGCTTTATCTGTCTGCGCCAGGGCCTGCGCAACTACCTGGCGGGCATTGACGTGGGGCTTTCCACCGCGGTGCTGGGCATTGCCGGCAGCGGTACCTGCCTGGTCAATACGGACAACGAGGACGCGCGCCTTGCGGGCATGATTGCGGAAATTTCTGTGATTCTGCTGCGCAAATCCGCCATTTATCCGGACCTGCCGTCCATTGCGCAACGTCTGCGCGAACGCATGAATGAAGCTCCCGCCACCTACACCACCCTGATCACCGGTCCCAGCCGCACCGCCGACATTGAGCGTGTGGCCGCCGTGGGCGTGCATGGCCCGCTGGAACTGCACATTATTCTTCTGGAGGACTAACCCATGCACGACGCCCTCAAAAGCTCTTCGGGATACCATAAGGAACTGGACAACGCCCTGAAGGACGACTTTCTGCGCCGCACCCTGGACACCTTTGCCGTGGCCTACCGCGCCAACCGCGAAGCCGTCTTCAAGGATGTGGACGAGCGCGCGCTCATCCACAAGATTGCCGAGGCCAAAGACTACGCCTGTCAGCACCTGGAAGAACTCTACACCCAGTTCAAGGCCGAGGCTGAAAAGCGCGGCGTGCATGTACACCGTGCCGCCACTGCCGCCGAAGCCAATGAGATTATCATCCGCATCGCCAAGGAAAACAACGTTAAGCGGGTGACCAAGTCCAAATCCATGACGGCTGAAGAAATTGAGCTGAACCCCGCCCTGGAGGCACAGGGCATCACCGTGGACGAAACCGACCTTGGCGAGTGGATCATTCAGCTGCGGCACGAAGGCCCTTCGCACATGGTCATGCCCGCCATCCACCTTTCGCGCTATCAGGTGGCCGACGACTTTACCAAGGCCACGGGCGAGAAGCAGGATTCGGACATCCAGCGCCTGGTGAAGGTGGCCCGCGTGCAGCTGCGCCGTAAGTTCATCGCCGCAGACATGGGCATCAGCGGCTGTAACTTCGCCGTGGCCGAAAACGGCGCGGTTTCCACAGTGACCAACGAAGGCAACGCCCGTATGGTCACCACCCTGCCCAAGGTGCATGTGGCCATTGCCGGTTTGGACAAGCTGGTGGCCAGCCTGGACGACGCCCTGACGGCCTTGCTGGTGCTGCCCCGCAATGCCACGGCCCAGCGGCTTACCTCTTATGTGACCTGGATGTGCGGCGCGGGCCCCTGTGGGGCCAATGCGGACAACAAAAAGATCATGCACGTGGTCTTTTTGGATAACGGCCGCACGCAGATTGCCAAAGATCCCCTGTTCAAGCAGATCTTCCGGTGCGTGCGTTGCGGCGCCTGCGCCAACGTCTGCCCGGTCTATCGTCTGGTGGGCGGCCACAAGATGGGCTACATTTATATTGGCGCCATCGGCCTGATCCTTACCTATTTCTTCCACGGCAAAGACCGGGCCCGCATCCTGAGTCAGAATTGCATGGGTTGCGAATCCTGCGCCAATGTCTGCGCCGGCGGCATTGCCCTGCCCCGCCTCATCCGCGAGGTGCGCAGCCGGCTCAATGCCGAGCAGGGCGCGCCGGTGGAAGCCAACCTGCTTTCCGCCGTCATGAAGAACCGCAAGCTCTTCCACCGTCTGCTCAAATTCGCGAGCTTTGCGCAAAAGCCTTTTACGCGCGGCGAACCTTTCATGCGTCACCTGCCCATGGCTTTTCTGGGCAAGCAGGGCTTCAAGGCTCTGCCGGCCATTGCCGGCAAATCCTTCCGCGGCCGCTGGCCCGACATCGCGCCCAAGGTGGAAAAGCCGGTCATGCGGGTGGCCCTGTTCAGCGGCTGCGCTCAGGACTTTATTTATCCTGAGGAACTGGAAGCCGCCGTCAAGATCCTGGCCGCCAAGAATGTGGCCGTGGAATTCCCCATGGAGCAGTCCTGCTGCGGCCTGCCCCTGGAAATGATGGGCCAGCGCAGAACCTCCATGGACGTGGCCAAACAGAATATCGCCGCCTTCCGGGGTGGCAACTACGACTACATCATCACCCTCTGCGCCAGCTGCGCCGGGCACCTCAAGCACCACTATCCGGAAATTCTGGAGAAGGACTACTCTACGGTGGAGGCGCAGGAGTTCGCGGCCAAGGTTATCGACTTCAGTTCCTTTGTGCACGACGTACTGGGCCTGAAGCCGGAAGACTTCAACAACTCCGGCCAGAAGGTGACCTACCACGCCTCCTGCCACCTTTGCCGCGGCCTGGGCGTGAAAAAAGCCCCGCGGGAGCTCATCGCCGATGCAGCTGAGTATGTGCCCTGCGAGGAAGAAGAAGTCTGTTGCGGTTTTGGCGGCAGCTATTCCGTGAAGTTCCCCGAAATATCGGCCCAGCTGCTGGAAAACAAGCTGACCCATATGAAGGAAACCGGCGCGGACCGCCTGGTGGTGGACTGCCCCGGCTGCGTCATGCAGCTGCGCGGCGGCGCGGAAAAGAAAGGCCTCAAGATCAAGGTGGACCACATCGCTGAGCTTTTGGCCGAAAACCTGAAAAAATAATCGGGACCTGCGGCGGCTTCTGCCGTCGCGTTCCTGACCAATGCAGAAGGCCGCCCTTTCAGGGGCGGCCTTCTGCATTGGCGACCATGCGCGGCGACGGCAGAAGATATGGGGGTCGACAGAAGGAAGGCAAACCCCCGCTGCTGGCGCCAGCAGCGGGGGGGGGCGCCAGGTAACGGTGGCAATAGCTGGCGCAGACCGCACGTGCACGGTCTGCGCCGCATCTCTCCTCAATGGGTTTCGGCGTCCAAGGTCATCTCCGGGATGCGCCGCCAGTACCACTGGCTGACCATGGTGCCGTCGGCCGGATCCCACAGGCCGCTGTGTTCAAAGTAGTCCTGCAGACGCAGTTCCGCTGCGGTTGGGGGCCGCTCCGGCTCCTGAGTCTGGCGCAGGCGAAAAAAAATGACCAGACATTCCAGCAGCGCCAGGCCATCTTCTTCCAGAAGGCAGCCCTGTTCCAGATAGCGTATAAATTCCAGATAAAAAGGGTTCTGCGCGTCCAGAACCGCGGTAAAGCCCAGGCTGTCGGCGCTCAGGACTTCCAGTCCGTCACAAAGCAGTCGGGCCTGGGGCGCGGGCAGGTTGGTGTCTGCCGCGCAGGCCGCGCGCAGCGCTTCCAGAGCGCGCGAGTAGCATGCAAAAGACATATTCAGACTCCTCTAAGATGAACTTTGAGGAATCTATATACTATTATATATTAAAATACAAATATAGAATGGGGGCAAAGGCCGAATCAGCGAGGTGTGCGTCGGGGCTGCAGATATTGCGGGCGAAACAGCAGTCGGTACTGGCGCACGGGGGTCAGATGGGGCGGTCTGGTGACCTGTCCTTCAATGGACAGGGGCTTGTCGGAAAGGCCAAAGGGCTGCAGCAGGCCGGAGTTGAGCGCCGTGCCGGAGAGGATGCCGCCGGGCAGGCTGAGCACGGGAATGCTGTCGGCGGCGTTGCCGGCCATAAGCCCGGTGCCGTTGGCCGTAGGCAAGGGCGCACCTACGGGCCGGGCCGTGGCATTGAGCAGACTGGGCACGGGCAGGTCTGTGCGGCGCAGTATCTCCAGAAAATCGTTGCCCGTGCGGCCCACAAAGGTCACCAGCGAACTGCCGTCGCCGTAGACCAGCAGGCTTACGGGCATGGTGCCGCCGTGGATGCCCATGTACGTGGGGCGCGCGCCGGCGGGCATAATGGTCCAGCCGTCTTCGGTGGAGGCGGCTGTGGCAGGGGCGGCCGGGGAAAGAGCGTCGCGGTCGGGATTGGTCCTGTTCCGGGGCGCGGTTCTTGCCGGGGGATCAGTCTGGTCGTCGTAAGCAGTGCGGTTTTGTCCTGAGTTATGGGGGGCAGCAGCCTTGGGGGGGATGGCCTCGCGGGGGGCTGGGGAAACAGCCGCGGCCGGCAGGGTTGCTGGGGAGGCGGGCACGGCTCCCCTTCTTGGGATGTGGCTTCCTGGGGTGCAGTTCCCGGGGGGGCTGTTTCCTGGGGTGCGGCAGCCAGAGCCGCTGGCTGACAGAAAACCCAGCAGGCAAAAAGAAGGCAAGTGGCAAAAAGCTGGCGCATGGGGATCCTGGTTGTGGTCGTCCCGCCCTGCGGGATGGGGCAAAACCGGTGCGCGTCGCGCACGCGGCGGCGTCCCTGATGGCGGGGCGCGGTCCTTGACGCGCGTGTTACTGTGCCCAAGCTGTATGTGCTGGCTTTGGTTGTGTCAAGGGGCGGGTCAAAGCCTGCTCAGCCGCGCTTTTTGCGGGCTTTGATCGTGGGCGGCGGGGCCGGTTGCGGCTGGGGCTGGGGCGGCGTGAGATCCGGTGGCGGAGGAATCTGCGGCGGGTTGTCGCCGCCCAGGTAGTGCAGAAAAAAGTCCGCCAGAGCGGTATCCAGGGCCTGGTGTTGTTCACCGCGCAGGGAGTCAGACATGGGGCGGCACAGCTCGGGCAGCTCGGCGGCCAGGGCTTCCGGGCAGGGGGCGGCAAAGGCGGCGGCGTCCGCGCCTGGCAGGTACAGCCAGCGGGGTTTCTTTTCCATATTCTTGTAAATGTGCCGGGCGTGCAGGGCCGGGGGGTTGTTTTGGTCGTTCTGGGCGGCCACCAGCAGCAGGGGAGGATAAAACCAGCGAAACGCGGCGCGCGAAAAAAGCATGCCGAAGCCGGGGGCCACGGCCGCCACGGCCCGCACGCGGGGGTCGGCCAGGCTTTTGGTCAGGGGCAGACTTTGGCAGAGTTTGTCCATGCGGGTGCGCGCCCAGGGGTTGCAGTAGAGGTCGTTGCGCCCGGCCATGCCGCAGTAACTGTTCCATGCCGTGCAGTCCGGCAACGCGCCGCCCAGCAGCAGGGCCGCCGCGCCGCCGGCGCCGAAGCCCAGCACGCCGATACGGTCGGCGTCCACACTGGAGGCAGTTTCCGGGTCGGCCAGCAGCAGGTCGATGACGCCGGAAAGCTCCTGCGCTCTGGTCTGCAGCTGGGACCAGGTGAGCAGATCTTCCATATGGTCCAGATTGTCGCGGGCGTGGGTAGGGGCGGCCACCACAAAGCCGCGGGAAGCCAGCCACGAAGCCGTGTCGTGGTAGGAAAAGCGCGTGCCCGCCGTGTCGTGTGAAAGCAGCAGCAGGGGAAAGCGCCCCTCCACAGCCTTGCCGCCCCTGGCGGCGGAAAACTCCCACGGCGGGTAGCTCAGGTCGCGGGGCGGACGGACGGAGGGGTACCAGACATTGACGTCCAGGCGCAGGTTTTTGTCCGCCGACCAGGAACCCAGGGTGCAGAAGCCTACCTGGTAGGATTCGGCGGCCCGAACCCCGTGGGGCAGGGCGGCCACAAGACAGAAAATCAGAACGGCCAGGGTGCGCATCTCAGAGTTGTGCCACAAGCGGCCCTGGGGTACAAGAGCGACCTGGGGCGCGCCCCGCACTTCACCGGAGGCCTGCGGCATGGAATTTTTGCAGTATTTTGTAAATTTTGTTCTGCATATTGACGTACACTTGTTTGAATTGGTGGCGCGCTACGGCGTGTGGGTGTACGCAATTCTGTTCATTATCGTCTTTTGTGAAACGGGGCTGGTGGTTACGCCCTTTCTGCCGGGGGATTCTCTGCTCTTTGCCTCCGGAGTGGCGGCCGGGGCCGGGCTTATGGGGTATACTGAAGTCATGGGTGTGCTGCTGGCGGCGGGCGTGGGCGGCGATGCGGTCAACTACCTTATCGGTCGGCATGTGGGCCCGGCCATTTTTTCGCGGGAGAACCGGCTGATCAAGAAGGATCACCTGCTTAAGGCGCATCTGTTTTACGAGCGCCACGGCGGAAAAGCTATTGTACTTGCCCGCTTCATCCCCGTTGTGCGCACATTTGCCCCCTTTGTAGCGGGTATTGCCCTGATGCACCCGCGCACTTTTTTTGTCTACAACATCACGGGCTGCGTACTCTGGGTGGGTGGACTTGTTTCCGCTGGGTATTTTTTGGGCAATCTTCCTTGGGTGCGCCAGCATTTTAATATCATTGTCTACGTTATTATTGTGCTTTCTCTGCTACCGCTGCTCATCGAGGTTCTCCGGGCGCGGTGCGGCGGCAAACGGCAGGGCTGAGCCCCTGTCGGGCCTTTGGCGGGGGAGGATGAAAACGCGGAGCGGGCCTCGCAACTGCCTGAATTATTTTTCTGACAGGATTCTGGCACTGTCTTTGCTACCTCTTGGGTGCGGTGGACTGACCGCCATACAGGAGGCACGCATGGCGCTTTCATCTTTCCTTATTCAGCCGCCCACAGGAGGCGGGTCGACCGGGGCCGCGGCCCAGGCTGCACGGTCACGCGCCGCGACAACGGACCGTCCGGCGAATTTCGCTGCCCTTATGCGCAGTCAGGCTCCGGCCGCCGCGCAGGCGCAGGCCGCCCCCACGGTTGTCCCCCAGAACGGCCTGGTTCTGGCGGGGCGCAGCCCCAGCGATTTGCTGCGCGCCCAGACCTTCAACAAAGCCCAGGCGGATATGCGGCAAACCAAGGCCCTGGAAGGGCTCATGCAGAGCATGGGCGGCGACGGTTCTACCCTGGATCTGGCCCGCAGCATGGGTACGGCCCGGCACCTGCGCGCCCTGACCCAGGGGCAGTCGTCGGACATGTTGCGCCTTGGCGGCGCGGGGCTGGGGGATTTTGTGCGTTCCGGCGGGGGCGCGTCGCGGCGCAAGGCCGCCGCCAAGGCGGAAGAAGCGGAGCTTGGGCAGCTTTCGGCCCGGTTTGAATCGGGCGGGGACGGCGTTGCTGCTGTGGGCTACGACCGCAACGGGGGCACCTCTTACGGCAAGTACCAGGTTTCTTCGCGGGCGGGCAGCCTGGGGGATTTTCTGGATTTTCTGGACAGTGCGGCCCCGGATCTTGCCCAGCGGCTGCGTGCGGCCGGTCCCGGCAATACGGGCAGCCGCAAGGGCGCCATGCCCGACGCCTGGCGGGCCATAGCCAGGGAACAACCGGAGCGCTTTGAAGACCTGCAGGAGGCCTTTGTGCGCCAAAGCCACTACGAGCCCGCGGTGGAGGCCATTGCGCGGCGCACCAGCCTGAGCGCAGATACGCTCTCCACCGCCATGCGTGAAGTCATCTGGAGCACGGCCGTACAGCACGGCCCGGCGGGGGCGGCGCGCATTTTCGACCGCGCGGACGCCATGAGCGGCAACCCCACAGACCCTGGATACGAGCGCAGACTTATCAGCAATGTCTACAGAATCCGGGCGGGGCAGTTCGGCTCTTCGGACAGCAACGTGCAGGCGGCGGTGGCCAACCGCTTCAAGCAGGAAAAAATGCTGGCATTGAATCTGCTGGACGGCGGCGCGGCCGCCCTGGCCTGAGGCGCGTATGGCTGCGGCCAAGGAAGACGCGGCAGCGGGCGTCAGTCTGGTCGTCAACCTGACCAGGCTGGGCGATCTGCTCCAGAGTCAGGCGCTCATTACAGATCTGCACCGGCGCGGACGAAGGGTGCAGCTGGTCTGTCTGGACAATTTTGCCGACGCGCTGAGCCTGTTGCGCCATGTGGAGCGGGCCTGGCCCCTGCCGGGGGCGCAGTGGCTGGCCGCGCTGGACCGTGATTGGCGGGGAGCCGCCGGCGATCTGCTGGCCTGGACGCGCCGCGTCCGCGAAGTGGCCCAGCCGCAGGAAATCATCAACCTTACCACCACGCTGCCGGCCCGCCTGCTGACCCGCCTGCTGGCCGGATCAGACTGCTCTGTGCGGGGCTTCGACCTTGATGCGGAAGGCTTTGGCCGCAACAACGGGGTCTGGGCCTCCTTTCTCAATGGGACCACAGCAGGCAGGCTTAATGCACCGTTCAATCTGGTAGACATGTTTCGCATGCTGGGCGCGCCCAAGGGCACAGCGTCCGTGGGCGCGGCGGGGGACGCCGCCCTGCGGACGCCCTCGGAGCAGACCCGGCTGGCTGCGTTGGCCCTGCTGGCCGCCGCGCCCGCAGAGTCGCGAGGCTTTGTGGGCCTGCAGCTGGGGGCCAGCGAGGCGCGTCGGCAGTGGCCTGTGCGGCATTTTGCCGCCGTGGGGGACCAGCTGTGGCGCGAACTGCGGCTCTGCCCCGTGTTGCTGGGCGCTCCTGCCGAAACCTCTCTGGCCCAGGAGTACGCCGATCTGGCCAACGCGCCTTTTTGTAATGCTACAGGCCGCACAGACCTGCCCCAACTGGCGGCCGTGCTCACGCAACTGCGCCTGCTCATTACCAACGACACGGGCACCATGCACCTGGCCGCAGGCCTTGGCGTGCCCAGCCTGGCCCTTTTTCTGGCCACGGCCCAGCCCTGGGACACGGGGCCCTATCTGCCCGCCTGTTGCTGCCTGGAGCCCGCTTTGGACTGCCATCCCTGCCCCTACAACCGGCCCTGCCCCCACAACCTGGAGTGCCATGAACGCATCAGCCCCGCTGTGGCAGGGGCCCTGGCGCTCTCCTGGTGCCGTACGGGCCGCTGGGAGGACGCGCCGCTGGCGCGCAACGGCGGCGGGGTCCGTATTTGGTTGAGTCGGCGGGATGTGGGCGGCTTTATGGATTTGCGCGACCTGGCGGGGCGGGAAGGGGAGGATCGCAGCCTCTGGATGCGTCAGCAACGGCATTTCTGGCGTCATATTCTTGACGATATGGACCGCCCAGTGCCTTCTCCTCTGCCGCCTTGCCCGGTAACGGCCTGCAGCCCGCCCTTTGCCCATGAAGTGGGGGCAGCTCTGGAGCAGGCCGTAACTCTGTTGCAGGCCATTGCGGCCCAAGGTGCGCTGACCGGCAAAAGCCCCAGGGCCGGGGCCCTGCTGATGCGCAATTGTGAACGGCTGCAGAACCTGCTCAACGGCTGCCCACCCCTGGCCGCTTTGGGGGGATTCTGGCGTGAGCTGCGCCAGGCAAGGGGTGATGATATTGCAGAATTTTTGCAATTTTCAGGAAAACTGGCTGTGTATCTGGAGCAGTGGCGACAGAAGTTGCAGGGCTTGGCATAACTATTGCTAGTTGTCGCGCAGGGTTTTTACGGAAAAATCTTCCCCGTGGGGAGCAGGAGGAAATCATGATTATTATCGACGGCGCCAAGACTGAAAAAAATCTTGCCGCGTTCGGCAATCTGGAGGAAGCGCTGCTGGACCTCATGCAGGACGTAAGGCTGGAAAACCGTGTAGTGACCGATGTGCTGGTCAACAACGAGGCTTTTTCCGAAATTTATCCGCACCAGGCCGAAGATATTGCCTGCGACGGTATTTCTTCTTTGGAGGTGCGTTCTGTGCCCATGGACGCCATGGCCACGGATATGGCCGGTGAGATGGACAAGGTGGCCGCCATGATGGCCAAAGGCGCGCGAGAGGTGAGCCGTCTGTTCCGCGAGGCTGCGGATGTGGACGCTCTGGAGCTTTTTCAGGATCTGCTGGACGTGACCCGCGACTTTTTGAATATGTTTGCTGCGCTGCGCCAGCGTTACGCCCATGAGGCGGCAGGGGAGCAGGCCGCCAGAGTGGAGCGCCTTGCCGCCCTGCTTTCGGAAATGAGCGGCGTGATGGAAAACGAGGATTGGGTGCTGCTGGCAGATCTGCTGGAGTTTGAATTCTTGCCCTTGTGCGAAACCTGGGGGGGCGAGAGCAGGCAACTGCATGCGGACATGGCCGCTGTGGCCTTGGCGCAGTAGGGCATTGCAGCGCTGCAATGCCCTAAGGAAAAGCGGAGGAAGGTATGGGACAGAGCGCAGGCCTGCTGCACGAAGCGCTGGAACTGGCGCGGCAGGAAATGGCCGCCATGCAGGGCGGCGCCTATGATAAGGCCGTAGCGCTGGCCGAGCGGCGCAATTCCGTTACCTGCATGGCCTGGACGGTCATGGAGGAGAGCTCTGTGGAGCAGTGCCGGGAAAGCCTGCAGGAGCTGGTTCGCCTGCAGGAAAGCCTGACCAGCATGGCCCGCAAGGCCCACGAGGAGATCAAGGCCGGCTTGGGCCGCTCCCGCCGGGAGCGGCGGCGGCTTACGGGCTACCGCCAGGCAGTGGGTCAGGCCTTGCAATAGCGCACGTCAGGGCATTGCAACGTTGCAATGCCCTGTCCTAAAATGGCTGCAGGGCCAAGCGCGCTTCAAAGTCGCGCTCCGGTTCGGGCTTGGCGTAAAAAAAACCCTGAGCCTTGAAGCAGCCGAGGCGCATAAGAATGGCGGCCTGTTCCGCCGTTTCCACCCCTTCGCAGATGACGGCCATATCCAGTTCCAGGGCCATGCGGATGATGTTGCCAAGCACCACCTGCGCCCTTTGACCAGGCAAGTCGCGTTGGACAAAGCTGCGATCCACCTTGATGACGTCCGTGTTGAGCATCTGCACCAGCCCCAGGGAGGAATAGCCTGTGCCGAAATCGTCAATGGCCGTTTTGAAGCCCATTTGTTTGAGCTGAATGATCTGCATCCAGGCGGCTTCAGGATTTTTCATAATGGCGCTTTCGGTTATTTCCACTTCCAGCAGGGCGTGGGGCACGTCGTAGCGGGCGGCAATTTCAGCCAGTTGCTGGGGAAAATCCTTTCTGTCAAAGTGCAGCTGGGAAAAATTGCAGGAGATGATGTGCGTGGGCAAGTTGCGCAACTGCCAACTGCGCAGCGCTTTGCAGACTTCTTCAAAAACGTGCAGATCAATGCTGGTAACCAGCCCGTTGCGTTCAAAAAGGGGAATAAAGCTGCCCGGCATGAGCAGACCGCGGGTAGGATGGTTCCAGCGCACCAGGGCTTCTGCGCCGATAATGCTGCCCGTGCGCATATCCACCTTGGCCTGGAACCAGGGCGTCAGTTCGCCGTTGCTCAGCGCCGTTTCCAGCCTGCTGTTCAGCTCCTGATGCAGCAAGGCCTCCTGGCGCATTTGTTCGTCATAGCGCATAAGCCGCGTGTTGGGGGTGCGTTTGGCTTCATGGCGGGCGTAGTTGGCCAGGTCCAGCATGCGCTGCACGTCCTTGTCCTCGTCGGCAAGCACCTCATAGGCGCCGTAGACGGTGCAGATTTTATAGGGCAGCTCCTGTGAGCGCCGCCAGGAATCCAGGGCGCTTTCTATCTGGCCCATGCGTGCGCTGAGCTGTTCCCAGCCGGTGTAGCGCAGCAGCAATACAAAAATATCCGAAGAAACGCGGGCGCAACGCTCGGCAGAGGAAACCCGTCCCTGCAAAATTGCGCTGTAGGCGCGCAACACCTCATCCCCGCGAGAAAAGCCCAGCTGGTCGTTGATGGCTTTGAACTGGCAGATGTCGCCCATAAGCAGGGCGTAACGATCCTGGCCAGTTTTGAGCAACTGGGTACTGTCTTCACGGAATTTTTCCAGGTTGGGCATGCCGGTGAGGACGTCGCGGTAGAGCAGGTTTTCAATACGCCTTTTGCTGCCGGATTTGATGGCCAGCGCGCAGGCCAGCAGCGCCACCACAAGGCCAAAGACGGCAACGGTGCCCCCCATGGTTCCCACTGGGTGCTGGCGGATAAATTCCGGCAAGCTGACCTTGCCCGTGGCGGGCAGATTTGCCAGCACGGGTCCGTCAATATCCGTGGGGGGCAAAGCCTGCAGGCATTTGTCCAGGATGCTGAATATCCTGCTGTCTGCCTGGGGAGCCACGCCCATGCGCAGGTTGCTGAGCAGGTGGGGCTGCACTTCCACGCGCAGTCCGGCGTAGGGTGGTTCGGCCAGAAGGGCTCTGGCCATGTGCAGATTGGTGTAGACGGCGTCCACCCTGTTCCCTGTCAGGTCGTCCAGGCAGGCGCGCAGGCTCTGGTGCTGCACAATGTTGCGGCCGGGAAGGGCTGCCGCCGCCTGGGCAGAGAGCAGAAGCCCTTCCTGCAGGGCCACCCGCGCCTCGTCCGTGGCGCGGATATCTCCTCGGCTCAGGCGCACGCTGACGGAGCGCAGGTAGGGACGACTGGTGCGCAGGTTAAGGGATTTGTCCTGCAAAAAATCCCCGGTCAGGCAGGCCAGAACGTCAATTTCATTTTTTTCAGCCAGCTCCACTGCCCGGGGGAGCGGCATGGGCACATAGTGGAAGCGCAGGCCGCAGTTTTGTTCCAGTTGTGTAAATATGTTGCGGACGATGCCGGTAAAGGCGCCTGTCTGGGCGTCCTGATACTGCAGCGGCGGGGCGTCCGGGCCGTAGGCCACGGTAATGGGCCGCCCGTGCTTGATGAAATCTTCTTCCTCGGCGGTGAAGTCGTTATGGCGCGGCAGGGCGACAGTTTTTTTTTGTAAAAGTTCCAGACTGTGATCGGCGGCGTCCCGGGCCATTTCGCGCTGCGCGGCGTTGATGTCGGCGAGCAGGTAGGCCTTGCGGGGCGACAGGGCCAGATAGAAGGGTTCCGCCGCCAGCCGGACGACCGGCTTAAAAGGCATGTTCTCGCCCAGATACGCCACGGCTGCGCCGTCCACAGTGCCCTGCCGCAGGGCCGTGAGCATGGCGGCCGTAGAAAGAAAAGGCACCACAGTGGTTGAAAGGTTCTGGGCCTGGTAAAAATTTTTGAAGTGTTCTGTGGCCTTGGACTGGAGCACCACTCCCACGCGCATGCCGTTAAAGGCAGCTGGGCGGGCATGGTCATAGCGGGGGTCGTCCGCGCGCACACTGAGAGTCACAAAGGCATTGCCCATGGGCAGCGCGGGAAAGAGCATTTTTTGCGCGCGTTGAGGTGTGTAGAAAACCCCGGGCAGGATATCCGCCTCGCCCTGTTCCAGCAGACGCAGGCAGTGCGCCCAGTTCCCGCCATCCACGGGCTCCAACTGCAAATGGGCCTTGCGGGCCACCGCCTCCATATATTCCACCAGCAGGCCCCGATAACTGCCGTCAGGCAGTCGGTGCATATACTGACCAAACGCTCTGTACGCCACGCGCACGGTTTCCTGAGGGCCGCTCTTTGCCTGCGGCTGCGGCGACAGAAGGAGCAGCAGCACAAAAAAAGAGGTCAGAAGGACGAGCCGTGCCTTGAGCATATTTGTCACGTATCGTGTCTGAGGTGTGGAGAGTGCGCGGGCCCGCATTTACCAAAAAAAGGAGCGCAAGGCTGCGGAAGCTGTAGCAACCGGACCACGCCCGTGCACGGCCTGCCGCTGTTGCCCCAACCAAACGCCACGCGGACGCTGGTTGCGTATAAAGCGGACCTTTTGAGGCCGCGCTCCCAGAGCTTTTTGGGGCCTTTGTTCACGGCATGCCATCGTTGTCAAAAAGTGTAGCGGTTTCATCATATTCATGCAAGATGTATTTTTTCTTGCATGTATTGTGCCCAGACGATGCTGTGGTGAAAATTTTTCAAATTAGTTTGTTAGTAATATATTCTATGGTTAAAAATTATTTATGTTTTAATTTTTAAGTCAAAAGTAATAAGATTTTTTACTATAAAAATATAAAATAAAATTAGTATTATGTTTTTTTTGCTATTTATTGCAGTAGTAAAAATATGATACTATTTTTTTGAGATAACATACTATCTAAATTATATAGCAATGATATATCTATTTTTATGTTTATTTAAAAAATAAATATATGCTGTATTTTGTTTAACAACATTTTCTGCACAAAAATAAAACTGAAATAACTGTTTCTTTATCTTATTTCTATCTGGAAAAAGTCATTATAAAGTCTGAGTTTTTGCCTGAAGAAAAATAATTTTATATATAACTATAGTAAATTATTGATAAATTTTTTACTGAAAAAAAATCAGCCAGGAAGGTTTTTGTTTTTGTTGCAAAAATATTAGCAGTTAGATGTCGCTATTGCGTTTGGGTACTATAGCTCATGTTATCCTGTGGGATTTTGTGTATTGTCATTCTATGCAAGTGTACCCTTATCTGGCTGAAGCTCTTGCGGAAGTCATCGAGGCTCTGCGCACGGAGCGGGGCATGACCAAATCGTCGCTGGCAGAGAGGGCCAGTCTTGAACGGCGCTACTTGCGCGAGATTGAGCAGCGATTGAAGCGACCTACGGTCAATGCCGTCTATGCCATCTGTGATGCGCTGGAGGTGCCGCCCGAAGATTTTTTTCAGCGGGTAAGCCGGGAAATTGAAAAAAAGAAACGCTCCAGATCCCTGTGTGCGCAGACAAGCCTGCGCACGGGGCAATAGTGTTGTGGTGCTGGCCGCCCTTAGAGCATTTAACACTTGAAATGCTCGCTTA
>ERZ835980.2903-NODE-2903-length-14320-cov-3.264213_pt1 | contig 14320 bp, 9 predicted proteins | sample MGYA00519943_ERZ835980 | MGnify/ENA primary metagenome ERZ835980 (study PRJEB31850, sample SAMEA3708791) | human gut metagenome | biome: human gut; feature: human-associated habitat; material: faeces | place: China | collected 2014 ... | reverse complement strand
TCAAACCAACCGAACCGACCTCTGCGGAGCGCTCCTCCGCAGAGGTTTTCGTAACCGGCGGGAACGCCTCTCCGGATGCTCCCGCGTGCGATGCCGTATTTGCGAGCTTTCCGCTGTTTTCCGGCGGCTCGCCGTTTCCCGAGGGGCTGGTGCTTCCGGACGACGCGCCGCCGGCCGCGCCCCCGTCCTTCGCCGATTTCGCCCTCGGGGTCTATCCCTTTCTCGAACTGCAACCCTTCCACCGGGCCTATTACCGGGTGCTGGAGGCCTTTGCCGCGGGGCGCGTCCGGCGGCTGATCGTCACCATGCCGCCCCAGCACGGCAAGAGCGTCGGGGCCACGACCCTGCTCCCGGCCTACGTGCTGGGGCTCGACCCCGACTGCCGGGTGGCGATCGCCTCCTACTCGGGGACGCTGGCCTCGAAGTTCAACCGCCGCGTGCAGCGCATCCTCGAATCGCAGGAATACGCGGCCTTTTTTCCGGACACCTCCATCAAGCGGGGGGCGAAACCGCCCGGCTACATCCGCACGGCCGACGAGGTCGAGATCATCGGCCGCCGGGGCGGGCTGCTCTCCGTCGGCCGCGAAGGGTCGCTGACGGGTAACCGCGTGGATTGCTTTGTTTTGGACGATTTATATAAAGACGCGCTTGAAGCCAATTCGCCGCTCGTCCGCGCCAACTGCTGGGAGTGGTACACCTCCGTCGTGCGGACCCGCATGCACAACGCCTCGCGCGAGCTGGTGGTCTTCACCCGCTGGCACGAGGAGGACCTGATCGGCGCCCTCGCGGTCCGCGAGCCGGTCGAGGAGCTGCGCGCGTGGTCGCAGCTCGACACGCTGCCTGCCGACCGGTGGCTGCACCTCAATTTCGAGGCTCTGAAAACCGCGCCGCCCACGGAGGTTGACCCCCGCCAGCCGGGCGAGGCGTTGTGGGAGCGACAGCACGGCGCTGCGCTGCTGGAGGCCAAGCGGCGGCTGGACCCGCTGCAATTCGAGGCGATGTATCAGGGGCGCCCTTCGGCCCGCGAGGGGCTGTTGTACGGGCTGAATTTCGCCGAGTACGACTGTCTGCCGCACGAGATCGTCCGCCGCGCCAACTACACCGACACCGCCGACACGGGCGACGACTACCTCTGTTCACTCTCCTATGCGGTCGATGCCGACGGGGTGATTTACATTACCGACGCGGTCTACTCGCGCGAGCCGATGGAGGCGACCGAGCCGCTGGTGGGGGAGATGCTCGTGCGCTCGGACACGCGGCAGGCCGCCATCGAGAGCAACAACGGCGGCCGCGGTTTCGCCCGGGCCGTGCAGGCGCTTGCGCCGGGCGTGCGCGTCGAGTGGTTCCACCAGAGCGGCAACAAGGAGGCGCGCATCCTCTCCAATTCGGCCACGGCGCTCCACCTCGTGCGCTTTCCCCGCGGCTGGAACCTCCGCTGGCCCGAACTCTACGCCCATCTGACGACCTACCGCCGGAAGTTTCGCGCCAACCGATGGCACGACGCGGCGGATGTCGTGACGGGCATCGTCGAGCGCGAGGCCGCCGGCCGGGGGCAGAAACGGGTCCGCGGCATCCGGTTTTTGTGAGCGGACAATGTGAAGTCTGCGTTAAATATGTTCCCGCGCGGAACCAAACGCTCCGATTTTCCGTACCTTGTACCCCGTTACGTCACTTATTCTTTTAAGTAAACAGCATGAAATCATTGAAAATCGGAAATTTATGCGCCTCCATGCCCATCGTTCAGGGCGGTATGGGCGTAGGCGTCTCCCTTGCGGGCCTGGCATCGGCCGTGGCCAATCAGGGCGGTGTCGGCGTCATCTCGTCGGCCGGTCTCGGGGCGATCTATAACAACTATTCGAAGGACTATCGCGCCGCCTCGATCTGGGGGCTGAAGGAGGAGCTTCGCAAGGCCCGCGAAGCGACGAAGGGCATCATCGGCGTCAACGTCATGGTCGCCATGTCCAACTTCGCCGACATGGTGAAGACCGCCATCGCCGAGAAGGCCGACATCATCTTCTCGGGTGCGGGGCTTCCGTTGAACCTGCCGTCGTTCCTCACGGAAGACGCCAAGACCAAACTGGCTCCGATCGTTTCGTCGGCGCGCGCCGCGAAGGTACTGTGCCAGAAATGGTTCTCGGAATATAAGTACATCCCCGACGCCATCGTGGTCGAGGGTCCCAAGGCGGGCGGCCACCTGGGTTACAAGGCCGACCAGATCGCCGACGAGCACTATTCGCTCGAAGCCATCGTTCCGCAGATCGTGGCCGAGGTCCGTGCCTTCGAGGCCGAGCACAACTGCCGCATTCCGGTGATCGCCGGCGGCGGCATCTATACGGGCGAGGACATCTACCGCATCATGGCGCTGGGCGCCGACGGCGTGCAGATGGGGACGCGCTTCGTCACCACCGACGAGTGCGACGCCGATCCGGCTTTCAAGCAGAGCTACATCGAGGCGCACGAGGAGGACATCGAGATCATCCAAAGCCCCGTCGGCATGCCGGGCCGGGCCATCCGCAACTCGTTCCTCGACCGCGTGAAGGAGGGCCTGAAGGTCCCCAAGGCGTGTCCGTTCGACTGCATCAAGACGTGCGACGTGACGCACAGCCCCTACTGCATCATGCTGGCCCTCTACAACGCTTTCAAGGGCAAGCTCCGCAACGGCTACGCCTTCTGCGGCTCGAACGCCTGGCGTGCCGAGAAGATTCAGTCGGTCCGGGAGCTGATGACATCGCTCCGCACCGAGTACGACAGCTTCGCCGCGAAATGCGAAGGCTTCTCGCTCCGGGAAAAACTCTTCGGCGCGAAGTGATCCGCCGCCTCCCAATAAAGACAAACCCCTCCCGGCCATTTGGCCGGGAGGGGTTTGTCTTTGCCGGATGTCGTGCGTCATTTCGCCGCGGCGTAGACGAGTTTGAGTTTGGCGAGCTGCGCGTTTTTCTTGTTGGTGATCTCGATGCGGTAACGCAGGTTCTCCCGGGCGTCGATCAGTGTGTAGGACCATGTGCCGTCGTCGCCGTAATCGAGCGTATACTGCGGTTCCGAATCGTCGGCGCCGAACAGGTCGAGGCTGACGTCGTTCTGCTGGCTCGTGGGCAGGTAGTGAACCTCCGAAAGAACTTTGCCGGTGATGGCCGGGAATTCGACGTATGCGCCTAATTTGCTGAAAAACAGTCCTTGGGCCGGATCCGGAATGGAGGGGCTGAACTGCTTGTTGTCGAGCCAGTAGAATTTGCCGCCCTCGTCCGGATCGACGAAAATGGCAAATGTGTAGCCGCCGATCGTGTACTCATGGCGCCCGGTCGTGAAGTTATCCGTCGAATAGGGCGGCAGCTCGGGGGTGGCGACCGAAGCTCCCAGCGTAAAATCGACCACCAGGGTTACCTCGGACGGCAGCACCGGGGTGATTTCGTCCTGGCTGACGCTGACGGTTTTCACTCCGTCGCCGTTCGTGGCCGCGATCTCGATGCTGCCCAGCTGCTTCACATAGCCGTCCCAGTTGCCCGCGGCGGCGGTTACGCGGACGGTAGCGTCACCCGTGCCCTCGGTCTTGTCGAGCGTGAAGCCTTCGCCCGAGGGGACGGCCTTCCACGCGGCGGTCGTAGTGATGGTGAAGGTTTCGGACTCCCCGGCCTCGCCGCCCAGTACGAGGTCGTCTGTGCTGACGGTCAGCGTCGCGGTGTTCTTGTCGTTGTTGTCGTTGCAGGCGGTTGGGCCGGTGACGGCGAAAACTGACAGCAGCAACCCCGAAAGGACCCGCATGAATCTGGATGTTTGCATAAATTATTTTTTTTGTGAGTGAGTAGCTTACAACTCCTCGAGCCGCGCCACGGGCGAGACGTCGAGCGACGAGAAGTCGCCCCGCAGGTAGCGGTAGTAGCCCGCCATGGCGATCATCGCCGCGTTGTCGGTCGTGAACTTGAACTCCGGAAGGAACGTTCGCCAGCCGCGCCGGCGGCCCGCTTCGGCGATGCCGTCGCGCAGGCCCGAGTTGGCCGAGACGCCGCCCGCGATGGCGATGTCGCGGATGCCCGTCTCCTTCGAGGCGCGGATGAGTTTGTCGAGCAGAATCTCGACGATGGTCCCTTGCAGCGAGGCGCAGAGGTCGGCCTTGTGCGTCTCGATGAAGTCGGGGTCTGCGGCCACGGCGTCGCGCAGCGTGTAGAGGAACGAGGTTTTCAGGCCCGAGAACGAATAGTCGTAGCCCTCGACGCGGGGATGCGCGAAGCGGAATGCCTTCGGATCGCCCTCCTTGGCCAGACGGTCGATCACCGGACCGCCCGGGTAGGGCAGCCCCATCACCTTGGCGCACTTGTCGAAGGCCTCGCCTGCGGCGTCGTCGATCGTCGTGCCGATGATCTCCATTTCGAGCGGGGAGTCCACGCGCACGATCTGCGTGTGGCCGCCGCTCACCAGAAGACACAGGAACGGAAAGTCCGGATGGGGCAGCGTGCGGTCCCGAAGGTCGATGAAGTGCGAGAGGATGTGCCCCTGAAGGTGGTTGACCTCGACCATCGGGATGTTGCGGGCGATCGAAAGCCCCTTGGTGAACGACACGCCCACGAGCAGCGATCCGACCAGCCCCGGGCCGCGCGTGAAGGCGATGGCGTCGATCCGGTCGGCGGCGACGCCCGCCTCCTTGAGCGCCGTGTCCACGACGGGGATGATGTTCTGCTGGTGGGCCCGCGAGGCCAGTTCGGGGATCACGCCGCCGTATTTGACGTGAACCGCCTGCGAGGCGATGACGTTCGACAGCAGGACGTTGTTGCGGAGCACGGCGGCAGAGGTGTCGTCACACGAGGATTCGATGCCGAGAATTGTAATATCCATCCGGAATTATAATTGTTTTTTAACTATTTTCGCTAAATTTGCAGGTTATATAGGAGTCCTGATGCGCAAAGGTATAAAAATATTGGGAAAGGTGTTCTCGGCGGCGGTTTTGTTGCTGATAATTCTGCCCGTGGCGCTCTCGCTGCTGCTCGACATTCCCGCCGTGCAGAACTACGCGGTGCACAGGGCCGCGTGCTTCGTCTCGCGCAAGCTGGAGACCACCGTGTCGATCGACCGCGTGGACATCGGCATCTTCTCGAAGGTCAGGGTCAAGGGCTTCTATGTCGAGGACTACCAGCGCGACACGCTGCTTTACGTCGGGAAGCTCGACGCCTTCATCACGAGTTTCGGCATCTTCGGCGGCGGGCTGGAGCTGAGCCGCGGCGAGATCGCCGACGCGAGGCTTTACCTGCGGCAGACGCCCGGCGGGGAGATGAACATCAAACAGATCGTCGACCGCATTTCCGACCCCGACAAACCCAAGAAGGGCAATTTCCGCCTCTCGCTGAAGAAGGCCTCGATCGAGAACATGGACCTCTGCCTCGAACGGCTCGACCATCGCGATCCGGAGCACGGCATCGACTTCTCGCACATGCACCTCTACGGCATCACGGCCCGCGTGGACGATTTCACGATCGACGGGCAGGCCATTTACACCTCCATTGTGGCCTTTTCGGCCCGCGAACGCAGCGGCTTCGTGCTGAACCACCTGGCCGGGCGGTTCTACATGACGCAGGGCTGTCTGGGCTTCGAGAACGCCTCGATCATCACGCCGCGTTCGAACGTCAACTTTCCGTTCGTCTCGCTGGCGGGCGACTCGTGGGCGCAGTACAAGGATTTCATCGGCGAGGTGCGCATCGACGCCTCGATGCGCAATACGACCGTTTCGACCGACGACATCGCCTTTTTCGCCCCGAAGCTGCGCGACTGGCATGTGGATTTCACCGACGTAAACGTCGAGGTCGCCGGCGTGGTGTCCGATTTCACGGGCCGGATCAGGAGCATGCAGATCGGCGAGGGGATGACGCTCGTGGCCGACGCCTCGGTGAAGGGGCTTCCCGACATCCGGAAGACCCGTTTCGACCTGTCGGTTCCCCGCCTGCGCTCCACGGCCCGGGCCGTGGACGGGCTGGCCCTCGGCATCGCGGGCCGCAAACTCTCGGACAAGCTGGTCGGCGTGCTGGGCAATTCCGGGCAGATCGACCTCAATGCCCGTTTCCGGGGACTGCTCTCGTCGTTCGACATGCAGCTGGGCGCCGCGACGGGCGTGGGCAACGTCTCCTGCAACCTGAAAATGGCCCCGGTCAAAGGGGGGCTGAGCAGCGTGCGGGGCGATGTCGAGACGCGCAACCTGCGTCTGGGCGAGCTGCTCGACCGCCGCGATCTGCTGGGCAACGCCACCCTCACGGCCTATGTCGACGGAGTGGTCGGCAAAGGCTATACCGACGCCAACGTCGTGGGCAACGTCACGCAGCTGGGATTCAACGGCTATGTCTACGACTCGCTGCGGCTCGACGGCCGCCTGCGCAACCGCGAGTTCGACGGACGCATCACGGCCCGCGATCCCAACCTCGACTTCGACTTCTTCGGCACGGTCGACCTGAACGACTCCGTGCCGCGCTACGACTTCACGATGGACCTGCGGCACGCCGATCTGGCCCGGCTGCACGTCAACCGCCGCGACTCGGTGTCGCAGCTCTCGGGCCGCATCGTCGCTGCCGCCGGAGGGCGTTCGCTCGACGATCTGAACGGCCGCATTCAGGTGACCGACGCCCGCTACCGCTACAACGACAAGGAGATCGCGGCCGCCAGCATGACCGTCACGGGCGAGAACTCCGAGCGGAGCAAGTTCGTGGAACTGCGCTCGGACTTCGCCGACGTCACGTTCCGGTCGAAAACCAGCTACCGCACCGTCTTCGAATACCTGCGCCGGAGCGCGTGGAAATACCTGCCGATGCTGGGCGGCGAAAAGTGGGAGGAGACGCCTTCGGAACGCAAGGCCGCCGTGGCCAACGACTTCTCGCTGCTGTCGGTCAACATCCGCAATTTCAACCCCGTGGCCGACGCCGTGTCGACGGGACTTCAGATCGCCGACGGCTCGTCGCTGCAACTGTTGTTCAATCCGGCCAGCGACCAGTTGTCGCTCAAGGCAGCGTCGGAATACATCGAGCGCCGGCGCATGCTTGCCACGCGCCTTTCGGTCAACGCCTCGAACCGCGGCGACTCGCTGGCGGTCTACGCCTCGGCCGAGGATCTCTATGCAGGGGTGCTGCACCTTCCGCGCCTCTCGCTGACGGGCGGCGCGCGGCAGAACCGCGTGCAGCTCTCGGCAGGCTTCGACGACACCCTGCGCCGCGTCTCGGGGCTCGTCGGGTTCCGCGCCGCGGTGGCCGACGAGCACGGACCCAACGGCCGCGTCGTCGATTTGCGGATTCTTCCCTCGCACATCACCCGCGGCGACAAGACGTGGCAGATTTTCGCCCGCAAAATCCTGCTCGACACCGCGCAGGTCGTGATCGACAAGTTCTACGTGATGAACCGCGAGCAGGAGTTGCTGCTCGACGGCGTCGCCTCGCGCAGCCGCGAGGATTCGGTGACGCTCTCGCTGCACAATTTCGACCTGGCGCCCTTCGCGCAGGTCGCCGAGCGCATGGGCTATTACATCGAGGGGCGCACGAACGGTTCGGCGGCGATGAAGTCGGTGCTGCGCGGCGGCGAGATCACGGCCGACATCCTGCTCGACAGCGTGGAGGTCAACGACATTCCCGCGCCGCCGATGCGCCTCGCCTCGCGCTGGGACTTCGCCCGCAGCCGCGCCGGAGTGACGGTCTCCGACCGTATCAGGCGCGACACGCTGATCCGCGGTTTCTACGCCCCCGACCGCAACCGCTATTTCGCCCGGCTGGACGTCGACAGTCTCGACATGGCGCTGCTGGACCCGATCCTCGCGGGTGTCGTCTCCTCGACCGAGGGCATGGCCTCGGCCGGCCTCACGTTGCAGGGCCAGGGCCGCAAGGCCGATCTCGAAGGCGAAATCCGGGTCGCGGGGCTGAAAACCACGGTCGATTTCACGCAGGTGACCTACTCGATGCCCGAGGCCGTGCTGAACGTGAAGAACAACCGGTTCAGGGCTTCGAACGTCCCGATTTTCGACCCACGGGGCAACCGGGGGCGGTTCGATTTCGACATGAGCCTCCAGCACCTTTCGAATATCTCCTACGACGTGCGCGTGGCCCCGCAGCAGATGCTGGTGCTCGACACCGACTCCGACGACAACGACATGTTCTACGGCAGGGTCTTCGCCACGGGCGCGGCCCGCATCTCGGGCGACAAGGGGGCGGTGAACATGGATATAACGGCCTCGACCGACGGCAACTCCTCGTTCGTGATGCCGCTGTCGAGCAAGTCGAACATTTCGAACGCCGATTTCGTGGTCTTCGAGCAGCCCGAGCAGGCCGATACGCTCGACGACGTGGCGCGCAAGAAACTCTCCTTCGAGCGCAAGCACCGCCAGAAATCCGACGCCGGGAGCCAGATGAAGATCACCCTCGCGCTCGACGTGCGGCCCGACGCCGAAGTCGAACTCGAAGTGGCGGGCAACACGGTCAAGGGGCGCGGCGCGGGCGCGCTGAACCTCCAGATCAACCCCAAGGCCAATATTTTCGAAATCTACGGCGACTATACGATCGCGGAGGGCAGTTTCATGCTGTTGCTCCAGCAGATCATCAACAAACGCTTCACCATCGAGAGCGGTTCGTCGATCCAGTGGACCGGGTCGCCGATGAACGCGATGCTCGACATCGACGCCGTGTACAAGGTCAAGGCGTCGCTGCAACCCCTCCTGCAGGGCACGGCCGACCTCGGGGGCGACCGTTCGGTTCCCGTGGAGTGCGTCATTCACCTCGGCGAGCGGCTTTCGAACCCCACGATCACCTTCGACGTGCGGGTTCCCGGCTCCGATCCCGAGACGCAGAGCCTGATCGCCAATGCTCTCTCGACCCCCGAGACGGTCGACACGCAGTTCCTCTACCTGCTGCTGTTCAACAGCTTCATGTCCGAGAACTCGTCGCAGGCCTCGTCGAACATCGGCAGCTCGGTGTCGGCGGCCACGGGACTGGAGTTCGTGTCGAACATGGTCAGCAACTGGCTTTCGTCGTCCGACTACAACGTGGTGATCCGCTACCGGCCCAAATCGGAACTGACGAGCGACGAGGTCGATTTCGGGCTGTCGAAGAGCCTGATCAACAACCGGCTGTTCGTCGAGGTCGAGGGCAACTACCTGATCGACAACAAGCAGGCCGTGAACAGTTCGATGTCCAACTTCATGGGCGAGGCCTACATCACCTACCTGATCGACCGGGCCGGGACGCTCAAGCTGAAAGCCTTCACGCAGACCATCGACCGCTTCGACGAGAACCAGGGTTTGCAGGAGACCGGCATCGGCGTCTACTTCAAGGAGGATTTCGACAACCTGCGCGACCTGCGGCAGCGGATCAAGGAGCGTTTTACGAACAAGAAGCGCAAGGCGCGGCGCATCGCCCGCCGTACGGCCCGCGCGGCCGAAAAGGCGGCCGAAGATGCGGACCGGAGCCGTCTGCGCGAACCGGCGGATACGCTTTCGCCGTTCGGATACGTTAAAGAGGAAGAGGATGAATAGAAGGTGAACTTTGCGGTTAAGCGAGAGCAGAGACTGCTTGAAAAGTGAAAGGTGTCCCTGCGGTGATTGAATCCGACTTGATGCCGGAGCCGTGAGACAACGACCCGACTAAAAGCGCGGGCGGAGGGGCCGGGGCGCGTGCGCCCCCGCGGGCGCAGACTGCAAAACCGGCGCTCGAAAACGAAATTGGAAGGATAAAATTTGTAAACTTAAATATTTCTAAACCATTATGACAACATTTTTGCAGGCTGCCGAGGCGGTGGCCGTAAGTGAGGAGACCCGTATGGGCTTGTGGACCCTGTTTACCAAAGGCGGCTGGCTGATGTGGCCGCTGCTGGCGCTGGGGGGCGTGACGATCTTTATCTTCGTGGAGCGTTTCATGGCCATCCGCAAGGCTTCGGTGCTGGACATGAACTTTATGAACCGCATCCGCGACTACATCTCCGACGGCAAGATCTCGACGGCCGTGAACCTCTGCAAGAAGACCGACACGCCCATCGCACGCATGATCGAGAAGGGCATCGAGCGCATCGGACGCCCGATGAGCGACGTGCAGACCGCCATCGAGAATGTCGCCAACCTCGAAGTCTCGAAACTCGAAAACGGCCTTCCGTTCCTGGCCACGATCGCCGGCGGCGCGCCGATGATCGGTTTCCTCGGCACGGTGTTAGGTATGGTGCAGACCTTCATGGACATGTCCGCCGCGGGCGGCACGGTCGACCTGGGGCTGCTGTCGAGCGGCATGTACGTGGCGATGGTGACCACCGTGATGGGTCTGATCGTCGGCATTCCGGCCTACTTCGGCTACAACTACCTCGTGGCGCGCATCGAGAAGCTGGTGTTCCAGATGGAGGCCAACTCGATCGCGTTTATGGACATTCTGAATCAACCCGTTCAAAAATAGCGCGTTATGGCAATCAAACACGGATCGAAAGTCGATAAATCGTTCTCGGCCTCGTCGATGACCGACCTGATGTTCCTGCTGCTGCTGTTCCTCTTGATCGCCACGACGCTGATCAACCCCAACGCCCTGAAACTGATGCTTCCGAAGAGTTCGAACCAGTTGAAGGACAAGGCGATGACCACGGTGTCGGTTCAGGATGCGGGTCACGGCAAGTATCGTTACTATGTCGAATTGCAGGACGTGGGTTCGATCGGCGGCGTGGAGCGGGCGCTCAAGGCGCGGCTCGACGGGCAGAAGGACGCTACCGTCTCGCTCCACTGCGACAAGACCGTTGCGGTGGATGAGGTGGTGAAGGTTATGAACATCGCCAAGGACAATAATTATAAACTTATTTTGGCGACTTCGCCGAAATAAGTTCAATGAAAAATGAAAAATTAAGAATTAAAAATGAAATCCGTGCCACCCTGGCGCAGGGGCAATTTTTAATTTTTCATTCTTAATTTTTAATTGGGAAACCAATGTATTACTACGATCCCGATAATAAATCCCCGCGACGGTGGGCGATGATCGCGACGGCAGTCTACGGCGTGCTGCTGGCCGGCTCGTTCGCGCTGGTGTCGTTCGATTTCTCGCCGGTGACGGACAAGCCGGGCGACACGATTCTCGTCGACTTCACCGAGCCGCCCGTTCCCGAGCCGCCCAGACCGCCCGTGAAGGTGGCCAACGAGCCGCGCGTGCACGATGTCGCGGCACCCGTGGAGCAGACGGCGCAGGTTGCGGGCAAGGACCCTGTGACGCAGACGCCCAACCCCAAGGCGCTGTTCAAGATGAACAAGGGCGGGGCCGACGAACCCGACAATGCGGGCAATCCCCGCGCTCCCGAGGGCGAGGACAAGGCCAGCGGCACGGGCCCGGGACTGAACCCCGACGGACTGGACCAGCTGGATCAGGGGCTGAAAGGGCGCGGACTGGTGGGCGACCTGCCCAAGCCGTCGTATCCCGGCGAGAAGGGCGGCAAGGTCGTGATCCGCGTGACGGTCGACGCTTCGGGCAAGGTCACGGGGGCTTCGTTCGAACCCAAAGGCTCGACGACGGACGCTGCCGAGCTGATCGAGGCGGCGAAAGCGGCGGCCCGCAAGGCGCGATTCACAGAGAGCCGCGCCGCGGTGCAGGGCGGCACGATCACCTATATTTTCCGCATGGAGTAACGGGTGTGTTTGAGAAACCCGCGTCGGGTCGGCCGGGTCGGCGCCCGTTTTTTACCCGGTTTCCCGCCGCCCGCTGGTATGATATTGGATAAATACAAATTTTGGCTATGCGACATATCCTGTTAACCCTCTCGGCCTGCCTGGCGTTCGCTGCGGGCTATGCCGAAAAACCCGTAAAGGGGGCGCACCTCCGGCTGGAGAACGCGACCTATAATTTCGGCGACGTGTCCCGTAAGGGCGGCGACCTGGTCCGCGAATTCCGGTTCGTCAACGACGGTACGGCCCCGCTGGTGCTGGTGCGGGTCATCACTTCGTGTTCGTGCCTCAAGGCGTCGTTCTCGAAGCGTCCCGTGGAGCCGGCCGATTCGGGGGTGATCCGCATCATCTACGAACCCCACAAGAGCGAGCCGGGAGCCTTCAACAAGGTGATCCAGGTCTACTCCAATTCGGTCGACGGCCGCGACGTGATCACCGTGCAGGGCAACTCGATCGAGGGGCAGCCCCGCGGAAAGGTCAAGACCGAAAAGGTGAAAGTGAAGTATAAGTAAGAATATGAACGAGTCATCGGCATCCCGCAGTGCTGTCGACTGCCGCTTTTGCCGCCTTTGGCGTCGTTGGCAAGTCTGACCCACCCCCAAACCCCCGCCTCGGCGGGGGCTTATGGCAGGGCGCTGTCCGGGACCGAATGACATAATGAACCGAAATATGGCAATTCTTTTTTCAAACGCGACGGTGCTGCCGATGACGGCCGCCGGGAACGCCCCCCGCACCTTTGCGGGCTGGGTGGGCGTCGACGGCAACCGCATCGCGCTGGTCACGGAGTCGGAAACGGCCGCCGCGGAGTTCCGCGCGGCGCACCCCGGGCTTCGGGAGTTCGACTGCCGGGGCAAACTCGTGATGCCGGGGCTGGTGAACACCCACTGCCATGCGGCCATGACCCTGCAACGCAGCCTTGCCGACGACATCGCCCTGATGGAGTGGCTCCACGACTATATCTGGCCCTTCGAGGCGCGTCAGACAGCCGACGATGTGGCGCTGGGCATGACGCTCGGCGTGGTCGAGATGCTGCTGGGCGGCGTGACGTCGTTCGTCGACATGTACTATTTCGAAAACCGCTGCGTGGAGACGGTCGAACGGCTGGGCATCCGCGCCATGCTGGGCTGCAACTACTTCGATTCGAATGTCGACGAGGTGATGCCCCAGGTGGAGGAGGCCGTGCGGCTGGCCGCCGGATGCGACCGGGTGCAGATCGCCCTGGCGCCCCATTCGCCCTATACCGTGTCGCCCGAGAACCTCCTGCGCGGCAAGCGGCTGGCGGATAAATACGGCCTGCATCTGATGATCCATATCTCGGAGACGCAGGACGAGGTGCGCATCGTGCGCGAAAAGTACGGGAAAACCTCGGTCGAACACCTCGACGGGTTGGGACTGCTGGGGCCGAAGACCATCGGCGCGCACTGCATCCACGTGACCGACAGCGACATCGAGACACTCGCCGCGCGGGGCGTCGCCGTGTCGCACAACCCGCAGAGCAACATGAAAATATCGAGCGGCGTGGCGCCCGTCGAGCGGATGCGCGCCGCGGGTGCGCTGGTGACGGTCGGCACGGACGGAACCTGCTCGAACAACGATCTTGACATGTTCGAGGAGGTGCGCACGGCGGCCTTCCTGCAAAAATCCGCGACGGGCGATCCCGTGGCCCTTCCGGCCTGGGAGGCGCTGCGGCTGGCGACGGTGAACGGCGCGCGGGCGATGGGCTATGCCGACGGCGAACTGGGCGTCGTCCGCGAGGGCGCGCTGGCCGACCTGATCGTCGTGGACCTTCAGAAACCCCATTTGCAGCCCGTCAACGACGTGGTGTCGAATCTGGTCTACTGCGGCAAGGCCTCGGATGTCGATACGGTGGTCGTCGACGGACGGATCGTCGTCGAGAACCGCTGCGTGGCGGGCGTCGACCTGCCGGCGCTCTATGCCGGGGTTGCGGCGGCCGTCGCGCGAATTAAAGCCGGCCGATGACCAGATGCGGAGGGGCGCGGTGCGGGGCGTCCCGTCCCGCAGATCCGGCTCGCAGCCGGGTGGCATCGGAATTGCGTTGAACCACCTGATTATAAAAACTATCGAATTATGGATCACAAGGTAACTTTCGGCGGCAAGCCCGTGACGCTTGTCGGCAATCGCTGCAAAGTGGGGGAGACGGCCCCCGTATTTACGGTCACCGATGCGGGTCTGCAACCCGTGTCGTCGGACGTTTTCCACGGCAAGGTGCGCATTTACAGCGTCTTTCCGTCGGTCGACACCCCGGTCTGCTCGTTGCAGAACATCCGCTTCAACCGCGAGGCGTCGAAACTGGGCGACGACGTGGTCGTCGTGTCGCTGTCGGTCGACCTGCCCTTTGCGCAGAAACGCTTCTGCGCCGCCGAGGGCATCGACCGCGTGCATGTCTTCTCGGATTACAGGGAGCTGGATTTCGGCATGAAGTACGGCTTCGTGATCGACTCCCTGCGCCTGCTGGCGCGCGGCGTGGTGGTCGTGGACCGCGACGACGTGGTGCGCTACGTGGAGTACGTGCCCGAGGTCACCCACGAGCCCGACTACGAAAAGGCGCTGGCCGTGGCGCGCGAACTGGCGAAGTAAGCCGCCGGGACGGCCGAAAAAAAGCGGACCCTTTCTGTACTGCACCCCAAAAGTTGGACACTTTTGGGGTGTTTTTTATGAAATATAATT
>ERZ835980.2901-NODE-2901-length-14323-cov-6.265279_pt1 | contig 14323 bp, 20 predicted proteins | sample MGYA00519943_ERZ835980 | MGnify/ENA primary metagenome ERZ835980 (study PRJEB31850, sample SAMEA3708791) | human gut metagenome | biome: human gut; feature: human-associated habitat; material: faeces | place: China | collected 2014 ... | reverse complement strand
ACACTGGGGGAAACACTGAGGGAAACACTGAGGGAAACACTGAGGGAAACACTGGGGGAAACACTGAGGGAAACACTGGGGGAAATCACACCCCCGAAATAAGGGAAATAAGGGAAGTAAGGGAAGTAAGGGAACATATCTCGGATAAATCCTCGATATGTGTGCCAAAGAGAAAAAATGCAACTCTCGTTCCTGATGACTGGCAGCCTGATGAAAAGACAAGAAATAAACTTTTGAGCAATGGCCTTGATCCGGTCTTAGTTGCTGAGAAATTCAAAAATTCTTGTCATGCCAAGGGATTGAAGTACATCGATTTCAACCGGGCTGTTTTGGCTTGGGATTGGAGCCGGGATCCTGCCGTAAAACGAAAATCTCCCCAAGATGACCCGTTCTATGTCGAATGGCCGGTATAGGAGGGGAGTATGACTGAGGAGCAGTTGAGAACAGACCGGGAACGCGAGTTAATTTCCCGTTTGCTGAACAAACCGGAATTGCTGCCGCTTGTTTCAGATTCCGTAAAACCGGAATATTTTGCGGATGATTTTTGCCGTGAAGTTTTCGCTGAAATGCTCAAACAAGGTAAATTCAGCAGGATTTCTTTGGAAAAAAACGGCTTTGATCGTCGTTTGATGGTTTTGCTTGAGGGAGAAACGGTTACCTGTTGTACAACCCGGAGTCAGATTGAAGCGGCCGCGTGGATGGTTGTAGAGCACTACAAACAGGCGGAATTGCGCCGTTCAATGGCGGAAATGCAAAGTGACGGTAATGTCGATTTGCAAAAATTGCAAAGCCGCATTGCCGAGCTTAATTTGCTGAATCCGGAAAAGGCAGAAACGGAAAATCCGGTTGAGGATGTATTTGTTAAGGCTGATCGTTTGTATCGCGGGGAAGCGGATCCGCGTAATCTGCCGACCGGGTTTGCGTCTATCGACGGCCGGATTGAAGGCGTGCAAAACTCCGAGCTGGTAATTATCGGCGGGCGCCCGGGATCAGGAAAAACGACAATTGCCGTAAACATTGCGGTAAATCAGGCAAAGCGGGGTAAAAAGATTTTGTTCTTTTCTCTGGAAATGGCAAAATCTGAACTGATCGAAAGGATAGTCATTTCGTTGACCGGCAACCGTGTTTCTCCGCGGATGTCTCCGGCAGAAATTAACCGCTGGTTGGAATGTGTCCGTTATGTCGAACGGTTGCCGTTGACTATTAACGACAAGGCCGGGATGACGGTTGAAGGAATTTATTCAGCAGCGCTCAAAAAAAAGGACAGAGAGGGGCTGGATGCCGTTTTTATCGATAATTTGAGCATTTTGAAATCGTCCAGAATTTTCAAAAACCGTTACGAAGAGGTAAGCGAGATCAGCCGTCAGTTGAAAGTGATGGCCAAAGATTTGGACGTGCCGGTTGTCTGCCTGAGCCAGCTGAACCGTGCCCTGGAAGCGCGTACCATGAAAGCGCCGACTTTGGCCGATTTGCGGGACAGCGGAAGCATTGAGCAGGATGCGGACATGATCGCGTTTGTTTACCGGCCGGAATATCATCTGGCGCAAGCAGAGCCCGATGACAAAATGTCGGCAGAGTATTCCCGATGGCTTGGAACCATGGAGAAAGTACGCGGTAAAGGTGTTTTTATCGTAGCAAAAAATCGGCGGGGAGAGTTGGCTAACATCGAACTGAAGTTTAACGGTTATCAATACAGATTTACGGAGGCGGCATGACAAAAACGGAAGAAGATAATTTCAAATCTCTTGGGGAAGTCTTGGAAAATGTTTTGGAGAAAATTAAACCGACGGGGCGAAGAAAGTAGGTGCGTGATGGTTGATTATATAAACAAACAAGATTGTGAATGTTTGGGGTTCATCCGTCTTCAGGATGGAACGTTATATCGGCAGAGTGTACTTGAGAAATATAAATCCAAAGGTTGGTTATCTTTTGGGGATTCCAGATATTCTGAGGATGATCGTATGGCTGCCGGGTTAAGGTTGAAATTGCTGGTGATGTCGGAAGAACTGGCTTTGTGGGGATGAAAAATTATAAGGATTGCAAGCAATGTTTAATGAATTCTTGATCATCACATGTCCAATTGCATTCAGTACAGCAAGCCTGATGTTGTTTAATCGGGCCATAATCCATTTCACCGGTTTCGTAATTGCCGCCTATACATACAATTTTATCTATGTAGTCAAATTGAAGCGTACGTTTTCCACATTTAGGACATATTTTGCCGGTATGTGTATTCTCTTTAACTTTTTTTTCCAATTCACTGATTTTATTTTCAAGCAAGTTTATTCGATTTTCCATGAGAACATATTTATCGTAGGCGTCTTTCAATTTGTCAAACATGAGTTTTCCTTTTGTTTTCAAAATTTAATTGTGAAAAATGTATCATTTCTGTTTTTAAAAGTCAATGAGGTAAGACCATGTTGGGTTGGATAAAATTGCACCGAAGCCTTTTAGAGTGGGAATGGTACCACGATATTAATGTATGTCGTGTACTTATTCATTTGTTGTTAGTGGCTAATTTCGAGGGAAAAAAGGTCAAGGGACAGAATATTGCACGCGGAGAGGGGATAACCACTTGGTCGGAACTATGCAAAGCAACCGGTTTATCAATCCAACAAGCTCGTACGGCTATGGGTAAACTAAAATCAACAGGAGAAATAACAGTTAAAATAACAGGAAAGCAACAGTATGGCGGCTTCGACGATATTATCAACGAACAGCGGGCGAACGGCGGAGAACGGCATGAGTAAAGTTAATCTGAAAAAAGAAAGGCTGAAACGTCAGCTGAAGTTTGCCGCAAATATTATGAAACGGCTGCCAGGAGTAAAAGTTCAAGGCTATAGGCAGTTTTGGCCGCAGATTATTCACTCCGAAGAAGAACGGGTGTACTGGGAAGCGGAAGAATATCGGAAACTGCCGACAAAGGTTGAAATTGATTTGATGGAGAAAATTCTTGAATATTACAAACCGCTGGAGCCGTTTGAAACAAAATTGGTGTGGCAGCGTGCGGAAGGGAAACCGTGGAAGTGTTTAAGTGCTGATTTGGGTTACAGCCGTGCTTCTCTAGCGTCAAAGTATGATACGGCAATCTCAAAAATGTTGATTTTTATCGGGTTTAAATGAGTCGTTTTTTTGTTTCTGTTTTTGCGGCTAGTATTTTTTATTGACTACTCTGAAAGTGTTGGTTTTCAAGGGATGAAAAAAATCTGTTGCGAATTATATTTTTATAGTGTATCAAAAAAACGATACTTTTGGAGAAAAGTAAATGTTAAAAATAAAACCTCAAAAACCCCGTTATGGAAAGGTTAAGTCTGAGGTAAAAAAAGTACTAAATGAAAACTTTATTGAAAACCCACCGGTTAATGTCCGTGATTTGGTTGAAAATTATGGTTTGACACTTAAATTTGCTGAATTTCCTGAGCAAATGGATGGCGTGTGTGGTTTTTTGGACACAGATGAAAAAGCTATTTGGGTAAATGCCAAAGATAAAACTAAACGTCAGAATTTTACAATTGCCCACGAGTTGGGGCACTGGTTGTTGCATCGTTGCGAGATTGAAGCGGATCCTGCAAGTTACCACGTGTTGCGCCGTCAACCGATGGGGGGTGAGAAGGATTATCGGGAAACGGAAGCTAATTCTTTTGCTGCTAATCTTTTAGTGCCTGCGGATATGTTAAAAATTTGCAGAAAAGCAGGTTTTACAAATATCATGATGTCTGATTTGTTCGGGGTGTCTCAGGATGTCATAGGTTATCGTTTGCAACAGGAAGGTCTGGATGGCTGAAGATTCCGTTGAATGTAAAGAAGGTGCCGGAAGTCTGATTGAACCTACTATTCATGTACTCAAAACGCAATCCAAGATTGTTTCTGTTGAACAAGACTGCGGGGCCAGTCTTGATGTTACACTGAATAACACCAAAAAAGAGCTTATAAGTGAATTTCTCAAAGCAAAAGACCATAGTAGTGCAAGGTTATATTCCTCTCTTTCGCGTTTAATTAATTGCTCAGCTTGGTGTCTGGCTGCTATAACATTGATTTTTGTAATATGGTGGGCTGCATTAGAATGGCAGATTACATACTGCGAGTGTTCTGAGGTCGAATTGCAGCGTCTGAGCAATTTAATAACTAAATTTGAAAGTCTTTTTTCTTATCTTTTGACAACGGCCTTAGGCTTTGCCGGCGGTGTATGCAAAATGTTTTTGAGGCAAAATGAAAGTTAAAACAGAGAATTTAGAAGTTTTTTAATGAAAAAATGAGGGGCGGAAAGGTGAATTTTCGTCTTTTGTTTTATTTTTCAACAAGTTATGGAAAATTTATCTAGACAAAATAGTTGTAGACATTTTTTACGGTTTTGGGCATAATTTTAAGTATGATGGATTGAAGTGTAAGAACAGGGTTTTTGCACTGATTTTATAAAAAGTCATTTTTTTATCCTTTCGACTCCTCGTTTTAACGAGGAGTTTTTTGTATGTTTTTTTAAGGGAGAATGAGTGATGGCCGAAGGCAGGGAAAACAATGGACCGCGCGTGGTTAACCCGCATTTGTCGGACTTTCGCGATCTGCCGGCGGAAAGGCAAAAAGAGATTGCCGCCGCTGCCGGTAAAAAGAGCGGTGAAGTACGACGGATGAAAAAGACCTTTCGTTGTATTGCCAAAAGCATCTTGGATATGCAGGCCTCCGAAGAGGTGGCCGCCAATATCAAAAAGTTTTTTCCCGGGCTGCTGGAAAACGAAATTGACAACCGTGCCGCATTGATTTGTGCCCAGCTGGCGCGGGCTTTGGAAGGAGATAGCAAGGCGTTTGAAGTTATTCGCGACACCGCCGGCGAAAAGCCGACCGACCGGGTTGAACTTAAAAATGTGGAGGAGAGGCCGTTTGAGATAAAGGTTGTTGAATGAAATGATTTGCTGTAAGAAATATTTGCCGCTTTTTGAGATGGAAAGCGGGCGCTTTGACACGTTTGCCCTGACCGGCGGGCGCGGCTCCATGAAGACCGGACACGCGGTGCGCGCGGTAATGGTTGAGATGATGAAGCGGCGCCTGCGCGTCGTTTGTTTCCGCGAAACTAAAACCAGCCAAAAGGATTCGCTGATCAACGAGTTCAAAGAGCTAATCGACGGTGAGTTCAAAGGGCGCGGCTTTGTTTCTAACACGGAAACGATAAAAAATGTTTTAACCGGAGCGACGGTTACTTTCCTCGGCCTGCGCGACGCCAACGAGAATGCCCGTGAGGCAATCAAAGGGTTGGCACAAGTTGATATCTGGCTGGTGGACGAGGCGCAGGCGGTGTCTGCCGGCGTGTGGGATGTTTTATTAAAAACAATCCGCAAGGAAGGCGCAAAACTGATTGTCATCTACAACAGGATTGACGATGATTTGCCGGTCGAAAAAGCGCTGTTTCTTGACTATTACAACAAGACGGCGCCGGAAAAGACCTATTTTGTCGAAGTGAACTATCCCGAGCTTGAGCACACGGGGCTGCTTTCCGACAAATTTATCGAATACGCAGAACTGGTGAAAAAAAACAAACCGGACGAGTTCGAGCGGGATTATCTGAATAAGCCGCGCGGGGCAAACGTGGCGCGGGTGGTCAAATACTGGAGCGCTGAGAATGTCCTCGAGAATATCCGCTATTGCGAGGAATATGACATATACTGGAGTCTTGATTTCAACGTCAACCCGGCAATGTCGGTTTTGTCGCATTATGATAAAAAAAATTTCTTCGTTTTTGATGAAATCGTCTTAAACAACGTCATTACACAGGATGTTGTCGATGAGTTCATCAGCCGCTACCCGCCGGACAAGGTCAAAGGCGTAGTACAGATTTGCGGGGACGCCAGCGGGAAATACCGCAAGACGCAAAGCCGCTATTCTGACTATGCGATTATTCAAAACACGCTAAGCCGGGCGAATTATCGGACGAATTTCAACCTTCGCCGGTTTAACCCGCCGATATTAAACCGGATCAACGCTTTTAACCGGCAGGTTTTTGATGTGGAAGGGAAAAGGCATTTTTTCGTTCACCCGCGTTGCAGGTGGTTGATCTACAATATGAGAAAGCTTTGTTTTAAGCCCGGAAGTTCAATTGTCGATGCGCCGACCCCGGCGGAGGTGGAAGAAGACGAGGACAAGCTTTATTTAGGCCATATTTTTGATGCGGCCAGCTACATGGTGGAATATTTCAAACCGGTTGTGAGGGAATAAGATGTTTGAAAAAATGATTATCAGATATTTATCACGAAAGGGATATAAAGTGTTGCGCCCTTGCATAAACGCCGGCGCCGACAACGCTTATTACGACATCGACGCCGACAAATGCGTTAAGGTTGAGGTTTGGTTAGACTTTGCAAAAGCGAAACAACGTATGAATGCGGCACGTCTACGTCATTACAATTTGCGGGGTCTAAACCCGCCGACATAGCGGATTGAAAATATTTTTTACATATTTTTTTTCGTTGAGAAATATCAAGACTGTTTACTGTAGCGGACAGTAAACAAGATAGTTTGGTTATTTCCTGCTGAAGAATATAAATATCATTTTCTAAGCTATCGGGAAGGTTGTAGTTTTGGGCTTCACAATGATGGCTGTCCCCGTTGGATTTTTGACCGGCTATTTTTGATAGCTAAATTTATTTTATTTGTTAAAGCTCCTTGTTTAGGGGGCTTTTTTTTATGGGGTTTTTCTTAAATGTTTGAATTTTTGGTGGAGAAAGAAACGGAAGCACGCAAGCTCTCGGAGGCAGAGGCATCCAGAGTTGCCGCCGACGTTGGGGATTTGTGGAAAGACTGGGACGAGGCGCGTTCCAAGCAAAAGGCGATTGCCGAAAAGCTGCGTCCGGAAATCTACCTTGACGACCGCCCGGCCAAAGACCGAGGCGAGGGAAACTGGAAGTCTGACGTTCATTTGAACAAAATATACTCGCTTTCGCAAACCCAGCAAGCCTTTATCTGGGATAATATCTATTCCAACAACGAAAAATTGTTCGATGTTGCGGGGAAAGACGACGATTCCGGCGAGCTGGTTAATCTGCAGAAGGCAAATCTTGTCAATATCTTCTATCAGATCGGAATTCAACGCAAGCTTGACCGGGCGATTGAGTATTTGCTCTCGGTCGGCGAGTTTTGTCTGTTTATCGGCTGGAAAACAAAATATCGGCAAATCCGCCGGCGGATGACTTTGGCCGAGGCGCTGCAGCAAAGGGGGCTGGAAGCGCTTTTTGCCGGCCAGAACTACGGTATTTTTAATCAGGAAATTTACAACGGGCCGTCGGTTGAGCCGATTGATCCGATGAATTTGACCTTTGATCCGAAAATTAACCCGGAAGACGGCGAGAAGTGGGACGAATGCGGGAAGATTGTCAAAGAATGGCTGACCTATGACGAGATTGTCTCTAACAAATTCTATAAATTGAACCGGCAGCAGCTTTCCGACATCAAGACTATGCTTGATAAGAAGTCGGTTGAAGAAGACGACACGGAAACCGAAAAAGCGGACGATGTTTTGCAGGAAAACCGGATCGAGGTTCTATCCTACTGGGGAAACTATACGCTTGACGACGGAACGGTTTTAAGAAACTGGAGCATTGTTGTTGTCGGGCGGAAATATCTGGCCGTTTTCGAACACAACCGCTTTATCGTCAACCCGCTGGTTAATATGGCGATTTTCCGCGATTATGAATCAAAACGGGGAATTCCGGAAATATGGTCAATCTATGACATAGCCAAAGAACAGGAAAACAAGGTTAATCTGCAAAATGATGCGCAGGCCTTGAACCTGAACCCGCCGGCATACGCGCCGCAGGGCTTTTTTATTAAAGACGAGATAAAACTTTCACCCGGCAAACAGATTGAATACAAGCCCGGGCTCGACGATCCGTCGGCGCTGATCAAAATGCAATTTCCGCTGATTTCAAATGAGCAGATCATTGAGTATTACGACAGTACGGCATCGACGGTTTCCGGCATTTTTCCCAATATGCAGGGTCAGGACGAGGCCAAAGACGCGACCGCAACTGAAATACAGGTAAAAGTGCAGGGGCAGACGACGAGGCTTGCCAAAACGCTGGACGCGATTAAACAAAACGGCATTGTGCCGATGGTGGAGAAAGTGGCGGCGCTTGACGCCAACATGAAATTCGGCAATGAGGTTGTCTATGTTGAAAACGACGGCATGAAGACAGCGGTTGTTATCGGCGACACCGTGCGCCAGGGCAATTATGAGTATCGCTATACCGATAACACCGGCATTCAGCGCAAACTTGCCAAAAATCAGGAGTTGATCCAACTTTTGGGCAATGTCTGGAATGATCAGGCGGTTCCGCTCAATAAAGTGGAAATCGTCAAGGATATTCTGGCAAATGCCGAATTTGAAAACGTGGATAAATACTTTTTAGAACAAAACACGGCCATGACGCCGGGACCCGCGGGAAATGTACAACCGCAGCCGGCGGCAGGCCTTGAAACCCAAGAGGTGACAAATGGACAAGCAAACGGAATTGATACGCTTGCGTGATGCGTTGGCAACAAAAGACGGGCAGCTTATTCTGGCGGAATGTCGCCGGTATATGGTTGAAACCGCCTGCCGGGTCAATGCGCCGGCCGAATGGGTTAAAGGCATGGGGCTTCTTATCGGGCATCTTGAGAAAGCACCCGAAGAATGTCGCATGAAATTTGAAAAACAATAAAGAGCCTTAAATAAAGGTTCTTTTTTTTATGGAGAAAAAGAAAAATGACCGAAGAAACCACACCCGAGGAGAATTTGACGACCGATACTTCCGCAGCCGAGAATGCGGTTTCCGATACCGCGGTTGAAACGACCGCGCCGGAAACGACGGAAACGGAACCGGAAAACAAAGGAACCGAGGCGGAAGAAAGCGGCGAAGAGAATGCTCCGCAGCTTTATGCGGGGAAATATAAATCTGTTGAGGAACTTGAAAAAGCTTATAAGGAAAGCGAGAAATTCGTTGCACGATCCAAAGAGTATGAAAAGCAGCTGAAGGCTTACCGCGAGGCGGAAGAAGCATCAAAAGCCGAGCGAGAGGCTGAGGCAAAGCGCGCAGGATTTTCCGATGACGCCTCAAGACAGTTTGTTTTTGAGGTAAAAAACCGGGAGTTCATGCAATACGTACGTGCGCTGGAGGCGCTTGACGGCGAGGCAAAAGCCAAAGCCGCGGCGGCGCTCTCCCGCTATCAGTACACAGTGAACCCAAAGGATCTGGAAACGGCGCAAAGCTTTTTTCCGCCGATGGTGATTGCTGAGATTGCCAAGGATACCGCTTTGTTTGAAGAAGAACGCGCGAAAGTTCATGAAAGTGAAAGAATGACGCGCAAGCTCTCCGAAAGCAAGGCAAGACTTGAAGCTTTTGCCAAGGAAAGCGGCGACTGGCTGAACGCAAAGGAAAGACAGGAGATTGTGGCTTTGGCTATCAACCTGACCGGCGGCGAAGCGGATTTGTCGGAGGTTAAAAGGCTGATCGATATGGCGGAGAAAGCTGCCGTTGACCGCTATATTGCAGAAAGCAAAGCCGCTGCCGAAAACCGGGAAATGCAGGGAAGCCTGACCGCGCCTAATAACAATGCGCCTGCGGCAAAAGGCGAAACGTGGCTGACCCGTGAGGATTATAATAATTTGAGCGAGGCCGAGTTCGATAAACAGTACGATAAGATTGCGCGGCAGATTGAGCTTGAAAAGGCCGGCAAGCTGCCGCGAATGCTTACTTTGTAATTAATGAATTTTAATTTTACACCGTCTTTTGGCGGTATTTTTTTAGGAGTAAAGAAAAATGTCAGCAAATGCAGAGACGCTTGAAAGACAGGCCGCAAAACTCATTCCCGAGCTGTGGTCTTTGTCTTTGAACAAAAAGCTGGATAAATCCGGCGTTGGCATGAAAATTGTCAATAAAATTTATGAAAAAGACATCAAAAACTATGGTGATACGGTTCATATCGGGGAAATCGGCGATGTTACCATCTCTGATTATTCAGAGGATGAATCCGATGGTGGCGTAACCTATCAACGGGTGGATGCCACGAGCCAGGACTTGAAGATCGATCAGAGCAAATCTTTCGGTATTTTCTTGTCCGACATCACGCAAAAACAGTCGAATATCAAAGATTTGCAGGCAAAATTTGAGGCCAGAGCCAAAACTGCCGTCGATTTGGTTAAAGACACTTTTATTCTGTCGGCTTTTTCGGAAATTCCGGCGGAAAACAAAAAGGGAACCGACACCGCAATTCCTCTGACCAAGGATAATGCGTATCAGGTTTTGGTCTGGCTTGCAAAGACTTTGAAAAACAACAACGCCATTCAGACCAAAAACGATCAGGTTTTTAAGTCTAATCAGGCGGCCGGTGAGGCGATGCCTTATGTGGTTATCAATCCGGACGTGGAAGCGATTTTAATCCAGTCGCCGGATTTTATCCACGCAACCAACGCCGGCGACCGTGTTTTGCGCGAAGGTTCCATCGGCACCATTGCCGGGCTTGATGTACTGGTCTCGACCAACCTGCCGACGACCACCGGCAAAGTCAATATCATGGCCGGGATCAACGCCGCGATCGCCTATGCCGGGAATATCTCGAAAATTGAGGCGATGCGCGACAACAAATTTTTCGGCGACAATGTGCGCGGGCTTTATGTTTACGGTAAAAAGGTCGTTTTGCCGAAAGCCTTGGCCGGCGTGGTCGTTGATGTGTCGGCGGCTGATAATATTGATAGCAAGGCCGGTGGCGGCAGTTAGTCGTAAAATGATGTGAGGGGGAGGTTTTCCTCCCCTTTTGATTTTATTTTTTGGAGAAAAAGCGATGGATGAAACGGATATGTCAAAAAAGATACTCGGCAGCCAGACGGATAATGAGCCGGAAGAAAAAAAGACGGCAAACTGGCTGGCGGACAATGTAATCTGGTATGTTTCCAAAAAAGGGTGCGGAACTTCCGTTTTTCGCGGTCCGATGGCGGAAGCACTGATGAACGGAGAGGACAAAAAAAAGGCCAAAAACGGCGTTAAGCGTATTGAAAGCGTAACCGGTTTTGTTTTTGCCCGCAAATAGAAAAGTGAGGAAAAATGAGGAATTTTCAGCAGATTGTCAAAGACGTTTCCAACCTTAAATGGTCGACGGTCGTTCTGGAAGAGGCATTTGCCGAGGTCGAGGACAACGTCAAACTGGCAGTACGCCAAGCAAATTCTTATATCTTCGGGTTAAAAGATTTTCCTTTTCGCATAAAAAAAGGCGGATTGACCACCAAGGAAAACGCTTTTCCGGCGCCAAACGGCGATATCTTGCAAATGTGGATGCAAGACGGCAGCCGTTATTTGCAAAAAATCGCGCCGGAAGACGGCGATCTGCTGGATATGTCTAAAACCGGCCGTCCGGAACTTTACTGGGCGGATTTCGGCGATAACGGGGCGGTTGTCCATTTGTGGCCGGCGCCGGACCGGGAATATAGTTTTTTTTATCGCTATGCCAACAATATGAAAGCGCGCGACGCGGCCGGCAATGAGAAATTCAACCTTGAAGATTTGGACGACGTGGTCAACATCCCGGACAACCCGGCGATTGAAGACTTGTTTATGCACTGCCTTTACACCAAGTCGATGGTCTACCTGATTGCCGACGAAACGGACGAAAACTATCAGCCGTATGAGCGGGAGTTCCGGGAGGCGTGGTATAATTTGCTGGACATTGCAGGTATTAAAAGAGCGCCAAAGCTGGTGATATAGCGAAAGATTAAAAGATGGATTTGGCAATACAAAATTTCCGCGGCATACGCAAGGTTAATCCGGTTGTCGATATTGTGTCGGGTGCGGTGCTTTCGGCCGTTACTTGCCGCAATACCGAGCTGCGTTATACCGAAAAAGGCAATAATGTCGGTATTTTTACGGCGGCCGGAAACCAGATTGTTTCCGCTTGTCCGAACAAAATCATCGGACAATGGGAAAGCGTGCAAAACAGGGTGACTTACCGTTTTGTCTATGCCGTTGATGATACTCAAGGCTACATCTACCTTTTTGATGAGGTCGAAGGCACCTATACCGCCTTAAAAAGCGGGCTGACCGTAACCGGCGCGGCCAACGCGATCACAATAGCCAACGGGTTTTATGACTGGTTTGTTTTTTCAAACGGGGTTGATCCGTATATTGCGATCAATATGCAGCAGAAGAGCGAAAGCGACCGAGTTAAGGAAATTGACGCGAAAGATGCCGAGGAAAGAACCATCCGCGGGCTTTGTCTGGAATCTTACGACGGGCGGCTGGTAACCAACTGCCAGAACCGGGTGCACTGGTCAAAAACGCAGGATATTTTCACCTGGGGGACTTCAGACCCCGATTTGACGACTGAGCCCGCTTATCAGGAACTTGACCGCGATGTAACGGCTATGGCTTATTATAACAATTCGCTGGTGGTTTTCACCGACAGCTATTCGGTTGCGTATACCGGAAACCCCGGCGACGCGACGTCGTTCCAACGCAGCGGGGCGTCGGGCGGCGGGTGCGCAAGTTTTAAGTCGGTGATAAAATTTGACAACAAACTGTTTTATTTTGACGCGAAGGCAAAAAATGTTTTTGCCTATTATCTGATCGACGTCGGGCAGACGAGGCCGACAAACGGGCTGGCGGACAATGTGATAGAGTTTTTTGATGGGATTGATACAACCCGTTGTGATGAGATTGAAACGGTCAGTTTTATTGACGGCGACCGTTCGGAAATCTGGTTTAAGCTGCCGTACTTAAACGGCGATCGAATACTGATTTACGATTATCTTAAATCGGAATGGGTGGAGCGTCAGGCCGAAGATGACATCCGGGCATTGATGCCGGCGGGCAGCGTTTTTTATTCCGCAAGCGGCAAAAATATCCTGCGCGAATATCAGACGTCTAATTTTGCCGGCGAATTTATTGGCGCCGAATATCTGGCAAATATTATCAACGTTGGTTCTGACAGCAATATGAAGGTGCCGAAGATGCCGCTGATTTTGACACTCGATTTTAACCAGGAAAACGATTTTTTTATTGAGCTGACCTATGATGACAATCCGGAAAGAAAACAAACCAAAAGAGTGGTCAAGACCTCGGAGGGTTATCTGATCTGGGCTTTAAGCTCTGACGATGAAAACGGCGGCCTATGGGCAAAAGACAAAAAGGATGAGGCCGGCGGAATGTGGTTTGATAAAAACCGCAACACGGTGATGTTCAACCTTGCGGGTTTGCGGCATTTCAAACAGTTGCAGATCAGGATTTACACCAGCGAGGCCGGTCAGGAGTTTGGTATTAAACGGCTGGAGCTGAAACGCGTTAAGGTTAAGACAAAGACGCTGGGGTGAAAATGGTTTTTCTGGTTGGCAGGGAAAGTCCTTTTTTTGACAGGGAAAAGGCGCGCCGGGGCTTTGAAGAAAACAAAGAAAACCTTGACGATGTCAACGGTTTTGAACGACTGGTCAACGACAGCCGTTTTTTTAACGTTTACGATAAGGACGGCTATGTCGGATCGGTTTTTGTTTATCAAAGCGAGGCCGATAACCTTTTTTATCTGGGCGGATACGGAATACGCAAAAAACATCGCGAATGCGTGGACGCGGTACGGCAGGCGGCGGATATGTTCCCGGTTATTTATGCCGACACAAGGCACTTAAACGCCGTTATTTGCCTGAAAAAGGCAGGTTTTGAATGGGTGGACAGAAAAAAGAAACTTTTAAGGAGAATTAAGAAATGAGTTCCGGCAACAAAACAAAATCACAGACTTATAATACGGGTGGCCTTTACGGTAATTCGACAACAAACAAAAACGGAACGTTTTACAATCCGTCTTCGTTTGAAACACAGCTTGTTAATCAGACGACTTCGGCGATTCCGTCATATCTGCAGCAGCTTGTCAGTCCGACCTATGACAGCCAGAGCTACAAGAACCGGCAGCAGCAGCTCGCCAACGCGGCAAACCAGTCGCTTGAAAACAACATTATCAGCCCGCTTTCGTCAAGAGGCTTGACCCGCGGGTCGAGTATTAACCAGATGTCAAACCAGCTGGCAAACAAGCTGACGGATGCCGAGCTTGATTTGATGAACAGCGAAGACAGCCGGGTTGCAAATGTTTTAAGCCAGTTGATGAACTATTATCAGGTACCTTATAATATGATGAGTTCCGCCAATCAGGCGAGCAATAATCTTTACCAGAACGCACTGGCCAACAGCAACAACAATAATTTGTGGAGCGGAATTGCCAACGCGGCGGGGACGATTGCCGGCGGATATTTTGGCGGTCCCGGCGGGGAGGCTTTGACCAACTGGGCGCTTAAGTAATAACAAAGGGCGGATTTCTCCGCCCCTTG
>ERZ835980.2881-NODE-2881-length-14390-cov-5.620509_pt1 | contig 14390 bp, 9 predicted proteins | sample MGYA00519943_ERZ835980 | MGnify/ENA primary metagenome ERZ835980 (study PRJEB31850, sample SAMEA3708791) | human gut metagenome | biome: human gut; feature: human-associated habitat; material: faeces | place: China | collected 2014 ... | reverse complement strand
GGAAGCACAGGAACATGAAGCCGAACTCGAAGGGCTCGGTAACGCCGCAGACGAATGCGCAGATTGCAGCGGACAGAACCAGACCGATGGCGGCCTTCTTGTTCTTAGCGGTCTTGATCATAGCCAGAGCAGCGCCCAAGATACCGAACATCATGCAGGGGAAGAAGCCGGACATGTACATACCAAGGCTCCAGCCCACATCAGCGGAGGTCTCGCCAGCCCAGAAGTGGCTCAGGTCGCCCAGACCAATGGTATCGAACCAGAACACGTTGTTCAGAGCGTGGTGCAGGCCGGTGGGGATGAGCAGACGGTTCAGGAAGGCGTAGATGCCGGCGCCGATGCCGTCCATGCCAGCGATGCCCTTGCCCAGAGCGACCAGCGCGCCAAAGATGACGGGCCAGACGAACAGCAGAACAACGGACACCAGAATGGAGATCAGGCCGGTAGCAATTGCAACGAAGCGCTTGCCGGAGAAGAATGCCAGCCAGTCAGGCAGCTGGATATCCTTGAACTTGTTGTAGCAGGCAGCGCCCACAACAGCGGCCAGAATGCCGATGAAGGAGTTGCCGGCGACCTTCTGGAAGGCGATGTAGGTAGCGGTGCCCTCTTCCAAGGTGCGCACCATGCCGACCACGCCGGGGCTCAGCAGCTGCTGCATCATCAGGTAGCTGACCAGACCGGCCAGACCTGCGGTACCGTCGTTGTCGGCCAGGCCCACAGCGGCACCAATGGCGAACAGCCATGCCATGTTATCGATCAGAGCGCCGCCTGCCTTGACCAGCAGGAAGCCAACGGTGTATGCTGCACCGGAAGTTGCTGCACCGGGAACGCCCATAACGCCCGGAGCAAGGGCATAACCAAGACCCATCAGGATGCCGCAGATCGGCAGCACAGCGACGGGAAGCATCAGCGCTTTGCCCAGTTTCTGGAGATACTTCATCATAAGACACATTCCTCCTTAAGAAATGTTTGTGTTTACAGACAGTCTCTGGTTGCAGACCGTCCATAATTCCGTAATAGAATATTAACATACTTTTGCAAAAAAGGAAAGTCCTTTCCGCGATAAATCTATCAAATTGCGTCAAAAGTCCTTATTTGCGTATTTTGCGTGAACATTTTTTGGTTTTCGTGCACAACCCTCGGCTTTATGTTGAAAAATCTTTTCTTTTCTCCGACATTTTGCCCAAAGGCTTGCATCCCAGACGGGAATCGGGTACTATACTATTATAAGGAAATACAGATTTTGAAGGAGGTTTTCCCCATGGAATGGACCGACATCCGCCTGACCGTGGCCAAGTCCGACGCCGACAACGCCGAAGCCGTTGCCACCATGATCGCCGAGGGCGGCATCTATATCGAAGATTACAGCGACATCGAGCAGCAGGTGGCCGAGATCGCCCATGTGGACCTGATCGAGCAGGAGCTGCTGGACAAGCCCCGCGACCGGGTCATCATCCACATGTATCTGGAGCCGGGCGCTTCCCCCGTGGAGACCCTGGCCCTGATCTCTGCCCGCATGGAGGCTGCCGGCATCGCCTACACCGTGGAGACCGAGGGGGTGGAGCAGGAGGACTGGCAGAACGGCTGGCGCAAGTATTACCACCCGTTGGAGATCGGCAAGCGGCTGGCCGTGGTGCCCTCCTGGCAGGAGTACGACACCGACCGCGTCAAGCTGGTGCTGGACCCCGGCCTTGCCTTCGGCACCGGCGGCCACGAGACCACCAGCCTGTGCATGGAAGCGCTGGACGAGCGGGTCCAGGGCGGTGAACGGGTGCTGGACATCGGCACCGGCAGCGGCATCCTGGCCATTGCAGCCCTGAAGCTGGGTGCCGCCGTGGCCGAGGGCGTGGACATCGACCCCGTAGCCGTGCGCACCGCCGGGGAGAACGCTGCCCTGAACGGCGTGCAGGATAAGCTGACCGTGCTGGTGGGCGACCTGTCCGACAAGGCCAGCGGCAAATACGACATCATCACGGCCAACATCGTGGCAAACGCCATTTTGAGCCTGGCCCCGGCTGTGCCCGGCCTGATGGCCGACGGTGCCACCTTTATTGCCAGCGGCATCATCGACAGCCGCAAGGACGAGGTGCTGGCAGGCCTGGAAGCCGCAGGCCTTGCCGTGGTAGAGGTAAAGGAAAAGCGTGGCTGGGAGTGCATCGTCTGCAAGAAGGCGTAATTACAGAAGTTTTCATGATTTCTTTCAGCTGGCTTGCCCTCTCCGTCACCTTCGGTGCCACCTCCCCCAAAGGGAGAGGCCTTGGCAAAGAGATGAAGTTTGCGTGGACTGCCAAGGGCTCTCCCCTTGGGAGAGCGGACACGTTAGCGACTGAGAGGGCGAGGATGTTTCAGGAGGAACTATGCCGCACCGTTATTTTACCACTGAGATCGCCGACGGCACGGCTGTGCTGCGCGGCACCGATGCCCATCATCTGGCCCGCGTGATGCGTGCCCGCATGGGCGATACTGTCATTCTATGCGACGGCAGCGCCGTGGAATACACCGCCACCATCACCGGCTTCGGGGATGACTGCGTGGAATTCTCGGTAGAGCCGGGCTACCCCAGCGCCGCCGAGCCCAGCGTGGAGGTCACCCTGCTGGCCGGTTACCCCAAACAAGACAAGCTGGAGCAGATCATCCAGCACGGCGTGGAACTGGGGGCCGCCCATGTGGTGCCCTTCTTCAGCCGGTACTGCGTGGCCGCCCCCAAAAAAGAGGAGCAGAAGAATGAGCGCTACAACCGCATCGCGCTGGAAGCCGCCAAGCAGTGCGGCCGGGGCGTGCTGCCGGACGTGGCCCTGCCGCTGCCCAACTTCGGGGCCGTGTGCCGCACCTTTGACCAGTATGACCTTGTGCTGTTCTGCTACGAGTGCGGCGGCGCGCCCCTGCGCGACCTGCTGGCCGCAGCAAAGCCCGCCGATGGTGAAAAGCTGAAAATCGCCATCGTGACCGGAGCCGAGGGCGGCTTTGCCGCCGAGGAGGCCGAAATGGCCGCCAAAGCCGGAGCCAAAACGGTTGGCCTTGGCCCCCGCATCCTGCGGTGCGAGACCGCCCCGCTGGCCGTGCTTGCCGCCGTGATGACCCTGACCGGCAATCTGGAATAACCGGGGCTCCGGGCGGCGCACCTTCCATAAACGAAAAATTCCGACCCACGGGTTCGGGAAAGTCTGCGGGCTTTCCCGGGCCCGTTTTTTATTTTTTGCCTCGTATAAAGATCTCCCGGATTTTTGTGCAGCATTGCCCTGTCATTCTCCCTCAAATTCTCAGCTGTTTTTATGCTTATTTTACAAAATTGCTTACCCCCCCCCCGAAAATTCAGCATTTCGTCTTGACATTCTCCACGGCACAGTACTATACTTGCGCCACAAAGAGACGCCGGGCATGAAAATGCACAGCCATGTGATTTTCTGCCCCGAAGTTCCGGTTTTTGCCGGTTTTCGGCATCGTTCCCGGTAACGTTTACGTCTCTGCAAGTTTTTTTGTTTGGAGGGTTTTGTAATGCGAAAAAGCGTGAAACAACAGCTTGCCTTGCGGGTACTTTCTACAGCTGCGTTGATGGCCATGGTCTCGTCCATCGCCACGGCAGCCTTTGCGGACACTTACGATTTGAACAAGGGCAGTGTGACGGTAGAGACCAAAGAGGACGGCTTCACCTATGTGACGCAGGAGAACACAGAGATAAACGATCACCAAGACAATACCGGCGTCACCATCACCAGCAACGGCGAGAAGACTTCAAATACCATCACGGTGGAGACGGCAAAAGATCAGACTACCGATGTGACCCTGGAGAATGTGCACATTGAAGTTGACACTTCTAAAGCCAAGTCCGGTGCGATTGAAATAAAGGGCGATGGCGACACCAACCTTGAGCTGAACGGCGATAATACCGTTTTGGTTGAAAACGATGGGTCTAACCACCAACACGCCGCCATCGAAAAAGCGGACACATACGGCAAGGAGGGCACCCTGACCATCAAGGACGATGTGAACAATGATGGTACTGCAAAGACCGGCACCGAGGCGGACACTACCGGCAAACTGCTGGCTGGCGGCTGCGATGAAGCCGCCGCAATCGGCGGCGGTGGTGGAGAATTTGCCGATACTTCCAACATTACTATCACCGGCGGTGAGATCACTGCCATTGGCGGAGGTGATGGCGGTTCCGGCATTGGCGGCGGCGGCAGAGACCACGGCGGTGCCGGCAAGAACATCTGCATTGAGGGCAATGCCCATGTTACTGCTGCTGGTTCAGAAGGTGCCGCGATCGGCGGCGGTGCCAGCGGCGGAAACAGCATCACCATTAAAGATCACGCCGTTGTCAATGCATTCGGTACTTATGGTTCTGCCATTGGCGATGGCGGTATGTATACGAGTAATAAAAACCTCCCCACTACGATTACGATCTCCGGGAATGCCACCGTACATGCAGAAACCAGTCAATCTGGTTGCGCCATCGGTTCCGGATATCATGGCGATGCCGGGGATCTCACGATCAATATTGAAGAAAATGCCAATGTTACAGCTATTGCTTCCTATGATCATCCCGCGATTGGGAATGCTCACTGTTACGATGGTAGCACAACAACCATCAACATTACCGGCGGCACCGTAAATGCGATCAACTCCTTTGGCTCCGACAATAATCCTTCTTCTGATGGAACCCACGACCACAGCCCTGCGATTGGTGGCAATTTTAACATCTGGGGTAGCGATGACAATAACCGTAACGCTACCTGTAACGTCAACATCAATAGCAGCACCGGTGATACCATTGTCAACGCATACATTTATGGAAAAGGCTCCGGTACTGCGATTGGTTCCATGATTTGCACTAATACTTATAACGATATCACACACAGCTACGACTCTGTGTACCAGTATGTCCCCGCTGACGGCACCAGCTACCATGCAGACGGTTCCTCCAACTTTGGCGAAAGCAACTCCGCCATTGTCAATTGCTATAATAATGGTACTGTCGCCAAAGAAACACTTCGCCTGCCGGGCACAAAAGATCCTTACGTCCCTGAGGATCACGAGTATCGCCACACCATCACCGGCGGCACTCTCACCAAGGTCGTCCACAACCGCAAGTACATGGAAGAGCACCCCGAAGAAATTGTTGACATCACCAAGCTGAAGGACGAGGACCTGCACGACTGGCAGCTGGTGGGCAAAGTCGTAGAGCCTACTACCGAAAAGGACGGCTACGCCGACTACATCTGCTCCATCGACAAGTGCGGGCAGACCAAGCATGTGGTGCTGCCCAAACTGACCCCGGAACCCAGTGAACCGGACGTGCCGGGCGGCAATACCCCGGACACGCCGGACAAGCCCGACACGCCGGACAAGCCCGACACGCCGGACAAGCCCGACACGCCCAACACGCCCAGCACGCCCGACACCCCGGACACGCCCAGCACCCCTGTGACCCCGGATGCCCCGGTGCAGGATGCTGTGCCGGACACTGCCCCGGCAGATGCCGCTGTGACCCCTGCGGCTGCCCAGAACGTGGTGCAGGACGCAAAGCCGGAAGCTGCTGCCACAGCTGCCGCCGCCCTGCCCCAGACCGGTGCAAACTGGCTGGCAGTGGTGGGCAGCGCCCTGAGCGGTCTGTTCCTGCTGGCAGCGGGCTTTGTGCTGGACCGCAAAGGCCGCCGCATGAACTGAGAAACCATTTTTATAAAAGCCATCTCCTCCTGCCGTGCGGTTCCGCAAGCTGCACGGCAGGTTCCCCAAACAAAGGGGGCTGCTGCACAGCGTGCAGCAGCCCCTTTCTTTTATCGCTTTATTCCAGCTCGGTGTCGTCCGGGTGGGCGTCGGCTTCCAGCAGAGCCTTTTTGGTGTGCAGCAGGTTCTGCGGGCTCACCGAGAAGCTGCGCAGGCCCATCTGCAGATACTGCACCGTGTTCACCGGGTTGCCCACGGCAAGGCCGCAGATGGTCACCGGCACGCTGCCGGCCTTTGCCGTCTCCATGACCATGGCGATGAGCTTTTTCATGGCCGGGCTGGCGGGGCGGTAATACCGCTCCGCACTGGCCAGCTCCCGGTCGGCGGCGTGGGTGTACTGGGTCAGGTCGTTGGTGCCGATGACCAGAAAATCGCACCCGTGGGCCACGAATTCCTCCGCCGTCAGGCAGGCCGACGGCACGCTGAGCATGACGCCGAAGGGGGTCTTTTCGTTGAAGGGCACGCCCCGCTCCCGCAGGCTCTGGCGGCAGTGCTCCACGATGTGCATGGCGGCGTCCCAGTCCTCCACATCGGTCACCATGGGGAACATCACCCGCAGCGGGCCGCGGGCCGCGGCCCGCAGCAGGGCACAGATCTGGGTCTCAAACTGGCGGGGCTGGCGCAGGCTGTTGCGGATGCCCCGCAGCCCCAGCTTGGAGGACTGCACCCCCTGATAGGCGTCCGCCATGGTGCGGTCGGCGCCAAAATCGAAGGTGCGCACGGTCACAGGGCAGCCCTGTGCTGCGGCCAGACAGGAGGAATAGAAATAGAACTGCTCCTGCTCGTCCAGAATGCGGCCGGGCAGCATCATGTAGCTGCTGCGCAGCAGGCCCACGCCCCGGGCACCGGACTGCATGGCGGTGTCGATATCCTCCGGGCCAAAGCAGTTGGCCAGCAGCTCAAAGGCTGCGCCGTCCCGGGTGTAGCCGGGCTGACGGCCCAGCACCCGCATTTCTTCGTTTTCACGCTGCAGCTCACAGATGCGGGCCTCTGCCTGCTGGCGGGCCACCGCGTCCGGGTCCAGGATGCACTCGCCCTTGGTGGCATCCAGAATGACCGTGCGGCCGTCGCAATCCTCCAGAAAATCCGCTCCCACCTGCACGATGCCGGGGATGTTCATGGCCCGGGCAATGATGGCGGCATGGCTCTGGCCGCTGCCCTCGGTGGTGACGACGCCCAGGATCATGCCGGAGGGCACACTGAACAGGTCGGTGGGCATCAGGCGGTCGGCGGCCAGGATCACCGGGTGGTCCAGCGCCAGCCACATGCGGGGCCGGTTGCCCAGAATGTTGATCACCCGGCTGGTGGCGTCCAGAATGTCCACGCTGCGCAGCTGCATGTAGGGGTTGTCCTTCATGTTGGCCAGCTGGTCGGCGTAACGCTGGCCCACCTTGTCCATGGCGGCAGCGGCGCTGATGCCTGCCTTGATGCAGAACCGCACCTCGTTCATCATGCCTTCGTCGTCCAGCATCATGCTCTGGAACTGCAGGATGGCCTGCTCGGTGGAAGCAGCCCGCTCTGCCATGGAGTCCAGCTCGCTCTGGGCGGTGCGCACCGCATCTTCCAGCTGGCGCAGCTCCCGTTCCGGGTCAAAGGGCCCGGTGCTGAACGTTTCCACATGGCGTTCCAACCGGCTCACCTGCCCCAGCACAAGGCCCGGGGACGCAGAAACACCTTTACAGATCTTCATGTTCGGTCACCTCCGGCAGTTCCGGCGCGGTCAGGGCCTGCCAGACCAGCGCCTGCAAGAATGTATTGGGCAGCAGGGCTGCCAGCGCCGCCCGGCCCGCGTCCGCGCTGCCTGCAAACAGCGGGGCGAACCCGGCCATGCGCGCACGGTCGCATTTGTCCAGAAACGCCTGCCCCAGCGTCCGGGTGGTGTAGTACACCGTGGGGTCTACCCCCACGTCCTCGGCCACGGCTTCCAGCGGGGCAAGCTCGGCGTCCTTCATCCGGGCCAGCAGCAGGGCCGCGTCTGCGGTAAGGGTCACGGGGTACTTCTCCCGCACGGCCTTCTGCACCGCGTCGAACCGTGCCCGGAACGCGGCAGCATCGGCGCTGCTGTCCGGGCCGTTGTCCACGGCATAGGCGCAGCCCCGCACCCGGCCAAAGGCCCGCAGGGTGTCGTAATAACCCAGCTCCACATTGCGGCGGGCGGTATCGGGGTCAAAGTGCAGGATGTCGCCCAGCTCCCAGTAGCTGCGCACCATGGTGGTGGGCAGACCGGTGAGGTTGGGGCGGGTGATGCCCACCCCCTCCAGATCCACGCACACCAGCTCGTCAGCCCCCATCTTTTTCGCAAGGCCGGTGGGCATGTTGTCGCTGTAGCCGCCGTCCAGGAACTTGACCCCGTCGATCTCCCGTGCCCGCAGGGCAGGGAAGCAGGCCGCCGAGGCCATGAGGTAATCCTTCACGCGGCCCTGCGGGATCTCGTCCAGCGTCAGCTCCCGGGGCTTCAGGCCCCGCTGCTCCACCGTGACAAGGCCAAAGCGGATGTTGGCGCGGCGCAGCGCGTCCTCGTCCAGCACCCGTTCCACGATCTCTTCCAGCGGCGAGACGTCCATACCGCCGGCCTTCACCACGCTGCGCAGAAAACTGTGCAGGGCCGACAGGTCGGCGTTTTCTTCGGGCAGCTCCATCACATCCTTGCTGCGGATGGTCAGCCACATATCCCGCGCCACCTCGTACAGGTCCAGCACGAACATGGCACCGTTCAGGCTGCCCACACTGGTGCCGGTGATGATCTGCGGGTGCCAGTCCAGCTCCATCAGAGCCTTCCACACGCCCACCTGATAGCTGCCGCGTGCTCCGCCGCCGGCCAGCACCAGCGCTTTGCACGGAATGGTTTGGTTTTCCATACTGCCTGCCTCCCTGTCTGTCTTTGCTGAAATTATACCATATTTTCCGGAAAATTTCTCCCCGTTTTTTGGTTCCTCACGGCTTTTATACGGCTAAGATCCGTGGTATACTGGGCAGGAATCATCTTGAAGGAGGAACTTTGCCCCATGCGCTGCAAGCAATGGATCTTTGATATGGACGGCACCCTCACCGACAGCATGACCGTGGTGTGGCGGGGTGCCCCGCTGGCGCTGCTGCAGCGCTATGGCCGCACGCCCAAAGCAGACCTGAACGACGTGCTGCTGACCATGGGCATGGCCGACGGTGCCCGCTACCTCATCCGAGAATACGGCCTGCCCCTGACCGAGGCGGAATATTACGACGTGATGCGGGACGTGATCGCCCAGCTGTACGAAACGGTGGACCTGAAGCCCGGTGTGCGCACCCTGCTGGCAAAGCTGCAGGCCGAGGGGGCCCGGCTGTGCCTGTGCTCCAACACCTGGGCCGACCAGTGCCGCACCGTGCTCACCCGGCTGGGCATCGCGGACTATTTTTCCTTCATCGTGGAGGCGCAGGGCGTGCTGCACAAGAGCCGCCCGGAGGTGTTCTTCGAGTGCATGCACCGGCTGGGCGGGGCCGACCCCGCCGCCTGCGCCGTGTGCGAGGACGCCATTTACGCCGCTTCCACTGCCCACAAGGCCGGGTTCACCGTGCTGGGCGTGCAGGACGCCGCCAGTGCCGCCGATGCCCCTGCCATGGCGCAGGTGTGCGACCAGTTCCTGCCGGACTGGACCGCACTGGACTGGACAAAGATCTGAGAAATTTTTCCGCAAAAAACACGCCGGTGTTCCCGCTGTGGGAGCACCGGCGTGCTGTTATTTCAGGCTGTATTTCTGCTGCTGCACCCATTGCTGGAAGGCGTCCCGCACGGCACCCTCCCGCCCGCGGGGGATGGAGATGCGGGCCCCGCTGCGCATGCGCAGCTCCCCGGCAGAAAGCAGGTCCGCCTCGGCCAGATTGACCACATAGGAGCGGTGGGGCTGCAAAAAGCGCCCATCCGCCAGCAGAGGCTGTGCCACCGCAGAAAACGGCACCCGCAGCGACAGGGTGGGCACGTCCTCCCCGCTGGTGAGGTGGAAGTGCACGATGTGGTGGGTGCACTCCAGATATTCGATGCCCGCATAGGGCAGCGCCCGCAGGCCCTCGGCGGTGTTCACCGTGACGGACGGGCCGTATTCCGGCTCGGTGGCGCGGGCCAGCAGGGCCGAAAGCTCCCGCTGGCGCACCGGCAGCAGCAGATATTGCAGCGCATCCACCTTGTAGGCGCTGTAAGCGTGGGCCGTGGTGCGGGCCACAAAGGCCAGCGGGGCCCGGCGGCCCCGGCGGCGCAGCTCCCCGGCAGCCGCCAGCCCCACCGGCGTAGCCGAGCCGGAAAGCTCCAGCAGGTACAGGTCGTACCGCACGCCCTCCCCGTCCTTCCGCAGCAGGGCGTCGGTGTCCGGCAGGTGTTCCACGATGCAGGCGTCCGCCCGCCGGGCAAAAAATTCCATGCACTGGCGTTCCAGCCCGCTGCGCAGGCCCGCGTCCGGGCTGCACACCGCAATGTGAAAGATCACAGGATCCCTCCTCTTCAAACCCGCCCTTGCATTTTGCGCGGTGCGGGGGTATAGTAATCAAAAAACAACAAAGGAGACGCCGCCATGTCAAAGCCCCTTGTCAGCATCATTCTGCCCGTGTACAACGCCCAGAACCACATCGCCCGCTGTCTGGAGAGCATCTGCGCCCAGAGCTGGCAGAACATCGAGGTCATCGTGCTGAACGATGGCTCCAAGGATCAGAGCCTGCCCGTGTGCGAAGCGTTCCGCGCAAAGGACGAGCGCATCGTGCTGGTGGACAAGGCCAACTCCGGCGTGTCCGACACCCGCAACCTGGGCCTGAAGCTGGCCAGCGGCAAGTATGTGCAGTTCGTGGACAGCGACGACTATATCGACCCGGACTTCACCGAGCATCTGGTCACTGCTGCCGAACAGAACAACGCCGACCTGGTCATCGCGCCCTACAAGATGGTGATCCCCGCCGGGGCCAGCAAGCCGGAACAGGTGCTGGACAAGCTCCAGGACGAGCTGGGGGTCATGACCGTGGCCCGGCCCCCGGAGGTACGGGAGTACGGCTTTCTGCCTGCCGGGGTCTACACCCAGGACGAGTTTGCCCGGCATCTGATGGACAAGCCTGCCTCTTATTTTTACGGGGTGCTGTGGAACAAGCTGTACCGCCGGGACCTGCTGGTGGACCACCAGATCCAGTTTACCAGCGAGGTGCGGTGGGCCGAGGACCTGGTGTTCAATATGCAGTACCTGGAGTACGCCAACGTGCTGGTGTCCATCCCGGAGGCAGGGTACTACTATGTCCAGAACCCCCAGAGTATCTGCCACACCCAGATCAACGCCGCCTCTCTGGTGCAGAACAAGATCCAGGTGTTCCACTACTACACCGAGCTGTACACCCGGCTTGGCATCTACGAGGAGGTGCGGCCCCAGCTGTACAAATTCCTGGTGGATATCGCGGAGAGCACTTACCCTTCCGGCCCCTTCAAGGAGGTCATCGACGAGGCCAAGGCCTACTGGAAGGATGCCCGCGAGGACGTGCAGACCCGCACCGCCGAAGCGCGCGAGCGCTGGAACGGCATGCGGGAGGAGCTGCGGGAAACGGCGCAGGAACGCAGTGCCGAGTGGAAGGCCCGGCACGACAGCGACCCCAAAGAATAAGCAAAAACAACAAACGGGAAGCCGCAGGAGCTTGCACGCTCCGGCACGGCTTCCCGCTTTTTTATGCGATGTTCAGCGGCCGGGTGCTCAGCAGCCGATGGCGGCGCACTTCTTGGCCAGCCACTCGCGCTCCTCGTCGTTCAGGCGGGGTGCCAGCTTCTCGAACACCTGACGGTGGTAGTTGTTCAGCCAGTCCAGTTCGTCCTTGGTCAGCACACCGGGCACGATGGGAGAAGTGGCGATGGGCACGAACATGATCGGCTCAAAGCCCAGGAAGGTGCCGTACTGGTTGTCGGCCTTGTGCACGCACACCAGCTCGTTCTCGATGCGGATGCCCACCAGATCGGTCTCGTAAACGCCCGGCTCGTCGGTAACCACCATACCTGGGCGCATCCGGGTGGTGTTGCGGCTGTTCAGGGCATGGGGGCCTTCGTGCACGTTGCCCACAAAGCTGACGCTGTGACCGGTGCCGCAGCGGTAGTTGATGAGGTGCCGCCACAGCGGTTCCCGGGCAATGGTGTCGATCATCTTACACTCGCAGTAATCCAGCCAGACGGCCTTGGCAAGGTCGATGTGGCTCTGCAGAGTCCATGTGTAGAAGCGCTTTTCGTCCTCGGTCAGCGGGCCAAGCGGGTAGGTGCGGGTGATGTCGGTGGTGCCGTCCATGTAGGTGGCACCGCTGTCCACCAGCAGAAAGCCCTTCTTTTCCAGCACAGCGTGATCTTCCGGGGTGGCGTGGTAGTGCATCATGGCTGCGTTGCCGCCGTAGGCCGCAATGGTGCCAAAGCTTTCCACAAGGAATTTATCGTCCGCACTGCGGTACTTGTGCAGAATTTCATCCACCGTCAGCTCGGTCAGGGTCTCACCGGCAGCAAGGCGGCTTTCCAGCTCGATCTGGAACCGCACCATGGCCACAGCGTCCCGGATATGGGCCTGCTTTGTGTGGGCAAGCTCCGTTTCGTTCTTCACGCCCTTCATCATCAGCAGCGGGTCGGTGCCGTCCTTCACGGTGAGGGCAGGGTTCTGCTCCAGCACCTGATACACGGCGTAGTTCACCGTGGCGCACTCGGCCAGCACGGTCTGAGGTTCCGTCTCAGCAGCGAGGAACTTCAGCACATCATCATACTCCGCCAGCGTGATGCCGTTGGCTTCCAGCTCTGCCTTTGCCTCCGGGGTGACGCGGGCCGTGTTGATGAAGAGTACCGCGCGGCGGGGGGTCACATAGCAGTAGGCCATGGCATAGGGAGTGCACTCAATGTCCATGGCGCGCAGGTTCAAAAGCCATGCCAGATTATCCAGCTTGCCCACAAACTGAGCGGTGCAGCCCAGCTCCTTGAGCTTGCTGCGCAGCTGATCCAGCTTTTCCGCCGGGGAGAAGCCCGCATATTCCTTCGGCAGGATCCACGCTGGGGTATCCGGCAGGGCAGGGCGGCCCTCCGTCCACAGCTCGTCCTCAAGGTTCAGGGTCTTGATGGAAGCACCCTTCTTTTCCAGTGCCTTTTTCAGGTCGTTCACGAGGGCCGTGCTGGCGGTCAGGCCGCACAGGCCCAGTGCTTCGCCCTCATTCAGGGCATTTGCGCAGTATTCCTCCACGGTGGGCACGCCGGGTTCCCCCATGCGCTGCAGCTTGATCTCGGTACCCGCAATTTCCTTCTCGGCCTGCACAAAATAACGGCCGTCGGCCCACAGGGCGCTCTCGGTGCGGGTGACCACGAAGTTGGAGTTCTCGCCGTGGAACCCGGAGAACCAGGTCAGGCTGGTGTAATGGCAGGGCAGGTATTCGCTGGCGTGGGGATCACCCACAGGGATCAGATAAACGGCCACGCCGTTTGCAGCCATGGCGGCACGCAGCGCGGCAAGGCGCTCGGGTACGGTATTCATGCTCATAATGACAGCTTCCTTTTTTCTATGGCCGGACCGCCGGAAAAGCCCCCGGCGGCAGGGAATTTTTCTGTGTCCTATTGTATCATTCCGGGAAAAAGATTGCAATGCAGGGGCGGGACGGTTTGGAATGACCTCCGCTGCCGGAGAGCATCCTCGCTGGCTGGACCCTCTCAGTCAAAGCCTTGCGGCTTTGCCAGCTCCCCCGAAGGGGGAGCCCTTGGCATTGCGCAGGGCTTTTTCTCGTTATACTAACATTCATCATTGAAGTCATTGAAATCATTGCTCTTCATTGCCACCAGTCAATGACAATCAATGATAACCAATGATATCAATGATAATTATGTCTTAACGATAACTGTGCAGACACTGGAACCGAAGCATTGTGATCGGTTCGTTCCTGTCGAAAGTTATGCTTTCTCCCAGCGTTTCCATTGCTGTTATACCAATATCTAATGGTATCTCGTTCCCAAAGCATAGGTTGCAGCTCCTGAATACGCTTTGAAAGCATTTGCAGATTTGGTGCAAGCTCGGTATGAGCGTACCGCTGGCCCATCTCCATCAGGTTCTTGGAGTAGCCGCTCCACGTTCCATCCCCCTGCTGCAGGAGCACCCGCAGGGTCCTGACGATGGGCTCTGCCTCATACTCGGCCACCCGGCGCTGCGCGGCCAGCTGGGCCGCCGTGCCCTGCATGACCCAGCGGCAGCGGGCCTTATCGAAGCGGATGACCCGCTCGCACTGCTCGATGTCGCGGCCGGTGAGCAGAAAGCCTGCTTCATCGTCCATCCGGCTCTGCTTGTCCAGCACGATGATGAAATCCGCCGCGCCCAGGATGCCGGTGGAGCCGTTGATGTTGTCGAAGCTGTCCTCGGGGTTCTTGCTCTTGCGGGTGTGGTGCACCAGCAGCACGCAGATGCCCCGGCTGTCGGCAAAGGCCTTCAGCCTGCCCATGTAGTCGTAGTCGGCATCGTAGGCATTTTCAAAGGGCTTTGCCTTGGGCTTGATCTTGGATAAGGTATCAATGCAGACCAGATGGATGTCCGGGTTGGCATCCAGATACTCCCCCAGCATTTCCAGCAGGCCCTCGCCCAGCCGCTGGGCCTGAAACATAACGTGCATGTTGGCCGGGGCAGGCCTGCCCTCCAGCAAGCGGCGCAGGCGGGTCTGCATCCGGCTCT
>ERZ835980.2880-NODE-2880-length-14397-cov-5.412704_pt1 | contig 14397 bp, 12 predicted proteins | sample MGYA00519943_ERZ835980 | MGnify/ENA primary metagenome ERZ835980 (study PRJEB31850, sample SAMEA3708791) | human gut metagenome | biome: human gut; feature: human-associated habitat; material: faeces | place: China | collected 2014 ... | reverse complement strand
TGGTATTCCCGGACGGTGGAGGATTCCACCATCAGGCCCGGGGTGTTCAGCTCCAGGATGGCTGCCAGGTTTTCGGAATCTACGTCGGAGATGAAGACGTAGCTGGGCAGCTTGGTGACGCCGCGAAGGTCAAATTCGTACCGCAGACCGATAACGGCCCGGGCCTCCTCCTCGGTCCATTCCGCGGGAATTTTGTAGAGCTCCCGCATCTTTTCAATCAGCAGCGGGGCGGTTACGTCCGGGTCCCAGCTGCGGTCGGACATATAGTTCTGGTAGTAGCCCTGCCAGGCGGTGGAGTAGTCGGACAGGGTGTATTCAAAGGGCCGGGTCGTGGTCACAGGCAGATGGTCCTGGTGCTCAACGCCCAGCTCTTCACACTTTTTCAGCAGGGTATACAGGTATTCATTGCGGTTATCTGCGGATTTGATAACGAAATGGTTGAAAACCAGGTCGTAAGAGGCGCGGTTGCCAACCAGAACCTTGCCGTTCCGGTCCAGAATATCGCCCCGGGCGGCCCGGACGGTGGTGACGGTGGTGTAATAGGTTGTGTTGTCGGTGTTGCCATCTGTGGAGATGATCTGCAGGTTGAAAAGCCGCATGGCATAAAGCACCATGATAAAGGCAAACAGACCCAGCAGAATTCTCGCGCGCAGGCGTGTCATTCGTTCCATACATGACCTCCGATGGTTCCAATGCGATAGAAAAGATGGTACAGCGGGATCATCAGCACGATGGTATACACCGCTGTTTTTGCAAAATACGGGAGCCGTCCCAAATGGGTCACACCCGTGAAGACGGCCATGCCAAAGAGCCCCAGCTCATACACCAGCATGGCAATGCTGCTGCACAGAAGCATGGAGCCGGTGCTGCGCCGCCAGTATTTCTGCCGGAACAGACCGCAAAGCATGGTAGGCACGGTGATCAGGGCCACACAGTAGGCTCCGGGGGCGGAGCCGGAAAAATAATAGACGGTGGAGGCCAGCAGTGCAAAAATGCTTCCGGTCTCCGTGCCCTCCAGCAAGCCCACCAGCAAAATGGCGGCCACACCCAGGTCCGTTGTTGCGCCGAAGAGCTTGATGCGGCTCATGACGCAGTCCTGGATGACCAGGCATAGAATACAGCCCAGGATCAGCAGCACCCAGCGCAGAAGATTCATGCGCTGCTGCTTTGTAAAGTGCAGGGAGCGCACAAAGGGCGAGCGCTGCTTATCCGGCTGGAATTCGGCCTGACTTGCCTGGATCTTGTCCACGGTGTCCACCAGCCACCGGGCGAAGGCGCTGCCTCTGCGGCGCCTGCGGCGGCGCGGAGGGGCGGAGCGGGTCTTCGGTGCGGCCTTGGAATTTGGGCGTTTTTTCTTCTGTTCTTCTGCCATGGCGGGCCTCACGGGGTGGTGGTCTCCGCCGTGGTTTCGGCAGAGGCGTCGGTGGTGGCATCGGTGGTGGCATCGGTGGTGGCATCGGTGAGAGTGGAAGAAGCGATGGTAGTGCCCGTATCGGTGGTATAGCTGGTGATGATGAAGATCTGCTCCAGGGCGTTGATGTCCGCAGCGGGCTCCAGCAGGGCGTATTTGGCAACGCCGGTGGCCTCAAAGCCTGCGTCCACAACAGAGCCCACCACCAGGCCTCTGGGGTACACCGTAGAACCGGAGGTAACCACCTGCTGGTTGTTCCGAATGATGGCGGCGGAGGGCAGATAGTTCATCCGCAGCAGCTTGTCATTGCCCCGGATATAGCCGCCGGACACCATGCCATTGTAGCCGGAGGCGGAAATGGTGGAGCTGATTTCCAGGGTGGAGTCCAGCACGGTTTTCACTTCGGCATAGTTGGGGCCAACCTGGGTCACCAGGCCCACCACCTCACCGTTGGCGGTGACGGCGCACATATTCACGTCAATGCCGGAGTTTGTGCCCCGGTTGATGGTCAGCACGTTCGTGAAGTCCGTGGAGCTCCAGCCGATGATATAGGCATCGGTCATGACGTAGCTCTCGTGGGTGGCCAGAAGCTTATTCTGGGCCCGCAGACGCTCGTTTTCACGGCTGATGGCCGCCGCCTGACGGGTGGTGTCCTCCATTTCGGCAATCTGGGCCTTCAAGACGGCGTTCTCCGCTTCCAAAGCCTCATATTTGAACATGTAGCTGTAGTAGCGTTCTACGGTGTTGGTCAGACTGGTGGCCACGGCCCGGAAGGGGGTCAGCGCGCCCTGGACCAGCAGGTCCGGGATGCTCTGGTTGGTCAGGCCGGACAGAACGGAAAGACCCGCCGTCACCAGCACGGCGAGGACCAGAATGATGCGGAGCTTGGTATTGAACAGCTGCTTCATGCGTCCTCCTCCCAGCCGGGAACCAGGGCTTTCAGGGTTTGGCCCAGGCGGCACACAGGCAGACCCATTACATTGTAATAGTCTCCCTCCATCCGCTCACAGAACAGGGCGGCCCCGCCCTGGATGCCATAGGCACCGGCCTTGTCCAGGGGCTCCCCGCTCTCGGCATAGCGGCGGATCTCCTTTTGGGTCAGGGGGCGGAAGTGGAGGTCCGTGACCTCGGTAAAGGTTTCTGCCTTGTCTCCCAGAACCACGGTGACGCCGGTCATGACCTGATGGGCCCGGCCGGAGAGCATGGAGAGCATCTCCACGGCCCGTTCCACCGTATGGGGTTTGCCAAGAACGGTGCCGTCGCAGACCACGATGGTATCTGCGGCGATGACCACATCTTCGGCCCCCCGCTCCACGGCCAGAGCCTTCAACCGGCTGACCCGGGCCACCTCGTCAAAGGGGGCCTTCTGGGGGTCCATGGTTTCGTCAATATCCGCCGAGCGCACAATGAAGGCCTTGCCGAACAGCCCCATGAGCTCCCGCCGCCGGGGAGACCCGGATGCTAAAATGATTTGCATAAGCTATAAATTCCTTTCACAGTGAGGATATGCTGAAAATGCGAACTGCATTTGAAGAAAAAGTAAATTTCGGGATGGGAGAAAAGCCTTCCCCTGGGGGAAGGTGGCCCGCCGGCAGGCGGGGCGGATGAGGGGCGGCATTAGGAGAAGCACGGCAGAGCCAAAGCAATTTTTCGTTTCTTTGCAGAAATTGTAACTGCATAAGTTGTTCTGTATCCATACTCTTTACCGCCCCTCATCAGTCACGGCCCAAAGGGCCGCGACAGCTTCCCCCAGGGGAAGCCTTTTTACTCCACTCCTCTTAGATACAGCCCTCTGGTGCAGGCACCGGGGTCAAAGCTGGTGGGGACCAGGTACTCTTCCAGCACCCGGTCTACCTCTCTGGCGTTTTCCGTGGTGAAGTTCAGGCGAATGGCCCAGAGGCCCAGCTTGGCAAGGTCATTCTGTCGGTCCAGCCAGTAGAGCTTTTTGCCGTTGAGCAGCACCGAGCGGCAGGTGTCCGCTTCCTTGATGACGGGGAAGTCTGCGCCGGTCTTGTCCGTCAGCTTCACGGGGACTCCGGTCTGGCAGGCGCATTCGCCGGTTTTATTTTTGATGAGACACTGCTCCGTGATCATCAGAGGCAGGCGGCCATAGGCGATGAGCTCCATGTTCACGGCCTTGCTGATGTCCCGGATCTGTGGCAGGGTCATTTCAAAGCTCAGCGTGGCGGAGGCCAGCTTCAGCTCCCGGGCCACCTGGGCAGAGGCGGAATTGAAGATATTCAGCCCGAAATCTCCCCGCAGCCGGAAGCCCGCCTCCTTGGCAGGCAGCAGCAGACCCAGATTGCCCACCAGGGCGTCCCGGATTCCCAGGCTGCGGACCTGGTTCAAGCGGTTGCGGAGCTTGGGCAGCTCGTCGTCGTGGACGATCCGCGGCAGCACGGCGGCCACTCTTCCCCGGGCGGCTAATCTTTGGCAGAGCTTGGGGTCGTCGGCCAAAATGTGCAAGGGAACATAGAGCATGCTGGTCTCGGAATTCAGCAGGCGGGATGTCAGCTGCTCTTTTGTCATGATCTGTACCGTCAGCCCCGGCTGACCGGCAGGGCCCCGGTAATAGGGGATCTCCTTGGCCCGGCGGACGGGCTTGTCCTCCCGGCGGGCCCGGAGGGCGGTCATCTGATTCAGCACATCCCGGCGCATGGCGTTGATGGCGGAGGCGGGGAGCATGAGCCCCGGTTCAACCTGGGTGCGCACCTCCACGCAGCGGAAGGGGGTGCCGCCGGTCTTGGCCACCCGGGCGGCCAGAGCCTGGCCTGTCAGGGGCATGTTCACGGCCCGTTCCGGCATGGGCCCCTGGGCCATGCACATGTGACCCTCGTTGTCCGTGGCGGTGAGACTGCTGCCGTCTACGGTGACCACGGCCCGGAATTTCAGGTCTACCAGGGGCGCTTCGCCGCTTTCGTAGCTCTGGCGGGCGGCCTGGAGGAATTTCTGGTCCTCGGGGGTATCCTCGTGGATGCCGAACATCTTTCTGTTCACCTTGCCCTGGTAGTATCCGGCGGTAAAGCCCTGGCGGTTGAAGGCGGTGTAGAGGGTGTCCATCATCTCCTGAGTTACCGGCGCGCCGTCAATGGCCTGGCGGTACACCTGGGTCACGGCGGCCACGTATTCCGGCCGCTTCATCCGGCCCTCCAGCTTCAAAGAGGCCACGCCCATGGCCTCGATGTCCTTGACGTAGTGCACCAGGCAGTTGTCCTTCAGGCTCAGGGGGTATTTGTTCTCCCAGCGGGAGTAGCCGTAGCTCTGGCGGCAGGGCTGGGCGCAGCGGCCCCGGTTGCCGGACCGGGAGCCGATCATGGCGGAAAGATAGCACTGGCCGGAATAGCACATACACAGTGCGCCGTGGCCGAAGATCTCGATTTCAATGGGGGAGTTGGCGCAGATATAGGCAATTTCCTGCCGGTTCAGCTCCCGGCTCAGCACCACCCGGTCCATGCCCATGGCGGCACACATCTGCACCCCGGCCAGGGAGTGCACCGTCAGTTGGGTGGAGCCGTGGATGCTCACCTGGGGCGCGATCTGGCGGCACAGCTGCACCACGCCCAGGTCCTGGACGATGAAGGCGTCCACGCCCGCCTGGGCGGCAGCCCGGATCAACTCCCGGACCGGCTGAATTTCCCGGTCCGTCACCAGGGTGTTCAGGGTCAGATGGACCTGCACCCCCCGCACGTGGCAATAGCGCAGAGCCTCCTGCAAGGAGTCAACGGTAAAGTTTTTGGCGCTCTGGCGGGCGTTAAACGTCCCCACGCCCAGATAGACAGCATCCGCCCCATTCTGCACCGCTGCCCGCAGCGCATCCATAGACCCCGCAGGGGCCAACAATTCCAGCATAGTGATCCTCTCCATATGGTATACTTATAAACATTTTACCACAGTTCCGGGAAAATTTCTACCCTTTGGACGGGAATTTAAGAAACGGGACTATGATTGTCGTGGAAAAGTGGTCATAGGTTGACATATGGCATCGGCTGCTGTAAAATAAGCGTCAAAAGTGTTAGATTAATGCTCCAAATCGAATAACTTTTCTGTCACATGAGCAGGGAAAGTGCATCAGAGGACGTGTTCACATGATAACAAAAAAACAGGGCTTCCATTGGGCCGGAAAGCTTCTACTACCAATTTCCTTTGCAGCATCGGCAATGTTTTTCGTATACCCAGGGGCCGGTCTCAGCAGAAATCTGTTGATTGCACTGCTCATCGGCGTTGCCTTTTGTCTTTTTGGTTTTGAAAAATATGCCTGTCAGGGTGGGATCGTGTCCCTTCTAGGCTGGCTGCTGGGTGCTGCCGCAGGCTGCGTCGGCGTATCCTGTTTTCGCTCCACCTGGGCAAGCTCCAGACTCTTCTGGCGTTTACAGAATATCGCAATGCTTGATCAAGTGCACATGATTTTCCTTTTGGGGCTTCTGATTGCTGTGCTTGCCGTTCCGGCAATTGCTTCTGTCCTGTCGCTGCCGCTGCATCTGGTAGCAGGAAAAATGAAAGCTCGACCTCGAATGGATGATGCCTGGGCACGATTAAAACAGAATTGGTATTTGCCCCTATCCGCTGCTGCTTTCTTTACGGTCTGGACGGAGCATGAAGGAGCTATGGTCTACGAATGCATTGCCATGGTGCTTTCCATGATCTTTTCCGCCTGGCTTCCGGCACTTTCCAAGTTCTTTCAAAAGCAGAACCTGCTTGTAAAGGTTTTGGCATGCCTTGGAACGGTCGGTATGTGCCAGTTCCTGAGAGGTTGTACCTGGTACTATGGAAGACTGAACATTCCTATGGCGATTCTGTCCGCGCCGTTTGTGATAGCCTGGATGCTGGTATTCTGGGAAAAGGTGGATACTATTTTTCGGGAAAACAGGGTCTTTTCTGATATTTCCCGGTGGGAATGGTGCCTTTACGGTCTGCTTGTCGTGTTCACTTTGTTCTTTTGCGTGTTGGTATATTCGAAAACTGCGGCCTTTCACACTGCCACAGATTATGACATTCTATATGACGTGATTTATACGTCAGATTCCCCTTATATTGCCAGAAAAAACGCTTATTTGGATTTTGCAAATTCGGAAAATGACATTCGCTCTCCCTTGTTTGCTCTGTTTTCGGCGCCTTTTTCCGCACTGGCCTATCTTCCGGGAACATTTTTTCACCTTTCCATGTTTGATGGTCTTCCGTTGCTACTGAACCTGGGGCAGATCATCGTGCTGTTTTTAAGCTTTCTTCTGCTGGCGCAGGCATCCGAATTGCAGCCAGGTCAGAGGGCAGTATTCCTGACGGTTGCTTTCTTCACATATGCGTATCAGCTATTCAGCCTGATGATGGAGCAGTATATCTATGCCTGCTTTTGGCTGAGTCTTGCTGTATTCCTTTTTTGCCATCGGGGAAAAGCGGAACCCATTGCTCTTCTCGGTGCCGGCGGCACGATGCTGACCAGTCTTGTTCTCGTTCCATTTATGACGGGAGAAAATCCAAAAAAGTCCTTTAGGCAGTGGTTTTGCACCTGTTCCTGTATTGGAATTACATTCCTTCTGCTCATTTTTGGCGTAGGACGAGGCGATATCCTTGTCGATCTGGGAAAGATGCAAGCAATGGAAAGCTTCTTGCAAATAAAACCAGACTACTCCCAGAAATGGGCCCAATACAGCTGGTTTGTCCGGAACATTTTTCTTGCCCCGAAGGCAGGTCCGGAGTTGGAAGCCCTCGGACACGCATCCTGGCAGCTGCTCCCTATCACATCGGTCAGCATCACAGGCGTTCTCCTGTTCATCGCCTCGCTGGCCTGCTGCGTATGGGGCCGAAAAAAACGCATCTGCCAGTGCTGCGGTGGATGGATTCTTTTCTCCCTGCTCGTTCTCCTGGTCATGGGCTGGGGCACAACGGAGAACGGTCTGATCCTCTATTCCCTGTATTTTGGTTGGGCCTTCCTGGCCGCCATTTTCCATGGACTATGCAGCATAGCCGAAAAGACGAAGCTGCGCTGGCTCGTCCCTGCCTTCGGCGTAGCCGCCGTTCTGCTTCTGATAATCGTGAATGTTCCGGAAATGGAAAGATTGATTAAGTTTGCCGCAGAATTCTATCCGAGGTTGGGATAAATGTTGAAACAATATTTAAAGCTGATGCGGGTTCATCACTATATCAAAAACCTACTTGTCTTTGCTGCACTGATTTGCAGCGGAAAGCTCTTCCATTCTAATCTGTTCCTTTCATGCCTGATTGGTTTCTTTGCATTCTGTTTTATATCTTCGGTCGTGTATATACTGAACGATTTAAGGGATGTGGAGAAGGACCGAAATCATCCCATCAAATGTCGCAGACCCATTGCGTCCGGTACAATTACACCATGGCAGGCTTGGATCACGGCTGCAGTCCTGCTGGTTGTCGCAAGCGCCCTTTTGATCATCCTTGGCAGCTGGAAGGCAGGCGCATTGTTGGCACTGTATCTGGTTCTGAATATGGGCTATAGCTTTGGCTTGAAGGATGTCCCCCTGATCGATATCACCATATTGACCGCGGGCTTTTTGATTCGAGTATTGTTCGGTGCAACCCTTGCAGGAATTCAGGTCTCCAATTGGCTGTACCTGACGGTTATGACCCTTGCCATGTATTTCTCCCTAGGGAAGCGTCGAAATGAGCACCGAAAGTTGAAGGACTCAGACACCCGCAAGGTGCTGAAGGCCTATCCCATCGGTTTCCTGGATAAGAGTATGTGGATGTGCTTGGGATTGGCAAATGTGTTCTATGCTCTATGGTGCATTGATTCACAAACCATCGCCGCTTACCACACAGACCGGCTTGCTTTCACGGTTCCCATTGTCCTTCTGATCACGCTGAAATACAGCATGAATCTGGAGGGAGAATCCGATGGAGATCCGGTGGAGGTATTGCTGCACGACTGGATTCTGCTGGGGCTGTGCCTGCTGCTTGGTGTGGTGCTGCTGACAGTTCTCTACCTATAACGGAGATACACAATGAACGTATACGATTTTGACGGCACGATCTATGCCGGGGACAGTACCATTGATTTTTATCTGTTCGCACTGCGTCATCACCCAAGTCTGCTTCGATATTTGCCAGGGCAGCTTCATGCCATAGGACTTTACGCTTTTCAAAAACTAGATAAAACTGCCATGAAGCAGAGTTTCTTCTCCTTTTTGAGAGGCATCAACACAGACGAAATGGTCAATCAGTTTTGGCACCATCACAAAAAGAAGATTCAGCCGTGGTATCTGGCGCAGCAGCAGCCGACAGATCTGATTATCTCAGCTTCACCGGAATTCCTGCTGGAACCTATCTGCCAACAGTTGAATGTCCGTTTACTAGGCTCCCGAATCGACCCCTGCACGGGCATCTTCCAGGGAGAAAACTGCAGAGGAGAGGAAAAAATCCATAGGTTTCATCTGGCCTTCCCCGGCGAAAATATAGAGTGCTTTTACTCCGATAATTCTTCCGATGCACCCATGGCCGCAAACGCCCGGCAGGCATTTCTGGTCCGAAAGGGAACTCCAACGCCATGGAATCCATAATTCCCGGAACTTTTTCCTTTTTTCGTTTTTTTGCCGACTTTTCCGGAATCGGCATCAAGACCAGCTTTGGCATGGGCGGCATCTGTAGGCGCGAAAGCCTCTGAAACCATAATTATAACTATAATGGTTTGGCTGAAATTCAAGGAAAATAACTTGAGTTTCAGCTAATATCAGTCTTCAGCTTTCAAGCCTTGCCAATTTTGCTTTGTAGTGTATTTATCAGAGTTCAGGTGGATAATTTTCTGTAAAAGAGCGCAGCGACCAGGCACGCCCCTGGAATAGGGGTGCGTCTGGTCGGGAATAGTACAGTTTCCCGTTTTATTTCATTTTGTAAGTATCTGTGATAGAATAAGCTATGGAAGGGTTCGCTCCTTTTGTTTGGTGTGTTGTTTTGTGGTGATTCAATTACATCACAAAATCGAGCGAATTCCTTCCATTTTTATTTTATTTTCTTATTTGGTAGGTTTTTACTTGTGGACATTTTACCATAGTTCCGGGAAAATTTCTGCCCTTTGGACGGGAATTTAAGAAACGGAACAGAAATAATCCTGCGAAAATGGCATTGGATATTGGAAATTCCAGAAAATTTAAAAAATAAAGGGAAGACAATCCATGACAAATGTGATATACTATGATACTAAGTAGAAAAAGACGCTTATGACCCCTATAAGGAGGACTTCCCTTTGAAATATTTACGCGGATATCTGGCGGCCGGTATTTTTGCCGCCATTACCGGTGTGCTCATGGCCTATGGGCAGCGGTTTTCTGCCCTGGTGGATATGATCTACCCCTACGTAACACGGACTCTGCAAACCATGCTGGTCCAGTGGAGCGGCCAGGTGAATTTCTGCCTTTGGCAGCTGCTGGCCGTGGCGCTGGGGGTGCTGGTACTGGCCAGTATCGTGCTGATGATCGTGCTCAAGTGGAACCCCATCCAGTGGTTCGGCTGGGTGCTGGCCGTTGGCTGCTGCGTTTACTGCCTGCATACCGCTCTGTACGGCCTGAACTACTATGCCGGCCCCATCGCCGAGGACCTGCGGCTGGATACCTCTCCCTATACCCTGGAGGAGCTGACGGAAGCTACGGAGTACTACCGCAACCAGGCCAATACCCTGGCCACCCAGGTGCCCCGGGATTCCACCGGTGCGGTGAGCTTCCGGACATTTGAAGAGCTCTCCCAAATGGCCGGCGACGGCTTCCATACGCTGACCTATGAAAGGCACTATCCCGTCTTCGCCGGGTCTACCCTGCCGGTGAAGAAGCTGGGCTGGTCCGATATGTACACCTCCATGGGCATTACGGGCTTCACCTTCGCGCTCACCGGCGAGGCCGCCGTGAATCCCAATGCCCCGGATGTGAGCCTGCCCTTCACCATGTGCCACGAGATGGCCCACAGAATGTGCATCGCCTATGAGCGGGATGCCAACTTTGCGGCATTCCTGGCGGCATCTGCCAATTCCGATGTGCAGTTCCGGTATTCCGCCTACTTTATGGCCTACCGGTACTGCATCGCGGCGCTGAGCTCCGTGTCCGGTCAGGCCGCCCTGGAGGCCAGAACACGGGTCGCGGAGGGCGTCAACGACTATCTGCGCTACGATATGGCCCAGTATGACGCATTCTATCAGACCCACAAGAACGAAACCGCCACCAAGGTGGGCGACACCGTGAACAATACCTATTTGCAGACCAGCGGGGATACCTCCGGCCTGGCCTCCTATGGAGAGGTATGCGATCTTCTGGTGAGCTGGCATATTCAGCAGGTCCTGCTGCCCAGCATGGCCGAAGAGGAGACCCCCTTCGATCCTCTGGACAAGACCCAGGTGGATCTGACGGGCATCGTCAACGCCCAGTGGACAGCCCAGGACGCCAACGGTTAAAGGAGACGGCATGGAAATCGATCAGAAAATGGAAACGGCGCTGAAAGCCGGACTGCCGGGCTTTCAGCCGGTGCTGCCGGACCACACGGCGGATATCCTCTGCGCCTTCGGCCAGGCGGTAATTGAACAGAACAAGGTCATGAATCTCACCGCCATTACAGACCCTGTCCAGGTGGCCAAGCTGCACCTGCTGGACAGCCTGACGTTGACCCGGTGCCTGGATCTGAAGGGCAAGCGGCTCATTGACGTGGGCTGCGGGGCGGGCTTTCCCGGGGTGCCCATTGCCATTGCCTGCCCGGATACGGATGTGACATTGCTGGACAGCCTGGGCAAGCGGGTGGCCTGGCTGGAGGAGATCCTGCCGGAGCTGGGCATTTCCGCTCACTGCGTCACGGCCAGAGCCGAGGAGGCCGTGGCCTCCTGCCGGGAAAGCTTCGATGTGGCCTCCAGCCGGGCCGTTGCCAGACTGAATATTCTTCTGGAGCTGCTGGCCCCCTATGTAAAGGTGGGGGGTTACGTGGCGGCGCTGAAGGGTGCCGCCGCCCAGGAGGAGCTGGACGAATGCAAAAATGCGATCAAGCTGCTGGGCCTCAGGACGGAGTCCGTCACCCATTTTGACGTGGACGGGGCGGATCACGCCGTGATCCTGCTGAAAAAGATCGCCCCCACCCCGGCCCGCTTCCCCCGGCGCTACGCAAAGATCAAGCAGAGCCCGCTGTAAGGAGGCCGACCCTTGGGAAAACACATCACCCGCTCCCTTTGCTTTTTGCTGCCGCTGCTGTTGGCGGCGGTGCTGCTTGGGCTGCTGTTCCGGCCCAAGAACAATACCGCTTCCGGCGGAATGCTGGAAACGGACCCTCTGGCCGTCAGCTCCCAGCCGGAAAACAGCCTGGATGTGCTGTTTCTGGGGGACAGCGAGGCCTATTCCGGCTTCGTGCCCATGGCGCTTTGGAAGGACACCGGCATTGCCTCCTTCGTCTGCGCCAGCGTGGACCAGAAGCCCTATGAGACCGAAGACTTCCTGCGGGAAGCCCTGAAAAATCAAAGTCCCAAGGTGGTGGTCCTGGAGACCAATGTGCTCTACCGGGCCTACTCCACCCAGGACCTGCTGGTGCCAAAGCTGCAAACACTTTTCCCCGTGCTGCGGTATCACAGCAACTGGAAGACCTACTCCGCTCAGGAGCTCTTCTCCACTCCGGACTTTACGGGGGAGTATCCCGACCGGGGCTACCACCTGCTGACCCGGGCAGACCCTCTGGACGACCTGACAGGCTATATGGCCCCCACCGAGGCCCGGGAAGACCTGACAAAGCGGAATCTCCGCTCTCTGGAAACCATGGCCGCCCTCTGCAAAGAAATCGGGGCCGAGCTGGTGCTTTTCAGCATTCCCAGCCCGGAAAACTGGAGCATGGCCCGGCACAACACCATGATGGATTTGGCGGAATCCCTTGGGTGCACCTACTTAGACGGCAATCTGCTGCCCCTTGCCATTGACTGGCAGACGGACACCTACGACCGGGGGGACCACCTGAACTATTACGGCGCCGCCAAGGTCACGGCATGGCTGGGCGCCTGGCTGACCGACCACACCGCCCTGCCGGACCACAGGCAAGACCCGGCCTATGAAGCCTGGAACCGGGATGCGGAGTCCTTCCCCCAAAGGCTGGAAGCAAAGCTCGCGGAAGGGTAGGCTGGGAAAAAGCTTCCCATCCGGGCAATGTCATCAACGCAAGGCAAATTCACCCATTTCCCCGTAGGGGCCGATGGCCACATCGGCCCCTGCGGGGAAATCCCTAAGTTGACGCCATTGTCCTTTCATGGGAGGCATTTTTTCTTTTTACCCCTTTTCTTTTTCAATCATATGTGCTATAATAAAGAAAAAATCCTCATGGAGGTGCTTTTATGCCCAGAACCAGCAACAAAGCCGAAAAGATCGTGGAATTTGTCAATGCGTTTATCGCGGAGAACGGCTACTCCCCCTCTGTCCGGGAGATCGGCGAGGCGGTGGGGCTGCGGTCTACCGCGTCCGTCAGCTACCATCTTCAGGCTTTGCAGGAAAAGGGCGTATTTCAGGCTCCGGAGGCCAAGGGCCGCAAGCGCGCCCTGGTGACGGGGGCCCGGCCGGGGCAGATCCCGGTCATTGGCGTTGTCACCGCCGGTCTGCCCATTCTGGCCGTGGAAAACCAGGAGGGAACCATTCCCTGGGAGGACCCCACCTGCTATGCACTGCGGGTGCGGGGGGACAGCATGATAAACGCCGGTATCCTCAGCGGCGACAAGGTCATTGTCCGCCCCCAGGACTCCGCCGATGACGGGCAGATCGTGGTTGCCATGATCGATGACGAGGCCACCGTTAAGCGGCTGCGCCGCCGGAACGGGGAGATTTGGCTTATGCCGGAAAACGAGAACTATGCCCCCATCGATGGCACCCATGCCCAGATCCTGGGGCTCGTAAAGGGCGTTGTCCGGGAATACTGAAAATGATTTTCCCGGGGCAATCAAAAAGAATCTTCCTGCCACGGAAAAAAGTTCTTGACAAACGGACTTTTCTGGTGTATAAAGATTCCAAGTTCAAAAGGCAAACCGAAGAAGCGGAAGTAAAGCTGCCAGCGCATCCACAGAGAGTCCCGCAGAGCTGAGAGCGGGGCGAAAAGCGGAGCAGCAAATGGGCCGCCGAGGGCAGGGAGAACGGGTGTTCCCAAGTATCCTCTGACGCAATGCCGGCGTTATGTGGCAGGCGGTGTGTTGGCACCGTGCAGAGCGGTCGTTTTTGCAAACGGCAAACAAGGTGGTACCGCAGAATTTGTAAGTTCTGTCCTTGTTCCCCCAATCGGGGGAGCAAGGACTTTTTTGTTTTTCCGCGAAAGGAGCATTTTTATGAGAAACCCGGGCAGACGATGGTGAATTCAGAGCTTTTCACCCTAAAAATCTGATTTTACCCTATAAAAGGAGTTATTACTATGAAAAAGTTTCTGTCTATGATCGCTGCCGTCTCCCTTCTGGCCGCTTCTCTCAGCGCCTGCGGCGCATCCTCCACCACATCCACCACTGCTGCTGCCGAAAGCGGCAAGGAATACAAGGTCGCCATCGTCCAGCAGCTGGACCACGCTTCTCTGGATGAGATCCGGGTGGCCATTGAGGCCGAGCTGGAGGCCAAGGCCGCAGAAAAGGGCATTGCCATTGCCTATAAGGATTTCAACGGCCAGAACGACGCCACCGTTCTGAACCAGATCGGCGCCCAGGTGGTCTCTGACGGCTACGACGCCATCATCCCCATTGCCACTCTGGCTGCCACCACCATGGCTACGGCCACCGAGGACAATCAGATCCCTGTGATCTATGCAGCCATCTCCGATCCGGGCGAGGCCCAACTGACGGGCATTGCCAACGTCACCGGCACCTCTGATGCACTGAACACCGCCTTCATTTTGGACATGATGCTGAAAGCAAATCCCGACATTGAAACCGTGGGACTGCTGTACTCCAACAGCGAGGCAAACTCCGTGACTCCCATCCGGGAGGCCAAGGAATACCTGGACAGCAAGGGCATTGCCTATCTGGAAAAGACCGGCAACACCACCGA
>ERZ835980.2877-NODE-2877-length-14404-cov-2.729180_pt1 | contig 14404 bp, 8 predicted proteins | sample MGYA00519943_ERZ835980 | MGnify/ENA primary metagenome ERZ835980 (study PRJEB31850, sample SAMEA3708791) | human gut metagenome | biome: human gut; feature: human-associated habitat; material: faeces | place: China | collected 2014 ... | reverse complement strand
CTTCTACCCGCGCACGAAAAGAAGTACTCCGGTCCGGAAGGCTCCATACGCCGAAAGCCTGCTGTGCATGAAGATAGTCCGGCGTGGGCAGCAATATTCCCGGTTCTGAGAGTGATTCAGCAACATCGGCAAAAGCTTCTTTTCCTGCATACCCTTTCTGTGGAATAAGTGTGAGTGTAGTGGTGCGGGCAATGCCATAAGGAGTACTCATTCCCTCCTGAACATCTTCGTAGCTGGCATTCAGATCATGAGCGACATTATCGTAGTGACGTAAGTCCATCGGTTCTCCTTCGGGGCTCCATAACCATGCCGTGATCGTTGCAGATGAAGTTTTGGCACCCGATATTTCGAGGGATGAAGGATATGACTGCCAAAAATCATGCAGGCAGAGTCCCAAACCTCCCGTAATATCACCGACAAAAGCATAGCCTCCGCTACGGGTGCCGGAGAAAGTTCCTATCCAAGGATTATTGTCATTGGCACGTTTGCGAATGGAGAAAGCATCAGCAGAGAGTTGAGACAAGCGATAATCGTTCCATGAAGCCCAGTTATCAAGAAGGTCACGATTCTTCCCGTCAAAAGCCTCGTAAGGCGGGATGCGTTTGCCATCCATTTGTTGCTGTTGCAGAGAAAGTGTATCCTCTTTGCCGAGTGTCAGTTTACGCCGTCCTGCCAGCGGTTGTACCGGTTCACTCCAAACGCCTCCATCGGCACAGGAGAAAGCGACATGACGGTTATAAAGGGCTTCACGCATAGGAGCATCCATACGAATGCCCAAGGAACGAATAAAATCCTTATTTTGATCTCCGTCGTACACAAAGCTATGTACGATCTTGATCTGCTCACTTCCGGCGTAGAAGTAGAGACGGACTACGAACGGAAGCCACTCCCGTCCGGTTTCACTTCTGTGGGTGCCTTCCAGTTTGACGAGTGTCCGCACCTTACCGGTACGTTCTACTGTGGCCGATGTCAATGTTCCGGTATAGTTGGTAAAAGCGATTTGAGAAGTATTTTCAAGTACCGGTTCGCTTTGAGTGTTACATACAAGGCGTGCTTTTTCACCGACCTTCACTCCTTCACGGAATAGACTGTCGATCAGAAAATCTCCCTGACGAGGGATGTAAGCGGAAATAATTCCTGTCTCTATGCGGATACTTTGAGGTGTTTCAACAACAGATAGGGATAATTTATTGCTACGATCATCGGCAGTCCTTGAAGATGCTTTTTCTTTTGACTTTTTTCCGGTCTTTTTGAGTAGCAGTTTCTCCGTATTTTTCGGAATAACTCCGGCTATCCCTTTCCATTTCACAGAACCATCGGGCCAGTAGGCCAATGCCCAAGTATCTGTCGGAAGCATTTCACCTTTATCGGTCATCAGCTGCAAAGTGTGCTCCGGGTATAATTCTCCTTCATTGAAGGGAACTCCCAGACTTACCGCTTTGTTTTGCTGCGGAGTATTACCGATCCAGTGTAATGGTATTTCAGAAGTTTCCTGCGACGAACATTCATAATGAAAATTGGCGATACGAGTTCGGGACAAGGTGGTACGAAAGCCGAACCAACCTTCCGTAAGGGGTTCGGCATCGCGGAAATCCACCAATCGCACTCCATTTATATAATAACTAACCCTATTATTTTCATTCGTTATCTTGATATGATACCACTTGTTTGCCTCCAACAAATGGTCGGCATCTGTATATTCTTTCAAGATTGCGGGACGGGCTTTTGCATTTGTAACAGCCGCTTCGTTGCCGTCATAACGGCGAAAACGTGTAGTAGATTCCCACCGTATCCCATATAGTAAAGTTGCAGGGAATAACAGTTCAGAAAGATGCCATTACGCCATTTCTCACGTTTCCAGATATTATCGGGGTATTGAGGGTCCGAAGCCATCCAAAAACAATTCAAGTCACTCAAGCGATCGCCTTCTGCCTCAACAACGACACACGCATCGTACTCAATGGTTACCTTGCCACTCATCTTTTCTTTTCGCCAAAGAGTTAAGCCTTTGGGAGAAAGAATTTCAGCGGTATCACCACGAAAGGTTACTTTATAATCCGGAGATTCGGACTCTACTTTCCAGTATTTATGAAACTGGCGGGCGTTGAGTCCGGAGGTTTTATTATCTTGGGCGTTCGATGCCAAAGTAATAAGCAAGAACAAAAAAATAGATATGCTTTTCATATGCTAATTTAGGATAAGGAGTTCCATTATAAGGAACATTCTCAATGGTTTCACATCACAAAATTAGAAAATACCACCCGAATGATAAATAGAATATCATTCATTTAAATGGATATTTGTTCAACAAACGGTCTTCTTCCAGCAAACAGCAATATCATTGATTGTATTAAAAGTGACAAATACAAAAAAAACGATCTGATAACCAAGCCTAACTTGATATCAGATCGATTCATTTATCTTCAGCGTATATATCTATTTTTGAAACACAAGCTCACCCATACGGTCTGCCGTACTAAAGACTATGGAACAAAGGCCATCTTTTATTTGCAACACTTCCATTCCAGCCAGTTGAACGATCTCCGGTTCAGCTCCGGTTTTACTACTCAAGATCTCTAACGTGGCATTCGACTTCACACCAACCGACAAATCACCGTCGCAGGATAACACATATTGTCTTCCTTCCATTACGTTGGTAATAGCAACACTATTGACGTCGGTGAACAAACTCCAATTATTGGCTTTATTTAATTCAATCATGTTTCCCCATACAAAACGCTGATTATCGGTGCTCAATACACTTGATACAACCACTACATCAAGTGATACGCTGTGTCCTTCCAAATCTGTTACATTCAAGACGACTTTGCCGTATTTCACTCCCTGAATGTATATCAGATTTTCACGATACTTGGCGGTAGCATAACCTTCTTCAGAAAAAGAAAACTGGTATCCACCGCTTCCGCTTTCAATCTTTAGTATACCTTCACTTCCTTCTTTGATTTGAATAGCTGTACGATCAAGCTTCAGTTCAGCAACCGTATCTTCGTCTTTGCAAGACGAAAAGAGGCTGAGTTGAGATAATATCAAGACAAAAGATATTATATAAATATTAATAAACTGTTTCATATTATTCTAAGTTTATCCGTTTTATCTTTTAAATTTAAGCGCAATAGATTTTGTAATGTTTCCGTTTGCATCTTCAATGACTGCCTTCACTTCAAGCACGCCGCTAAAATCAGACAAGTCTATTGAGTTCTTATCAAACTCCGTCGTTTCTTCGCCATCTACAATCACATACATCTTCGTGAACGATGCAGCTTCGGGTCCCACTACACTGGCTTTACTTCCAACTACAACAATTGTCGGCTTCTTCAACCAACCAAAATCAAGATCAGTAGGTTCACCTGTAGCAAAACATCCCATTCCCCAAAAACGTAATTCCGCATCAGTAGTCAGCTTTCCGAAATTAACATCAGGCAAATCTCCGTTAGGCTTGCGGTCTCTCATCAATTCCGCTTCTTCCAAACTAATAAAATCGGTTTCTATCACTTCCTCGCTACCATCAAACGAATTGTTGGATACTTCGCTCTTCGCCCTGTTCACCATTACAATATGCTTACTACCCGATCTTGTAACCAATGATAAGTTGTTCTTAACCATATGATCATATCCGTTGACATCAGTCGGAGGAAGCGCCAGAGGTGACTCACGGTTTGTCATATTATAGTTTTCTCCGCTATTGACAGCCGTATTGCTCTCAAATATAATTCCACCTAAATGATGATTGGCATAAAATCCTCTCAATCTATTGTAATAAGCCAAACTATTCCGTACCTCATGTTGAGGGATCACACTGGGTATGGCAGGCAGTTTGTCGGCAGCCATTCCATAGCCTCCGGCTTTAAAACCGGTACCGTCACCAGCAACTTCTTTGGTTCCGGGTTTATACCCATTCAAGAAAGACCAACAATTAATTATCTTCACAGCCTCGAAGCAATTGATCAAATCGAAACCATCATCACTATTGTACCATGCGCGACATCCTTCAAACACATTTCCCGTGCCTTTGCCTTCGCCAACTGAAGATGAGTTAATGTGACCGCCAAAACCATCAACATTGCCCCCCTTACCACCTTCGGAAACCGAATCATAATTGTTGTAAGCATCACAGTTCAAGATGTGATTATTGCTTCCTCCAAGCAAATAGAAACCAATTGCCATACCATCATGCGTTCTCAAATCTTCAAATTTGTTATTATTGGCTCCTTTTACAATACGGAAACACTCTGATTGCGTATGACCGGTAATAGTCACTTGCGTACCGATGACATCAAATCCCTTTAGATAAAGATTGGAACCTGTAACATAAAACACCGTAATACGCTGATCTTTCGGTTTTACCTGCGAAAGATCAAAAATGGGCCTCCCCTGTTTATTCGGATTAGCCAAATAAGAAATAGGTTTACCTGCTTCACCACTTTTATTCATATGAAATACACAATGATAAAGTCCGCTATTGGTAGTTGTCATCGGCACTTGATTGGCGGGAACCACATATGTTCCCGGATTGATATAAACTACATCTCCCGCAACTACCACTTCCTGCACTTTTACTAAAGTGGCAAAAGGTTTATCTGAAGTTCCCGGATTAGAATCACTTCCCTCAGGATCCATATAATATGTCTTTTGTGCGGCTAGAGGGACTGATAACATCAGTCCCAAAAGTAAGTACGTTATTTTTGTTATATCTTTCATAATTATCTTTTTTTGATTGAAAAACATGCTATTTAATGAGAAGAAGACTTACCTTGCAAGTCCCAAGGTACGAAATAAGCACCATTCATAATCTTGGCTTTTACTTCTGCTTGTTTAGCCTGATCGGATTCATATTTCTGCCCGACAAAATCTGCTATGAATGAATAGTCATTCCAACGTTTTGCCACACGAATCATAAGCGGATAAGTTTTTCCTTCACAAGGGAATTCCAAGAAGGCTTCTTTCACCAATTCAATATCATTATGCTTTTTGATCTTGTCCTCGTCACTCAAACCGTCTAATTTTTGTTCTGCTACAATCTCCTCTTTGATGTCTTCCGGGGTCTGCCACATATCGCGCTTGCCAAGTCCTAAAATACCGCGAACACCGTTATCGGCATACGTGCGGCGGAATCCCGCATAAAGTGTTGTCCACAATCCCCAGTTGCAATTCAGTCCTTGCCATTGTTCGCCCAATACTACACCGGCTCCGTAGAAGGGATCCACACCAGTATTCATCAAGACGGATACCGGCTCAAAACGTCCCATATTATTCAGCGCTTCAATCGCCATGAAATAAAGATCAGAAGTGTGATAAATCATTATATATGTATCGTCATGAGCAACAGAATGTCCGCTCTTTCTAAATCCACGGTATTTGCGTATCGCATATTCCACATCTTTTTCGATTTCCTGAATGGCTCTGAAACGCGCATCAGATGTTTTAATAGCCGTTGCATCGGCAGACGGATTGAAAGTAATATCTTCAAAACGTTTTGATCCTGGCACAGAAGCACGCATCATATAGCTTCCGCTACGGTCGAAATGATTCAATAACGAATTCTGCTGATTGTATTTGTAATCATACATAATAACAGATTCAGCTGCTGTCAACACCGGCATCTCAGAATCATATTGCTGACCGTAATTGCTACCGTAACTTCCCGAACGCATATACTTGATATTAGCAACATTTCCTTGATACTCAGCCAACGCAAAAGTTCTGCTCATTTCTCCAAGAATCGTTGTAGCCGCTTTCTGATAATCCCCTTTCCAAAGTGCGATTTCTGCCTGTAATACGAAGTATCCGGGAACCATCATATTCCATCTTTTATATTCATCGTTTGTGGAAGTAGCTCCGTTAGCTGGATCAAGCCACTCATTCCATGACATATTGTATGTACCGTTTATTCCATCAAAGCCTGTATTCAACAGTTTGTCGCATTCATCGACAAGCTCACTCAGGTTCTTAGGAGTCTGGCTGACGATATCTTTCATGCTTTGCATCGGATCGTCGAACCATATAGCTTGTCCATATATCTTTGCCAACATGAGATAAGTCCATGTTTTCAATCTCACCGTACTACTAATCAGACCTCTATAATCATCGTCATCTACGGTAGTAACATGTGTATCCCTGTATTCTTTTGCTTTCTGCAAATAATCATTGCAAGCAATAATTACATCATAATACTTAGCAGGGTCGGCGTATGTGTTACCGCTCAAATCATCATCATAATTATAGATGCTGTAAAGGTCTGCCGGTGTATTTTCGGTAGGTTCCAACAGCTCTCCACGCATATCGGTCAGATAAATAGCTTTGTCTCCGATAGCTTGTATCTTTGTGATGATACCCAGAAAACCGGAATAAAGCTCGCTGCCTTCCTTGATATATCTGTCACCATTCAAGGTCGTATCATTGTTTGGCTCAAAGAAGTCACTACACGAAGCGAATATCATCGCCAACACCCCCATAAGTATTATTTCTATCTTAAACTTTTTCATTTTCATTAGAATTTTAAATTAACGCCCATTTTCACTGTTTTGGGTTGCATTAGCTTTGCATTATCAAAACCTTGCATATTCTCAGCATAAGAATAAGAGAATTCAGGGTCCATTCCCAAATAATCGGTGAAGGTCAACAGGTTCTCGCCTGTCACATATATTGTTCCCGAACGGAAGAAATTCCAAAGTGTTTTAGAGAAAGTATAGCTTAATGTCACATTCTTCATTCTCAGGTAAGATGCATCTTCCATCCAGCGAGAAGAGAAATAGCTGTTGCCCACAGGATCTTTCCATGTTGCCTTCGGCATATCGGTCTTCTGTCCTTCTACTGTCCAACGGTTTACGGCTGCAATACTTTGGTTGTTGGTAGTAGACACAGCCTCCAATTGTTGTCTGACAGCATTGTATGCGATGTTGTCTTTTGAATATGAGAACTCTGCAGAAAGAGCAAATCCTTTATATTTCAATTGTGTATAGAAACCTCCAAAGTACGAGGGAGCAGCACTGCCAAGAAGAATACGGTCTTTATCGTCAATACGGTTATCGCCATTCTGATCTACAAAACGTACATCTCCGGCATTATAACGACGTCCGGTACGGTTACTGAGATTTGCAGCGTCAGCTTCAGCTTGTGTGGAATATACTCCGTCAGCCTGATAACCGTAGAATTGGTAAGGAGATTCTCCCACACGGTTGACCATCTGCACACCATTATCGTAACTCAACACAATTTGTTCTTCACCACCCAATGACTTGATCTTATCTCTGGAGCGAGTGATGTTTCCACCTACGATCCACTCGAAATTACGAGTGCGCACCAATGAAGCCTGCACTGACAACTCTATACCTGTATTCTCCAACTTACCTACATTCGCATAATAAGGAACCGATCCATAAACGGATGAAAGAGGCATGGCTGAGATCATATCGCTGATTTGATTGTTGTAATAATCAAAAGATACGTTCAGGCGATTGTTTAATACAGACAAATCCAATCCGAGATTCAAAGAAGCATTCTTCTCCGGTTTCAATGATACGTTCGGAATATTAGAACGAACGATGGTTGACAACTGCATGTAAGGCACTGTAGAATAATAGTATCCACCCATCTGTGAAGAGAAGCGTGAGTTACCTGTCAGTCCGTATTCGGCACGTACATTCAACTTATTGAGCCATGTAGCATCAAGAAGCGGTTTCCATCCTTTTCCCAGCAAGGTTACTCCTACTGACGGATATGTATAGAAACGAGCTACATCCGTACCGGTAGAAGAAGCTGCATCAACAGCTATATTCACAGATGCCTGTACCATATTATTGTAAGTATAGTCGGCGTGTCCGTAAAAGTTTGTCCAGTTCCAGCTATTGATATAACCCAAGAAGCGTCTTCCGTCAATCGTGCTGCCTAATGTCTGGTAAAAGTCATTGCCAGTGTTGCGCCCTTCTCCTGCATCATATTCGTTTTTAGTAGTCATCAACTGCCATCCGGCTATTGCATTCAACTGATGAACATAATTGAATGTTTTCTTATAACTTGCATTCAAGTTGGCGAAAAAGTTTGTTGTTACAGCTACTCCGTCGCTTACCGCATTATTTCGCAAACCATATTTATCGCTTAGCGGCACTATAGTGGCTTCGCTTGCTCCGGGGATAAAGAGATGTTCGTTATCGTAATTATAATACAGACCTACTGTTCCGGTCAGTGTCAGTTCACGGAAAGGGTTGTATGCGATACCGGCTTTCATATTCAGATCATATTGGCGATTGCGAGAATCCAACGTGTTAACGATAGCTAAAGGATTGCTGACACTGTAATCTCGGCTCTTGCTCCGTCCATAGAAATGCGATGCGTAAGTCTTTAACGTATTTCCCTCGCGGTCTTTTTCATATGGACTCAGGAAAGGAGATCTTGCGTAAGCTGCCAATATAGGATTCGTCGTAATATCCATGCCCTGCATCTGATAATGTCCGTTCATATAAGCCAAACCTACCGTTGCAAAAATATTCAGTTGTTTATTGACCAATACATTAGCATTCAATAATGTATGAAAACGTTCCATACTTGTGTTATCCATCAGGCCATTCTCGCGGTAATACCCTAATGATAGGTCGTACTTAGCAATATTATCACCACCTTCTACTCTGAAAAGATGATCGGTGGAAGCGGTGTTCTTGTAAATCAAATCCTGCCAATCTGTATTATTGTTATACAGATAGTTGTAACGTGGATCGTTCGGATTCTGCATGAAAGGAAAATTGTTATAAAAGTTCTGCGGGTCCTTAGAAATAGTCATTCCCATATCTGCCAGATACTGTTTGTAGTCATCCAGTCCCATCACCGGCATCCGCTTATCATTCCAGTTGATTCCGTATGATCCATAATAGCTTACTCGCGTCTCCAAGTCATTGGATGCCGTACCGTCTGTTTCGATCAAGATTACACCATTGGAGCCCATTGAACCATACATGGCCGCCTCAGCACCTTTCAATATAGTGATATTCTGTATATCCTGCAAATGATAAAACTGGAAGATATCGCGTGTAAAGCCATCAATCAGTGCCGAAGGTGTTTTATCGGGCATGTGGGGCACACCGTTTATCACAATCAAAGGAGCGTTATCACCAGTCAATGTGCGGATCCCTCGCAAGTTATAATAACTGCCTTCTCCCGGCATACCACTACTGCGTTTCACTTGTAAACCGGCAACTTGTCCTGTCAATGCGCGATCAATCTTCGTAGTTCCCGGCATAAAATCTTTCTTAGCGATATTAGTAGCAGCCGTATAGTCTTCCAACTGCATTTCCCCTTCCCGACGGAAGGGGAGAATCATAGTCTCATTATATTTATATTGATTTTCCGGAATCAAAGTAATCACAATATTCGAACGTTCTCTGATTAGCTGTTTCACGGAGAAATACCCCGGAGCCCATACAGAAATCTCGCCAGCTTTAGAAAGATCCTTCACTTCAAACTGGAATGCACCTTCTTTGTTTGTAGTTACATTCATCGTATCCAGTACTGTGACAATGGCGCCTTCAACCGGCTGATTTGTCGCTGACAAAATCTTACCTGTTAGTTTCTGGCCTCCTTGTCCCCATGTATTTGCCACCCCACATACGAGTAGCGCAGAAATACTAAGTATTCTTTTTATCTTTTTCATATCCTGTTTATCAAGGTTAATACAAATCTACTGTTGGACGGAAACACCAAGTGGTGGGTTCCATGTCACTTTTTGCACCTTTCGTAAATTCAATCGTTACTTCAAGTTCTTCCGTTTTGTCAAATATGACAACCCCAAGATCCGTAGATCCGTCACGGTCGTACCTGCTATCTTTGTAAAGTTCGCTATATCCACCGCCACTACGGTCATGATTGGAACCTTTCATGGTAGAGGATGGAATAGGGCCGCTTTCACATTTAGGAATCTTCTTGCCATTCAAATAAAAGGTTGCATTTACTTGCGAACGAGAGCCGTTGAATCCCATATAGAAATTGTATGGTCCGGCAGGTATTTTATAAGGCACAGCCGTAAAGCCTGTAGTAGAAGCCTTGTCTTCAACCAGTCGATAGCATTTGAACTTAAAAATACCTGGTCTGTCGGTATCCACAACCCACAACATCATAGATTTACAATAAACAGCCGGTAGCCACGGTTTGGGCTGATTGGCACCTACATATTGTTTTACACGATTCATTTGCACATTCTCGCCGATATCTTTCAGATAAGTACTGATGTAATTATATCCGGGATAATAGTACTTTTTATCTTCATCCGTCAATTGGTCAAACGTCTCAAAACGTTCCTTGATTCTCCAAATCAATATCTTGTTGGTCGGTATTTTCAATGAAGTTATCTTGTAAGCAACGCCGTTACTCAACTCTACCGGATTATCAAGATCTACTTTATTAACTGTTGTACGCCATTGTTGATCAAAAACAGAATAGAAGTCCTGCGTTGAAGCCGGATCACTCTCATTATAAATAAAGTCTTGTTTTACATACTTTTTACTAAAGAAAGCTGTCTGGAATATCCAGTTGTTCAAAATAGAGTCTTCACGTTCCATATTCCACGATTTCAACTTCTCTTTTGCTTCTTTCAACGCATTTTCTATCAAGTCATTAGATGGTACCAGCAATGTAGCGGTAATGTTCTCTGAATAAAGATCTAACTTCTTATCTGCAAAATACTGACTCTTTTCTGTGAATACAGAGTCATATACCGTATTTCCTGTTTTATCAATTCCTATAGGTGTACTTGCAGCTTTATCAAATACTCTTTGTGTACGGCTCAATACCATTTCCTTAAAAATAGAGTATTCTTCATCCGGCAAATCTTTCAGATATTCCATTAATGCCTTAGGAGTATTGATATAATCTTCCAAATCATAAATGTAGGCATTGTTAGTTTTAATCACCTTTTTCACCTTCGAACCATTGAAATAAATTCCCGGTTCCATGCCATCCACAGGCTCATCGTAGATTCTTACAGTCACATACTTACCGTTCCACATCAACAGACGCTGTCCATCTTCCAGATTACTGGGTGAAAGAAGAGCATCAGTAATGTGTGCTTCCGCCTTAAATATCTCTTCAGCGGTTGCTTGTCCTTCGCTACCTTCTGCTTTTGTAACAGGTTGGTTGGCATTAGCGGTAGATTCATTACCCACCACCATAATAGTATACATCAGGTTTTTCTCCTGCCAAGTTTTAATCACGCCTGTTTTATCAAACAGTTCATACATTTTACTATAATCCTGAGCAGTCTTTAAAAAGTCGGCTGCCGGCTCATCCACCGCTTGAATCTCCGTGTTGTCAATCACCGTTTCCCACTTGGAATAATGCGAATCCCAAGTATCCGTACAGGCGCAGAGTCCAATCGAAACCAAAGCTGATGCTATGATATATCTAATTTTCTTCATGGTTGTTATTCTATTACAGGTTCAAACAATATATAATCAAAATACATACGGAATTTATTATGCGAGCTGGCTGCAGGATCTACCACAACTACATTCAATGTGTGAGAAGCAGTCGTTGTAAATTCAAACGCAGTTTCCTCTCCGCTCAAATTGGATGTTAACGGTGTATTGAAACAATCTTGTACATCTCCCGTCTTTCCATCGTAAATACGTTTGTTATCACCACCTGCCAGTCGTTTAGAATCTAATCTAAAATTGGTCAAACCAGCTTGACTCCCTTCTCCTCTTTCACCGATAAACTTCATAGACGGATCGTATGCGTAATACAAAGTAATTCTATACTTTCCGGCTAAAATGGGAGGAATAGTCAAATCTAATGTACCGTTGTATCCTATATTGACCACCAAGGCATCATTGTTCATCAACTTAGTCCAGTTGCCCGAAGTGTTAGCACCTTTGGTGCAATATGACAAATAACTCCAGTCGCTTGCCAACGTACCGCTAGGTCCCATTTCTATTTTGTAGGATGAAACTTGTGGAACGATCTCTTGTCTGCCGATGAATTTCGTTAATGCAGTGTACGTATCATCATCGTCACGTGAAACCTGCTGATAAAGTTGTCCTTTTCCTTTAGCAGCAATGTATGAAGATACTTCGGGATAATCACAGAAATCAAAAATAACAGGTATTGGTTCAAAATCGGTTTTCACTGGCAGATATCCGTCAATTGGTTGGATATATCCGTTTTTCACAATCTCGTCAGCTTGTTCCTCTATGAATTTAACTCCATTATTTAATCCGTTTTCAGAAATCAAGATCAAGTCGTTTGTAGCTCTGGTATTCAACATCTTTCTATATTCCCATGTTTCTCTGTCAAAAGGTTTGGAGAATGTGCGAAGAGATTCAAGAGTATGTTCTCCATCCATTATATGGTAAGCTATAAACCTGTTCAACTCATTATTGGGAAGTTCATAATCGTCGGTCAATGCTCCAACCTTGGCAGCCAAAGCACTAAAGCTGGTGATACCTTCCTGTGCAAATACAGCATCGGATACGGCAAATACTGTGAAATATTTACGCAATTCTACTCTCATGCCTAACGGACCTTCGAGTACGGAATTCACAACACTCAGCGAATCGCTCCATGCTGTTTTCTCCAACGCTTCACAGAATATCTTATAATTACCCTTGTCTGAAAGACGTGCGTAGATAGTCTCTACTGCCGGACTCAACACATCATCAAGCACATATATACGCCCATTGGCTGTGCGTATAGCTAATTCGCTAACATGAGCTTCTTTGTTAATGTAAACAGATTTATCGCCACCTTCGTTACCGAAAGATACTTTCAATGCATCTCCCGAAAGTGTTCTGCCAGGCAGTTCACCGCTTTTCACAAAATCCTCCCGATCAATGGAGTCATTGATGACATGATATGTAACAAGAGTGCGGGCATATTCATATCCCAAATCTTCGATAGAAGTGACTCCCTTCTTTTCATAAAAGCGGAGAACTGCATCGTTAGTAGGTGCCAACACAGTGAAAGCATCCTCTGCACGATTTACAGCGTTGAACAAATCTCCATATTTCAACACTTTCACCCATTCGGAGAAATCGTCAGGACGGTTCTGGAGATAGGTTGCCGCAGGTTGTACATCATATACTTTAAATACCGTATCCTTGTACGGATCATCACAGGAATAACAAGTGATGCACAAAATCATTAAGCAAAATCTTACAATATTCTTCATAGTATATATTAATTTGCAGTTACATCATAATAAGGATTCTGTATTAAATTCGGGTTACTGTCGATCTCACCCTGACTAATAGGCAAATACCAAGCATCGGTATTCTTCAGTACCGAACGTATCCAACTGGCGCTAACCGTAGAATTGTTCTCAATGATCATATTGATAAACTGATCTTTATATTTAAAGTTCTGTGACCTGCCGAAGCGTAAAAGATCATACCAGCGTTTTCCTTCCGCAGCAAATTCAAGATCACGTTCCTGCAACAAGTATCCGAGCATATTTTCTTGTGATACAGCATTCGTCTGAACACTTAATGTAGTGACGTTGGCACGGGTACGTATTTTATTGATAAGTTCCAAAGCTTGTGCGAAATTTGCTTCGCCGCCTTTCCAGATCAATGCCTCAGCTTTCATCAGCAATACATCTGCCATGCGATAGAGAATCCAGTTGGCATCTTTATAAGAACGAGTCGTAGACAATCCATCCTTTCCGCCGATTCTGAACTTAAAGGGAAGATAGCCTTCTGTATTGGAGTTACCAATAACGGTTCCCGAAGAAAGAACAAACGTATTGCCATAACCACGAACAGTGTTGGAAGTCACCCATTGATCAGTTTGTTCGTCAAACAAACGCTTACACATTGCGTTCGAGAATTGAAGACTGGCAACTGTCGATTGTGTCCAAGGATAAACGTTAGATGGCGAAGGATATGTACTCGCTGTAGCATCATCGTCAGGAGATTGATTGCGTGACTGATCAAAGTTTAGTTCAAATATAGAACCGTTGCTGTTGCCCGGGAAGAAGATATTGTACCATTGTTCGGGGTCTTCCACAAATGCCGGACGGAAAGCGGAAGTTGAATTAATCAGCATATCTGCATATCTTACACAACCATCGTAATCTTCGCTCCACAAACACACGTCTGCCATCAATGCATACAGTGCCCATACAGTGACGCGTCCTTTACTCATGCCGGTCCAGTCTTCATCATCATACATTTCTTTAGCTGCTCCTGTGGAAAGTGCATTCTCGATATCCAGCTTGATTTGTGCGATAATCGTCTCTTCCGAAGATTTGGGTATATCGACAGCATACTCGTCTGTCATATAGGGTTCCAGAATCAACGGCACTTCTTTAAAGTTACGTACCAGCGTAAAGTATGTCCAAGCGCGCATAAAATATGCTTCCGCCATATTTGAATTCATTACTGCCTCATGATATGTTTCATCC
>ERZ835980.2875-NODE-2875-length-14412-cov-87.413735_pt1 | contig 14412 bp, 11 predicted proteins | sample MGYA00519943_ERZ835980 | MGnify/ENA primary metagenome ERZ835980 (study PRJEB31850, sample SAMEA3708791) | human gut metagenome | biome: human gut; feature: human-associated habitat; material: faeces | place: China | collected 2014 ... | reverse complement strand
GTAGAACTGACAGAGTCAGTAGAACTGACAGAGTCAGTAGAACTGACAGAGTCAGTAGAACTGGTGCCAAATTGGGCCTTTTCTTGACCCACAAATACTGGACGGCACTCGCGTATACGGAAATTAAAACCAAACAAGCATGAAAGCAAAACACTTTAAGCAGCTCGGGAAAAACTGGGCTTTGTACTCGGAAGTCAATACCAAGTACTGTAATTGGACCCCATCCATCGCAACGGTCCACGAAGGCATGATTTGGCCGCAAGGTATTTCGGTCAAGTTCCTGTGGTTCGGCGTGACCCTCATTCGCGTAAGCGAATAAATTAAAGATCCCCGGGGCCAAACGCTCCGGGGATTGTTGTGCAGAAATAAATTTTTAATTTGTATAAGGTTTAATTATATTTGAGGCATGGCACGAAGTACATATAAAATGAGTCCGCTCACCTATATGGAGGAGGGACAGAAAAGGCGAGACGCCGGAGATTTTGTAAAGCCCACCGATGCGGAGGAGCTTTATTTTGCATTCATTGAGTATTGCAAATTCATGAAGGATAACTATTTCTCCCAGGCTCACAAGAATAAGAATGGCGACGACTGCAGCGTCTACATTTCCCGCCCGATGACCATCGAGTCATTCAGGCTGTTCGCTGGGATCAATCCTGTTGAGTATGGGGAACTCACGGGGGATCCGGTAGCAGCTGCAATTGGTGGCACCATCGAGGACGCCATCAATTCCCAGCAAATCGAGGGAGCCCTGGTTGGCAAGTACGCTGCCAGCCTCATCCAGGTGCTTCAAGGACGCAAGACAAATGTCAACCTGACGGGAGGCATCACTCTCGAGCAGATAACAGGAATGGAGGTAAAATAAAATGGGACGCCGGCTTCAATTTGACACCAAAGGCAACGAGAAGCAGAAGGAAGTGGCTCGGTTATGGCTGGATGATTCAGTCACTGACATTCTGTATGCTGGCACGAAAGGTGCTGGCAAATCCTACCTCGGGTGTTCCTTGATAGCCGGCGATGCCCTCACCTATCCGGAGACATTTTATTTTATTGCGCGTAAGACGGCCGCCGACTTAGTTCGATACACCATCCCCTCTCTCTACGAGGTATTCGCCCATTGGGGTATCACGGAGGACTACTACCACTTCAATGGTCAATACAATTTTTTCGAGTTGTACAACAAAAGCCGCATCTACCTCATCGATGCCAAGTATAACCCCAGTGACCCCATGTATGAGAGATTCGGGTCCATGCAGATGACTCGGGGATGGATCGAAGAGGGCGGAGAGTTTATCCGCGAGGCGAAGACCAACCTCCAGGCTTCCATCGGTCGATGGAAAAATGACGTCTACAAGCTGGCTCCCAAACTCCTCATCACCTGCAACCCGTCCAACAATTTCCTCTACACGGACTACTACAAGCCATGGAAGGAGAACAAGCTGCCTCCCTGGCGTCGGTTCGTCAAAGCTCTGCCCCAGGACAACAAGACTCTCCCAGACACGTACATTGAGGGGCTTCTCCGGAACCTGACCCAGTCGCAGATCGAGCGACTGGTCTTTGGCAACTGGGAGTATGACGACGACCCGAATTGGCTGGTCGACTATGATGCAGTGTGCGACATGTTCAGCAATGAGTTCGTACTCCCGACGGGCAATCGGTTCATTAGCACTGACCTTGCCGGGAAAGGTAGAGACAGTTGGGTGGTTGGAACCTGGGACGGCATGGTATGCCGGATCCCAATTGCCAAAAGCTTCTCGGAAGGCAAGGAGATGGAGGAGAAGATCGCCAAATTGGCCACCGGTCTGAAAGTCCCCAGGTCCAGCATCGTCTCTGACGCTGACGGACTTGGGTTCTACTTGGAGAGCTACCTGAAAGGCATCCGGGAGTTTCATGGAGGACAGTCAGCCATTGACTCCAAGACGTACAACAACATCAAGTCGGAGTGCGCATTCAAGCTGGCGGAGCTCATCAACAAGCGCCAGATCCACATCATCTGCTCTCCCGAAGTTCAGGAGAAAATCAAGCAGGAGATGACGGTGCTCAAGTCCAAGAACACGAACTCCGCTGAGCAGAAGCGAGAGCTCATCTCCAAGGACACCATGAAACAGCTCCTTGGCAGGTCTCCGGACTTCCTGGACATGCTCATCATGCGAATGACATTTGAGATAAAGCCGAAGGCGACTGGCATGAAGTCCGCCAAAATCATAATCCCAGCGAAGCGATGATACTGGACATCATAACCCTCATCCGCGACATAGTCAAGATGGTCAATCCTCTGGCCGTCTTTGAGTGTGACCAGGCTCGGATGCTGAACGTCAAAGTAGACACGATGGAAAGATTCGTGACAGACTCGGACGGCAATCGGGTATCGTCTGACTTTGTCTATGTTGAGGAACCTACCACTGGCTACTATGATATTCCTTACAGAGGGCACCAGAAGCAAAGGACCATCATGCAGATATACTTCTGCAAGTTCGAGCCGATGGCCAACGATGCCTACAAAGGCGACACGAAGTTCAGCCAGAACTCGCCCACCATCGGACGACTGGAGCTAAAGAACCAAATCGAGGAGCAGATGGTCCGGCCTTTCCTCTACTTGCTCAAGACCTCTCAGCTGGTCAAGCAATATCCGGAAATCATGAACACTGTCCGGGTGCTGTACCCGTCTCCTCGGTTTGACGCCAACGAGGTCAGCGTAGGACTGGAGCTAACTGTAACGCAAGAATGGTGTCTCGATGCGTATAAGCCCATTCCTCCTGCTCCACCCGAGCCTAAACCTGTCAGGCTGGTAGACATCATCCACGAAGGATTTAATATGCGGGGGATTACGATAACCTTTGAAAATACTGAATCAAAACCCGTTGACAAGTCTGTAGGCTCCGAATATATAAGCACTAACACTGATCCGAAGGTCCTGGTCGCGGCATTGTACCCGTATAGAGACATATTATGCGGAAGACCCCTAACCCCAGCATATGCAGAGGGAAAATGGAAGCTCAAAGAGTATACATTCCCGGACACAGAAGACTTAATTGTAACTGAAATCAATGTAAAACCTGAGGGCGAGTTCCCCGACGTCTGGACCTTCCGTGATATTTATACAATGGTATGATACAGCGAATCGACATACAAGGCGGTCAGATGACGTTCGGCCAACGCATAGAGCTTGGCCGGATCATCACTGAAAAGGAGCTGACTGACATCGATAAGATGAAGGAAGGAATGCAATGTCTTGGGGTCAAATGGAGTCTGAGGAACACCTCCGAAATTGTCGAGTACTGGTATGAGGTTCTCATGGGCATTAAATATTGGATCGAGCGAGAACAGACTGAGCTCAAGTACGAGCCCAGTGCCGAGGAAAAGGCAGCCGGCATTACTCAATTCTCTTTGGTGGTTGGCGAGATGGCCACCATCACTGCACTGGCCAAGGACTACTCGAAAGACCCGGATGAGATTCTGGAATGGAAATACGGGAAGGTGTACAACCTCCTTTTCACCAACTTGCAGAGTCACCTCTTCCGGGAGCGACTGAACAAGGAACTGGAGCGTAAGGCTCAGCAGAAAGCCAATGCTCGCAAACCCAGAAACAAATGGCGGTAGGACTGGAACAGATATTGGCTGAGGGTCTCACCCAGATGAGGGACGAGATCATCCGGGCATCACAGGACGCCGGGCAGGAAGCTTCGGGCAGAACCTATGCTCAGATAACAGTCCAGACGGGACGAGAAGGGGAAACAGTTTGGGGAACGATCGAAGCTCCAAACTACTTCTACACTCTCATCCGGGGACGAGGTCCTGGAAAGATCCCCGCCAATTTGGGACAGATCATCATGGAGTGGGCAAAGCTCAAAGGCATCACATTCTCGGATCCCAAGGACCTGGTCCGATTCGGAAATGCCACTGCATGGAAGATAAAACGAGAAGGCTCAGAGCTTTACCGCAATCACATTTACATTGACTTGGTCGACACTCCCGCTGATAACTTCGAGGAGTACCTGGCTCAGCATTTGGACAAGACAATGGAGGTCCTCATTGAAGAGGCATTCACTCCTGACAACAATATGGACCACGGATATATAATATAACGCGATATGGCAATTACCAATCAACCGGCTGAGGATTCTTTATACTCAGCATATTCGCAAATACCAGTTGAGACCGACAAATTAACCCCTGGGCTTGAGATCAAGACTCAGAACTTTGACGAGGACAATATGGTCTCGTTGAACATTATAGACAATGAGGCGGTCGAAGTAATTGATAACAGTGGAGGTAGTAGTAACAACTATTCTGTGAAGTTTCCTCTCCGTAGAAAGGTGGTACCCGGGGAATGGTATGCTTTTAGGGTTTCTAGCGGGGCTGGAGTGGGTGCCACTTCACTCACCGTTGCTTTGTTCCAAGCAACCAGTTCGGGTAATCTTACCACTGTGATTGCTAAAACAAATATACCAATTGGTGCCAACATGACGTGGAGGGTTCATATACCGCACATTGTTACAGCAGGATCCCCCTGCGATTTCCTTGTCATTTTTGCAGGTATTGAAGGAGCAACAGCTGGAGTGAAGGTTACTCTCTCAGGTATGAGTTTGGCCTACGGAAAGAACTTTGTCGGCTATAGCCCCAGTCCAATTAAAGCAGCGAACTCACTAACTGAAAGCATCGACATCTACAGAGACTCGGGATTCGGGACGACAAAGAAATACGACCTCAGTTTCTTGGCAAAAGCCGGATTCCGGGACGACAGATTGAGAACATTTCCGTACACAAACTCACTCATCGGCTTTGCCATTGACTACAGTCTCATATCGGCATATGCTTACAGAGTCATCGGCGATCGAAACTTCAATGTTCGATATGCCTCCCGGGGAGTTAGGGCTCGAGGCTACAACGCTAATTTCACCGAGTCATACTTAGGACTCGTACTGACTGACCGGGTTCCTGACAACGACAGGAATCTGTATGTAAAAAAATATTACGGGTATCCGTATTATGTCACCCTATTCCCGAGAGGGTTTGAGGGGTCACCAGATATCACTGTGTCGGTCGGCGTTTGGGTTAAACTTCATGATGGTGTCGAAAATCAATTTGAAATTTCTACCCGACTCAGCATCCCCCTTGTGTACGAATTTGAGGATGAAGCAGTCTACGTAAAACTCAGACTTCCTGTAAGCGCATACTCTTCTCAAGCATGGAACATCATATTCGTCGATACGGAGGTACCTTGCAACCCATTCTACATTCGCTGGATAAACCAGAAAGGCGGATGGGACACTTACATGTTTGAGCAACACAAGAAGTATACGCAGGAGGTTGACCGGGGAGACCAATACGTATTAGCGAATTCCAGAGACCCCTATGCCTCACAGACGAGAGGCGAGTTAGCTCCGGAGTTTAAGAACATAGTCCAAGCAGGAGCAGGACAGCTTGATGAGAACGACTTCAACTTGCTCAAAGGAATTGCTCTCTCGCCTCTTGTTCAAAGGTACAACTACTCAGTCAGGGCATGGCAACGAGTCCTAGTAAATGACACGGACTTAACTTGGGACACCAAGACTCCCAGGAACACTGTTAGCTACGAGTTCCAGCTTATTGACGAACAAACTCAGTGGTAATATGAACTACGAACTACTCATGAAAGGCATTGACGGCGAGGTCTGGTCCCTGGACCTCCCGCTGGATGCTCCTGCGATGAATTACCAGATCAACAATCTGGCGGAGCTGAAAGACCGGAATGCCTCGTACTCCCAGCGGATCAGTCTGCCCAGGACGACCCATAACGAGCAAGCATTCCAATTCAGTTTTGTAGTTGGCTCAGGTTCGGGTGTGCCATACATGAGGTTTCCTTGCCAACTATTCTATGAGGGAGCACTCATATCCCCGGCTGGAGCAGTATTGAACATCGTAGACGTATCAGATACATCGATCGGGGTCCAGATCCTCGGGGCAACCGTTGACCTGTTCGACACACTAAACAACACTGACGCGAAGGACCCTGGGGATGGTATGTTCCTCCTCAAGTGGTACACGGACACAATGGGACAGACTGAGCGATACCTCTCCGGCTCCGGAGAGGCTAAAGTCCTGTACTTTTGGCTGTATGCAACTCTACAAAAGAACCCGAACTTCCCCCCTTTCGCCATGGAGGCAATCAGGCAAGTCAGTGAGTTGGACAAGTTCTACCCCCACCTCAACTGGTATGACTTGGTGACATGGATCTTCGATCGAGCAGGCTACAGTCTCGAGACCGACGTGGCCCCCGTCGACCGAGCCGAAATGTTTTTGCCTTGCACTTACCCCGTTTTGGCAGACAACCCCAAGGCTCCGAGAGCATCCGGAATTGGCTGGATCCGGGATTCCACGGTTGGCACCCCCACCGGGGTGATATGGAAAGGCTCCCCCGGGGTAACTCTCAGTGACCCGGTCGCCGGACGTTTGACTATAGGCCCCAAATCCGGAACATTCAGCTGGATGACTCTATGGGACACGACCATCACGTTTAGATTCTCGTGGTCCAATATTTCTGCCATCCAAAAGAGTAGTGTGACAGTCAAAGTTACCCACTACAAGAACGACGGAACCAGTGCTGTAGTGTTGACAAGGTCCTGGTCATCGGGGTCTTCTGGCAACGTTTCGGTCGACATCCAGATGGAGGCAGGGGAGCACATACTGGTGTCTGGAACTCTCGCCATAGTCACTAACCCTGGCAGTTCGTTTGACATGAGATTTCCGGTCAGCATTACTGCTCCTCCTGTGCCTGAAACTTCACCAGGGGATAAGCCCCAACCCGGACTAACCTATGACCTCCTGGCCTCTACTGGATTCAAAAGCTTGGGGGACATAGTCAAAGCATTTGTCCAGCTGTTTGGTCTAATCGTCGACGTTAATCCCGTCACAAAGGTAGCAAGAGCATACTCTATTCGGGAGTTTTACAACAGACGAAGTTCGTCCGGGAAAAATTGGTCTGACAAGCTGATAAAAGGAAAGGACACCAAACTTACGTTCCAATTGTCCAGCTATGCCCAGTCCAACGAGATAAAGTTAGAGGATAATAAGGACAACAACGTTACTGACTCGTACAAGTTCAGCATCCCGGACGTCAACCTCCAGCCCACCAAACTCCTGTTCCAAATTGGGTTCTTGGCAGGGCTCAACCAAAGCCTCTATGATGCGGACACTACAAATAAGATTCATACACTTGCTAACTACCCTATCTGGACCATCAATAGAGGTCGGATGGAGAACGGGGAAGTGACCGAGACGACTTGGGAGTACAATGTTCTAAGTAAGCCGATGGTCGTCCACATAGATAAGTCTGACTATATGCGGCCCAAGGTGAGGGTAGGCCACACCACTACCCAGGTACGACTATACACGGCGTATTTCAAAAATTTGAAATACTACGTTCCTAAGTACTACGACAAGCTCATCAACAATATACTCAAAAGACCAAAGATCCTACAGGTCCAAATTCTTTTGGACTCGCTCGACATTCAAAGTTTGGACTTGTTCAACCCGATATGGCTGGAAGAGCATGGGTTCTGGTTCTACGTTTCGAAAATAAACAACTTCCAAGCTGGAAAGATATCCAAAGTAGACCTAATACGAATGTGATATGGCCGAAAAACAGAAAAATACAATTTACAACGTCCGTGTAACAGCTGAGGATGCCCTCAAGACGTTAGCCGAATTGAAACTCCGGTCCCAGGAGTTGAGAGACCAGCAGAAGGCTCTCGGCAAAGTAACTGAGGAGAATGCTCAAGAATACTATGCGCTTGACAACCAGATCAAGGCAATCAACAGCGAGGCGAACAAGTACCAGAAGCAAATCCAGAACAACATTAAGCTCCAGAACCAACAGGAAGCAAGTTTATCAAAACTTAGAACCCAGCTGGCTTTGGACAATGCCGAGTTTGCAGAGCTGGGCAACTCAATGAAGGACGCGGCTCGTAAAGCCGAGCTCGGCAAGCGCATTGCAGAAACCACCGAGGAGCTCAAAGCTCAGGAGGAGGCACTCGGGGACTATCGCCGGTCAGTTGGTAACTACGAGAAGGCAACGGATAACCTGAAACAGGAGCTCAACGACTTGACCGACACTCTGATCCGGATGGCTCAAGCCGGGGATACGAGTTCTGAGACGTTCAAGGAGATGATTAAACGAGCCGGTGAACTGAAAGGAGCTGAGGACCTGGTCAATACAGCTATATCCAACGTTGGTAAAGGAACTGAAACCATACAGGCAGTTACCAGCGCCACGTCGGCTTTGACTTCCGTATGGGGCCTTTGGACCACAGCCACTCAGGTACTGGGGAGCGAGAACGAGGAGCTCAATGCTACCATGACGAAGATGATAACCATCATCACGGCTCTTTCCTCTTTGTCTTCTCTCCAAGCAGCTCTCTCCAAGACCGAAGCCACTTATCGAGCTGCATCTAACTTGGTTCAGCTGGTTGGCATCAACCAGACTCTCGCCGAGACGAAAGCGATAGCTGCTAAAAATGCCGTACAAGGAGCTAGCAACATCCTCACCAAAGCAGCAGCAGCTGCCACATGGCTTTGGAATGCGGCTTTGGCTGCCAACCCCGTTGTATTGGTGGCAGCAGCAGTGGGCGGATTGGTGGCTGGAGTGGTTGCTCTTATGAACGCATTCAACAGTAACACGGAAGCTCAAGAGAGAGCAACCCGGGCAATGGAGGCATACAATCGAGCTGCCGAAGCCTCCACGTATGTACTGGATCAGATCGAGACCAAGCGGAACACTCTGTCCAAAGCCGAGGAGATCCGGGGCAAGAGAGAAATAGAAAATCTCAAAGCCAATCATGCCACGTCGGAACAGATCGCCGAAGCTCAGCTTAAAACAGCTAACAAGCTCCGCGAGATTGAGATGAGTGCAGCTCGTCAAAGACAGATGGCTGCAATGGATGAGTTCGACTCCTTGAAAAAGGTGATTGCAGCCAAGGAGGAGGAGCTCAACACATGGTCAGGAAGCTTGGCCAAATACAAGGAGTCCAAAAAGGAACTCGACGATTTGAAAGGCCGATACCAAGAACTGTTCCGGACAATCGAGAATGAGGGAGCCGCAATTGATAACTTGGCTCTTGAGATTGCAATAGCCAACCGGGAGGCTCAGCAGGCCATTGCCGATAAGGCTCTGGAGGTTGCTTTAAAGAACTCGGAAGCCATGCAGAAGATCCGGGAAGACGATCTCAGGTTCCAAACAACATTCCAGTCTACGAACATTGCCATCCGGATGGAGTATGAGAAAAAGCTCTACAAGGCAGCTCAGGATGGAGCCCGGGAGCGTCTCGCTCTCCAAAAAGCTTACGGCAAAATCACTAACAAGGAGTATCAGACGGCTCTGAATGCCCTGGCTCGGTCTGACAAGCAGTTCTACGAGAACCAAGCCAAACAGCTCAATGACTACCTTGCGGGGGTGAGAGCCAACATATTGGCTGTAGCCTCCGGAGGCACAGTCGACATGCAGATTGCCCAGGTTACTCAGAAGTACCAGGACGCCATGAAGGAGCTGGCCAACATTCAGTCTCCTCAGTTCGTGAGAGGTATGAGCGAGGAGGAATACCAGAAAGAGTATGCCGCTTATGAGCAGTTCCTGGTCAACAGAGCCGAACTCGAGAAACAGATTCAGCAAAACCTCCAGGATGAAATTAAAAAGATCCGCGAGGACGCTACCAAACAGCAACTTGACCGGTTCAACCAAGTTCTCAACGAACAGTATGCCGAGGACCTCTCGAAGGCAGCGGACAACGAAAGGGAGAAGCTGGAGCTCGAGAATGAGATGCTCCAGAAGCAAATCGAAGCCAGGAAAGCTGCCGGGGAGAAAACCTATGAGCAGGAGGCCCAGCTCCGAGCCAACAATCTTCGTCTCCAGCAAATGGACCTCGACAAGGAGCTCGCTCAAGCCGAATTAAATCACAAGTCCAAGTATGAGATCAGGAAAAGGTATCTGGAGGCAGAGTTGGCAGCAGCTCAAGGAAACGAGGACGCCATTGCTCAGATCCAACTTGAGATGGCTGAGAACGAGGAGGCTTTATGGGAAAAACGGATCGAGAAGCTCCGGGAGTATGCCGAAATGGCATCCGGCTTTGCTAATGCTTTCAATGACTTGGCCAGTGCTCTCGGGGAGCGCCGGGCTCAGGAGGTAGAAAAACAATACAGCCGGGAGGAGCAGGCATTGGCAAACATGTACGCTAATGGCCAAATCACGGAGGCCCAGTACAACGAAAAGAAAGTCAAGATGGAGAAACAGAAGGAGAAGGAGTTGGCCAAAATCGAACGGGAACAAGCTATCCGGGAGAGGGCAATGGGATCCTTCGAGATTGGCATCAATACTGCCATCTCCATCATGGCATCGGCTAAAATGGGATTCCCTTTGGCTATCCCGTTCATTGCAGCAGCTGCGGCTTTGGGAGCAGTTCAGATGGCAGCTCTTTGGGCAGCTCCTCTGCCGAAAGCCGCAAGAGGTAAATACATTGAGGGACCCAGTCATGCCGCTGGAGGAGTGCACATTGAGGCGGAAGGAGGCGAGACCATCATTAACAAGAAGTCGAGCCGCATGTTTCTGCCTCTTCTGTCAGCCATAAACGAACTCGGTGGCGGAGTACCGTTCACTAAAGTTGGATCGGACGGGGGATATGCTATCCGATCATTCGCTGAGGCGTCGGAACCTATGAATCGGCTTGACATGGAGAGGGCAATTCAAAAAGCATTTGGCCAGGTGAGAGTGATTGCTACAATCGAAGATATTCGGAGGGAAGATGCTAACTACGTGCAGATTCAAGACCGGGCTAATTTTTAAATAGTCCAGCACAAATAGTATTTCAATATCTATTAGGAATAATTATATTTGTATTGAAATAATTTGGCACATGATATTCATCAACTTAAAAGGCGCAATTGACTCCGAAGAGAATCGGGTCATGATGGAGCTTTGGGGTGGGACCTCAGAGATCTGCTCCGTGGAGACCTTCCGCCGGGTACTTGATGAACACCCCGACGAACAGGAGGTGTGCATCAACATTGACTGTGACGGGGGCTCTGTTGAGGAGGGCTTCAAGATTTACGATCATCTTCGCATGAGCGGGAGGACTATATACACAAATATTGTCGGGGGATGCCACTCGATGGCAGTGTGCATCCTGTTGGCAGCTCCGGCAGAGAACCGGTCGGCAAACAGGAATTGCCGGGCACTCATCCATCGGGTATACATGCCGGTCGGGGATTGGCTCACTTCCGACGATGCTCGTAGCATTGCCGAGGATCTTGCTCTGGAGGAGGAGGCTATTCTTGACGTGTATGTCGAGAGAACAGGTCAGGACCGGGAACGGCTCCGCAATGTCATGCATGAGGAACGCATCCATGATGCCAAATCACTTCTTGACTTGGGATTCATTTCCAAAATCAATTCATACAACACAAACCAAATTTTTAATGCTATGGCAAAAAACGAAAAAAGCGCTTATGAGAAGTTCATGAGCAAAGTCAAGGCATTCCGGAATGGCAAGAAAGGCGCTCCCGCCAATTTTGACTATCTGGATGCTGAGGGTCAGGTCGTTCTCCAGACCGTAGGTGAAGAGGACAATCTGGCCGAAGGTGTAGAGGCAACTCTCGCCAATGGCGAGACGTCGGGCACTGTCGTTCTGGAAGACGGTCGGGTGGTTACTGTCGAGGACAACATCGTCACCAGCATCGAGATGGAGGACACCGAGTCTCTCGAGGACCGCGTTGCAGCACTGGAGGCGATGCTCGACGAGGCAACGAACCTCATCAAGGAGCAGGAGAACGAACTCCGCAACCTCCGTGGTAGCAACTACCGCCCAAAGAACCGCAAGACGGTTCTGCCCGGGGGCAAGAAGGCCGATCCCTCGGCAGCCGACCTTAAGAACGAAGCTCGCGAAAAGCTCCAGAAGGTCAACGCTGCCAAAAAGATTCTCAAGTAGTCAAACTCAAAAACTTTAAGAACTATGGCAGCTAAAAATGGCGGATTCCTTGACATGGATAAGTTCACTTTTTGTGGACGTGTCATTCAGGCAATCTCGGAGATGATTATGGAGGACACCATTCAGGGTCCTGACATCAACTCCATCCACACAGTCTTCCCCGACATCGTCACTAACACCGAGGTGGGTTACATCGGCGAGGGCGGCATGGTCGGCGTGGTCAACACCGGGTGTAACCCGACTCCTCAGCCGTGGAACATCAACACCCGCAAGCTGAAGTGGGAGCCCGGTGTCTGGGAGATCCTTCTGTCCCAGTGTTACACTGACCTCCAACAGTCGGCAACTATTTACTCTCTCCGCACCGGCGTCGACATTCCGGACTTCACGGACACGGACTACATGAACATTGTCATCGAGGTTCTGGAGCGCTCCATTATGGATTTCTGGTACCGCCTGTTCTGGTTCAACGACAAGGACGCCAAGAACGTTACCGACAGCGGTATCATTACGGATGGTCTCGACCTGAAATTTTTCACCATCATCAATGGTTTCTGGAAACAGATTACCGCCCAGGTTACAGCCAATCCGTCCCAGCGCGGAGCCACCATTACGGAAAATGCTGGGGCATCTTACGCAGCTCAGAAGCTTACTCCGGACAAGGCCAAGGAATACATTCAGTCGGTCGTGTTCAGTGCCCCGCTTCTGCTCCGTCAGCAGTCTGACAAGTTTATCCTCGTTACCCAGTCGGTCTACGATGCCTATCAGCAGTCTCTTATGGACGCTTGCTGCCTCGAGTCGGCTCGCTTGGCTCTGCTGAATGGCATGGAGGCTCTCAGCTTCAATGGCATCCCGGTCATCGCAATGCCCATCTGGGACAAGATTATCGCTACGTCGGAAGACACTGGCACGAAGCTCAACAATCCCCACCGAATCCTCTTCACCTCGAAGAGCGTGCTCGGCATAGGTGTTGATGCAATCGACAGCTTCGAGAAGATGCGGATCTGGTACGAATACAAAGACCGCGTAGTCTACGTAGAACTCATGGGTCGGGCGGATGCCAAGCTCACTAACCCGGATCTGTTCTCGGTAGGTATCTAATCCTTAAAAATCTAAGAAAATGGCAGGACTTGATTGTTCTAAAATCAAAACAGGATTCATCAACCAGGTGTGTGGTAAGCCGGCAATCGCCGGCACCACCGCCAGGGTGATTCTCCTCAGCTACTCGGACGTCGACAAATCGAAGTCTGTTATAACTGACAACGTTATCTCTTCGCTCATCCTTAAGACCGGTGCCACTGGTTACGAAGTCGACTCGCTGCCCAACGCAACTGTAGGCTCGGACACCATCAATGCTGGCACGTACCTCAAGACTCACCAGCACAACGTAGTTGTCCGAATCTTCAAGAAGTCGGAAGCAGCCAAGAAGTTCGTAAACGGCCTGACCAATGCCCGCGTCATCGCTATCGTCGAGAACAACGACACCGGAGACAACGGGGACACCAAGTACGAGGTGTATGGCTGGGACTCGGGTCTGGAGCTCACCGAAATCACTGTCACTACCGAAATGACCGACGGCGTCGCATACCAGGTAACTCTGGCCAACGGCACCATCGCTCAGGAAGGTTCGCTCCCGATGAGCCTCTTCGACACGGACGAAGCCACCACAGACCTCATGGTAGACGGGCTTCTGACCAAAGGATCTAAACTGTAGCACTCATGACTGACATGCTCGAAAGACTGAGAGCTTACCAATCCAAGTATGGGTCCCTGAAAGGCGAAGCCTATCGGGCCCATACATTGGAATTGGAAAAAAATCCCGCTCTCCATCGAGAAGTAGATGAACTTTCTCGATACTTTTTGAATAAGTCAGTTTCCCGATGCGGCTTCTGCCTGATCGAAGCCGACTTAGCATTAAGACGAATAACAGAACAACAAATGAAAAATGTAGCACACCCCGATTACGAACTCAGAGCAGGCACTTTACTCCATGACCCGATCAACAAAGAGTTCAGCAAGATCCTCACCCCGAGGAACATCACGGAGGATCTCTGCCTGTACCACATCGCATTCAACAAGGATGCGCTCTCGTACTTCACCCGAGTTCCCGAAGACCTGAACGACCGACTGGAGAAATTCATGTCTCGTTATGGCAAGGAGATGCCGGACAAGGACGTGGAAATCAAGAAGCGTCAGGCTCAGGTTCTGAGCAAGCAGATCGAGTCCGTGAAAGCCGAACTCGAAGAGCTGAACAAGAAACAGATCGAGCTGAACGCCAAGCTCGATGAGTACTCCAAAGCCATGGAGGCAATCCATGCCATTCTCGACTCGGCATCCGCCGAGGAGAAGCCCGAGGAGAAGACCGAGGAGAAGCCCGAGGAGAAGACCGAGGAGAAGCCCGAGGAGAAGACCGAGGAGAAGCCCGAGGAGAAGCCCGAGGAGAAGCCCGAGGAGAAGCCCG
>ERZ835980.2870-NODE-2870-length-14425-cov-3.040919_pt1 | contig 14425 bp, 9 predicted proteins | sample MGYA00519943_ERZ835980 | MGnify/ENA primary metagenome ERZ835980 (study PRJEB31850, sample SAMEA3708791) | human gut metagenome | biome: human gut; feature: human-associated habitat; material: faeces | place: China | collected 2014 ... | reverse complement strand
TTGTCTGATTAACGGTCTGCACATTCCGGAGATACATTTCATATATCATATTAGTTATCTTTTTTTTGCATTCTTCCGGAATATTTACAAAAAAAGAAAGAGGCAGTTTGCCCCTTTGCAATACGCATAGCTATCACTATACCAGATCATAGTGTGGATGTCAAACAGATGGAGAAAAATTTGACATCCACCCCATTTGGGACTACACTAACAGTTGATTTCATACAGTTGCTGCATGCTCTATGAACCTGCCGGACTGTCACTGCATTTCTTATTTATATACACCCGAAGTTTTGTTGCACCGGATTTTCTCAAAACTTCCAGACATACATCACAGCAGAAAGGAGGACAGCGCCGTTCTTTTTCCAAAAGGTTTTTGATACAGGCGCCTGTTATCATTATGAAAATCATTGATTCACATTTGCACTTTTGTCCCGGTTACCCGCATTTCGATGAGATTGCCATCGAAGCCGGTCATATCAATAATGAAGAGCATCTGCGGGAATGCTTTCAGAAATATAATATCGTCGGCGGCATCGTCATGGGAAACCGCGGCGTTCACCCGGATAATCACACATACCCGGATTTTCTGCGCTATTGCGTCGGCGTCGAAGCACGAAAACTGACGCCGGAAAAGATTCAGAAGACATGCGATCTTGTCGAAGAAAACTTAAAACGGAATACCTGCGTCGGCATCAAACTCTATCCGGGATATGATTCCATCTACGTTACCGACGAGCGCTTCGAACCGATCTACGACCTCGCCAAGGCGTATAAAAAGCCGGTTGCCATCCACACCGGACAGACCGCCGGTTCCAAAGCATTCATCAAATACAGCCATCCGCTGACCCTCGATGAAGCCGCCGTCCGCCATCCGGATGTCCAGTTCGTCATGTGCCACTTCGGCAACCCGTGGCTGATGGATGCCGCCGCCGTTGTCGAGAAAAATGAAAATGTCGCCGCCGACCTCTCTGGGCTTTTAGAGGGCAAATTTGACATTCCGGAGTTTCTGGAAGAGCAGAGCGGGTATATCAGCACCCTGAAAACCTGGCTTGCCTACATCCGCGACTATGATAAGCTCATGTTCGGCACCGACTGGCCGCTCGCCAACTATGAAGATTACATCGAAATTACGAAACGGCTGATTCCGGAAAAATACTGGGAAACTGTGTTCTATCAGGCAGCGGAGCGGATTTATCATTGCAATTTTTAATGGATTTTTAGAAATCATAGCTCTTTTAAACCATAAAAAAGATACTGAAAACGGCTTATTTCAGGCTGTTCCCAGTATCTTTTTTATCTCAAACCATCATTCTTTCCCGGCACCTGTCACGTCTAAAAACACATCCGCCACTCTTTCCATCCCCAGATACGCATACGGCAGCAGCAGCATAAAATACACCACCGAATACTGCCCCTTCGCCTCCCAGACCAGATGGAACAGGAATCCCCCAATAAACACGATTCCCGGAAGCAGCATCCCCCATCTGTCCGGTTCTCCACGTTCCTGCCTCTCCCAGACCGTTTCCATTCCCTGTTTTTTCACAGCTTTCACAGTTTTTTCTGCCTTTTCTGCTTCTATCCTCTTTTCCCATGTTCGTTTCATCAGGACATGCTTACTTCGGCTTCCTTTGGCACTCATCCCGGCAATCACCCATACGCATGCCATCGCATACACAAACGTCTGCACCAGATTCGCCGCAAAAACATAGAGCCGGTTCAGACCCCCTTCTTCCTTGAAAAGCTCCCATGGCGGGCTTCCCTCCGCCCAGGAGGTATTTCCCACCTCCTGGATCCAGAGACTCTGAAAGGTCGGTTCCGCCCAGATTGACTCGATCTTCCGAACAAAGAAATCAGCGGCTTTCGCCGGTTCCTCTGCCATATCTGAAATCGTTTTCCGCAAATCTGCCTGCGCCCATGCGGCCGCCAGATCCGCATCCCCATCTGCCTTCTGAAAGAGTTTTACCTGATAGCCATTGTACCAGCCCGGTCCACGTTTGCTCTCCTCCAGTCCCATCTGCACCCAGGCAATCATCGGCGCACCGTCCGATACCGTGCGTCCGGTCACAGAAGAAATTCCTGTCTGAATCCCCCGGTTTCCAATCACATACACTGTAATCAGAAGCACCGCTGCCCCGTCCTGTGCCATCTCTTTTAAATGACGGATTACATGGCGCGCGGTCATCGCCTCCAGCCCCGGTGTCGGTTCATCCGCCACAATCAGCCTCGGCTCCTGCATCAGTGCCGCTGCCATCAGGACGCGCCGCGCCATGCCGCCCGACAGCTCAAATGGATAACATTTTTCCACTGATTCATCCAGCCCGTACCGCTTCAAAAGCTGGCGGCATTTTGCCCGCGTCGCTTCATCTTTTCTGCCGCCACAGATCTGATCCCCGACCCGCATCAACGGATCGAAGTAGGAAACCCCCTGCGGAATCAGAGAAATCCCATTGCCCCGCAGCCCGGCAAGCCGCGTCTCATCCAGAACCTCTCCCTGATAGGAAATTTTTCCTTCCATCCGGCAGTTGTACGGCAAGATTCCCAGAATCGCGTGCGCCAGCAGGCTTTTTCCCGAACCACTCGCCCCGACCACCGCCGTCAGCTCCCCACTGAAAAGTTTGCAGGAAAGGTCGCGGAGCGGATGGAGTTCGCGCCGTCTAAGCCCACGCGCGTACTGCGTAAAATATAAGTTTAGATTTTGAATTTTCAATATCGGCTTTTCCATGGAATCACGATTTTCACGCAATCTCCGTTCTTTGATAACGTCTGTCTGTTCCAAATCTGATAGCCGCATCGTTTTTGATTGTTTTTGTCTTAATCGCATCATTTTATCAAAATATATGTTTTTCTGCCTCATTCCCAGCATCCTCTACTCATGCGCGCTCCCCGGATCCATCAGCCGCCCCAGGCTCTGCCCGATCGCCTGAAATCCCAGCGTTACCAGCACCAGTGCCGCGCCCGGAAAGAGCGCCAGCCACCATTTTCCGGTAATCAGGTACGACATACTCTCGGATAAAATAACACCGATCGCCGGTTGCTCGGAGGAAAGACCGAAGCCCAGAAAGGTCACGCCCGCCTCATGAAGAATCGCATGGGGAAAGAGAAGAATTAACCCGGTCACAAATTGCCGCGATACCTGCGGGACGATGTGGTTCCAGGCAATCCACCAGGGCTTTTTCCCCAGTTTTTCGGAGATCTGCACATACGGACTTTCCCGGATCTGTAAGATTTCCGCCCGCAAAAGCCTCGCCAGCGACGCCCAGTGCGTCAGGGCAATCCCGGCTGCTACCCCCCGGAATCCCTTTCCCAGACTGTAGGAAATCAGGAGCAGGAGAAGCATGTGCGGGATTCCCATTACCAGATTAATCAGCCCGCATACCAATGAATCCATCAGTCCCCCGCCAAGCGACGCCAGCAATGCAAGCGCCAATGCCACCGCGGCGCTGATCGCCGCGGTCAGAAGCCCCAGCCGGATGCTTAAAGAAAGCCCCGCAACCGTCCGTTTCAGCATATCCCGCCCCATCCAGTCGGTTCCAAACAGCCCGCCGGTTCCCGGAGGCAGGTTTTTTCTCGCAAAATCGACCTGCTGTGCGGCATCCTCCCAGACGATTCCAAGCACTGTCACCAGAATCAGGAAAAGGAGGGAAATTCCCAGCAGCCAGAGTGTTTTCTTTCTCATGCCCTGCCTCCTTTCCTAAGTCTCGGATCGACCAGCCGGTACAGCCCATCCGCCGCTGCATTTCCTGCAAATACAAGCACGGCACTGATGAGTGTAATTCCCATCAGAAGCGGGATATCGCTTCCCAGCCCCGCCGTGACCGCCGCCTGTCCGAGTCCCGGATAGGAAAAGACCTGTTCCACCAGCACCGAACCGCCGAAAATCTCGCTGATCGAGCCAAATTGCAACGTAATTACCGGGAGAAGCAGGTTGCGGAGTCCATGCCGAAAAATCAGCCGCCAGCCGCTCTCGCCCCGCGCCCGCGCATAGAGTACGTAATCACTTTCCAGAATCTCAATCACTTTTTCGCGCGTGTGCATCGCAATCGAAGAAATCCCTGTCAGTCCCAGCGTACACGCCGGCAGAAATGCGTGATACAGGCGATCCGCCAGGCTGACCTCGTCCGCCGCCATTCCCACCGGGACACTGAACCCGATTGGGAAGATGGGAAGCTGCACTGTAAAGAGAAGCAGCAGCACCAGCGCCAGCCAGAAGGACGGCGTTCCCGCGATCACGATGCAATAGCCCGTAATCAGGCGATCCGTCCACTTGCCCCGTTTTGCCGCCGCTGCAATTCCTAAAAATATCCCCACGATTCCCGAAAACAGCCACGCAGACAGAAGGAGCCACACTGACGCAGACGCCTTTTCCGCGATCACCTCCAGCACCGGTCTGCGGTACAGAAGGGAAATGCCAAAATCACCATGACAGATGCCCGAAATCCAGTTAAAGAAGCGCTTCCAGACCGGCACACCAACGCCCCAGTACGCCTGCAGCTTCTCGATCTGCTCCGGCGCCATCGAGCCGAGCGCCGTCTGCCCGACATTCGTCTGCAGCGGATCGACCGGAGACATCGACACCAGCAGAAACGATACCAGACTGACTGCCAAAAGCAGCAGCATCAGGTGCAGCAGACTGCGCCCAAACCATTTCATCCTACTCATAGTACCACCGATCGACATTGTTGACGATGGACCAGCCGTGACCGTGCGGATGCACCTTCTGCTCTGCGACATGAAGCCCGTCTCTCACCCAGTACAGATGATCGACATTCACCAGCCAGATCCACGGAAGATCACCCTCGGCTGAAACGCCCGTCTCGCCGTCCCACTGCGCCTTTTTCCACAATTCATACGAACTTTCCAGATCCGGTGCTGCCAGGGCCTCATCCATATAAGCGTCCACGGTCTCATTCGCATACGGCGAATATTCTGCCCGCCCCGTATCTGCCTTTGTATGGTAAATATTATAAAATTCCATCGGCGTGTGCGCGCCCCAGCCCCAGAGAAGCGGCTGCGCCTGTGCCTCGTCATACGCAGTATCCCAGCCGGTGCCGCGGATCGATGCGTCAATTCCAATCTCTTTTAACTGCTGTGCCGTATCGGCTGCCAGCGCCTGACGCACCGAATCCCCGGTCGGATAGAGAAATTCCAGAATGGCTTTCACTCCATCCTTTTCGCGGATGCCGTCGGCATTTTTCTTCCATCCCGCCGCATCCAGCATCTCTTCCGCCTTCCCCACATCATAGGAAATGTTCTCCATTTCATCGTTGTACCACGGCATCTTGTCACAGACACTATATGCCGGGCTGCCGTAACCATTTAACACATGATCGATCATTTCCTGCCGGTCAATCGCCAGGTTGATCGCCCGGCGCACCTGCACATCCGCGGTAAAATCATTGCCGATTTTTACGCCATCCCCCCGTACCGTCTCCGGCACTGCCGGGAGGTTAAATCCACGGTTGTCCACCGTCTCACAATCCAAAAGACTGAATTCTGGAACCGACTGGTCTGCATAGGACGCCGCCGTGTACGCCACATCCACCTGCCCGGCGCGCACCGCCGCAAATGCCGCATCCTCTTCCATAAAGAGAATCGTGACCTGCCGCATCTTCGGCGCATCCCCATAATAATCCGGGTTGGCTTCCAGAATCACCTGCTGCCCCTTGTCCCACTGTTTCAGGATATATCGCCCGGAACCGATCGGATGTGTGCCGTAATCCGTTCCATATGCATGCTCCGGCACAATTCCCGTCACCGCCATCGTGTATGACCAGATAGCAAACGGGCGTTCCATCTCAAACACAACCGTCACATCATCGATCGCCTCCGCCTGTTTCAGCATTGAAAAATCGTTGACGGAACTCGTCTTTTTCAATGTGTTATAAGTGAATGCCACATCCTCCGCGGTCAGCGCCTCGCCATCCGTGAATTTCGCATCGTCGCGGATCGTCACCGTCCATGTCATTCCATCCTCGGAGGTCTCCACATCTGTCGCCAGATCATACCCGATACTCAAATCTGCTTCTGTCACCGTCAGGGTGCTCTGGATCAGCGGTTCATGCATATGCTCGCCCGCGCCCCAGCCATATGCCGGATCAAAGCCCGCCTCCGGCTCTGAAGTCGGCGGCATCGCGATAATAACGCTTGTTTGGGTATTTTCCGTCTGTTCTGCGCCGGAACCGCCTTTCTGCGCCTGATTTCCAGCGTTTCCGCATCCGGAAAGCATGACTGCCGCCGCTAAGGCAGTGACGCCAAGCGCTCTGGCTTCTCCGAACACTTTTCCAGTGATTTTGCCTGTATTTTCTCGTTTTTTCATATTTTCTGTTGTACTCCTATATCTTTCTTTATGAAACAAAAGGATATCAGAAAAGCGCGATCCCTGCTGAACCGCCGTACCTTCCTGGTATCCTTCTCCATTTTTCTTATTTATCTCAGTTAAAAAAGAATGTGCCTTGGCACATTCTCGTGCCGAGCGCGGTCGCTTGCGACATGTTTCTTCTTCGCGCGAGTGCGCATCCCGCGGAGCGTTTTTTGTTTCATAGGACGCAATTCCCTATGAAACGAGAAGACTCCCACCTCTTTAGGTGGTGAGTCCTGATTCCTATTTTTTCGTTCCCCCGCTTCTGCAAGGCAGCATCTGCTTGTGCAGCGCTGTTTTCTTTTTCTTATATACATTTAGACTCATTTTAGATGTCTGTTATCTTATTATTATTCCGTCGGCGTCGTCCTTCTCACATTCGTCTCCAGGAAACGGTTATATCCGAGCCAGCCCGGATTCTCCCCGCCGCTCTTTAAGACTTCCAGCATCGTCTCCATCTTCGCATCGGTATTGTCCGCGAAATTCAATGCCAGCGCCTCCAGAAGCGCCGGTTTCTTTGGGGAACCGTACTCTAATTCGCCGTGGTGCGCAAGGATGCAGTGCTTTAACTCCGCCGCTGTCTTTGCCGGGAATCCCGGAATCTCCTTAATACGGTCTGCAACCATCATCGTGCCGATCACGATATGACCTAAGAGCTGACCGTCGTCCGTATAATCATTTTCCGGAAATGCGGATAATTCCTGCACTTTTCCGATGTCGTGGAACAGCGCCGCCGTCAGAAGCAGATCGCGGTTCAGCGCCGGATATGACTTCGTGTAGAAATCACAGAGTTTCATAACACTTAACGTATGTTCCAAAAGTCCGCCCACAAAACCATGATGCACACTCTTCGCCGCCGAATGGAAGCAGAATTTCTTCACAAATGCCTTATCTTCCAGGAAATAGCTGGATGCCAGCTTTTTCAGGTACGGATTCTGGAAAGACTGCACCAGAGCCGTCAGCTCCTGATACATTATCTTGATATCCTTTGAGCTGACCGGAAGGTAATCACTTTCCTGATACTCGCCCTCGTCCGCCTTGCGTATGCGCTTGATATTTAACTGGTTGGAACCCTGGAAAACCGTCACATCGCCGTCCACATAGACGTACTGCAGCGGCTCAAAATCATTGATGCCCGGGGAACTTAAATCCCAGATTTTGCAGTCTACCGTGCCTGTTTTATCCTGAAGCAGCACGGAAGCGTACTCTTTTCCGTTTTTCGTCACCGCGTGCTGTTTCGTCTTACATAAATATACGTCCGAGACTCTCATTCCTTCCCGGAACTGTTCAATATATCTCATTCTGCCTATATCCTCCTGAATTTCTATCTGGCGCGCAGAGATACCAAAAATGGAATTTCCGTGTATCCGTCGCGCCCTTTCCGCATCACATTTACCGATACAGACACGCCGCTCGCGGAATTTTCAATCTGCGCCTGGAGATCTTTGAAACTTCCGATCTCCTTTGTGCCAAATTTCACAATAATATCGCCGGGCTGGATGCCAGCGTCATATGCCGGGCTGCCGGAGACTGCCTCCGTCACGTAAACGCCCGCCGGAATGCCGCTCCCCTGCATCGCACGGCTCACATCCTGTCCCAGGATGCCCAGATATGCCGCCGAAGCGCCATTCGTCAGCCGCTCCAGAATCGGCTTGTAGCTGGAAATGGTGTACGCCGCCGTCCGATCCGTACAGCTCTCGCTGCGGCAGGACTCCGATGTCCAGCCGACCATCTCTCCGGCTGTATTGATCAAAAAGGTACCCGTCTGCGAATTGCTGCTGATATCTGCATACAGGATCCGCGTCAGTCCATCTGTAATCTGCACATTGCGCGCCACGTAGGATACCGTTCCGAACGAAAGCGAATGCACCTGTCCGGACGGACCGCCGATACCTACGAGGACATCGCCTGCCTTGACCGTATATGAATTGGCAAGTGAAAGCACCTGCACCTTTTTCCGCTCTTCTTCCGGCAGATTGCCGGACGGCACCGCCACAACTGCCATTCCGAGCACTTCGTCAATCTGGCGCACTGTACCAGCGATCTTCGTTCCATCCGAAAATCTCACATTGATCGAATCTGCCGCCCGCACCGCATCGGCGTAAGTAAAGATCAGAAATTCTCCATCACTCTCCGCGATGACTGCACCTGCATAATCACCCGTATTTTCCACCGGATTTCCAAATATATCCGTATCCTGTTTGCCGGAGCTGACCGTCACGATCGACTTATCACCCTGTTCCCCGATTCCACGCAGCACCGACGTCATCGAATTGAAATTGTCTACGGAAAACTGATAGCTGGAAAGCGCCTCGCTGACCGCCTCATCAATCTCCTGCTCCATTTGTTCCGGCTGCGCTGTCATATCCGCATCTGCACCGTCCGACGGCGAAACAGAGTCCGGATCGTCCTTGGAAAACTCGACTGAGGATGTCTCCTGCATCCCATTTTCCTGAAAACACCGATCCGCAAACGGCTTTACCGCCGCAAACGAAACCGCCGCGACTCCTCCAAATGCGGCTGACGCGCATACAAAGAGAGCCACCCGCTTCGCAATCTGTTTTCTGGTCAGCGGCGGCTTCACTATCGTTTCTCTCATGAATTCCCGTTTTTCCTTTTTTTCAAGTTCTTCTGAATCCGGCATTTCACTTTCCCCTTTGCATAACATATCCTAATTATACTTTCCTTCTTAAGGTTATGCAAGAAAAAAGTGCGAATGCTTGGCTAGACGGCGGGGAATGTGATATAATGTGAACACTTGACGAGGTCTTTTCGAGTCTAGTGAGAACTTATACCTGACCATTTAATGAGGTCTTTCACGAATTTAGTGGTCACGGTATCATGTGAACACCATTTAAATTAAGAGGATTACCACAACATGAATGAAAAAGCATTAAAAACTCTCGAATATACAAAGATCATCGACCAGCTCACGGAGTACGCCTCCACGGAGATGGGAAAACAGATGTGCCGGGAACTGCAGCCGTCCTGTGATCTGGGGACGATCCGGCAGAGCCAGACGGAGACGACCGATGCCCTGACGCGCGTCCGCATGAAGGGAAGTCTCTCCTTCGGCGGCGTGAAGGATGTGCGTGGTTCCATGAAACGTCTGGAAATCGGAAGTTCCCTGGGGATCCCGGAGCTTCTCTCTGTCAGCTCCCTGCTGACAGTCGCTGCCCGCGCGCAGAGCTACGGACGCCATGAGAAATCCGAAGAATTTCCAGATGATTCCCTTGATGAGCGCTTCCGCGCCCTGGATCCGCTGACGCCGGTCAACAATGAGATCAAGCGCTGCCTGCCATCCGAGGATGAGGTCAGCGATGACGCAAGTCCGGGACTTGCCAAAGTGCGCCGCTCCATGAAGATCGTGGGCGGACGCGTCCATACCCAGTTAAATTCTATTTTAAATTCCAGCCGGACCTATTTACAGGATGCCGTCATCACAATGCGCGACGGGCGCTACTGCCTGCCGGTCAAGGCTGAGTATAAATCCCAGGTCCCAGGCATGGTGCACGACCAGTCCTCGACCGGTTCGACTGTATTTATCGAGCCGCTCGCGATCGTCAAGCTGAACAACGAACTGCGCGAGCTGGAAATCCAGGAAAAACGGGAAATTGAGTTCGTTCTGGCAGCTCTTTCCAGCCAGCTTATGCCTTACACCGACGCGATCCTCTCGGATCTTTCGATTCTGGCAGAGCTCGATTTCATTTTCGCAAAGGCAGCTCTTTCCCGCCACTATAACTGCGTGGAACCGAAATTTAACAACAAACGGTATATCAATATCAAGGACGGACGCCATCCGCTCTTAAATCCGAAACAGGTCGTTCCGATCAACATCTGGGTTGGCGATTCGTTTGACCTTCTGATTGTGACGGGTCCAAACACGGGTGGTAAAACCGTTTCTTTAAAAACCGTCGGACTCTTTACCCTGATGGGGCAGTCAGGACTCCATATCCCGGCATTTGAGGGATCCGAGCTGGCTGTTTTTGACAATGTATTTGCCGACATTGGCGATGAGCAGAGCATCGAGCAGAATCTGAGTACATTCTCCGCCCATATGACGAATATCGTTTCGATTTTAAATGAGGCGGACGCCAATTCGCTCTGTCTCTTCGATGAGCTCTGTTCCGGTACCGACCCGACCGAGGGCGCGGCGCTGGCGATTGCGGTTTTAAATTTCCTGCACAACATGACCTGTCGGACGATCGCAACCACGCATTACAGCGAATTAAAAGTCTTTGCGCTGACCGCTCCAGGCGTTGAAAATGCCTGCTGCGAGTTCAACGTCGAGACTCTCCGCCCGACCTACCGCCTGCTCATCGGTATTCCAGGAAAAAGTAATGCATTTGCCATTTCCCGCAAGCTGGGGCTGCCGGATTATATCATCGACGAGGCGAAAAACCAGATGGAGCAGAAGGACGAATCCTTCGAGGATCTGCTTGCCAATCTGGAAAACAGCCGCGTGACCATTGAAAAAGAGCGCGAAGAGATCGCCTCCTATAAACAGGAAATTGAAACGCTGAAGAACCGCCTCCAGCAGAAGGAAGAACGTTTCTCCGAGCAGAAGGAAAAAATGCTTTCCAAAGCCCGCGAGGAAGCTCAGAAGATCCTTCAGGATGCGAAGGACACCGCCGATCAGACGATCCGCAACATCAACAAGCTTGCCAAGTCTTCCGGCGTCAATAAAGAACTGGAAGCTGAGCGGACCAAGCTGCGCGGCAAGATCCAGGATGTAGACAAGAAACTGGCAGTTAAGAAAACCGCCGCACCGAAAAAAGCCGTTTCCGCGAAAAAGCTGCGTCTCGGCGATACCGTGCGCGTTCTCTCGATGAATTTAAAGGGAACCGTCAGCTCCCTGCCGAACGCCAAGGGCGATCTGTATGTACAGATGGGAATTCTGCGCTCCCTCGTCAATATCCGCGATCTGGAAATGGTCGAGGAAGCATCCATCACCGGACCAGGACTTTCCGGCACGCATACGGGCGGTTCCCGCGGCTCCGGAAGCGGAAGCAGCAAGATCAAGATGTCCAAGTCCTTCAGCGTATCGCCGGAGGTCAACTTGATTGGCATGACCGTCGATGAGGCGATCCCGGTACTCGACAAATACCTGGATGATGCCTACCTGGCGCATCTTCCGCAGGTCCGCGTCGTACATGGTCGTGGAACCGGCGCTTTGAAAGCGGGCGTACACCGCCACTTGAAGAAATTAAGCTATGTCAAGGAATACCGGCTTGGCGAGTTTGGCGAAGGCGATACAGGCGTTACAATCGTGACATTTAAATAAGAAATATCCATAACTGTTCAGGTACTGAACAGTTACAAATATCCAAAAAAACAGGAGGAATCAACATGGCTGAAAAGCAGCGCATTCTCATCGTAGATGACGACTACAACATTGCTGAACTAATCTCACTTTACCTGACGAAAGAATGTTTTGAAACGAAAATTGTCGGAGACGGGGAAGAAGCTCTCCGGGTATTTCCCGAATTTCAGCCCAACCTGATTCTCCTTGATCTGATGCTTCCGGGCATCGACGGCTATCAGGTCTGCCGGGAACTGCGAAGTACCTCCCAGGTGCCAATCATCATGCTCTCCGCCAAGGGCGAAATCTTTGATAAGGTGCTGGGGCTGGAGCTGGGAGCGGATGATTATGTGACCAAGCCCTTTGGTGTCAGAGAGCTGATGGCAAGGGTGAAGGCGAACCTCAGAAAATCCGTTGTGCGCGAGGAGACTCCCGAACAGGCACCTGCCGGTAAGGGGAATTTTGGCAAGCTGGATATCAACCCCGATCGGTATGAGGTGCGGAAGGATGGGAGAATCATTGATCTGACTGTCAGAGAATTTGAGCTTCTGAAATACCTTTCCGCGCAGAAGGGACAGGTTTTTTCCAGAGAAACGCTTCTGGAGAAGGTCTGGGGCTATGAATATTTCGGTGATGTGCGGACAGTGGATGTCACCATTCGCCGTTTGCGTGAAAAAATCGAGGATGACCCCGGCAAGCCGGTTTATATCCTCACAAAAAGAGGCGTAGGGTATTATTTTGACTGCTGAGAAAAGCGAGGGATTAGCTTTTGCGAATGCGAAGTATTAAATGGAAGTTAATTATCATGTATCTGGGGCTGGTGCTGATTGTGATGATTGTCAGCGGCACCTATATTCTGCTCAGTCTGCGAAATATCGAAATTGATAAATCCAGACAGGAGCTGGCAACCTATGCGGAGAGAATCAATGAACAGGTGATTGAGGGCGGCAAGGATGAGGAATTTCAGGAGAAGCTCTTAAAAACCGTATCAAATGCCGTCGGCATACAGGGCAATATCCTCAATACGGATGGGGAGACGATTGCCTCCACCACCGTAACGGAGGCACCCTATCCGGTTTATACGGATCAGGCAATTATTGCGGCAATGAACGGCATGACCTCCTTTTCCACACAGAAAAAAAGCACCGATTCCTTCGGGCTTCTGCGTGAATGGATGAGCTATGCCACACCTGTGCAGACGAGCGGGACAACCCCCTCCTATATCATCTATACCAGACTGGACGCAAGCGATATGCAGACCAGTCTGGATAAAACCACGCAGACGATTGTTGCGGCGGTTATGATTGCGCTGTTTCTGGCGGCAGTGATGGGCTATGTTTTTGCACAGACACTGACGGGCCCGATTCTTGCGCTGACAACGGGCGCGAAAAATCTGGCAGAAGGGAATATGGATCAGAGCCTAACGGTGCGCAGCAATGATGAAATCGGCCAGCTGACCAGCAGCTTTAACAACATGGCGGCGGAGCTTTCCAAGAATATGTCGGAAATTTCAAGAGAGAAAAACCGTCTGGAAATTCTCCTGCATAACATGAGTGACGGCGTGATTTCCTTCAGTAAGGACGGCGAACTGATGCTTGCCAATGCGGCGGCAGAGGGGATGCTTGGTCTGGAAAAAATCGAAATGAATTTTACGGAATTTATCCGTGCGTATGATATCAGCTCCTCTGTCTATCTGGATATGGGGAATGAGCCCTCTAAGAAGGTTATTTTCCCTGTCGGCAAGCAGTTTATCAATGCGAATTTCTCTCCTTATTACGATAAAAGGGGCGAGGTTGAAGGCGTGGTTGTTGTTTTGCAGGATATCACAGAGCAGAAAAAGCTGGACGATATGCGAAAGGAATTTGTGGCGAATGTGTCGCATGAGCTGCGAACACCGCTGACAACCGTAAAAAGCTATACGGAAACCCTTCTGGACGGTGCTATGGAGAATGCGGAGATTGCACAGGAGTTCCTTGGCATCATTAACAGCGAAGCAGACCGTATGGCATTTCTGGTGCGTGATTTGCTGCAGCTGACGCGTTTTGATAATAAGCAGGTGCGTTTGGATATTACGAAAATCGAAATGAATGAATTTCTCAGCATGACTGTCCGCCAGAACAAAATCCATGCGGAAGCCAAGCATCAGACGCTGACCTTTGAGCCGTATGAGCATGAGGTGGTTGTTTTCGGCGACAGAGACCGCGTGGGGCAGGTGGTGAATAATATTGTGACCAATGCCATCAAGTACAGCTTAGAGCAGGCGAGCATCCGCATCTTCATTACGGAGGAGGAGCAGTTCTATAAGATTCATGTGCAGGATACGGGCATGGGCATCACAAGAGAGGATTTACCCCGTATTTTTGAGCGCTTCTATCGTGTGGATAAGGCGCGCAGCCGTGCCATGGGCGGCACAGGTCTGGGGCTTGCCATTGCAAAGGAAATTATGGAAAGCCACGGCGGTAAGCTGACGGCAGAAAGCGAATATGGCAAGGGAACAACGATGATTATGTGGTTCCCGAAGGAACGCCCGATTCTGGAATATGAAAGGGAGGAACAGAAAGCATAATATTACGCCGAAATACAGGAGAAAACAGCACCTCAGACAAATGGCTTAACCGCGGCGCGCTTGTCTGAGCAGATTGTTATAGAACTGTAAGGGCGTTGTAACATAATTGTAATCTTCGTGCGATATAATCATAGTAGACAGAAAGCAGAAATTTCCATACAATAGAATGGAAAGGCTTTTCCGAATATGACGAGAT